>ERZ1026772.1450-NODE-1450-length-12678-cov-3.133803_pt1 | contig 12678 bp, 8 predicted proteins | sample MGYA00380124_ERZ1026772 | MGnify/ENA primary metagenome ERZ1026772 (study PRJEB33269, sample SAMEA4719760) | human gut metagenome | biome: human-associated habitat; feature: organic feature; material: feces | place: Cameroon | collected 2013-10 ...
CTTTTCCACACGGCCCACAACCGCAACCACAAACTCACTTCTCAGCTTTGCAGCCTTTTCAAAGTTTTCGCTTCCGCAGTCGCTTTCTTCAAAAATAACCTGCAGAATACCTGCTCGGTCTCGCAGGTCCACAAAAATAATGCCGCCTTTGTTGCGCTGCTTCTGTACCCATCCCATTACGGTAACGGTTTCACCGATGTTAGCGTTTGATAATTCGCCGCATCTGTGTGTCCTTTTTAATCCTTTCATTGTCTCAGCCATTGGTTTTCTCCTTTATATCTCCGCTTAATGCTGCAGAGGATTCTTATAAAATTCCCGGAACTCCTCATAGCCCTCTGCCGTGAGCTGCTCCTTCTGGAATTTTTTATTCTTGTTCATACGGGCAATTAAAATCTGATGTCCGTCTTCTCTTTCCTTCTGTGCCAGTGCAATAATTTCACACAAGGCCTCTCCGGCAACGCCCTTTTCAATCAGGAAAGCCTTCTTTGCCGGCTGGGTCGGAACCTTGAAGCCTTTTTCCATTAACAGAAGGATAATTCTCTCAAATCCGATGGAAAATCCGCATGCGGGCACATCATTTCCGGTAAACTTGCCCACCATCTTGTCGTAACGTCCGCCGCCGCCGCAGCTTCCGCCGAACTCCGGCATGGCAATTTCAAAAATGGTGCCGGTGTAATAGCTCATGCCTCTTACCAGGGTCGGGTCAAATACCAGTTCAAAAGAATCCGCCTTGGTAGCTTTCACGCTGTCCATGATTTCCATAAAGGAATGCATAACATCCGCATCCAGATAATCCTTTAAGGTATCTAAAAGGTAAGCGGGACCGTTCCCGGCTTTTTCCACCTCTGCAAACAGATTTAAGTATTTCTCACAGATTTCTTCCGCATAGCCGTCCTCTACAAGCTCCGCTTTCACGCCGTCCATGCCAATCTTGTCCATCTTGTCCAGTGTAATGAATACACTGTCGTAAGACTCCTCGGGAAATCCCGCATAAGCCGCCATTGCCTTTAAGATGCGGCGGTCATTGATACGGATCTGGAAATTGGAAAAGCCCAGTCTGGTCAATGTCGTTGTGGTTGCCAGAATAAGCTCGATTTCCGCTAAATTGGAAGGCTCACCCAGAATATCAATGTCGCACTGCATGAACTGGCGGTAACGGCCTCTCTGGGGTCTGTCGGCTCTCCATACATTTCCCATCTGTAACGCCTTAAAAGGGCTGGGAAGATTTGCCGCATTGTTGGAATAAAAACGAACCAAAGGAACCGTCAGATCGTAACGGAGTCCGCCGTCCACCAGATCGTTTTCACTTGCAGCGGCTTCTAAATTCAGCTTTTCACCGCGCTTTAAGATCTTAAAAATCAGCTTTTCGTTTTCGCCGCCCTGCTTATTGCTTAAGTTTGCAATGTTTTCCACGCAGGGAGTTTCTATGGAAGTAAATCCGAACTTTCCATAAGTATCCTTAATCACACTGATTACATAATCACGTATCTGCATCTCTGCAGGTAAAATGTCCTTCATGCCGGTAACCGGCTTCTTGGAAAGCGCCATATCTGCTCCTATCTATGTATTTTACACTTTATCTGTTAGTATTTCAAGCATTAGTTTCCTGTTGCGTTTTCCTTTTGTTTGTCACTTTTCATTTTTATTTCAGGAAATTACTTGACATAGTATTAAATACTACATAGAATAAAGAAGAAAATACTTAAGATAGGATGTAAAGTCATGTTTCAGATAGTTGTTGATTCCGCTGCCAATATTCCGGCAGAGCTTGTTAAGAAGTACGATATCCGCGTAATATCCTTTGTAAATTATGTAAACGGAAAAAAGGTGGTCTGTTTTGACCCCGACCTCACTCCCGAGGAAGAAAGAGCAAAAGGCAAGGAGTATTACGATGCTGTCCGCGCCGGTGCTGATGTCAAGACCGGACTTGTCAGCAGCGGGGATTTTGAAGACCTGTTCCGCTCTATTTTAGAAGCCGGAGACGATATTTTATATTTTTCATTAAGTAAAAACATCAGCGGTACTTACAACTCCGCCCGTATCGCAGCCGAGGAGCTTTCCGAAAGCTTCCCGGGCAGAAAAATCCGTCTGATTGACGCCTTAAATGCTTCCCTGGCACAGGGTATTCTCGCCATTTATGCCAGCGAAATGCGTGCGAAAGGAATGAGCCTTGACGAAACCGCCGACATTCTTGCCACCTATCCCGCCAAAATGAACGGTGTCTTTACCGTCGGCGACTTAAAATATTTATCCAAGACCGGACGCATCAGCAGTTCCGCTGCTTTAGTCGGAAACCTTTTAAGCATCAAGCCCATCTTACGCGGCAACAAGGATGGCTTCATAGTCCAGTTCAAAAAGTGCAGAGGTCGTAAGTCAGCCTTAAATACCCTTGTTTCTTTAGTTTGCGACAACATTGTAAATCCGGAAGAACAGATTATCGGTATTGCCCATGCGGATGCTTACGAAGACTCCCTCTATGTAATGGAAGAAATCAGGAAGCGTGTGAAGCTCCGCGGCTTCATCAACACTTCCTACGACTACTGCACCGGCAGCCATGTAGGTCCCGACACCATCGCACTCTTCTTCATGGCAAAGGACCGTGAATTAGGAGAAGGAAAGCAGGGTTAACGTACCTGCTTTCCCGACATTATAATATATCCCAGGTGGCGAAAGCCATCCCGGATTGTTCTCAGTTTTGAAGTCCTCGGATACTCACATTTTTGCAGTATTACCGATACCTGCCGGATACGCAGACGTTTTTTTGCCGCCTCCGCAATCATCTCTGTTGCAAATTCCATACCATCCGTATGAAGCTGTAATTTTTCCGCTGCTTTCCGGCTCATTCCCCGGAGTCCGCAGTGAAAGTCGTAAACATCCGTATGAAACCGTTTTCTGCCGCAATAAGACAGAAAGCGTACTCCCCATCTGTGGGAAAAGGACATGGCTCCCTTTTTCAGTCCTCCGATATACCGGTTTCCTATTACCATATCGCACTCTCCCCGCTCCAGCAGACCATACATTTCATCCATATGCCGGAAATCATAGGTCTTATCGCAATCGCCGATAATAAAAAACCTTCCCCTTCCTGCTGCCAGCCCGGTTCTGATTGCGCGGCCATACCCCGGTCGCGGCTCTGTAATCACTACCGCACCGTGTCGTAATGCGGTTTCGGCGGAGCAATCTGTGGAACCGTTGTCCACAACAAGCACCTCTCCCGTAATACCGTGGTCTCTCATAAAGTTAAGTGCCTCATCCACGCATAACCCCACTGTATTTTCTTCATTTAAGCACGGCATAATCACCGACAACATAAGATCTTTGCGTTCATTTTCTGCCATGTGCCAGCCACCTCCAGTCCACAACCTCCTCCAGGATCAGTACGATTGCCAGAACCGTTGCCATTTGTGCCCTGTAAGTAAAGAAACAGTGCAGATAGGAGTGATTATGCAGAACCAGATACCTTATATAAGGAACCAGTCCCGGCAGCATATACATCAGAATATGCCACCCGCAGATATGCTTTCCATGGTAAACATATCCGTTATAGGAAATAAAAAGAACCAGAAAAATACAGAAAAGAACACCGATTTCACCGTATTCCAGTGGAAAAAGACACCCTATATTCCGGGTTACCGCACCACAGATATACGTCAGCTGACTGACCCCGATATCTCCGTAAAGTCTTTCCCCGATGTGCTCCGTTACATAAGGCATTACATTCTCTCCTAAAATCAGGGAAGCCATAACCCATTTCATTACCCACATTCCCACATAGCCAAAGCCCCAGGCTAACGTAAGCTTTGCTGCTTCCTTCATCACCTGTGTACGGGATACCTGCGGATTCTTATGAAAAAAGACCCAAAAAATCAGAAGCAGCGGCACGGTTAAGGTCAGGGTTTCGGTTGTCAGGAAATCCATATAAGCGCATACCATGCCGCTTATCATAAAAAGAATACCCAGATGCTTTTCTTTTCCCTGCAGTGTAAGTTTCACACCGACAACGGATATAATCAGCATCAGCAGGTATGTCCATGTATATTCCAACGACAACGGTACAAACCATGATGATGTCATAATCAGACCTGTCAGGACACCAAGTGCCGGTCCGTATGCTTTGTTTTTTACAAGCAGTCCCATAAGAAAAAGGCTGAGTACGGCCAGAATAATACCATTGACCAGGTATATCTGTTTTAAGGAAAGAAATACCAATAACGGCCGGACAATCGTATTTGATCCATGCCAGTATCGCAGATACTGCCTGTTTGCCTTTTCCCCCTCTGTTACCGCATGCAGCAGATTTTCATTTTCATTTTCATACGGTGTATAATAATAGGATGACCACATGACGGAGCTAAGCGGGTGTTCCGCGTCATATTGGTAAGCAATGGCCAGCAGAATTGAATCTGCATACCTGTCAATCTCACTGCCCTTTACACCGTCAACCACCGTTCCAAAGAGTTCTCCCTCACACAGATATTCTGCTGACTCCCGCACATTCCCACGTATTGCGTTCTGCGGTATGAATGCCGCAAGTACAAGCAGCCCCGTCAGTAATATGGTCATAAGAAAAAAAGTTACTATATATCTGATACTGCTTTTTACAGTTGTCATATTCTTTGAAATCCCCATTTTATGCTTTATATTGAACCGGCAAATATCAAATTATCAGCATAACCCGCTGAAAAGCTTTCTTTTCCTGTCGGTCATTTCCTCTATTTTCTCCATATACAGACCAACATCCTTCACATTATCGCACCGTTCAATCCGTCCGTCCGGGAAAACTCTCTTGGTGATGGAGCCGGCTCCCAATGCCACGATGGTCTGTTTCTCCTCCATAATCAGGATATTATAAATACCGTCTCCGCCTTCATTCGCATATCCTACATTTTCAAAATTGCCGGACATATTTTTCTGCCGGTATAAATAATACGGATGCATCCCCATGTCCCTTGCGCCTTTAGATGCAATCTTCATGGTTTCATCGGTGTTATGAAGCGTTTTCACCCCATTTTCCTGAATCCACAGTGCCAGTCTGGAAGCACGCTTAATAGCAAGGGAATGTACCGTAAGGGAATCCGGCTGCAGCTTTTTGATTTCCTCTATGGTATTTTCCACATCCTCTTCCAGTTCTCCCGGAAGTCCCAGAATAATGTCCATGTTAATATGGAAATCTCCTGTCTTCCTTGCCAGATGAAAAGCCTCCTTCACCTGTTCCACGGTATGCTGTCTGCCAATCAGCTTCAGGGTATCCTGTTTCATGGTCTGCGGATTGACACTGATTCGGTCCACCTTATGTGCGGCAAGAACCTTGAGTTTGTCCTCCGTAATGCTGTCGGCACGTCCCGCTTCCACCGTAAATTCCTGCACCGTAGAAAAGTCAAACCGTTCCTGCAATGCGAAAATCAGCCTGTCAAGCTGCGGTGCCGTCAGGGTGGTAGGCGTTCCGCCTCCGATGTATACGCTGTCCAGGATTTTACCGGCAAAGGCTTCTTTGGTAAAGTCCATTTCCTTAATCAGACAGTCAATGTATTCTTCTACCCTGTCCCGCCACTTACAGATGGGATTGGAGGTAAAGGAACAGTACAGACAGGTCGTCGGGCAGAACGGAATGCCGATATACAGGCTGTACCCTTCTTCATAATGAATATGGGAAAGCAGCTCTTTTTCCCGCTTCGCAATTTCCACCGACAAATCTGCCTTTTCCGTGCTGACAAAATGCTCCTTCTGCAGCGCTGCCGCTATTTCTTCTTCTGTTTTTCCTTCTTCCAGAAGGCCCATGGCAATCTTAGTCGGACGAATTCCTGTCAGGTTTCCCCAGGGAAGCTCTTTTCCCGTCATATCGCACAAGGTTTTATATAAAAATTTCTTAAACTCATTTTTATAGGTAGACTCTGCCTCTTCCCGGCGCCAGATGTATTCCCCTGAGGTGTTATCCGATTGCATTGTTTCCGCCGTTTCGCCTGACAGTTCCCTTTCATCCGCGCCTTTTGCATTGTCCGCATTCTTCTTTTCTGTATTCTTCTTGTCTGTTGCATCCTTTACTTTCACCGATGCACCATCATCCTGAAGTATGATTTCTATCCTTATGTTCTCTTCCCACTCTTTATTCTTCTCCGAAGACATCTCCGGTGTCAGGACCTTAACCATCTCCTCCGGATAAAATGCCTTCACAAGAGAATGCACATCATATTCAAATTGTGATTTATTAATCTTTACAGCAAACATAATTTTTTACCTCTGCTTTTCTGTCTCTCATTTTCTTATTATCGTCTTTCAGGGCATTTCTTGTCAACTGTATTCCATACACTGTGTATGGATTTTTCTTTTGGGCATTGTTCCCGTCTTTTTTCTCCTCATACCCAAAACGCTATGCTCCATGCGCATACAATGGCATACCAACGTTCAGTTTTCCGGCTCACCCACACAAGAAGAAACCTATATAAAAAATAAAGGCATACAAAAATGAATCTCATTTCTGCATGCCTTCATGAATCAATACCTGTAACTTATGTCATACACATAATAAAAAACATCAAATGTTCCTTACATCAGCGGATATTTGTCGGTCAGTGTCTGGACAATGGCTCTTGCTTCAGGAATCTTCTCCTCGCCGCCCTTGATAACCATGGCAATTGCTTCCGCAATCTTGTCCATATCTTCGGTGTTCATGCCTCTGCTGGTAACGGCAGGGGTACCTAAACGTACACCGCTGGTGACAAACGGAGACTGCGGGTCATTGGGGATGGTGTTCTTGTTGCAGGTGATATGTGCTGCGTCAAGAAGCTTCTCCACTGCTTTACCGGTCAGGCCGTAATTTGTCAGGTCAATCAGCATCAGATGATTGTCCGTACCACCGGAAACAATCTTGATTCCGCGGCTCATCAGTCCGTTGCAGAGAGCCTGTGCATTATCAATAATATTCTGCTGGTAAACCTTGAAGTCGTCGCTCAAAGCTTCCTTGAAGCAGACAGCCTTCGCCGCAATCACATGCATCAGAGGACCGCCCTGGATGCCGGGGAAAATGGCCTTGTTGAAGTTGTATTTTTCTGCTGCTTCCTTGTTGCACAAAATCATACCGCCCCTGGGTCCGCGGAGTGTCTTGTGGGTTGTGGTGGTAACCACATCCGCATAGGGAATGGGACTCGGATGGAGGCCTGCTGCCACAAGACCCGCAATATGTGCCATATCCACCATAAGAACCGCACCTACTTCATCCGCTACTTCACGGAATTTTTTGAAATCGATGGTTCTTGCATAGGCAGAAGCGCCGGCAATAATTAACCGGGGCTTATTGGCAATAGCTAACTCTCTCATTTTATCATAGTCAAGGAAACCGTCATCATTTACACCGTAAGGCACTACATGGAAGTATTTGCCGGACATGTTTACCGGGCTTCCGTGTGTTAAATGTCCGCCATGGTCAAGGTTCATGCCCATGATGGTGTCGCCGGGCTTGCAGACAGCAAACTGTACTGCCATATTGGCCTGTGCACCGGAGTGGGGCTGAACATTGGCATAATCGCAGCCGAACAGCTCCTTTGCCCTTTCAATCGCCAGATTTTCCACGACGTCCACACACTCACAGCCGCCGTAATACCTCTTTCCGGGATAGCCTTCCGCATATTTATTGGTAAGAATACTTCCCATGGCAGCCATGACCGCCTTGCTGACCCAGTTTTCAGATGCAATCAGCTCAATGTGGCTGTTCTGTCTTTCCTGCTCGTCTACAATAGCCTGTGCGATTTCCGGGTCAACTGCCTTTACTTCCTCTAAAGAATACATAACGTTTCCTCCATTTCCTGCTTTTTTACATTAACGTATCAAAACGCTTGTCCTAAATTATAACATAGCGCACCCCTTCACGCAAGATTTCATTTACTTTCCTTCCCTTTACTGCTACAATAAACCGTAAAAGATAAAGAATGGAGATAACCATGCAGAAATACGAACTTATCATAAATCCGGCTTCCCGCTCAGGCAACGGTATGCGGATCTGGAAGGAAGAAATAAAACCGGTGCTTGAAGCAAACAAAATACCGTTCAACGCCCATTTTTCCCATAAAGCAGGCGATGTAGCGGTTCTATCTTCTTCCATTACCGGGGATTATGCAAAAGAAACCCTGCCTCTCCGCCTCATCATTTTAGGCGGCGACGGTACGTTCAACGAAGCCCTGCAGGGAATTTCTTCCTATAATAATATGAAGATTGGCTACATTCCCACCGGTTCTTCCAACGACCTGGCAAGGGACCTTGGCATTCCGAAAAATCCGCAGCAGGCTCTGAATCTTATTCTGGATGAAAAACATGTCTGCTACATGGATTTAGGCTGTGTGCGCACTCCGGACAAAACCACCTACTTTGCGGTAAGCTGCGGCATCGGCTTTGACGCCGCCGTATGCGAGGAAGCCATGAACTCCAAAATCAAGGATTTCTTCAACCGCATCAAATTGGGAAAGCTCACCTATTTCGGTATTGCCATAAAGCAGCTTATCTCCGCCAAAAAGACCGCCTGCGATTTGTTTCTGGACGATGACAACGAGCCCATACATATTAACCGGCTTCTCTTTACCGTATCCATGATTCACCGTTTTGAAGGCGGCGGCTTTAAGTTCTGCCCCACTGCGGACTGTACGGACGGCAGGTTTGAACTCTGCGTGGCGGGAGATGTTCCCAAACCCGTTATCCTGCTTGCGCTGCCTACCGCTTTCTTCGGAAAGCATTACATGGTGCCCGGCATCCATGCTTTTCATGCCGAAAAGATCACCATCAAGACAAGCAAGCCCCTGTGGGTTCACACGGACGGTGAGGTACACGAAATGGCTGTCTTTTTAGAAATAAGCTGCCGGCAGAAAACCATCCCCATGATTGTATAATTTTAGTGTTTTTTGCATTAAAATACAGAAACCGCTTTTATTCATAAATAAATTCTTAATTCTTTACAAAGATTTGCAAAAAAGGATTGCAAAAAAAATAAACTTAGCTATACTTGTGATGTAACTTTGGGAGATATTACAGCCCTCCGGATTTAAGCCTCCGGGGAGCACAGGATGGGAGTTTTATTGTGAAAAAGAAATTTGAATGGAAGAGTTTTTATCTCAAGTACCGCCATGCCATTCCCGCCATCATTTACGGCATCGTTTATCTGACATGGTTCTGCTATCTGGAGAAAACGGTTACGAGCCAGTACCGGGTCATCCACGTAGCGCTGGATGACGTGATTCCTTTCTGTGAGGTATTCGTCATTCCTTACTTTTTATGGTTTGCGTACATTGCAACGGTTGTGGTTTTCTTCTTCTTTAAGGACAAAGAGGAATATTACAAAACCTGCCTGTTTTTAGCAACCGGCATGACCATTTTCCTAATCGTTTCCACTCTGTGGCCCAACGGTCATCACTTAAGACCTTATGTGATGCCCAGAGACAATATTTTCACCAGAATGGTGGCTGCCCTGTATAAGACAGATACGCCTACCAACCTCTGGCCCAGCATCCATGTTTACAATTCCCTGGGTGCGCACATTGCCGTTATGAAGAGCAGGCATCTGGAAAATAAAAAAGGCATCCGCATCGGTTCTTTCATCCTTTGCGTATCCATTATCCTTTCCACCATGTTCATCAAACAGCATTCCGTCTTTGACGTCACCACCGCTTTCATTATGGCAGCCGTTATGTACGTGCTGGTTTACCGTTTTGATTCCGTATGCGTCATCAGACGTATGTTTCATCCGAGCCGCAACCGCGGACCTCAGGTAGAGTCTTAATATAAAAATATAAAGCGTATGAGCGAAATGCCCATACGCTTTTGTTATTTCTTAGTTAAAGTTAAATATCTTCTGGCAGATCATGTAGCCTTCCACGGAAAGCTTTCTGCCTCCCTTGCCGGGCAGATTCATGAAACCTCCCATAATGCCGTTGCGCATCCAGGCATATAAAAGCCTGTCCTTATCCTTTAAGTACTGCCACAGCTCCTTCTTGGCATTCAGCTGTTCCTCTGTGCCGGCACGCAGACACAGTGCGGAGGAAACCGTCATGATAATTTCCAGGTAATTTCTCATATACTGGTGCCGTCTCTTGCATCTGATAATCTGGTTCTTATGCTCCGTATAGAAATCAATCATGATTTTATTGACCCTGATCTGCTGGTCCAGGCGGGAAATCATGACCGTTTCATTGACGGACTGGTCGGAACGTCCGATGTAATAACGGTAAAAATTCACATCCAGATAATACATGGTTTTTACATACAGCAGCGGCTCAAATACATAGATGTTGTCCACATAGAAGGTATGCTCCGGCAGATGCAGACCGCAATCCCTTAAAAGCTGGGTACGGAAAATAACGGAATGCATCAGAATGTAATGTGCCTTCCGGAAATGTCTGCAATCATCCCAGGTAAACATCCTGTCCGTAGGAAGAATATGGCGGTAATGCATTATCTTCTTACGCTTCTCACCTTCTTTTTCATAGACAAAATTGCTGACCAGCATGTCCAGTGCCTTGTCACCGCCCGCAATATCCCGCAGAGTGTCCAAAATCTTTTTGTAAGCCTCTTCCTGTACCCAGTCATCTGAGTCCACTACCTTGAAATACAGACCCGAAGCGTTCTCAATCCCCGCATTCACGGCAGAACCGTGACCACCGTTTTCCTTATGAATTGCTTTAATGATACCGGGATACTTTGCCGCATAATCATCTGCAATTTCCGCGGTATTATCCTTTGTGGATCCATCGTCCACAATCAGTATTTCCACATCTTCTCCTCCCTTTAACAGGGATTCAATGCATTTTCCCATGTATGCTGCCGAGTTATAGCATGGTATTGCAATGGATAAAAGTTTCATAATAGTTTTCATTCCTCCTGTTTAGCGGATTTATAATATATATGACGCATACGCCGCAAACGCAGACGGTATGGCATACTTTTTCTGTACCTCTTCGGAACGTTCAAAAATCCACTGTTCCTTTTTGACGGCCTGCGTACGGTCGGAAAGCTCGTCCACCCGCACCAGGTATCCCCACATATGCCATTCCTTATGGGAAAACACATGTACCGCATCTGTAAGTCTTGCCACCCTGACGATGGGCATACCTCTTTTCTTGAAAAAGGCAGTAACCTCTTCCGGTGAAAGATGCCCTGCCGTGTTGGGAAATTCATACAGCCCTGCTAAAAGTCCTTTATCCGGTCTTTTGTGAAGCGCTGTTTTTTCCTCATCCTGCAGGATAAAAACTGTTTTTTCCTCTATGATACGGCCTTTTTTTGCACTCTTTACCGGGAACTCACTCTGTCTTCCGGTATGGTACGCCGCACAGATATGGGACAGGGGGCATACCTCGCAATGAGGAGCGCCGTTGGGGATGCAGACCATGGCGCCGATTTCCATCATGGCCTGATTAAAATCACCGGCACGCCTTGGCATGGCTGCCCGAAGCTCTTCCTCTAAGTTTTTCTTTACTTTCTCCTGTGCGATGTCATCGGGTCTCATAAACAGCCTTGATATGACACGCAGTACATTGCCATCCACAGCCGGAACCGGTATGCCGAAGGCAATGGAAGCAATCGCTCCCGCCGTATAACTGCCGATTCCCTTTAATTTTAAAAGTTCTTCTTCGGAAGCAGGCATTTCTCCGCCGTATTCCGTCATAATCTGGATGGCCGCTGCCTTTAAGTTCCGGGCACGATTGTAGTAGCCCAGTCCCTCCCAAAGCTTTAAAAGCACATCCTCTTCCACCTCGGAAAGACTTTTAATATCCGGCAGAGCCTTCATGAAACGCTCAAAATAGGGCTTCACGGCTTCCACTCTGGTCTGCTGGAGCATAATCTCGGAAACCCAGACCCGGTACGGAGCCGGTTCCTCTCTCCACGGCAAAATCCGTCTGTTGGTATCATACCATTTTAAGAGCGGTTTGGGAATATCCCCCACTGTGAAATTAAGATTTTCATCAGAATTTTCTAAGAAATCTTCCTCATCTGAGAGTCTTATTTTCACTTTATCCTGTATTTCCATACAATCTCTGCCAATAAAGCAGTCGTAGGCAAGGATATGCACACCGGCTTCCTCTGCCTTTTTCAGCGCCTCCGCAAAAGCGGGCTGCATAGCGGCATTGGGGGTAAAATAATCCACATCCTTCATCTGGATAACAAACAGAATATACGCCTCGTATCCGTCCTTTTTTGCCTCCATCAGCTCCTCCACATGCTTTAACGCCCGTTCGGACGGCGCATCGGGAAACATGACGCAGTTATTTTCTTCTAAGGTAACCCCCTTGACCTCCATGAAAATCTTTTTGTCCGGTGTCTCTATATAAAAATCAAACCGGGAATTGCCGTACTTTGTTTCCGGACGCAGCAAAGACAGGTCCGGGAAGAGTATCTTTTTTCTAAGCCACTCTTCCACAGCCCTGTTGGGTGCCTGGGAATCCATATTGATAAGCCTGCCCTGCTTTTCCACCGCCACAAGGTCATAGGCGGTGCTTCTTGTCTTGCTGTCGTTTCGCTCTAAATAAACCGGCACATGCTCTGTCAGAAGCTCCCGGCACCTGCCGGTATTTTTCACATGCACCTTTTCCCGCCTGCCGTTTATCTCGGCATAGGCTATAAAACGGTTGGGGCGCTCTAAAAAAGTGCCCTCCACAATATCATGATACTTCATGTATAACTCTTTCCATACTGTATATTTTG
>ERZ1026772.1453-NODE-1453-length-12666-cov-10.950916_pt1 | contig 12666 bp, 8 predicted proteins | sample MGYA00380124_ERZ1026772 | MGnify/ENA primary metagenome ERZ1026772 (study PRJEB33269, sample SAMEA4719760) | human gut metagenome | biome: human-associated habitat; feature: organic feature; material: feces | place: Cameroon | collected 2013-10 ...
ACGCCGCATCGCAGACAGCACAGAAGCTGATGCCGCGGCCGATCATCTCCTGCTCACCGGGAATATTCAGCAAGCGCTCCACTGTACCAGTAGCGATAATCACAGCAGGCGCCGTAAACTCCGCACCGCTTTCGCAGCGCACACGTCGCTCCACACCGTCAACCTCCAGCGCTGCAACCTTCTCATAAAGATAGGACGTACCCAACGCCATCGCCTGCTCATAAATATCGTAGGCCAGCTGTGAGCCGTTGACGTTCTTGATACCGGGCCAGTTTTCAATCTCAAAGGTTTTTATCAGCTTGCCGCCGGGAGCAAAGGATTCCAGCACCAGCGTCTTTAAGCCTGCACGGCGCGCATAAACGGCTGCCGTCAGACCGGCAGCACCGCCGCCGATAATAATCAGGTCATAGCTTTTATCGGGAGCCTGCTCCACCGGCGGCTCGTTGCCCAACAGCTTTTCCAGTCTTGCCTGCAGGCGTTCCTTCGGCAAAAAGCCGGCATAACGCGAAGCAACCTCGCCGTTTTTGATAAAGAACAGACCGGGAATAATGGTTATATCCATTTCCTCCGTCAGCTCCGGCTCCTTATCTATATCAATCTTCACGATATCTATGCGCGCACCCATCTCCTTAGCAATATCCTCCAACACATAGCTGAGCATCTTACATGGACCGCACCAAGTCGCATAAAAATCTGCCAGAAAGGTTTTCTTTTCGGCCAGCATCTGCTTGAACTCTGCAGACGTCGGGTTTACAATAATCGCCATTTACATCAGGCCTCCTTTGCAATGAAGTATTCGTAGTTTATCTTATATCAGTGATGACCGCCGCAGCCATGCTCACCACAGGTGTGACCTTCGCCGTGCTCACCGTGGTGATTGCATTTAACAGCGGGGTTGTAGTCCAAATTGCCTGCCAGCAAAGCCTCTACCGCTGCATCCGCACTGCCGCTTACGCCGCCGTACAGCTTAATGCCTGCAGCAGCCAAAGCCATCTGCGCACCGCCGCCGATACCGCCGCAAATCAGAACGTCTGCCTTCAGCGCCGTCAAAACTCCTGCTAAAGCACCATGACCTTGGCCGTTGGTATTCACAACCTCGGACGCAACAACTTTGCCGTCCTGCACATCATAAACCTTAAATTCCTCGGTATGTCCGAAATGTTGAAAAATCTCGCCGTTTTCATAGGTTACTGCAATTCTCATGATATCTTCTCCCTTTTCCTTGTATTTTTCATATAATTTTTGCTTAAAGCAATCAACACAGCCGCAGCCTGTACTGCTGCCGTTACAGAGACGGAAATCTCCGCCTTCGATACGCAGCGGCCGTCCTTCCACGACAAAATCCGCCAGCTTCTTGCGCGCCGTTTCGTAAATGCGCTGCACCGTAGTCCGCGCAATCTGCATAAAGACCGCGCACTGCTCCTGACTCATACCGCGCCTGTCAATCAGGCGTATCGCTTCGTATTCGTCAACAGTCAGAACAATCGGCTCCAGCTCTGCATTATTGTTTTGCGGTAAAAACTCCAGCGTTTGCGGATAATGGCAAACCTTTCTGCATTTCACTCGTCTGGGCATCTGATTTCCCCCTCTCTGATTCCATTATATAGACGAAATGGGCATATGTCAATTATATTTTTGACATATGCCCATTTAAATTTTGCACCAGCAAATATTCTACTCTTCTTCCAGATAAAATTCCCACGCACAGCCGTCAGGACTTTCCGTACAATCAGGGAAGCAGCTCAGGCAACGGCATTTAATGCGCGCGTCAATCGTGGCTGCAAAACCGCTGTATTCGTAAATGCCGACCGATTTGCAAGGATGATACGGCATACCCTTGCGGCTGCGCGCCGTCTGCACACGGCAGTCGTGATTGCGATAAACGAGCCTGTTGCCGTCATGGATACATTCATGCTCGTTCAGATTGCCGTAAAAGCGATAGTGCAGCGCCTGCTCCAGGCCCTCTAAGCCAGGATTTTCCGGCAGCTGCAAAAACTCCTTGATGCGCTTGGCTTCAATCACAGTAAAGCGCTTCCACGCCTCCTCATCATGGTACATGGCCTCCGCCATACCGAATTTGCCTTCAATCGACTGAAACCAGACGCCGTCATGCGCCAGCCAGTTTTTCGCGTAAAGCTCAATCAGCTCCAAAAGCTGCTCTTTGCTTAGCTCCGCAAGATATTTATTGTACATGATGCATAACCTCCTTTGTGGGGGGATTGTAATTTTAAAACAACGGTTTCATCTTTCCTTCTTTATCATCCAAGCACCTCTCCACCATCTCTTTCAGCGTATACTCATCAAGATGCTCAAAGAAGAATGCCCGCTTAGGATTGAGCGGCAGCGACTTGCTCACCGCCAGATTATATTCCGCGCCTTTGGCAAAGTCTGTAGTCAAAAGCTCCGCCTTGTCCTTAACCTGCGCCAGCAATTCCGCTCCGGCTTCACTGTTCACCAGCACCAGAGTAACGCCCTTATCATCATCAAATTCCGGGTACTGCTTATCTATTCCCCAATAATCGGCAATCGTGATATCCGCCAGGCTTCGCTTATTATTAAACGCGCACTCACCGCAGGACGGACGTATGCTGATATTATTCAGGAAAAGGCGCATATAGGTTTCCTGCCGCTTGCTCGCGCCAAAGCGCTGATGCTCGGTAAAGAACAAGGTCTCGCCCTGCTTCCATCCCTTCGCCTTATCGCGAAACTTCACCTGCACCACAGGCTCGCCTGCCTCCTGCGCCAGCTCCCGCAAATGCTTTTGGTAAACCTTGGGACTCGGCACGCCATGACAGACAACATCAACCGTAAAGAGATTTGCAGACGGCTTCACCAGATATCGCTTCAAACCGGCAATCTGGCACGGCGTACCGCTGAACAGAACCTTTCTTCCTGTGCGCAACATCTGTCGCACCTCGCTGTAAATCCTGCCAATCTTGCTCTGCACATACTTCGAACCGCGCAGCTTAGGCAAATCGGCAATGCTATCTACAAGCACATGCTGCACATTAAGCTGCTCATCCAGCGCCGCGCCGACCACAACACCGCCTTGCTTTAAGATTGCCTCAGCAAAAAGCGTGAACATTCCCCCGCTGGAGCTGGTAAAGCGCACTGCATCATCGTTATTCTTGGCGCCATACACAGCAAGCAGCTCATGCTGCTGCGGCTTGTGCAGCATAGGGCAAACATTTTCACATAAACCGCAATCCATGCACATTTCTTCGTTGACCTTGGGATATAAAAAGCCTTCTTCGTCCGCCATCATTCTTATACACCCACGCGGACAGATATTGGCGCAGGCACTGCAGCCTGTACAATTTGCCTTACTGCTCAGCTCAATCATGTCTTTAACCTCCCTATTGCCATAGCCTTTTACAGCTTATATTTCAGCGTAATGCTCTGCTTAAGTGATTTTTCTTTTATTATATCAATCTATAATTTGTAAAGTTTGTTTTGTCCCAATCCCACTATTTTTAGAAAATCATATTAAAATTTATGGCAATTGTGTTTTTTCCATATATATAGCTTGCTCCCTATATAAACTAATTGCACACAAAAATTCATCTATAGGCAACTTCCTGCTTTCAGATACTGCGCGCAAATATTTACATGGCAAATTAATATATTCTTCATACGATACAAACTGACTGATTTCATCATATGATGTCAATCCATATTGCTCGACCGGAGATAAATCATAGCACATATTCTCTTTAAACTTAAACAAATTAATCGTTATTTCAGTCGGCGGCATTGTAAGAATTCCTTCTGCGAACAAGTTCAGATGATATCTGCTAACTGGCATATAAAATCTTGTTTTTTTATGTTCAACAGAATACGCAGTTAGTCTTTGAGTTATTAATTTGCCATTAATAAAGCATGCAAAGCTATGGTTGATATATAGTTCAACATTCTTTGCATCAATCCATACATATTGATTTTCAGAAGCATCAAACAAGGCATGTGACTTAACTAGTTTTAATATTTTTCCAGCTTCGAATATTAAATTAATAATATCATTTTCTTCTTCCCCAAAAATATCATGCACATTGGCAACAATTTTTTCTTTACATACTTTGCCAGTATAATGATCAAATGCTAAAACAATATCATTTATTTTAATATTTTCAACAGGACAATATGATCCATCAGCCATCAATATCTGGGTATTAGGAGCAAAGCAAAAACTACTCTCTTCTACTGAACCAGTATACACACTACTCGAAGAATAGCTGACATTCTCACAATAATCATCGTCGCGTTTTGCCTTTTTCTTTTTATCCTTACATTTAGCTAATCTTTTTTCAGTCCGCTCAGAATATTCTAGTTTCAAGGATGCCTTATAGTTCTTAACCGCTTTTTTTAAATTTACAGCAACCCCACCACCAAATTCATACATATTTCCTTTACAATATAATGCTAAAGCACTTTCTGAACTTTCCAGTAAACTAATTGCTTCAGATAAGTTTTCATTCAGAGAAAAAAGAGTAATACCTAGTATTTCCTTATAATGTTCTACATTATACATTTTACTAATCAAATACCGACAAAGTTGACATATCACTTGTCCGTTTTTCCTCATCGTCTTATATTTGGGATTATTAATTTCTGAGGCAGGAATTTGAAAACCTGATGAAAATCCAGATTCAAAAACAATATCCACGATTTTTGCTATAGCAGGAGCATGCTGATTTGCAGCAGCAATTTTATAATATGTAAACCTATAGTCAGAAAAATTTACATAACGGCTACGACTTTTGTTTTGAGAGATTTTCTCGTCTGCTAAAATCATGCAAGCCTCTGGAACTAACGCATTTGCCAGCGTTTTCAAGATTCTTTCAAGCTTTTGAGCATGATAAATTTCTAGTAAATTCAATCCTGCTTTTTTATATCCCTTGCTAAGACTTTCCTGAAATATTTTAGACCTCAGCTTTTCAGGAGAAACTAATGCTTTTGCATATAGTTCTTTTCCTGTCCAACAATGTTTTCCTAATGCACGTACATAGATACTCAACTTATGATTCGGTATTTCATCTGGTTCTAAAATGGCAATCAGCATCTTGGCTTTTTCCCACTCACACGGGGAAATATCTATTATATTGTATTGCGATAACACACCTTTTGTTGACTGAATATAAGCTTGAACAAGATTCTGATTATCATAATCGTAAGAAAACAATCTGGATAAAAGTTTTTTTCCTAATCCACTATCATATTTTTCGCATCTAAAAAAAGAAACAAAAACGTCATCAAGCGTTCTTCTAGAAATATGCTTTCCTGTAATAACGGATTCACCTAAATCATAACAAATTTCAATAATTAATTTTTCTATACCATATAAAACGCTAAGCAAATCCTTCTTTTCCGATTCAAAATACTCTTCACGCTCTTCTTCAGTTGAACGTATCGACTGGAGAATACTCTTACTATTATCCCCCATACGAACTATATCTCCAACCACTTCCTGTAATGTATTCTTGGCACTAAAAATCTGCTTATCATAATAATCTATAATCTGGGTTTCTATTGAGGTATATTCTTCCCAAAAACCATAATAAACTAGTGGAACTTTATCCTTAATATATTCACTAACTTCACTAAATAAAATTCTATTATATCGGTTGACCAACGGATTATTACAAGTGCTTTTAAATACATCATCGCTTAACAACAATGTTGCTTTTGCATCTATTCTTCTTTTTCCTATTGTCTGAATACCTTTTTCGTCAACATATATTAATCTACCAGATACTACTCTTGAAAATATTTTCTCCGCACTTGAATAAATATTATCAGCAATAATACATACTGATGTATCCTCTAGTTCAGTTTTAACTAACACAAGCTGTAAAATCTTATTTAATGCTATTCCTCTCTTATTACTTTCAATAGTTAAAAACTTCAATTCATCAACGGTTAAAGATATTCTAATATTTGCATAATTCAACACTTCAATAGAATCTTTCTCTGCATCATCTAAAACAACAATAGGTATTTGGGTATAAAGATTTTTTAAAGTTGAGGGTAAATCATAGTTTTTAAACATATATTTACATATATCAAAAATGTTTGTCGTGATATAATTTGAAACACACACGCAACGTTTCCCTACTATTTCAGGAAACAAATACAAAGTTTCTATTGTCTCTAACATTTCTTTAGTTTGCTGAATTATATCTGAGGTCTGCGGATATTGAGACTTCTTAAGCTTGTTATTCAACTCAGTTTCAACTAAAGAATATAATTTATTATATTTATCCTTATTTTTCCTATCTTCAGGCAAGTCCTTGGTACGCATCACTTTTGCAAGAATAGTTAAATATCTCGACGTTTCAGTCATTGTATTTTTTCTCCTTCTTTAATGAACTCACTTATCTCCTGATTAATCTCAGATATAATAAGATCATATTGCCTCAATAGTTTACCAATTTCGTAACCATTTTGATTAGTTTTTCCCCACAATGTCGTTAATGATTTAACATCCATTATTTTTTCAGATTTCGAAATATCGAAAAATAAGCATTCAGCCATTTTTCTCGATTCATCTCCAGCTTTACTAATAGAGTATCTCATCTCATTCTCTACATTCTTAAATTCTCCAAGAATATCGTTATTTCTAACAGTTCCCTTTATTGTGTAGTCTAGAAACTTAGAAATTATCTCTGCACCATACTCCCTTTTATTGTTTGCCGAATAAGCAGTTATGCCAAAGCATGAGATTGATGTATTTTTTACAGTCTTTTTAGCAACTTCAATTATTTGCTGAATTTCAGATTCTGGCTTTAAGTCAGCTTTTGTAAAAACTATAAGAATAGGTGTTTTTATTCTTAAAGACTCAATAAAAAGAATATCATCCTTTGTTATTGCACCACCATCAATATCTATCAACCAAATTAAATAATCCGAAACGCTTAATTGTTCAAACGCTTTCTCTCTATCTGAAATTACTTTTCTTGAGTTATTTTCATCATCATATTTTGTATAACCAGGAGTATCAAGCAATGCTATATCATCCGGTAATGTATATTCCTTAGATTCAATAATAATACTATCTACAAAAGATGGGAAGCCAATACCATAAACAGTATCAAATTCATGTGCCATTGCATTTAATGCTTCTGTACTAATTACTGTTGAATACCCATAAACACTATTAGCATGAATCTGATCTTCCCTTGCTTTAATAATATAGGTTGGTATAGCTGTTGTTGTCTTTTGGTCAACTGGTAATTTATCTCCAATGCCTGATATAGTATTTATAAATTTAGATTTTCCTGCACTTACCTTACCACCAAAACTAACAACTACCTTATCCTGCAATTTTTGTATTTTTTGACGTTCTGATAGTCTTGAACACAAATCAAGAAACCGATTATATAATTCAGTTTTGTTTTCAATTGTTACCTCCGAAAAAAGAGAAAACAACTTATTGATTTTATATTCAATTTTTCTCTTAATACGAATAGACGTATTTTTTTTGTTAGCTATTAATTTAGCTAACAATTCCACAGCTTTGTTTTCATCAGCTATATACATATTAGCATCCGGAATAACAATATCGCTAAATAAGTTTTCTAAGTCTAATTCATCATCATTTTCTACATCGAAAGGCATATTTTTCTCCTTCTTAAAAGAGGTGTCTATCAGTATTAATTCTAACAGACACCTTTTTTAAAGTAATTTTTTCTGTACGACAAAGCAACTTATTTTTAACGTAATTTTTACGCTCTATACTACAATTATATTCATCGCAAAAATTCTCCTGTTGCCATAATAACGTTATTTAAAACGACATATAAGTCTTCTTCACCTCACGCAAATTTTGTTCAAACTTACGATATTCTGCAATATATCGTTCTTTTTCTTTGGCTTGCTTTTGTAATTTTTCTAATTCACCACATAATTCATTTTCAATCTGATCAGCAAAGCTTACTGCCTGTGTATTTAAAGTTTCTGTAATCTCTTTTAAAGCTTTTACCAACTGTTCAGATATTTCTATCTCAATTTTATTCAACAATTCGCTTTGCAAATTCCTGAGTTGATGAATTTCATCATTTCTTGCATAGCCTTCCCTAAATCTTGTTTTGACCTCATCAATATACGGTAAATAGTCAAAAGTAATATGCGGAATAGAAATCTTTGCCAAAACATTATTCAGTGGTAACAATATATCATCTTCGTCAAATTTCTGCTGACTTTTTCCAAATGCATTAAGTACTACATTTTTTATGTTTTGAGAAAACTCTGCTTTATTAAATATATTTTTAAATTCAACATTAACAAATTCTTGACATTGGGCTGAATACATCTTGATATTATCTATAACACGAGCTGTATTTGCTGTATTATTGGTAACAGTATAAAAATGTGTTTCCTTCTTCCAGCCAAACAAACCAGTGTTTACAGTATAATGCTGTTCTTCAGTAGTAGTTTCTATAGAAATACCTTGATGTTGAGACATAGCAATTGTCAACTGAGGCAAAATCTGCTGGATCTTTTCATCACTTTTGATTTTCGCTAAATCAAAGATATACATTAACTTTTCCCTAGAAGAATCGATTATATCTATAATATTGTCTGACCTGTTTTTTAATGCTTCTACATCCGTTGTTTCAAGCTTGTTTCTACTAGATACTGTCTCAGCCAATATTTTCTCCAATGTACGCAAATGATTGTTTTTAGTATTATCCAGCAAATTAGTATTTCTGCCTTCAATAATTTCATTTCTTCTACGTTGAACCTCATTTAATGCTCGCTGAACTTGTTTTATTCCCCCTAAAAGCTCGAAATACTTATCATCATAATTTTTATAAACCCCATGCATATTATCATATACTTTTTGTTCATTTTCATCTAAGCTAATATTTTCTCGTATTTTTCGAGTTATAGAAAAACATGTAGAAGATATAAACAAAACTTTTTCTGCACTCATTTTATTTAAAATCTCTAAATTGTTCCCCTCATTTTTGACATTTGAAAGATTCTTATCAAATTGAGTCTCATAACTCAACCGCGCTTTTTTCCACGCTAATCCAAAATCATTTGTATTTTCATTCAGTATACCAGAATCAAGTTTACTACCTATCACAAGTATTTCGCGTACACCAGCCTCTGGAATGTTATTAGCCATGAGGTTCACTGTATTGGAATCCATAAATTGACTACAAGGAGATAATAAAATAACCACATCACAAGAACGTAAAAATTCTTTTGTTCTAATACCACGCGAAACAATCGGATCATTCAATCCCGGCGTATCTACAATCTCATAATCCTTTACTCGTGGATTATCAACTTGCAATTCTACATAACTAACAATGGGAGTATAACGACCATTTGCTCCTACATAATCGTCAAGCTTATGCATAATATCGCCAACTATTTCCTCCTTACCATTAAGCTTTTTAAGTAAAGAGGAATCTTTGACCATACGGATTAGTTCTTTAGCGCCACGTTGATTCTCATTATGACAATTATATTTTAACTCATACTCGCTCAAACTCATTGGCTTATTCGAGCTATGTCCGAACATAATTTTATCTCTATTTTTAGCAAATTGTTTCAGATAAATCGAATACTCCTTGTTTAGCCTCTCATCGTATAAATCAGAATATCTTTGTATATCATTCCAATCATCTTGAGTATAAAAATGAACTACTGCTTTGGGTTTATCAGAATATGTAATCTTTGTCAGTGCTGCAGTCATAGGAGTTGCAGCCTTTGGCAGATAATTTTCTCCATTAAAAATCAAGGCATTAAGGAATGATGACTTGCCTGCTTTTACAGCTCCAATAATTCCAATACTTAATTTTCTAGACTTATTTTCAGCTAATTTAATGTTATGCTCTAACGCTGAAGTTATTTGTTTGAATTCAAACAACTTCTCAGCACCAAATAACTCCTGATGTTTCTCTAAAGTATTCTCTGTATTTCTAGTCATATCAAGATAATTATTGATTTTTTCGTAATTAATAGTCATACAAATTACCTCAATTCTTTCATTAATTTTTTTACTTGGAAAATATCGTCAACTATAGTTGCTTTATACTCTTCAAAGTCCTGAATTTTTTGCTGTCTTTTATTCTGAGCCTCTGCCATGTTTTTCTTAATGCTCTCTATTTTTTCTGTGGTTAATTTTTCATATTCGTCAAGCACTATATTGGTTGTGGTCTCAATGTTTTGCTTGATTTGCGGATACATCTTGTTGATTATCTGAGGTATCACATTATTGATAAATCTGCGTTTAGCTAATGCCTCATTGCTTTCTCCAAACAATCCTTTTAAGAAATTTACTATATCTGGCAAAAGAACTATTACTATTTCCAGCCATGGAGCAATTAAATCTGTAGCAATAGCAGCAATTCCTGTAACCATCCGGTATATATTCTTCTTTTTAGCACCATTCTCACTATCTTTAGGATTTTTAGCTTTCATTAATTTTTCTTCAATTAAGGATTTTAAATTGTTAGCTAAATTAACTGCAACCTCCGTCAGATCAATATTCTCATCCTCTTTTAGCAACCCGGTAAAATTAAGCTCCTTTGTCACGCTATCAATTTCTCTAATACTTATTTCTTTCATTGTCGATACCATTATAGGGCGAATTATTTCAAGAACAATAGCTTCCGCCGCAACATTATTACCACTGAGGAGAGCATCGACAACAGCTTCTGCCCGCTCGATTAATGCAGCCCTAATTCTATTTGTTACCTCTTGTACTCTATTTTCAAGATTTTCCTTGCTGTCATCTTTCTTCTTTTTAAATGTTTCAGACAGATATTTAACAACTCTCGAATATTTTTCTAAATCAACATCTAAATCAAAAGTATCTAAAAATATTTTTTTCTGTACAATTGATAATGATTTTTCAGAGCTAATCAGTTCTGATTTTAAATGCTTTATCATAACTTTATCAAAAGCAGCCTGAGCATTAAATGTCGAAATAATAGATATTAATTTTTCTGCAATATCAACATCTCTCCGAGATAAAGTATAAACACCATAATTATAACCATAAGTCTCTAAAGTAAATCTTGCAGACTCGGCTATGCTTTCCGCAACACTATCCGTTATTTTATCGCATTTATTTATTATTACAGCAATTTGTGAGCTATAATTTGAAATTTCCTGGATAAACTCAAGTGTTGTTTTATCTATACCACCCTTTTCCTGATCAATAACAACTAAATAAGCAGATCCTACGCCAATATAATTTGCTAAAGCTTTAGCATGAATCTCTATACCAGCATCAAATCCAGGGGTATCGACAATTGTAAAATCACTAATCTTTTTTAGATTTTCGGAGTTGATTCTATACTCAAGATGATGATAGTCCTTGGGAGAATATTCTTTCTGTTCTTCAATCAATTCTTTATTTCCATCTTCGTCAAATGCAAATGCTGATTCATTCTCATCATATATCAATTCTGTAGCAATAGCTGTTTGTGGTTCTTGTGCTTCTTTTAAAAAGCCTGGTTTCCCAATCAACATATTAAGCAGAGTACTTTTTCCTGCACTGAAATGCCCTACAATCATAAGTTTTATATCAAAATTATCTCTAATTTCATTTATTTGTTCTAATGAAGTCTCAGAATTAAATCCTTTATGATGAGAGTATATCTCTCCTAATTTTTCAATTATTCCATCATAGGCTTTTCTATTTACCATTTTTCTCCTCCTATGAAAATCATATTTATATTGCTTTTCAATCGTACTTTCACAATGAACATAAAAATACCTCTGAAATGGCACTCTGTTATCAAAAAAGTATTGAGTATAAAGCTTTTCTCGAGATATGAAAATTGATTTAACCCACCTCTGTTTCTTTATAATTCATATAATATTACTTTTATACAAATTCTACAATTTATATTTTTTTCCTGCTTTAATTAGAGAATTATTTTCACTTATTATTTCCCTACGCCAACCAACATTTAAATTATATTTTATACACTTCTTTTATTTAGTGTTTAGTAAACAAATATCCTTTCTAAAGTTTGTTCCTTTAATATATAAATCATAAAAAACTTATAAAGAGCTGACTTTCGCACTTTGCCAACGTCAGCTCTTATTTTTATTATTATCTTATTTCTACAAGCTCTATCACAAAAATCTGCCGGTAATGCTGTTTGCGTTTGCTTTAATTTCTGCCGGCGTTCCGCAAGCCACAAGCCTGCCGCCTGCATCTCCACCGCCGGGACCCATGTCAATAATATAGTCAGCATTACGAATGACGTCTAAATCATGCTCAATGACAATATTTAGCTGATGACTTTCATATTTTTGCAGAACCCAAGAGCAGTGTTTACGTCCATAGCCATCAGTTCCGGCAGCGAAGCACTTTGCCACGCCTCGTTCGTCAGCCTGATATCGTAGGGCGCATTCGCGTACCGCGGCAGTCCGGGAAAGGTATATCTACGTCCGACAAAAACTGTACGTCAAGACTGACAACGCCTGTTCCGTCGCAGCCGGGGCAGTGCAAAGAACCTGTGTTGTACGAAAAATCTCCAGCCTTAAAGCCTCGCTCCTTAGCAGCAGGCGGCTTAGCATAAAGCTTACGCAAATCATCATGAATGCCTGAATAGGTAGCCACAGTAGAACGGACATTAATCCCGATAGGCGTAGCATCAATGAGCTTAACGTGCTCAATCCCCTCAGCATTAACGG
>ERZ1026772.1454-NODE-1454-length-12665-cov-107.384140_pt1 | contig 12665 bp, 14 predicted proteins | sample MGYA00380124_ERZ1026772 | MGnify/ENA primary metagenome ERZ1026772 (study PRJEB33269, sample SAMEA4719760) | human gut metagenome | biome: human-associated habitat; feature: organic feature; material: feces | place: Cameroon | collected 2013-10 ...
TTGTCCCCCAGTTTAAACCCCCAAGTTACAAACCCCCAGAAAATTTGATTAGCCATAACTTCTTTATGAAATATTGCCTAAAAAGTGAAAAAATGGAACCTTAGTGCTAACCTTTTATAATTAGATGACAATAATATCTTTAATATCAAAGTCTGGATGTTTATCAGTTATTAAAGTGCAATCATTAATATTGGCAAAGGTATAAGGGCGTCTTAGACCAAACTTGCTAGAATCAGAAACTATATAAGTTTTAGAAGCTCTACTTATTAGAGTGCTTTTTAGATTGAAGTCAAAGATATCTCTTGTGGTAAAACCTGTTTGTTTATCAATTCCTGATGTACCTAAAAATACAATGTCATAATTCAAAGACGCAACATCTTGTGCTGTTTCCATACTTAATATTGTTGCAGAACCAAAGTTTACATATCCTCTTGGTAAAAATGTTTGAATGTTTTTTGAAGCAAGTTTATCTATGTTATATAAACTGTTTGTAACAACAGTAATGTCATTACCTTCTAAATAATCAAACATTTTAGAAGTTGTTGAGCCAGCGTCAATAAAGATAGTAGAACCATCTTTAATTAAACTACATGCTTTTTTAGCTAGTTCTTCTTTAAAATGAGTGTTTTTAGAGAATCTCAATAAATACTCATCGGAATAATTAACAACATTATTTGATGCACTTTCTTCAAGAATCTTAGCTCCACCCCACATTCTAGAAATAACAGATCTTTTTTCCATTTCAGCTAAGTCTCTTCTAATTGTGGCTTCAGATACATCTACGATTTCTGCTAATTCCTTAACAGATAAGCTTCCGTTCTTGTTCAATAACTGTTCAATTTTTTTATATCTATTTTCAGTTTTCACGATAATCCCTCTCTATTCAATTAAAATGATAATATATGTGCAATAATAAGTCAAGTTTCAATCAATAATCAGTCAAACTGATTGAAATATATGCACTATTTCAATCAAATGCGCAAAATATATTGACATTCGAGCATAAAATGAAAATAATTAAAGTATATTTAGTACTAAAGTACGATGAAAGCGCTTAAATTTTTAATTTTTAGGAGGATGAAATGCGAAAAAGAGACGAAATTAGAACATTGTTCAATAATTTTGCAGAATATCTAGAGAAATATGATTTAGATTCATTAAAAGGATTATTTACAGAAGATGTTTGTGGCCATATTTCGACAGTTGGTGAAGTGAATGGTGCCGATCAAGTTGCCAGTGCATTAGTAGTTAATAAGGATGATTTGACTTTAAGAAGACACTTGATTAGTAACTTTGTTGTTCATACTAAAGGAGATAGTGCTAGACAATCTTCTTATATGATGTCATTAGTCGGCAAAGATGATGGCAAGTTCTTACATTCATTCGAATACGGTGGTAAGTTCTTAATCAATTGGAATAAGATTGATTCAAATTGGAAAATTGATGAAATTTGGTTTGACCTAGACTGGGTTAAAGGAAATACATCATTTGTTCCTGAATGGACATTACTAGATTATCAAATCTACTCTGGACATAAGCCAATGATTTACTCAGAATTTGATTCACCATGGGCATTTATTCCTGAAAATGATGAAACACTTACAGATGAAGAACAAATTATTGAAAACATGTTTAGATATTCATTTGGACTTGATAACTGTGACTGGAATCTACATATGGGATCATATACCAACGATGTTAAATTTGTTGCGGGTGGCAAGGTACTGGCAGATTGTGCTGGAAGACTTGTAGATAATTTTAAAAACACAAGTCATAAAGAGGCTGCTTTGGAGCATGCAATTAAAATCGTTGGAGTTGAAGTAAATGGAGACGAGGCTGTGATGTATGGTTCTAGAATTGAACCTCATCGTTTAGGATCAAAAATCTTATGTAGGAATACACTTAAAAACAATTTCTATACAGCTAAATATGTTAACTATCTAAAGAAAATTGATGGTGTATGGAAAATGTATGAACTAAACTATACAGCAAAAGTGTTCTTCGATACATATGAAAGAAACAGTCATTATTTCGATGATTTCGAAGGGGACAAATAATGGATTTAGAGACAATTCAAAATTTATCTTTTGAAATAATAAGTGAAGCTAGTAATGCAAGAAATTCTTTCCAACAAGGAATAGAAGCTTCTAAAGAATTTGATTTTGAAAAAGCAGAATCATTAATTAAAGAAGGAAGCAAACAATTAGCTACAGCCTCTGGGAAACATTTCAGTGTTATACAAGAAGAAGCTAATGGAGAAAGTTTACCTTTTTCTGTATTGTTTATGCATGCTGAAGACCAATTGATTATGACTGAAATCAAAAGGGATAGCGCAAAAGAATTATTAGATGTTTATAAAAAAATAATGGAAATGAAAGGTTAAGAAAATGTCTGAAAAGAAAAATAGTAAGTTTGTTCAAAAACTTTTAGATTTATCAAAGAAAGCTGCTCAAGAAGTTCATTTAAGAGCTATTAGAGATGCGTTCTTATTCACAATACCATTCCTAGTATTATCTGGATTTATGGTATTTATTGCCTGGGTACTATTCGCTGATGGTTCATGGTGTGCAACTCACTTACCTCAAGGTTTAGTAAGTGCAATCGTGTCAATCGCTTCTACTGCAACTAATGGTGGTAATAATATTTATTCACTATTAACTTGTTTCTTAGTTGCTTATAACTTGTCAAAGAACAAGAACTACAAAACTCCAATTCTACCTGCTGCAGTAGCAGTTGGTGCCTTATTCATCTTCATGCCAAGTGCAATTACTACTGAAAAGTTAGGATTACATGGCATGTTTGTAAGCTTACTTACAGGTTTATTGATTACTGAACTATTCTTGAAATTATCTAAAATTAAGAAACTTCAAATTAAGATTAGTGGTAATGTACCACCAGCAATCATTGAATCATTTAACTCAATGATCGTAATCATTATTATTCACTTATTGTGTGCAGTATTATCTTATCTATCTGTTACATTAACTGGCAAAGAAGTTCATGAATTGATTAATGCGATTTTACAAGCTCCAATGGTTGGTGTTTCTACAAATCTATTTGCATTCTTACTATATTTTGGCTTCGGTCAAGATTTATGTTACTTCTTAGGCGTTCATCCAGCTGGTGTAATTAACCCTATCTTTGAACCAGGCCTATTGGTTGCGATTGAAGAAAATACAGCTGCTTGGAAGTTAGGTGAAGCAATTCCTCATATTATTTCTCTTCCATTTAGAGATGTATACGGAACACTTGGTGGTATCGCTAACACTTTAGGTTTAACAATTGCAATTCTATTATTTGTAAAGAGAAAAGATATGCGTGAAATTGCTAAGATGTCACTAACAACAGAATTATTCAATATTAATGAACCAATCTTATTTGGATTACCAATTGTATATAACCCAATTATGTTTATCCCATTCTGCTTTACTACAACTATTGTTTATATCTTAGCTTATGTAGCAACTGCAATCGGAATGATTTCACCACTTGTTGTTTACACAACATGGTCAACCCCTATCTTCTTATCAGGATATATTGCTTCTGGTGGTGACTGGAGAAACGTTGTATTCCAAGCATTCTGTTTAGTAATCTCTGTATTAACTTATTTACCATTCGCAAAGATTATGGACAAACAAGTTGTTGAATCAGATTCTTCAGAAGAAATTACATTTGATGCGAGTGATATGGATCTATGAAAAAAGTATTGATGATATGTACATTTGGAATGTCAACTTCTTTCTTTACTAATAAGATTAATAAATTAGCAAAGGATAATAACATTCCTGTTGAAGTATACGCAAAAGGGGAAGGCGATATAGAAACAGAACTTGAAAACAATGATATTGCTTTATTGTTGATTGGGCCACAGGCAGCTTATATCGAAACTGAAATTAGAAAAAGAGTAAATGGTAGAGTGCCTGTAGATTTAGTTGATTCAGATGACTTTGGTAAACAAAGAGCTGATATTGTTTTAAAACAAATAATCAAGGATATCAAGGAGGCTAAGAATAAATAATGAGCTATATAAATTACTATTTAATGAATACAAAAATCTCGGTAGGACCTGGTGCTGTTGAGGAATTGTCTAAAGCATTAAAAGAATTAAAAGTTAAAAAGCCTTTAATTGTAACTGATGAAAATATTTATGCAAACTACTATTCAAATATTGTTGAACCAGTAACAAAACTTGTTGATGACTACGCAATTTATCATGGTGTTAACCCTGATCCATATGATTATATGGTTGAAGAAGGTTTAAAAGTATTCAAAGAAAATGCATGTGACTGTGTAATTGGACTTGGTGGTGGTTCTAGTATGGATTGTGCTAAGTGTGTGGCAATCATGGCTACTCATGATGGAGTAATTCTTGATTACTCAAATCATGCCAAGGCAATTAAAGATCCAAATGCTAAAGATTTCCACGGCAGAGAAGTTCCTTATATCGCTTGTGCTACAACATCTGGAACTGGTAGTGAAGTAAGTAAGGCTGCAGTAATTACAAAGAAAGTAGACCATAGAAAGACAACCCTTTCAAATCCTGCTTTATTAAGTGACTATGCTATTCTTGATACAAACTTCCTAGTTACTTTACCAAAAGAAGAAACAGCATATACAGGTATGGATGCAATTTGCCATGCGATTGAGGCTTATACATTTAAAACAACAATTGAAAACTCTTGTGAGATTTCAGATGCAGTTGCTTTAAGAGCAATTGAAATGATTGCTCAAAATGTAGTACTAGCATATAACGAACCAACAAACCTTGATGCTCGTTTAAAGATGCAATGGGGTGCATTGATGGCTGGTGTTGCTCTAAATATTGGAGCAGGCGAATGCCACGCTATCGGTTCTATGCTTGCTAAGTATTATGGTGTATATCACGGCATTTCTGTTGGCATTCCTTTGCCATATGCTATGAACTACAACGTAAAATACTGTCCAGAAAGATTTGCTACTTTAGCTAAGGCTTTAGGCAAAGATACAACTGGACTAAGTACAGTAGAAGCTGCTAAATTAGCTCCTGTTGCTTTAAAGGAATTATTAGAAAAGTTAAATTTCCACAAACTAAGTGAATATATCAAGGATGTATCTGAAATTAAGGCGTTCGCTAAAGAATGTGCTGGAAATAGTTGTTGTACAGCTAATGGCCGTATGGACAACGAAGATGCAATTATTGAAGTATGCACAAATTGTCTTGAGGAAAAACTATGAAATACGAAAGTTTATTAAAGCCAATTAAAATTGGAAGCTTAACAATTAAAAACAGATTTGTGATGCCTGCCATGCACTCTAGTAGTGCTGGCAGTGATCATAAGTTCACCGAATTATCAAAGTTCTATTATGGCCAAAGAGCTAAGGGAGAATTTGGCTTAATTATTCCAGAATTCTTAGCTGTAGATAAAACCGGGTATGCTTCCGGTAATGAGCCTTCTATTGAAAGCGACGAATATCTTGATAGTCTAAAAATGGTTGTTGATGCCATTCATGAAGGTGGTGGCCTATGTGCTGCACAATTGCATCATGCTGGAGTAGAGACAGATACAAGTTGCGTAGGAATGAAACCATGGTCAGTATCTGGACTTCCATCATTAAAGTATAAACAAGAAGCTCATGAAATGACTGTTGATGAAATTGAGTACTTAAAAGGAAAGTATATTGAAGCAGCTGATAGGGCAAAGAGAGTAGGCTTTGATATGGTTGAAGTACACTGTGCTCATGGTTACTTAGGCGAACAATTCTTATCTGTTGCCTATAATCGTAGAAGTGATGAATACGGCGGTTCTTATGAAAATAGAGCACGTTTTGTGACAGATATTATTAAGGGCATTAAAGAAAAATGTGGCAGTGATTATCCAGTGCAAGTTCGTATATCTGCTGAAGAATATATTCCAAACTGTATGCATATTAATGATGTAGTTGTATATGCTAAGTTATTTGAAGAAGCAGGCGCCGATTCAATAAGTGTATCAGCAGGAACACCAGCAGGTGGCATGATTGTACCAACACATTATAACCGTCCAGGATTTAATGTTGAAAACTCATATAAAGTTAAACAAGCAGTAAATATTCCGGTAATTACAGTAGGTAGAATCAATGATCCTGACTTAGCATTAGAAATAATTGAATCAGGTAAAGCTGATTTAATCGCATTAGGTAGACAGTCTGTATGTGATTATGAATTCCCTAAGAAAGTAAGAGAAGGTAAAACAGAAGAAATTTATCATTGCACTGGCTGTATGCAAAGATGCTACTATGGCAAGCCGTTAGATGAAAACGATAAAGGCATGTCTTGTATGATTAATCCTTTCTCAGGCAAACCACATTGGAACATTGAAGAAGCAACTGTTAAAAAGGTTGTTGCTGTTATTGGCGGTGGCGTTGCTGGGCTTGAAGCGGCTTGGATTTTAGCTAAAAAAGGACATCATGTAGACTTGTTTGAAAAAAGTTCTAAACTAGGTGGTCAATATAACTATGCTTGTGTAGCAAGTGAGAAGCAAGACTTTGGTAAGACAGTTGATACTCTATATCATATTGGTCTTAATGCAGGTGTAAATTTCCATCTAAATACTGAAGTATCTATTGATGATCTAAATAATAAGTATGATGCAGTAGTAGTTAGCACTGGTGCTACTCCGATTATTCCTAGAATCAACGGAATTGAATACAGCGTAAAAGCCAATGATATCTTTGCTGGTAAAACAGTAGTTGGTGATAAAAAGGTATTAATTCTTGGTGGTGGTATTGTAGGTTGCGAGTGCGCTGAATTCTTAAACGAATACAACAATTCATGTACTATTGTGGATATGATTAAGGAATTTGCCCCTGGCCTAAATAAACATGTTAAGAAAGATATGTTTGCTCAATTTAAAGAAAAGGGAACAAAGCTAATTCCTGAAACCAAGGTTGCTGAAATTTTAAAAGACGGAATTGTTACCAGTGATGGTTCTGTATTAAACGGCTATGATGTAGTAGTTGTTGCCTTTGGTTCAAAGCCTTACATAAGTATTAATACTAAAAAATTAACAAATAAGGTTTATGTTGTTGGAGATGCTAATAAAGTAAGAGATGCAAAGCACGCAATATTTGAAGCAGCTAAGACAGCATTAGAAATATAGAGGTGAATATGTTTCCAAAAGAATTTTTATGGGGTGGTGCTGTAGCAGCAAACCAATGTGAAGGTGCATGGGATGTTGATGGTAAAGGCATAAGCATCATGGATGTTTTCACAGGTGGTGATAAAAATGTTGCTCGTAGAATTACTCCAACTGTAGAAGATGGCGAATACTATCCTAATCATGTAGGAATAGATTTCTATCATCATTACAAAGAGGATATACAAATGTTCAAGGAAATGGGCTTAAAGGCATTTAGAACAAGTATTGCCTGGACAAGAATTTATCCTTGTGGCGATGAAGAAGTTCCAAATGAAAAAGGCTTAGCATTCTATGATTCAATGTTTGATGAATTACGTAAGAATGGTATTGAACCCATTATCACCCTATCTCATTTTGAAATCCCATATACTTTGGTAACTAAATATGGTGGTTGGAAAAATAGAAAATTAATTGATTTCTTTGTAAGATACTGTAAGACTGTATTTGAAAGATATAAGGATAAAGTAAAATACTGGATCACTTTTAATGAAATCAATCACTGTAAGGCAGATACATCTATGGGCATGTGGTTAGCAGGTGGTGTTAAAGTTGAAGCTGGTGAAACTAGCGAGTGGGTAGCTAATCAAGCGGCTCACAATATGATGGTTGCTAGTGCTAGAGCTATTATTGAAGGAAGAAAAATCAACAAAGATTTCTTATTCGGAGATATGCTAGGCTTTATTCCTAATTATCCCGAGACTTGTAATCCAAAAGATGTTTTCGCTACCATGAAGCGTGAGCAAGAGGATTATTACTTTGGAGATGTAATGGCTTTGGGAGAATATCCTTATTTTAAAACTAAATTTCTAAGTGACAATAATATTAAATTGAATGTTGAAGAAAGTGATTTTTCAGATTTAAAACAAGGAACAGTAGAATATGTTTCAATTAGTTATTACATGTCGTCTGTTTATTCTAGTGATATAGATAAAATTGGTTCCACAGGTGGCGGTATTGTAAAAACTGCTAATAATCCATATTTAAAGAAGACAGATTGGGGTTGGATGATAGATCCAATGGGTTTAAGAATTAGTTTAAACAAATTGTATGATCGTTATCATAAGCCAATCATGATTGTTGAAAATGGTTTTGGTCAATATGAAAAGATGCAAGATGGTCAAATGATTAATGATGATGCTCGTATTGAGTATTTAAAAGAACATATTGTCGCAATGGAAGAGGCGATTAATGTCGATGGAATTCCTGTTTTAGGTTATACACCATGGGGAATCATTGATTTAGTTAGTGCTTCAACAGGTGAAATGGATAAGAGATATGGCATGATTTATGTCGATGTTGATAACAATGGAAAAGGTACTTTCAAGAGATATAAGAAGAAGTCGTTTGATTGGTATCGTAGAGTTATTGAAAGTAACGGAGAGGAAAGATAATTATGATTTCAACTAATTTGTTTGAAAGATTAAAATATGCTTTAGCTTATAATGATTATTCAAAATTAGATGATGATTTTACAAGTGATGCAGTAATTGAAAATTCTCTTACTGGTAGTGGAAAAGGCTACGATGACTTTGTAAGATTGTTTAAATATGATGGTGTTGGTTCAAATTGTGTTAAGATAAATTTTGAAAATGTAATTTGTAGAGAAAACAAAACGGAAGCAGCATATAGTTTTCATTTATTAAGACAATATAGTGATTTTGGTTCTAATGATTTTATGAACTTCTTACAATATGGTGCAACTGTGGTTGTTAAGATGAGATTAGAGGGATCAAATTTCAAAATTAATCAAATCATTTTTGAACTAGCTTGGATTGATGGAAATACAATTTGGTTAGAAGGACAAAGCTTAATTGATTATACAGTTCCTAGAGTAACTCCAAAGCTAATTCAAGCAAAAGAAGATGGTGTTGTAAATATTATAGAACTTGAAAAAGACGATAGAAGTGATGAAGATAAAATTAGAGAAGTACTATTTGTCTATGGATGGTTTGTTGATTACGAAGATTATGATGCTTTTGAAAAAGTCGCAAATAAAGATTTAAAAATTATAGATGGTTTCCATAATCAAGTATTGGAAGGAAGAGACAGTTGGATAAATTTTGTTAAGAGTTTACATTTAAAAGAATCTTTCTTACACCACACTTATCATATTACTTCATTTGATATTGACGGCAACAAGGCTACAGTTAAAATGTCTAGAGTAGAACCAAACCGTATTGGCTCTAAAGTTATTAATAAAACTAATTATAGAAACGATTGGTTCACAATGGATTTGATTATGAACTTATCTAAGAAAGAAACAGGTGAATGGATTCTAGATCAAGCAGAATTGATTAAGAATATTAGATCTGTTGATTCAAATGGTATATTGGTTAAAAAATAATTATGAAAGTAAGATGTAAAATTGATGTTAGCCCAGAAGAATATTTTAATTTTATTGTCGATAATGTAAGACAAGAAGTATTGAAATATGCTCATAAAAATAATGAGGATTTTAAGGTAGAGAAGGGATTCTCGTACGTTAAGTCCTTAAAACTTAAGGATAAAAAATACCAAACAAAAGTAATCATTGATGAATGTGAATATCCTAATCATTACAAATCAACGACAATTGTTGAAAATGGAAAAACATATTCTATTGAATATTTAATCAACAACAATGAGGTGTATTATATTGAAAATGTAATTAATGAAGGTGGAGAAATATCTAATTCAATTCCTGAAATTACATTTGGATTTTTGAAAAAACTAGCTGTTAAAAAAAGACTTAAACAAATATGCGAAATAATTAAATATCGCAAAAATAATCTATCTTAGGAAAGGGGAAATTATGAAGAATATTCTAGATAAGATTGAACAATTCTCTGGAAAAGTAAGTCAAAATACTTATGTTTCTGCTATAAGAGATGCTTTTGTTACTATTATTCCATTCTTAGTATTAGGTGGAGTGTTAACTTTTATTGACTGGATTTTATTGCCTTCAAAATTTATGACAAAAATTTTGTCTGCTGAGACAATTACTGCAATCCAAACAATGTTCTCTCAAACTACAACTGCAAGTATGGGTTTGATGACAATGATGACAGTAATTTTGCTTGGATATAATATCGCAAAATTTAAGAAGCATGAAAATCCTATTATTGTTGCTTTGGTTGCTCTTAGCTGTTTCATCATTGGAACACCAATTGTTGATTCTGCTATTCCAACAACTTGGTTAGGTTCAAACGGAATGTTTGAAGGTTTGATGTTTGGCATTATCTCTTCTGTTATCTTCTTAAAGGTTGCTGAAAATGATAAGTTAAAAATCAAAGTAAGTGGCAATGTACCTGGTGCTATTGTTTCAACATTCAATAATATGTTTGCAATTATTATTACTCTTCTAATTGTGACATTTATTACTTATGGTATTAAGTTTGCGTCAGGCAAAGAAATCGCTGAATTAATTAATACAACATTACAAGCACCTTTAGTTAATATTACAGCTACACTTCCTGGTATGATTGTAAATGTTTTATTACAAAACTTAGTATTCTTCTTTGGTATTCATCCAGCTGGCGTTACTAACCCTGTTTTTGATACACCATTAACAATTGCTCTTACTCAAAATGCTGAAGCAATTGCACAAGGTTTAACTCCAACAAATATTTGTAATCTTGCATTTAGAGATGTCTATACAACACTAGGTGGATCTGGTGCTACTCTTGGATTATTGATTTGTATGTTATTCTTTTCTAAGAGAAATGAAGTTAAAGAAATAGCTAAGGTTGCTGCTCCTGTTAGTATTTTCAATATTAATGAACCAGTTCTATTTGGCTTACCAGTTGTATATAACTTTGTAATGTTGATTCCATTTGTGGCTGTTTCAGTTATCAATGTAATCATTGCTTACTTAGCTACAGCTGCACATTTAGTTTCAGTATTATCAGTTTATGTTACCTGGTCAACACCAATTGGTTTCTCTGCATTTTTAGCTTCTGCTGGTGACTTCAGAAATGTTATACTTCAATTGTTACTAGTTGTGTTGGATGCATTAATTTGGTTCCCATTCTTAAAAATGTATGAAAAACAATTAGAGAAACAAGCTGAATCAGATGAAGCTTAAGGAGATTTAAAATTATGAAGAAAATTATGTTATTTTGCTCACAGGGAATGTCAACAAGCATGCTTGTTAATGCAATGAAAGAAGCAGCTGAAAAAGAAAATTATGAATGCGATATTTCAGCTCATACTCAATACGATGTAGAGACACTTGGCAAAGAAGCTGATTGTATTTTGTTAGGTCCTCAAATTAGATTTATGAAGGAAAAGGTAAGTAAAGATATGGCTCCAATTCCTGTTGATTTCATTGATATGAGAAAGTATGCAATGATGGATGGTAAGGGTGTACTACACCAAGCTATCGATATGATGAAATAGGTGAAATATGGAAAATAACGAATTTACAATGGCTGGGATGCAAATAATTGCTTCATCAGGCGCTGCAAAGTCAATGTTTATTGAGGCAATAGATAAAGCTATTGCTGGTGAAATCGATGAAGCCAATAAGGCATTAAAAGAAGGCAGAGAGTTGTTTGTTGAAGGTCATCAAGTACACGCAAAATTATTATCAAATTGTGCTAATGGTTTTATTCAACCAGACCTACTTCTTGTTCATGCGCAGGATCAAATGTCTTCAGCTGAAACAATTGAAGTAATCGCCAGCAAAATTATCTTAATGTATCAAAAGAATGAAACTGCTTGTAAGTGATTTTGACGACACTCTTTATTTCAGAAGAAAAGGTGGATTTAAAGAGGCAGACCTCATCGCTATTAACGATGCTAAAGAAATAATCTATGGTGTATGTACTGGAAGACCTTTAAGTCATATTACATCTAAAATAAATGGCAAAGTTGATTGGAAGTTTATAGCCGCATCATCTGGCGCTTATATAATCAATAATGATTATGAAGTATTATATGAGAGTGTCATTGATTTTAACATATTAAACGATTTTGTGATGGAATATAGAGGTAAGTATCAAATTGATTTTCAATCAGAGGATAAAGATGCTTATACATATCTAGAAAGAGGAAATTTTCTAGAGCCTCAAATTTTTATTGAAGATCTATCAGAACTCGAAAGAATATCTGTTAATCAAATTGGCATACATCCTACAAGTGGTGTTCAAGCTGATGAACTGTTTAAAGACATTAGCTTAAAATTTAATGATAGGCTATCTTTTTATAAAAATGAAAAAGATATAGATATCAACGCAAAAGGTATTTCCAAAGGCAAAGCAGTAAGTGTTATCAAACAACATTTTCCAAGTGATATTGTTTATGTGATAGGAGATAACTATAACGATATTCCAATGTTTGAAGAAGTTGAAAACTCAGTTTGTTTCGATTATTCTCCAACTGAAGTTAAAAATAGAGCAAAATTCATAGTTTCATCTTTAGAAGAAGCGATTTATCTAATTAATAATAACTAACATTATTACATCTAAATATATTGGCTAACCAAACTTCTTAGGGGAAAGCCAAACTCTCTAGGGGATAACTTAGGGG
>ERZ1026772.1456-NODE-1456-length-12663-cov-14.025143_pt1 | contig 12663 bp, 14 predicted proteins | sample MGYA00380124_ERZ1026772 | MGnify/ENA primary metagenome ERZ1026772 (study PRJEB33269, sample SAMEA4719760) | human gut metagenome | biome: human-associated habitat; feature: organic feature; material: feces | place: Cameroon | collected 2013-10 ...
CTAATTATAATTATAAGAAGTTGTTAGATAAATAGCAAGAAAAATCGCTATGCCTGCTAATTCCCTTAAGAGGAAACCTTGACCTATATGGATTTTCCGTCAGAGCATTGGCTGCGTATACGTACCAATAACGTTATTGAACGTGTAAACAGAGAAATAAAGCGTCGCACAAGAGTGATTGGCACGTTTCCTAATGGTGAATCAGCATTGATGCTTGTATGTGCAAGATTGTGTTATATAGCCAGCAATGATTGGGGCAGAAAACGTTACTTGAACATGAAACATCTAACAGATATGCTTGCCGAAGAACAGTATTGCGAAGCAAAAATATCTTAAAAACAGCTAACTTAATAATCAAAGGTATCTAAAGCAGAAGCTAGTTGATATTTAACGGTGAAGTGCACTAACCGTTAAACTTATATAACTAAACTTCTGCTAGGATGTCTGAAGAAATTTGCGCAAAACTATTGACAGTACCAAAATAGAAATGGGTTTGGCTTTGATGGCAGTAAATTTAAGAAAATATGTGCAGCATACAGCTGCAGCTTAATTTTACGCGAAGTAAAAAGGCCTGGAATTTGAGAAAAAACTCAAATTCCAGGCCTTCTTTAGTTTGAGAGGGTGGTTTTGTCCCAGCCTCTATAATATCTCCATATAATATACAAATGTTATCTATAATTAATCAATTCTCACAGAATAATATGCACCTAGCATTTCTTCACGTTTTACTCTCAAATAATAACGACCTGGGTTTAACATCACGTTTTCATCAATTATGTTACCATTACAGTACATGGTACGACCAATTTGTCGTTCATCTGCATCTAATAAAATCATTGACATACGTCCCTCCTGCATTTTCTTTGCGTAAATGTGCAAATTATACGGATAAGCAATGTCAATGCTATAGTAATGCTGCACAGTGTCATTTGACCACTCTTTAATAGAACGAAAATAATTAGCAGTTGCTACTCCAATGCTCAAAGGTTGTGCTGAAAAAACAGATGTATTATTTTCAGCTGTGACATTCAAGCTTTCTGCTTCCATTTTAAAACGAGTTTCTAAATTTCCCTGCGTATTCGTGCTATAAAACTTAACATCTATGTTGTATCTGCCTGGTTTTAAAAACAAATCTTTATCTTGAGTTCTATTATTACCAATATCAAGACGACTACATACCTGATAGCCATCCTGATCGTATATTCTATATATGGCTGCTGCCTGATAACCATTGGTAATGCCATGAAATTTAACAAAACAAGGTCTACTAATATAAAAAGTAGCTGTCATAATCTTATCATTATTTTTGTAGCCAGATGCTTTACTTACAGCTACCCCATAATATGTTCCATCTAAATTAATATTGTAGTTCTTTACACTTGTGTTTTTAATAATGTTATTAACATCTATTTTTTGAGGAATCTTAATAATATTATCCCAAAATCCTCTTGCTTCTGTTGTTAATGGCGCAAACAATGTCGTAATACCTACTAATGTCAAAGCTAATACAGTTTTTGTTTTCATGGTATATTCCCTCCGTTTTTTTACACTAAAACTTTGCTGTATCTATTTTTATAATAGCATTAAATATTATATTATTAGCAGCATTCCGATTAATAGTAATACAAATTTTTTCATCTCCGTCACTCCAATCAATAAACTATGTGTTGAATGCTAAACCACTGCACTTCATCATTCCATTTGAAAATAAATTCTCCAGTTTTATTGCCAGATTTCCAATATGATCGTTTATAAGGCAACCTAATTTCATTACCTACTATATAGGGATTTTCAAGGTGAGGAGCTCCATCGTGATCCATAAACTCAATATCCGGACAATATTTTTGCAAATCACTAATCTGAATCGCATTATAGTAACTGCCTGCACATTTACCCATTAGCAAGAATACTTGCTCTGGGCCACTGGTAATACCTTTAGCCAAGTAAAATACACGTCCTTTATTATCAGTAATCTTATATATTTCCGGACAGGCAATAATCCTTTTAGTAATAAAATTTTCCCCAATAAATACACCTTTAGATATAGATGACGCAGCTCTGCCATTGTAATAACGATTTTCAAATTTAAATGTTAACGCTTCTGTTCCTCTACCAAACGTAAAACTATCATATGTCTTACTATCGTATCCTTCAGCGATAGCAGGACTAGGGCCACCAGCTCTTGTATTTGCATACCAACCAATGTATACCGGTTGATTAAATTGCGTTGAAGATGCAAAAGATATGCTACTCAAACTCATTAACAACAAAGTGAATAATAAAATTATTTTTTTCATGAATATCACCTTATTAATCTTCTTAATTATTGTAATGTAACGTATTTGCTAATTATCCAACCATGTTTTCCGTCTTCTGTTTCTAGCAAATACCATACATCCTGATTTAACCTATGTATCTCATTTACGGGTGCAAGAAAGAAATTACTTCGTCCTTGCATTATAACCTCACACTTATATTGCCCGTCTTTTTCTTCTATGATGTCAATCGGTCCGCCATCAACCAATGTGTATTGCTTCTCCCCGTTAAGCATTATTTTTAATTTGTCTTTCTCAAGAATTGCTCTATGCCATTGGCTAAAATAATTCCTTTTAAAGCATTTTCTTGTCGTTCTTTTTTTCTTCAGCAGCTTTAACTTCAGCTAAGTCGTGGAAACAATGGCATTGTTCGCCATACTGATCATCAAAATATTCACCTGAGTAATCGCACTTATATCCATCTTGATAGATTGAACGATGAAAATTATCATGGTAGTAAGCGCAATCACGACAATCACCATTGTAGCCTCTAGAAAATAAGCCCACATTATACACAACCTTTCTTACTAGAATAAAAGAAATATTGATTGTCTACTCTTCAATAACCACTTTCATACCAACTTTAGCAAAAGCTTTAAGCTTCTGAACATCATCATTCTTTAATCTTATACAACCTTCAGAAACTTTTTTACCAATCGAATCAGGATCATGAGTTCCGTGGATGCCTATACCTCCCCACTTACCTTTACTCAGCTCATTAGTATCTAAACTAATAAACCAAGGTCCATAAGCTCCTGTAATTTCTCCTTTACCATCCTTAAAATCATGAGTCCAACTAGAGGCATCAATTATTTCATCAATAGGAAAAATGCCTGACGGAGTCTTCATATCTCCTTCTTTTTCCTTTTGTCCACTATTTTTTCCTAAAGCACACGGATAAACTGCTACTACCTTTCCCATATCATCAATAGCATAAACCTCAAATTTGCTTTTAACGATTAAAATGAACCTATTATCCATTTTATACTTCTTTAATAAATTTTCATTAGTTTCATTTTTATCTTTCACTATCTCTGCCTTATTATCAGTATTGCCTCGTTGCGTATCAGCATCTCGCCCATCCCCATGATCAGCTGAACACCCGCCAATAAAAATAATTGAAAACACCAGTATCAATATATAAAGGACATACTTTTTCACGATCAACACTACTCCTAGTAAAATTTCAAATTCAAATCACTCAATCCTTGTTTTAATTTACCCATAAAAGCAGGACCAGGATCAATTTTTTCCGCATAATAATCTGGTACCTTCTCTATAAACAATCCGCTACTTTCTGCTTCATGTTGTTGATAATGTCCCCACACATACTTAATCGTAGAATACTTTGCCTGTAAATAGCGGATAATAGCAATGTTAGCCTTTACCTGTGCCTCTGTCAAATCTTCTTTTCCATCAACGCCGCCAACATTTTCAATACCAATAGCACACCAATTATAACCAATTGCATGCCTATTTAACGCTGTCTCCGGCGTCAACTGATAAATAGTGCCATCTCTATCAACCAAATAATGCGACGCAACATTTAAACGTCCGCCGCCATCATCGGGCATTGTCTCACTATAAAAATACTGATAAACAGATTCAGCATCATTAGATACCGTCCAGTGCGTAATTATAACTTGTGGAACAATACTAGTTATATCCTTTCCATAATGCATTTGCGCATACTCTTTTATAAGTTGTTCTCTTTGATCCGTCCATTTTATTGGTTTATGTACAACTTTCAACTTAGGTAATTCCCGCGTTACTTGCTCTTGAACGGCAATCTTTGGAGCAACTTCTTTTTCAGTATTTTCTTCTGCTCCCAAACAACCTAAATTAGTCCAGCAAAGCAAAAGTAACAAAGATAATGTTAAATATTTACCCATCTACTAAGCCTCCAGCAATGTTACATATCTCTTTTCAGTTGAATAAAATCCTTATACACCCAACCTTCCGTACCACCTGACAAACGCACCTTATACCAAGTATCACCATAAAGCTTTTTAACATTAACTTTATCAACATAGATTGTTCCGCTGCCATTTTCTAAATTCAGCTGACACTGATAAGTACTACCGTTTTCACCAGTTATTGTCAAAGGCTGTCCCTTTGCTAGTCTTATATTCTGACCATTAAAGCCCACAACCACATTATCAGTATTAATCATACCAGCTCGCTCATCATCGCATGTCTGTACAGCAATAGCATCTAGTCCGCTATTACGCTTCAAGGTTTTTATCACAGAACTATTGGTAGACGGCGCACTTCTCAAAAAAACATCATCACCCTTAACATAGGCCATTTGAGGTTTAAAATCACCTGTTTCAAAGTGCATATACTCGCTGTTTAATCTTTCATATTCATAATAACCTTCGCTACCAATTTTAAATGCGGCTTGATAATCCAATCCATTAACACCTGCTCTAAGACCATCTACCAAACCGCTTATTCTTTTTTGTTCTGCTTGAAGAATTCTGATAAGCATTCTTCCCTTACGCGTATTTGCTTCACTGCTATTACGCAGCTCTGTTAAAGTATCTAATACTTCTTGCTCAACACGCATTGCACTGTTAAGAAGTTCTGTTTCACCTTTTAAATTACCCTTTTTGTTTACAGTATCATTAATCAATTTAGCTATGCTAGCTATGTTGCCATTATGTCTTTCTTTAGCATCTTCCATTTTAGGTATAATTGAAGCAGGTGTACCAATCGGCGGCGGTATTGGAATATTTTTAGGCTTATTTGGTTGTATAAACACAAAATATACAGCAAATCCTAATACTAAAATACCTAAAATCATACCAAAAATTATCATCATATTTTTGTTTATCACAGTCCCACTAGGATTAACTTTAATAGGTGTTACAGGCTTAGGTGTTACAGGCTTAGGTGGTTGCTGTATAGGATCAGAAATTATAATACCACCACTCTCAGTTTTTACAGAATTACTCGTTTTATTAGCATCAGTAATGTTCTCAACAATAGCTTTATAAGCACTTGTCAATTCTCCCAGTTCTTTTACAGCTGCAGCTCGTTCTTCAGAATCCCGAGACAGCATTTTTCCCTGCACTTCTTTTTTCTTAGACATAAAGGCATTTTTTGCTTCATCTTTTGTACAGTTTTCATTTAATCCAAGCAAATCATAATAATCTTGCATGTACACTCCACTCCTCTACCTAGCAAATTAACCGGAAATCTCTTCCTCATAATCCGGTTCTTCATACGAGCTATTGCCCCACGATGGTTCATAATAGACGCCATCTGCTGGTGCTTCTTTTCTTACAACTTTTTCCTTATACTCTTGTGGTTTCACTTCTTTATCCCATTCAATTATAAATGCCGTAGTATTACTATTTTCTAACAAAGGCGAAAACGAACCAGCTTTCCAAGTAGCATTTTTATATTTGCGATATAACATCGCATACCTTTCATTACTTTCTTCCTTTGTCGGTTGCCCAGAATGCCAATTGGTAAATTTTGGCTTCTGCCCATTAGGCAATACCCAATTGCCATTAAGATCTTCATCAGTCAAACCAAAATACGCACTGTCGTATCCTTGTGAAACCATGAAATCATACAACATTCTGCTCTTTTCTTTAGAATCAATTATTGCCAAATGACCACCTACACGATCTGCATATAATTCAGCTTTTTTATACCCAGAACGCAAATCAACAATTTGGTACATGCGATTATTTGCCAATATCGTCGGTTTAGATTCGCTAGGCTTAGTTTTATCTTTCTTTGCTATTTTGGGTTTAGATGAATGCCCTCCATTGGAAATGCCAACAGACCTTAATATTTTATTACCAAAATTTCCCCAATCAAATGCGTCAGCAGGTGTTGCATAAAAACTGCTAGTTGTTAATGTCAAAACTAATAAAATACCACATATCTTTTTCATAATTAGCTCCTTCAATGCGTTCTTAATCTGAAATTATCGATAGCAACAGGTACCACTTTATCATTTTCTAATTTGAAAACTACACCAAGCTCACCCTCACCATTGCCAACTCTACTCTCTTGAATACCATTTCTATTCTTTCTTGTATAATTAAATTTAAAATTGATTTTATAAATTCTATCTTTGAACGGATTATATAATCTATTATTATACTGTTCATTACTTGTAATTTCAGTAATATCCATAGAGTATATACCGCTTCCATCAGCTCTGTTGAAGAAACGCTTATATTGATCATACATGTTGCTCAACTTTGCTTCCGAAAAACCTAATTGCAGATTCTCAAGGCTTTCATTTTTGAGTGCCCCTTCTACAATTTTTCGCTGAATATCTTCAGATTGCTTCTCCATGTCCTTTAAAACATCTTTTTTCAAATGCGATTTCCAATAATATAAGACTGAAGATTTCGTATTAGGTGTTAAAATCAGCTTTGTTTCATAAGGATCGCAAAATGGTGCTTCTACCTTAATATTATGCTCGCCATAAAAAAGACTTACGTTATAATTATGGGTTCCGCGCTCAGTAGCAGTCGGATTTTTCATCAAAACTCCATCAATATAAAATTTCGCATTAGTTTCAACTTCAATATCTTGCACACTGACTAAATCATTATTGAGGATTTTATATTTATTGAGAATTTTATCCAATGAGCTAATAGGCTCAACTACTTCCAGCTTACCTTTAATTTCACTATTGTCTTTTAGCCTTAAGGTATACTGATATGCAGTCAATCCTTCAATTTTCGATTGGTCTACCATGGGTACAACATTTATATCAATTACTCCTTTAGAAAGTCGTACAACTAGCTTATCCTTGTAGGCACTAGGATTTTTCTTCACAAATTCAGCACTTTTTATGTAATTGTCTTTATTTATAAAATCATCCTCAGTTACAAACAAATATCCATAAGCTGCAGCATAATCCTGTTTGCTGAGAGCAGTCAAATACTTCTCTACTGCTTTTTCCGGCGTATTAACATAATTTTTAAAAACACCAATGCCACACACTAGAATAAGCAATATCGCCAAAACGCTGAAAATATAGTTTTTATATTTGACAATTGCTGTCACTACGCCATTGTCACCACTATTGCCACCACCATATTCAACATTGTTTCTTAAAGGTTGTCCACAGTTTCCACAAAATTTCAAAGTAGCGTTATTGGCAAATTTACAATTTGGACAAATTAAAATATTATCAGCGATGCGAGTTACATCATCTGGCGTAGGCGAAACGATAACTGTTCCACTATTACTATTCGTACCAATATTACCAGCTTCATTTTTTTGCCCAACTTTTTCATCCACAGAAGCAACTGACCCATTATCACCATGCGTTATCTTGCTTGTATCTTCTATATCCTGCTTATCTTGCTTTGTATTATTGGTATTATCTTTGACCTGTATATCATGGTTTTCCTGCTCTTTAACTTCCGCTTTTTTATTGTTGAGAGAAGTTATAATTTCTTTGTAAGCTTGCGTTAATTCCTGCAATTTGCGCATAGCATCCTGTCGCTCGTAGGAATCCTTAGACAATAATTTACTTTGCAAAAAAGCTTTCTTGCTTAAAAATGCTTTTTTCACTTCATCTTTACTGTGAGTCTCATCTATTTCTAATAAATCATAATACTGTTTCATGCTCATCACCATTCCTTGCTTAATAATGTTTTAACATGGCTTCTCGTTCTTCTAACAAGTTGTGTATCCTAATATATTTATCATTAACTTCTGCATAATCATAGTTTTCATCAGACAACAATTTTTCTAATTCAACAAGCTTATTACAGATATGATTTTCTAATTCAGTAATATCATAACTGCCATACCCAAACTCTCCACAGGCTAAAAAACGCGATTCTAAAATCACCGCTTTTTTATAAATCAACTTGCTATCATCATTACTCTTATTCAATCTATAATACTTTTCTGCTTGATTAACTATTCTAACCAATATTGCTTTTTTTCCATCTTCGCCAATAAGCAAATTACCGCTTTTCTCTTTAGAATTTTGAACAGTATATCCACACCAAAACAAAGAAAATAGAAAACCTATCGTCCATATCCATACTAAGATTTTAGTAAATAAAATCCTATAGAATTGTCCTAATACAATGTCAGCAGAGCGTAAAGTTGCAATTATATTATCTGTCCCACTAAAAAGCCAATCCATCAAAGATATAACCTTATTATAGCGAGCAGGTAATATAACACTGTATAAGAATATACCTATTATAATCATTATTACAGGAGCAAAATATGCCAAATACTTATTTTTGCTTTGCAACTTTATCACCCTTCCTGATTGTTATGCTAACTCTTCTTTTTTACTACGAATTAAAGCCTGAACTGCCGGAACCTGATTGCTCAAAATTTCACTATTTCTGGAAATCGAAGCAGCTATACGATTATTAGAAGCAACATTTAAGCTCAACCAACTAATTTTACTTCTAGACCAATTTTGTTTGTTCACGCTCCATACATGAAGCATCTCGTCGCCATACTTCACTGCATCAATATCCCTGTACGCTACTTCAATAGTGTACTCTTCTAATATTCTTCCATAAGCAATATCATAGTAGCACTTATAAGCTACTGCCTGCTGCTCTGTAAAAGCAATATAGGTAAATGTCACTAGAGAGCAAATTATCTTGCCATCTCCACAATCCAAAAATACGTGCTCAGAAATTCTTTCTGGTTTACGCCAAAAACAGATTTTTTTCAAAATCCAAAGCCAAATCACTCTAATGAAAGAAACCTTTTCAATCTTTTCACCTATGTGAATACAACTGGAATCACTTGCATAACCACTGGCAATAATCGGATCAATCAAGCTAAATTCTTCTTCAATCAATCCCATGACATTGATAGCTCTGTCTTTCAAAAACTCAGCATCTTTTTGTACACAAGAATGGTACTGATCATAAACGCCAAAAAAAGCACTAAAATAGTATACCAACTTAGCAACTATCCATGCTAAAAACAAAACAAATTCTAAAGCCATAGCTAATGTATCTGATTTGAACATATAGGACAGTATTCCAATAAATATAAAGCCAAGAAACAACCACCCAACAAATCTTGGTTCTTCACGATAAAACGCTTTTACCAATACTGTTCTTACACTATCCTGTCTCATTTCCAACATAACGACAACTCCTTGCTTTTTTACTTAATAGCTAAATTTTCTTCCAGTTCTAGGATTTCTTCCTCAGTAACAGCATTCTCCATAGATAATTTTTGTAATTCTAACGCTTTATATTTTGTACGGAGATGTTTTTTATCAAAAAAATCCTTTTGAATTAAATACAAAAAGTAATATAGCCTCCCTTCATCTTGTATACTAATAGCAGCTTCAAGCATCGCAACCGCTTTTTTTATTTTTGGCAACGTCTGAAGATATGGTCGCTTGCCATTCATCAAGCTTAACGCTGCATAATAATAGGCATTCACGTTTTCCGGATCAACCTTAATAACTTTTTCAAATGATTTTAGTGATAAATCGTACATGCTGTTTTTATAATGGCATATCCCTAAAGAAATCAATGTATCGCTGTCATCAACAAGACCATTAGCTACATTTTTCTTATACACAGCTATATGCTTAGCTATACCACCTTTCGACAAATTATCGCTATCTTTTATTCTTTGTAAATACACTGCCGAAAAGCAATGACCACAAACCTTATCAGCAATCTTAATTGGTGCTCCGCAATTAGGACATTCATAGGTACAAACCTTTACATCACTCATAATAGAATTAACCTCTGCTATTTATTTACTTTACAACCACATTTAGAGCAAAATTGCGCATTGGAAACTAATTCATTGCCACAATTCATGCAATACATTTTTTCTTGAGTATTTTGTTTTGTTCCACAATATGAACAAAACAATGCATCAATAGGTAACTCTCTACCACAATGTATACAATGTTTATTATTGCCTGTATCGTTTGCTTGTATACGTATATTAGAGGCTATTTGTTCCATAGCTTGATTAGTAACAGAGCCGACCATCATTCCGGCCCCCAATCCCATGCCAATTCCTGCGTAATCACCAATTTGTGAATCAGCCATTTTCTCTAATACATCAAATGACCTGCGTTTAGTATAAAAAGCATCTCCTAAAGCTAGTTCTTCTTTGTATTTTTGTAATTTAGCAATTTCTTCTTTTAAGGGAGATATTGATTCTATATAAAAATCTAATAACCTAATCCCATAGTCAGAAAAATCTTCTTCTATGATTTGGAATAACTCATTTGCTATTTCGGTATAATAGCCTGTAATATCAAGGAAAGAGATTTTCTTTTGGTTTACAAACCTAGCTACAATCTCTTTAATGTGCATATTTACAATTCCAGAAAAGCATTTATTTACGGTGATATGATTAAATCCTGAATCCAAATTAAGACTACCAATTAATTTATTTAAGAAGACTCTGCTGTCATTTATAGTTATTACATACGATCCAAAGGCTCGTAGCGACAAAAAAATGTTGTACTTAGGATCTTCAATGATGAAAGGCGTACTAGTTCCCCAAGTCATATTTCTGTTTTCAGTCTTATTAATAAAATAAACCTCCGCGGCAAATGGTGTTTGTGAACCGAACGGAAACTTTATCAATTTACCTAAAAACGGTAAGTTTCCACTGCTAAGCGTATAAGTACCTGGAAGAAAAACGTCTTGCGCCTGACCATTTTTTACAAATATAGCTTCTTGACCAGGGCCAACTATTAACTGAGAGCCTAATATAATATCTTCCTTTTCCCATTTATAAATTAACCACGGCTCGTTGTTATGAGTACCGTCAAATTTTATTCTATTCAATATTGGCATTAATATCATCCTCTCTACTAAATTGATATAAGAAATTTATTGATATACTAATAGCAGTAAAGTTATGAGCTAAAACCATCCACTACGCCCTCTAATGTATACCTCTAATACCCATTTTACCCCCCCCACTACACAATAGCGTTTTTACGAAGTACTTGTCTATTAGTTCGCAAAGCATCGTCATATAGGGGTATCTCTTATCAATGCTCATATATATCATTATAAAATTTCCATTATACTTTTAATTTTAACCAAATTGACATACATCTGACACATGTGACAACTTTTGTGACAGGCTTTTTGCATATTCAAGACTTTATTATTGTCACAAATTCATCTATAATATAAATATTGACGATAAACTTTTTTAGGAAGGGTTTTGCTTATGACATTATTTGCAGATACGCTCAAAAAGTATCTAGAAACTAAAAATACAACAATTTACACTATCTCAAAAATTAGTGGTGTAGACAGAACAATGATACAGCACATGAAGGTTGGTAAACGTATGCCTGCGAATGTTGCAGACGTAACTGCTATTGCCAAAGCCATGATGCTCAACCCCAGTGAAACAGCAGAATTGCTGCGCGCCTATCATATATCGCATATGGGTGAGGAGAACTATTTCCGTCGCGAACACGTCAGCAAAATCATCTCCGGTTTTTATGACATGAATTCTGCCGATGAGCTTGTAATCTCCACCGGCGTACAGGATATGCTCGAAATTAAAGAAGCTCTGAAAACTATCAATGGTCAGGCTAATATCAATCGTATTTTAAAAGCTGTTTTGGAGATTGAAGCCAATAAAAAATCAGGCCACATCAAACTAATGGTACAGCCTGAATATCAATATATTTTTGATTGTCTTACTTCCATTGATTTTAACCGCAATAACACGCTTGTGGAAGCTATCATCGTTTTTGATAAAAACGAAGGACATAAAGGCACAACCTACAATCTGAATATCCTGCAAAAGCTTGTGCCGATTTTATTCCAATGTGAAGTTTTCCATCCTTACTATGTTTATGATAATGTTGATACACTGTTCAACAGCACCAGCATGCTGCCGTTCAAAATCATCACCAGTGATTTCGTGCTGGCAGTATCCTATGAACAGGATAAGGCTGTGCTTTGCAATTCGCAGGATATGGTAGCACTCACCTGTGACACCTTCCAGAAAAACCTCAGTGTTGCTAATCCGATCTGCCAAACCTTCCATCCTACACCGGAAGAATATTTGCAGTCTACCTTCCTCAGCGATGAGGAAATCAATGCCGAGGAAGTGCATGAGCTTTTCTACCAGCCTTGCTTCCCCAGCTTCTGTCCTGAAAATATCCTTATGGACAGATTGAACACTGACATTATCCCGCCGAAAATGCAGGCAGTTATTGCCGATTACTTTGCTAAAATACGCTCAAAATACAGCTCTCACAGCATTTCCTTTACGCTTGAAGGCTTGAACCTCTTTATGGAAACAGGACGCGTAACCGAAATCCCTGATTTTATGTACACCTACCTGACGCCGCCGCAGCGCCTGGCGCTTT
>ERZ1026772.1463-NODE-1463-length-12627-cov-4.173401_pt1 | contig 12627 bp, 11 predicted proteins | sample MGYA00380124_ERZ1026772 | MGnify/ENA primary metagenome ERZ1026772 (study PRJEB33269, sample SAMEA4719760) | human gut metagenome | biome: human-associated habitat; feature: organic feature; material: feces | place: Cameroon | collected 2013-10 ...
GAGACGCGCCAGCCGCCTATCCGCATCATCGCCCCCGGCAGAGTCTACCGCAAGGATGAGGTCGACGCGACGCACTCCCCCATGTTCCACCAGATTGAAGGCATGGTCATCGATAAGGGCATAACCATGGCAGACCTCAAGGCGACGCTCAACCTCGTCGTCGAGAAGATATACGGCAAGGGCACGGTCACGCGCTTCCGTCCGCACCACTTCCCGTTCACCGAGCCGAGCTGCGAGCTGGACATTCAGTGCCACAAGTGCGGCGGCAAGGGCTGCCCGACCTGCAAGGGCGAGGGCTGGATTGAAGTCCTCGGCGCGGGCATGGTACACCCCAAGGTTCTTGAGGGCTGCGGCATCGATCCGGACGTGTACTCCGGCTGGGCCTTCGGCATGGGGCTTGAGCGCCTTGCTCTCGGCGAGTACAAGATCACCGACATGCGTCTGATATTCGAGAACGATGTCAGATTCCTCGAACAGTTCTGATCAGGGAGGTAAATGATATATGAAGATGTCAAGAAAATGGCTGAACGAGTTCGTCGATCTCAGCCTTGAAGAATATGACGACCATACATTCGGCGAGGCCATGACGGTCTCCGGCTCCAAGGTCGAGGTCACGGACGATCTCAGCAAGACCATGCACGGCGTGAAGGTCGGGCGCATCGTCTCCATTGAGAAGCACCCCAATTCCGACCATATGCTCGTCACCCAGATAGACGTCGGCGAGAGCGAGCCTGTCCAGATATGCACCGGCGCATGGAACATCCATGAGGGCGATATCGTCCCCGTCGCGCTGCACAACTCCCTGCTGCCCGGCGGCGTGAAGATCACCAAGGGCAAGCTGCGCGGCGTTCCCTCCAACGGCATGCTCTGCTCGCTCAAGGAGCTTGGCATGACAACTCATGACTTCCCCTACGCTGTCATCACTCCCTCCGCCATCCTCGGCGACTATCACCCCATCGATCCGGAAAAGCCCTCCGTCGCCGCCGACATCAAGGCCGGTGACAGGATATTCGGCAAGGTCATCGCCGCTCAGGTCGAGCATGTTGAGACCGTTGGCTACTCCAGATACGCGCTCTCGCTCAGCACCGGGTCTGAGACTGTCAGCGCCGAGACCGGGTGCATGAACCTGCATGCGGGCGACCTGGTTGCTTACGACACGGCGAAAAACCACGTCTGCACGCTTGACGACCTGCGCGCAAAGCAGGAGGAGTTCCCCCACTGCATCACCGACGGCATCCTCATCCTCAACGAGGACTGCAGGCCCGGTGACGACGTCTCCGTCCTGCTCGGGCTGGATGATCACGTCGTTGATTACGAGATCACCCCGAACCGCCCGGACTGCCTGTGCATGATCGGTCTTGCGCGTGAGGCCTCCGTCACGTTCAAAAAGCCCCTCAAGCTGCACACCCCCGTTGTCAATGCGGCCGCCGGCGGCAATATAAACGACATGGCAAAGATCATCATCGAGGAACCGGAGCTCTGCCCGCGCTACACTGCGCGCATGGTCAAGAACGTCAAGATCGCTCCGTCCCCCGCATGGATGCGCGAGCGCATCCGCAACGCCGGTATGCGCCCGATAAACAACATCGTCGATATCACGAACTACGTCATGATGGAATACGGCCAGCCGATGCACGCCTTCGACTTCAGCTGCGTCAAGGATCATGAGATCCATGTCCGCCTTGCCCGCGAGGGCGAGAGCATCCGCACGCTCGACGGTACCTCCCGCGCGCTGACCCCCTCCATGCTCTGCATCTGCGACACTGAGAAGCCCGTCGCGGTCGCGGGCGTCATGGGCGGCGAGAACAGCGAGATCGTCGGCGACACGGCAATGGTGCTCTTCGAGAGCGCGAACTTCAACGGCACCTCCATCCGCCGCACCGCTACCGCCCTCGGCATGCGCACCGACGCTTCCTCCCGCTATGAGAAGGGTCTGGACGTCTACAACACCTATGACGCCGTACAGCGCGCCTGCGAGCTTATAGAACTGCTCGGCGCGGGCGAGGTCGTCGACGGGATAATCGACGTTATCCCCAAGCCCCTGCCGCACACCGACGTCAAGCTCGAACCGGAGAAGATAAACGCCCTGCTCGGCACCGATATAGACGAGGCCACGATGCGCGATATCCTCATCCGCCTCGGCTTCACCCTCGAGGGCGACATTATCCATGTCCCCTCATGGCGCGGCGACGTTTCGCATTACTCCGACATCGCCGAAGAGGTCGCCCGCTTCTACGGCTATAATGAGATACCCACGCAGTTTGCCGGCAGCGCCACCACGAGCGGCGGCTTCAGCGAGGTGCAGCAGTGTGAGCGCGAGGTCGGTCAGGTCTGCCGCAGCATGGGTCTGGACGAGATCATCACCTACTCCTTCATAAGCCCCAGCTACTATGACAAGATCCGCATGCCCGCGGACTCCCCGCTGCGCGACAGCCTCCGTATCTTGAACCCCCTCGGCGAGGACACCTCCATCATGCGCACGACCGTCCTCCCCTCGATGCTCGAGATACTCACCCGCAACTACAATTACCGCAACAAGGCCGCCTATCTCTACGAGATCGGCAGAGTATACTTCAAGCGCCCCGACGGCACGGCGGACGAGCCGAAGATAGTCTCCCTCGGCGCATACGGCGCGGATGTCGACTTCTTCACCGTCAAGGGCTGGGTCGAGACTCTGATAAGCGACCTCGGCGCTGCAAAGCCCCGCTTCGCCGCCGAGAAGGAGAACGCCTCCTACCACCCCGGACGCTGTGCGAAGGTCTATGTCGGCGATACCTACATCGGCGTGTTCGGCCAGATCCATCCCGTTGTCGCAGCAAACTACGGCGTAGATGTCGAGCTTTACTGCGCGGAGCTGAGTTTTGACGCGCTCTACTCCGTCAAGGGCGCGACGCCCGTCTACAAGCCGCTGCCGCGCTTCCCGTCCGTCACGCGCGACATCGCCGTTGTGTGCGATGCGTCGATCCCCATCGGCGATCTGAGCGACTGCATCCTCGCCTCCGGCGGCCAGTACCTCAAGGACTGCACGCTCTTCGACGTGTACACCGGCCACCATATAATCGAGGGCAAGAAGTCCGTCGCCTTCTCGCTGACAATGCGCTCCGACGATCAGACCCTGACTGTCGAGCACGCGGATGAGACGGTCAAGGCCGTGCTCAAGGCGCTGGAAGAAAAGTTCGGCGCATTCATCAGATAAACTATATATTGGGCGCGCCGCATATACATTGCGGTGCGCCCAAAAATTTAATAATTCTTAACGAATTTTCATCCGCTTTCGACTTTACTTGACTGCGTTTTCTGTTATAATGTAGCCAAGAAGAAAGAGAAAAGGAGGGGAAAATCATGGAAGATTCAACCCGTAAGTTTACAGCGCTGGACAGTAAGACCGAGATGAGAGAGATTTTATCGTCCGTGTATAACTCCCTCATGGTGAAGGGATATAACCCCATAAATCAGATCGTCGGCTACATTCTCTCTGAGGATCCTACCTATATCACCAATTACAATAACGCTCGTACGCTCATCTGCCGTATCGACAGGGACGAGCTTATGCAGGAGCTGGTCAAGAATTATCTTGACAAATAAGCCTTCTGCGTAAAACTAAAAGTTGAGGCAGCCGGGAATTCCGGCTGCCTCAACTTTTAGTCTGTTCCCTTCTTATATTGTTCCATTCAGCCAAGCTCTTCCGCTCTGCGGTGAGCTTGTTTTTTTGCCTATTCCAGTTCAGACAGCTTTGCAAGTAAATCGAGCGCTATAGGCTTTACCGCAGGCGAGCAGGCGTTGAACAGCTGCACGACCTTTTCGTTCTGATATGCGGCGGAGTTCGTCGATACACTGCTGAACAAGTCTCCCAGGTCAAGCCCTACGATCTCACATATCTGACACAGCAGGTCAAGCGTCGGCCTGACATGTCCGTTTTCAATTTTGGACAGATAAACAACCGTAATGTTTACAAGCTCCGCGACCTCCTCCTGCGTCAGCCCTGAGCTTTTTCTTTTAAGCTTCAGCCGCTCACCAATGATTCTGTAATCAAGCATATATATCACCCATGGATAGTTTACCAACATTAAACACGCATTATAATAAACTGTCAGAGAAACTTGACTTATAAGTTTAATATATGTATAATGAATTACGCAGTCAGGACCGAACGGCTAAGATAAATACTTGGGTTCAAAATAAATTTTGGGGGGAGATCGTATGAATTTTTTCCTTAAAGTCAGAGATTATCTGTTCTTTCACTCCGCTGCGGCCGGACTCTTGGATCATTTAAGCGACGAAAAATTCGTCGCTGCGGAATACCGCAGGTTCATGGGCGAGAAAATAAACTTGGAAAAGCCGAAGAAATTTTCCGAAAAGCTTTGCTATTTGAAGATCCACGACCATAACCCACTGTACACGACACTTGTCGATAAGTATGCGGTAAAGCGGTTTCTATCCGAGAGATTCGGTGAAGAGTACATCATCCCCCTGCTTGGCGTATATGACCGCTTTGACGATATAGATACGGAGGCTTTACCTGAGCAGTTCGTCATCAAGACTACTCACGATTCCGGCGGTGTCATAATCTGCCGGGACAAGTCCGCATTTGACTTCGCGGCCGCAAAAGAGAAGATAGAAAAGCGGCTCAAGCTCAACTACTATCGCATGCACCGTGAATGGCAATATAAAAATATCCGCCCGCGCATCATTGTCGAAAAGTACATACACGACGATGACGGCAGCGAGCCTAACGACATCAAGTTCTATTTGTTCAACGGCAGTGTCAGCTTCATTGAGTACGACCTCAGCAGGAAGGCCGGCAGCCGCAAGTACAACATAAACCTGTATAACGAGCAGTGGGAGCTTTTGCCTTTTGAGGATCCGGATTACCCTTGTCTGCCCGATGTGCGTATAGAAAAGCCGGCACTGCTGGATGAAATGATCGGATATTCAAAAAAGCTTGTCAGATGCGCGGGCGATCCCGACTTTCTCCGTGTCGATCTGTATACGCACAACGGCGGATTCCTGTTCGGAGAGATGACTTTCTATGACGACGCGGGCTACGGCAGGTTTGACCCGCCCGAATACGATATGATCCTTGGTCAGGAGCTTACCATCGACACCGACAGGCAAGCAGCCGCTGTACCCTCCGATGAAATGTTCTGTACCCGGGTATAAACGGCACGCAGCATTTATCACAAACGTAAACCGGAGCTCGTGAAACATCACGGGCTCCGGTTTATATCAGCGGTTGAGCAGCCATATGCCGAGATTCAGATACCCGGCAAAGGCCGTCCATATAAGGTACGGGAGCATGAGCTTCCCCGCGGTTCTGGAAATATAGTGAAACAGCACAGTGCATACCAGTATCATCACCCACAGCACAATGAGCCACAGGAACGACACGAAGTACAGCCCAAGCGTAAAGAACAGCACCGGCCACAGGAAATTCGCGGCAAGCTGCAGGGCGTACACCGTCAGCGCACGTTCTCTGCGCGCCTCGGACACATGCGCCGTCCAGATAAGATACGACGCGACGCCCATAAGAATATACAGCGCCGTCCATGCAACGGGAAAGAGCCATTGCGGCGGCGCGAGCGGCGGCTTCGCCATAGTCTCGAACAGCTTCATGCCGTCCTTTGTAAGAAACGCGGCAAGCCCGCCGACTGCCAGCGGAAGCGCAATGGCCGCGATGAGCTGCTTGAGCTTTATATTGTGCTTCACTTTCATCACCCGTATAAGCATATGACAAGCACTGCCGCTTTATTCCAGTCATATATAAAAGACGGCGCCGCATTTTGCAGCGCCGTCTCAAACTCAGAACTGTGCGTAGATAAACGGAGTCTCGCCCGTGTAGGCAAGCACGAGCGTGAGCCCGATGGCGGCGAAGAACAGCGCCATCCCCCATACGCTGCTGAGACTGACAAGCGGATAGTACCCCTCCGGCTTTGTCCCGAGCTTCCGGCTTCTGATGCAGGCTATCGCCATCGCCGCGGCGGTGACGAGAACGCCGAACAAAGTCCAGCTGCTGATGTGCGTCATGCCGCGCTGCCATGTGAACACCGCCGTGAGTATCTGCATCGCGGTGCCGAAGCTGTCCGCGCGGAAGAACACCCAGCAGAAGCTGACAAAGCAGAAGGTGAGCAATATGGACAGCGCCGTGTACACCCGGCTCTCCCCCACTGTCCCGCTTTTTGCGCGCCATGCGCTCCACAGCCTGTGCGCGCAGAGCGCAAGCCCGTGCAGAGCGCCCCACACGACGAAGGTCCATGCCGCGCCATGCCACAGGCCGCCTATGACCATCGTCAGCATTAGGTTTACATAATTCCTGACTTTGCCCTTTCTGTTGCCGCCGAGCGGTATGTACAGGTACTCCATCAGCCACGTTGAAAGGCTGATGTGCCAGCGCTTCCAGAACTCCTTGACGCTGCGGGAGAGATACGGCATGTTGAAATTTCTCGGCAGCTCATAGCCAAGAGAGCGCGCACAGCCGACGGCCATGTCGGAATAACCGGAGAAGTCGCAATAGAGCTGTATCGAGTACCCCACGACGGCCAGCAGCACCGTTCCGCCGCCGAACTGCACGGGGTTAGAATACACCGCGTTTACGAAAACAGCGATATTATCCGCGATAACTACCTTTTTAAAAAGGCCGAACAGGAATATCTGCACACCCTTTTCGAGATTTACAAGGGAGACGTTCCTGTCCTCACAGAGCTGCGGCAGAAACTCCCCCGCCTTCACGATCGGTCCGGAGACGAGCTGCGGGAAAAACGAGATATAAAGCGCAAGCTTTATAGGGCTTCTCTCCGCCTCGACCTTCCCGCGGTGGACGTCGATAATATAGCTGAGCGTCTGGAAGGTGTAGAACGAAATGCCGACCGGCAGCAGCAGCTTCAGCGCTCCCGGCTCCGCAAGGCCGAAAAGCTCACAGAAGGAGCCGACGAAGAAATTGAAATACTTGAACACACCGAGGATCACGAGCGGCAGCACAACGCCCGCATGCAGCGCGAAGCGGCTGCGGCGGCAGTTGGCGGCGCTCACATAGGCGATCACGGTGAGCACGAGCAGCAGGAAGCAGCACTTCCAGTTCCAGCTCGCGTAAAATACATAGTTTGCCGCAATGAGCAGCACATGGCGCGCGCCAAAAAGCTTATCCCCGAGGGCGCGCTCCACCGCGGAAATGTTCGTCAGCGCAAGCACTGCGCAGACCGCGGCAAAAAAGGCAAGGAAGCCCAGACTGTTAAACGCCATCCTGTTCCTCCTCCAATGCCATTATGGTCTCGTATACCTCCTGCGCGAACAGCCTGTGCCCGAGCTTGTTCATGTGTCCCGCCCCCGGCGTTGTGTTGGCAAAGCCGTAGGGCAATTGGCAGCTCTCGGCATATTTGCCGGTATACACCTCCGTCAGGTCGACAAAGACGATGCCATGCTCCGCGCAGACGCTCTCAAACGCCGCAAGGCATCCGGCGTCCGTCTCGGTATAGGCCTTCCCCTGCCCGTCAACATACACTGCCGGGTCAAAGACTATGATCGGCTGCACCCCCCGCGCGCTGCATATATCCGCCGCCATCCCAAGCAGCGGGGAGAGCGATGCGGCAGGCTCACGCAGTGCCGCCGGTGCTTCCGCGGCTTCCGTGTCATCAGCGTCCGCAGCCCCGGCCATTCCCTTGAACTGCACGGTATAGAGCAGGCGCAGGTACGGCAGCTTCTGCATGAGCGTTACGAGCGCCCCGGACTGCGACGGGATATCCGCCAGAGTCCCGCTCAGAACCGCGTCAATATCCTCCGGGGCAAAGTCCACTGTGTTCGTCTCGATGACGACATATCCGCCCGGCTCATACGTATCCAGAGCCGCGGCCAGATGCTTCATGCAGTAAAGCATCGTGTGCCCCGCAGTGCCGATGTTGTAGGTGTACTTCTCGCCGTCAAAGAGCGTGTTCAGTACCGCCCCGGCGTTTTCATCCTGCGCGACGTTGAAGCCCTCGATGTGCGACGAGCCCATCATCAGGATGTCTATCCTCTCCCCCGGTACATAGTCCCGGAGGTTATTGAAGCCGTCGTTATTGGTCACGCCCCAAGCGAAGCCCTCTGTGCCCTTGCTGTAAAAGGTGGAGGTCTCCCACTTATATTCCGTTGAGCCGTCCGGATTTGTGTAGTGTACCGGGACGTTATAGTAAAGCATACAGAAAGCGTTGAGCGCCAGCAGCGCGATCACGCCCCCGGCTATCGCCTTCAGTATCCATACTCCGAATTTCTTCATGTTTTTTTCCTTTTGGAAATCTTTATTTCAATCGGCCAGCTTGCAGAACAGCGCGTACGCCGGGTAATCCCTGTCCCGCACCGCGCGCTCAAGTCTGCGGAAGAACGGGTCAGCAGCACTGAAGCCCTCAAACTCCCTGCCGAGAAAGTCGCGCCACATGGCAAATATGGCCTTCTTCGTCTCCTCATCCCGCTGCTCCGTGCGGCGGTAGGTCAGCACAAGCATGCTGAGAATGTATTCATAATATTCCTGCGTGTTCTGGATGCCAAGCTTTTTCCTGTCCTCATGCAGGCTCAGCGTTATCCACAGCGAGTCGATGCTCTTCACGCTTCCCCTTGATTTTCTGCTTATCCCGCCGGGGTTCACGCGATATCTGACAACTGGGCTGCCGACACCGGCCGCCTTTTTGCCGAGCTGCGCATAGTGCTCAAACAGCACCTGATAAATAAAGCTGTCCTCATACAGATAGCCCTCGGGGAAGCGGAAGCCGTCAAGCTCCCTGAGCCTGTAGGCCTTGCCCCACGGGTAGGCATAGCAGTCGGTATATTCCGATATCTCCCCTGCCTTATGCGGCCTGTCGGAAACATGCCGCAGCTGGGTGTCGACCACCTCGTACGCGCCCTCGGAGAACACCGCGCCGCTGTTAAGCACCGCCCCGGCGAGCTGCTCGACCGCGGCGGGAAACAGCACGTCGTCCGAATCCAGAAACATGACAAGCTCCGCATCTGCCATCTCAAGCCCCGCGTTTCTCGCGCCGGAATGACCGCGGTTTTCCTGATGGACGACCTTGACGCGGCTGTCACGCGCGGCATACTCGTCGAGTATCCCGCCCGTTTCATCCGTCGAGCCGTCATCTATCACGATCACGCGGAAACTGTACCTCGTATCCTGCCCAAGCACAGAATCCATGCACTCACGCAGGTAACGTTCAGCATTGTATGCGGGTATGATAATATCCAGTTCGCCCTTACGAACGTCTCCTTTAACCCGGCGTTCGCACAGGCATGAGCCGCCGGCGTCGGGGCTCACGCCCTCGAGCAGCGCCCGCGCCTCCTCCGTCCCCGGAAGAACGTCAGCCTTGCCTCTGAACGGGTATAACAGCGCATACGCGCCCTTTACCAGCTTCAGCTTTCTCAGTACCTTGTACAGCATATCCGTCCTCCCGGCGCTTATATCTCCGCGCTCTTTTCGCCGATCTTTCTGGCGGGCACACCGGCAAGGTTTATGCCCGGCTCAAGGAAGCTCTTGTTCACGAGCGCGCCGCTGCCGACGGTTATATTGTCGGCCAGCGTGACATTTCCCTGAACGATCGAGCCAAGCCCGAGCGTGACATTGTCGCCGAGCGTCGGGACTCCCTCGTTCTTTCCGTCGCTCCACACGACGGAGGCATACATATTCACACGGCAGTTCTCGCCGACGGTGATCTCCCCGTTCATCGTACACGGGCCGACATGCATTACCCTCAGCCCTTTTCCGAAGCAGTTGATGGGGATGTGTATCGAATACTTCAATTGGAACTTCATAAGGCGGGCATAGTAAAGCTCGCCGATGAGCTTGTGTCCGGCGTTCAGATGGTACTCGGTCTTTCTCAGCAGGATGGTGTGGCGGCGGAGTATCGCCCGCTCGCTTATCTGGAAGATATACGCGATGTACTGTCTCCCATGCAGCTGATAGGGTTCAAGCTCCACATCGAGGTACTCCTTCAGCTGGGCTTTGGTTTTTATTCTCTTCTCCTCACTCAGCATCCGCGTCCCCCTCCTTTTTCCCCGCGTCCTTACGTCTTTTCAGTATGTTCAGGATATACATAAAGCTTTCAACCTTGAGCACGGCGCAGACCGCCGCGTACACCGCCGCGCCGGTAATTATCTGTACTGCAAGCTTCGCCGCGTCCGGTATGCTCAGCAGGTTGAGCACCGCCACCGCCGCGCCCATTATCGCCGCCGCCAGCGCGCCGCGCCGCATATCCTTCGCCTGATCGGCAAAGCCGTAGCCCAGCAGCTTCTTCACCGGAATTGAGGTAACGAAAGCGTCCATCCACGCACTGAACAGGAAGCCGCATGCGATAGCCACGACCGAGTCAAATGCAAACACGGTTATGAGCAGCACGATTATCATCAAGGTCCTGCGCAGGATCTCCTGCTTCATCAGGATATCGCTGCGCCCCAAGGCCTTCACTACCACGAGGTTTGCCGATGTGAGCGGCACCTGCATCTCGGCGATGCAGAGTATCTGCACAAATATGACGCAGGGCATCCATTTTTCCGTCAGCAGCAGGCGCACCATCGGCTCCGCCACGGCGGCCATGCCGACCATTGCCGGGAAAATTATGAACGTGCCCATGGTCTGTGCGCGCCTGAGCATTGCGCGCACCTGCTTTTTATCGTCCTGCGCCTGTGCCATGACCGGGAACATGACGGACTGCACCGCCGTGTCAAGGTTCATCGACACGGTGCTTGAAAAGCGCTGTCCGCGTTCGTAATAGCCAAGGTCGGCAGTCGAGAACTTTTTGCCGATTATAAGCGGGCGGATGTCGTTATACACCGTCGTTATCATCGACGAGGCAAGCATCTTTATTCCGAAGCCGTAGAGCCGCTTTGCGCTGTCTTTTGAGAACCTGCCGTGCGGGATCCAGCGGTTCACACACAGCATGGCAAGGCAGGTCATTACTATATGGGAGAAATAGTAGCCTACCAGCGCCCAGAGCCCTGCGCCCTTATACGCCAGCACTATGCCGAGCGCGCCGGCGATCAGCGTCGCGGCAAGGCTGCAGTACATCATCTCGCGAAAGCGCATCTCGCGCTGCATGCGCGCGACCTGTATAGAGTTAAAGGAGCTGAAAAGCATAGAGAGCGAGTAAAAGCGCAGCGGCGTTATGAGCGCCTGGCTTTTATAGTAGTCGGCGATAAAGGGCGCAGCAAAGTACAGCAGCACTATCATCACCGCGGAGAGCCCCAGCGTTATAATGAACACCGTCGAGTAATCCCGCTCCCCGGCCTCCTTGCTCTGCACGAGCGCGGAGTTCAGCCCGCCGTCGACGACTGTGAGCGAAAGATCGGTAAACACCGTCAGCAGCGCAAGCTGTCCGAACACTTCCGGCGCGAGCAGACGGGCAAGGATTATGCTTATGACAAGCCCGATGGCCTTGACCGAAAAGCGTTCTATGAATTTATATATAAGTGATTTTATTACTGTTGCCTTGTTCATGCCATGACCTTCGCTGTCACCTTGCCCCCGCAGCCTTCGCCGTGCGGTAGAGCAGAGTGTTGATGTTTACTATCGCGTCATACCGGCGCGCTTTCAGAAGCCTTGCGGTGAGCCGGTTGAGCCTTCTTCTCATCGCGTCCGGCAGCTCCTGCCCCTGAAGCGGAGCGGCTGGCCGGTAGCCCGCTTCAAGAAACTCTCCGTAAAAGGCGCTCTCCCTTATGGACTTGATCGCATTATACTTGTGCTCTCTTGTGGAAGCATAGCGGCAGATACGCTTTAGCTCAACGGCAACACCGTCAAGGGTCTTGTTTCTGAGCCTATCAAAGTCCTCCGGCGTCAGCACATCTGCGCGCCTCAGAAACGCAAGCACGATTTCATCCACTTCAAAGTCGGCGCTGTAATTATCAAACTTGTTGGAGTGCGTGATGCTTGTAGGGTTATAGCGGTAGCGGTAAAGCATCTCGGGAATGAACACAGCTCTGCGCGCATTCTCAATGATCTCCAGCGACTGGACAAGATCCTCGCCGTTCCTGATATGATACCGCGCGCTGTGATCGCGCCCGTCAAAGCATGAAGCCTTTGCGCACTTGCGGCAGAGTGAGTTATAGCTGTCGTTGTTGATAATGATATTATAAAGCTCGCGCCTGTCGGTTATGACCCTGCCGCAGTCGCAGGCGGCGCACTGGGCATGTACCATGCCCTCCGGGCGCAGCCACTCAAAGCCGTAGATGACGCAGTCGGCCCCGGTTTCGCTTATGTACCGGTGCAGTGTTTCCAGCGTGTTGAGGCTCAGATAGTCGTCCGAATCGAGGAAGACATAATAGTCCCCCTGCGCGCGCTCAAGCGCGTAGCGGCGGGTGTGCATAAGGCCGCCGTTGGGCTTATGGAACACGCGGATGCGGCTGTCTTTTTTTGCGTACTCCTCGCATATCTCGCCGCTGTGATCAGGCGACCCGTCGTCCACCAGTATAAATTCAAAATTCCCGTATGTCTGTCCCAGCACCGACTCGATGCACTCCGGCAGATACTGCTCTACCTTATACACCGGCGTCATGATGCTGAATTTGATGTTATTGTCCATAAGTGTTTTCCTCTTATTTTTTTGCTGGCAGCGTCAGCCACGAGCCTATCCTTTCGTCCCACTCCGGCGGATCAAATTCCTCAAGGCCGTTGCCGGG
>ERZ1026772.1465-NODE-1465-length-12602-cov-49.001896_pt1 | contig 12602 bp, 17 predicted proteins | sample MGYA00380124_ERZ1026772 | MGnify/ENA primary metagenome ERZ1026772 (study PRJEB33269, sample SAMEA4719760) | human gut metagenome | biome: human-associated habitat; feature: organic feature; material: feces | place: Cameroon | collected 2013-10 ...
TCAACTATACGAATATCATGGAAAGTTGCGAATTAGTGCCGTATTGTTTGTACAGGTGTGGTATTAGTATATTGACATTAGGAGTATTTACAAGTATATTATACTTGTAAATAGGAGGTGAGAAAATGAGTAAAACTAATTCACGTAATTACGATAAATATACCTTTGGTTTATTATGTTGCAATAGATATGATTTTTCAGACAAAGATTATTGTATTAATCAACATATTGCATATATGTTAAATCGCACTTTATCAATGTTTGAGTATGACGGTCTACCAGATACTATTGATAAACGTAATTTAGAGTTAATGCTTCAAATGAACGGCAATGTATGTTGGTATAAATATAATGATAAATTATACGTGTTTGATGGTGGTTTAGGTGGTGAGCATAATGTATACTATATGCCGACTGTTTACACCATATCAAATCCCGCACTAAAATTTAGCAAGAGTTTGAAAATAGATGAAGAGTGTGTTGTAATGCCAAATGATTTTTTGTATCTTGGTTTATTACCTTTATATGAAAGATATTCTACAGCATTAACAGAAAATGAGTTATCAATGAATATAGCGTCAATTAACGCACGTATATTATCATTAATTAGTGCAAGTGATGATAATACTAAGAAAAGCGCTGAAAAGTATATTGATGACGTTACAAGTGGAAAGCTTGGCGTTATTGCTGAAAACGCATTTTTTGATGGTATAAAATCACAGCCTTACGGCACATCTGGAAGTAATAGCATATTAACAAATTTAATTGAACATGAACAATATTTAAAGGCTTCATGGTATAATGAAATCGGTTTGAATGCTAATTATAACATGAAAAGAGAGTCAATAAATTCTGGTGAAAGTCAATTAAATAATGATATGCTTTTACCATTAATTGATAGTATGCTATACTGTCGTGAACAAGCGTTATTAAAAGTTAATGCTATGTATGGTACAAATATCACAGTTCGTAAATCTTCAAGTTGGAATGATATACAAGAAGAAGTTGACAATGTAGAAGATGAAAAAAATAAGGAGGTTGAAGTGGAGGATGAAAACGACATTAAATGACGTTTACCCCGAATGGATTACTAAGGGGATATTTAGTTATCTAAACGCTTTAGATGTACCATGGAAAAGTGATATTACCGGGAATCAATTAGATGTAATTTATCATGGTAACAGGAGCGGTCAGAAATTAATAGGTTCACTACTTGAAAATTATTTAGTGAATGGTTCTATATCTGATGATAATAAGGTCACTGTAGCGCAAGCAATTTTTTTTCTCTATATTAAAAATTGGAACGCATTATATAAAACTTTATCATTAGAATATAATCCTATTGAAAATTATAGTATGACCGAAACTGAAAATATCAAAGATACTCATAACGGAACAACTGAAAATGATAGTACAGACACCACGACAAATAGTGAAAATACTATTGTGAATGATACTAATAACAATCAGTTATGGGGTTTTAATTCCACTGATTCTGTTAATAGTGACAAACAAGTTGGAGATACCACACGTAATGTTGATGGTTCTGTTAATGTTACAAGAAAAGATACAGGTACAGAAACTAAAGACATTAACACAGATAGAACGCTTAAACGTTCTGGAAATATTGGTGTTACCACTTCACAGCAAATGATTGAAAGTGAACGTCAGTTATGGTTGTGGAACTTCTTTGAAAATGTATTTTCAGATATTGACAAGGTTTTAGTATTAAAAATATATTAGGAGGTTGATAAAATGTTTAAAGGTGGTTATAAATTAGTTGATTTTAAAGAAATTGATATCACCCTTTCTACACCCGTAACAATTAAAGGTGTATATGAAGCAATTGAAAACAACTATAGAAAACCTATTTGTATTACAGGTTTAGTTGTAGGTTCTGTAGAAAAAGAAGATACTTTTGTAAACTTTGAACACGGTGAGAATGTGTATAATGGTTTACTTGGTATGACAGCGAATAATAAGGTACTGTTTATCACAGTTACTAATGAAGATGCTGTTACTATTACAGAAAATGAAATTACATTAGCGTAAGGAGGTAATATAAATGACTGTAGCGCAGATTTATGACATTATTAATCCTATTACAAAAGAGATTCTTGGCGAGACCGCCGTTATTAATGAGGATTTATCAAATATTGTTGATATTGGTACAGAGATTTTTAATGCAACAGATGTAGATAATTATGTAAAATCTCTTGTTAATCATATCGGACGTGTTATTTTTGTTAATCGTCCTTATTCTGGTTCTGCTCCATCCGTGTTAATGGATGGTTGGGAATACGGCTCTGTAATGGAGAAAATTTCCGCTGAATTACCAGAAGCAACAGAGAATGAAAGTTGGGAACTTGTAGACGGTGCAAGTTATGATCCGAATATCTTCTATAAGCCTAAAGTTTCCGCTAAGTTCTTTAATAAGCGTGTAACTTTTGAAATTCCTATGAGCTTCACCGAAAAACAGGTGAAAGAAAGTTTTTCCAATGCTTCACAGCTTAACGGTTTCCTGTCAATGCTTTATAATGCTGTTGATAAATCTATGACTGTAAAAATTGATTCCTTAGTAATGAGAACAATTAATAATATGATTGGTGAAACTCTTCACAACTTTAACAGTGCAGGAACATATACTGATACTGGTATTAGAGCCGTAAATCTCCTCAAACTTTATAATGATGATAAGGGTACAGAGTTGACAGCTGAAAAAGCAATTAAAGATCCCGATTTTATTAGATATGCGTCTTATATTATGGGGCTTTATATGGAGCGTCTTACTAAGATTTCTTCTCTGTTTAACATTGGTGGAAAAGACAGATTTACCCCACGTGATTTACTTCATGTAATTTTACTTAGTGATTTTGCAAAAGCTTCTGATAGCTTTTCAATGTCAAGTACATTCCACAATGAGTTTGTGTCACTTCCAAAAGGTGAAATTGTTCCATATTGGCAAGGTTCTGGAACTGATTACAGTTTTGATTCTGTTTCCAGTATTAATATCAAAACATCATCTGGTGATAGCGTAACTGCTTCTGGTATTCTTGGCGTAATGTTTGATCGTGATGCATTAGGTGTAACTAATCTTGATAGAAGAGTTACAACAAATTATAATCCTAAAGCTGAATTTTATTCAAACTGGTACAAATTTGACGCTGGTTATTTTAACGACATGAACGAAAACTTTGTAGTTTTCTTTGTAGCCTAAAAACAAGCCCCTCTTTATGAGGGGCATTTTAAGAGGTGAAATATGAATTTAACTTTGTATGTTAATAATTCAGAAAAGAATAAAATAGGGAAGAATTTAACAAATGATTTTCCGTTATCTGGTACATTAAGAGATACGACAAATATTATTAATCCTATTATTTTAATAGAACTTGATACTTTAGGTAATTATAATTATTGTTATATTCCGTTATTTAATAGATACTATTTTATAACAGATATAACAATTATAAGAACTAATTTATTCGCTGTGTCTCTTATGGTGGATGTGTTAGAATCTTTCAAAGATAATATAAAAAATCTTGATGTTATTTTATTAAATACTCAAAATGTTGGGTTAAATAATTATTTACCGTCACAAGTATTTAGAAACAATGTGAAAGCAAGAACTGATATTTTAAACTTTCCTAATGGTCTAAATGATTCTGGTGAATTTATTTTAATTACGGCGGGGGGTTAATATGGCTACTTATGGTGATTTATTAGACGCTATAGAGAGATATTATGGTTATGAATCAGATCAATGGTATCAAATAGCTAAATATGGCATTCATTCAGCTAACGCATATAATATTTTAAAATCCGTACCAGGTGTAGATTTAGTAATTAATTCAGATGGTAGTATTAGAGACTGGACATATACTGATGTGTTAGGTTATGGAGATTATTCAAATATAGGTTCTAATTTGAATAGTAATACAATATCATCCATAGTTAATAGTTCTGTTAAAACCAAAATCCCTGCTACTATAACAGGAACTTCTACTACTGGGAATTTTGAAATATCAAGTGGTATTGGTTTAAGTGCTTCAAGTGGTACTACAGTTAGTGGTGTATTATCAACTGTAGGTGTAGCTTTAGGGGCTGTTGGTTTAGGTGCTAAATTTGGTAAAAAGATCGCAAGCGCTTTATATAATTTGAATCCGGATTATTGGGACTATTTAGACATGTCTACACTTAATCCCGATACTTGGAGAAATATTATTGATAAAGATTCTACTGTACAAAATGCTTTATTTACTGCACTTTTTGGAGTAGATGGCAATAGCACAACAATGTATCTTGATGAAAACGCTGTTGCATATCTTGCATATTGGATGCAGAAAAATAATTTTTTTACGTCAGAAGCTACGGCAGATTTACCAGACTATAGTCAAGCTAATGGTGTTACAATTGATAATATCATACCTTTATCTACAGTATATAAATATTGTACTGAAAAAGCAGGTAAATCAATTTCATTTTTTACAGAAGAACAAGAAAATAAATTTAATAGTTTTTTCACAAAATATGCTGATAATGCAGGTAGAGTTGAATGTTATGCAGGCACTAATGAAGTACATGGTACATATGGTGCTTTAACTTTAGTCGCTTATAATCAAAAAGCTGGCGATACATTTCCCAAAAGTGGCAATATATATCAACATATACAAGATACATATTCCACAACATATCCATTAGAAATTCATGTATCAAATGTTCCTAATGAATCAGGTTATAGTACTAATGTATTAAATATTTATCAAGGTGAAAGTATTAATAGTAGTGGCGATTATGTAGTTAGTAATTTTAATGGAACAATAACATTTCCTTTAGATGGTGTAACAGATGTTGCTGATGAAACACGTCCAGACTTATCTGGCGTAGGTTCAGTTTCTGCGGCTTTAGGAGCTTTAAAAGAACAATATCCCGATTGGTGGAATGACGCAGTAGAAAAAGATGTGCCACAAGAAGACGGTAGCTCTAAAAAATATACTTATATTCCTGTTCCAATTCCATCATTTACTACCGCAAACGATAAACAAGCTACAACAGATGATAGTAGTAATCAAAAAGACCCTAGTGTTGACCCCGATAAAACACCAGAAAATTTATTAGAAAAAATTGCACAAATTTTAGGACAAGACCCTACTAAAAACGATGACCCTAACACAGGCGATGGCGATACTCCTACAATAGTAACTCCATCACAACAAGCTAGTTCACTATGGGCTATATATAATCCGTCATTATCAGAGTTAAATAGTTTGGGTGCGTGGTTATGGTCTACCGATTTTATAGACCAACTTTTAAAAATATTCAATGACCCCATGCAAGCTATAATAGGTCTTCATAAAATATATGCGTCTCCTGTTATTTCTGGTAGTGGCACAATTAAAGTTGGATATTTAGACAGTGGTGTATCATCAAATATTGTAGGAAATCAATATACATATATTGATTGTGGCTCAGTCTCTCTACGTGAATATTATGGAAATGTATTAGATTACTCACCTTATACCACAGTACAATTATATCTTCCTTTTATTGGTATAGTGTCACTCGATATTGCAGATGTATCACGCTCAACAATATCTGTTAAATATGGTGTTGATGTGTTAACAGGTGCTTGTCTCGCTTCGGTATCAGTTCAACGTGATAACGCTGGGGGTGTGCTATATCAGTATTCTGGAAATTGTGCTTGTCAATATCCATTATCAAGCGGTTCATATATGGGAATGGTAACAGGTATGATAGGTGCTGTTGGAAGTCTTGCACGTGGTAACATTTTTGGTACTGCAATGAGTGTTGCAGGAATGCACACAAATATTGAACATTCGGGAGGATTCTCTGGTAATGTCGGAGCAATGGGAGCTAAAAAGCCGTATTTGATTATAAGTAGACCACAATCTGCTATGAATGATGGTTTCCCATCAATACAAGGTTATCCTTCAAACTACTATACACGTTTAGGGAATTGTAGCGGTTTCACGCAAATTGCAGAATGTCATGTTGAAAACATTCCTGCCACTGATAAAGAATTAGATAAAATAAAAGACTTATTAAAGGAAGGTGTTATTTTATGAAAATTTATGTTTGTACAGGTCATGCTAATTATGGTAACATGATTTCATCCGCAGATGGTACAACTGTAGGCGGTTGTAATGAATATAATTACAATAAAGAATTGTTACCGTATATTAAAAAATGGTGTGAAAAAAAAGGCATAGAATGTTATACCGATACACCAGAAATCGGAAAACTTCATTCCTTAGAAGATGAAATTAATTATTATATTTCACACGCTAACGCAAAAAATTATGATTTAGTGGTGCAGTTACACTTAAACGCTTGTAATGAAACAGCAGAGGGTTGTGAAGTGTGGTATTATACTAATAGTAAAAAGGGCAAAGACTATGCTACTACAGTAGTTAATGAACTTGGAACTATTTGGAAAAATAGAGGTGTGAAAAATAGTACAACTTTGTACTGGCTTAAAAAAACATCTTCACCCGCTATTTTAATAGAATCGTTTTTCTGTGACAAAGCTACTGATTATTTGAAATCTGTTAAACTTGGTATGGACACACATGCTAAATTAATTGTTGAGGGAATTCTTGGAAAAGATATCAAAGAAGATAGTTCAACATATGGCGTATTAGTTGGTAAGTATGATAAAGATACTGCTACTACTGTGTCGGGGGAATTGTCTAAACTTGGATATAATACAGAAATTGTTAGGAGGTGATATAATGGACGTTAATTCTATTGCTAGTGTGATTAGTACAGTAGGCTTTCCTATTATTTGTTGTTTGGGTATGGCATACTACATTAATACCACACTTAAAGAACTTACTAAGGTGATGAACGAACACACTGTTGCAATTGAAAAATTGACAACAATTATTGACAAACATGTTGATGATGAAAAGTAACTATTGTTTTAGATGTTGTGCAAAATAAGAGAGGGTTAATCACCCTCTCTTTTATGTTTCACGTGAAATATTATCTATTAGATATTATTAACATCACTAAAAACATTATAATTAAATACATTATAAAAATAATTAATATACATACATCGTGCATTATAATTCCTCCTATTTACACCATTGTAAATAATTTCGCATAATTTCACCCACTTCATTGTCTTGATAGTATACTTTTTCTCTTGTATAAAATATTGCAATTTTCTTTTCAAGTTCTGTTGTCGGTTTAGTCAACTTTCTTTTCCAATTAGGACGTGCGTCATAATCTACACTATAAATCAAGTCATTATCAGTATCTTTTAATTCTGTAGTTTTTCGATGAATAAAAGTAAACACAGAATCGTTTATATTAATAATTTCACATTGTAATAATTCATCATCAAATTTTATAAAATAAGTGAATAATACATCTTTAGGTTTATACTTATATGGTAAATGGGGGTACAATTCCATTTCCCATGCACCACCAGTAATCATTGAAAGTTTAGGATTATCAAAAGCAAAGTATAAATCAGATTTCTTTCCTTTTTTATTAGGTAAACAATATTCAACAGCAACAGTTAAGCTACTATTTCCATATCTATATAAATCAATGTCACCAGGTTGCATTTCTTTAATATGTGTTAATCCCATTTCATTAAAATATGGACAATATTTATTAACTGTATTTCCTAACATGAATATTGTAACATCGGTTCTATGCCGTACAATTGTAGAAATTACATTCATAAATAATACAAATTCATCCGGTAAATACATTGTCCTAGTTAAAAATTCATCAAATAGTATTGTAGTAATGTCTGGATATGATGTAGATTTATCATGTTCCATTGATGATATAGAAAAACCATAAGCAAATGGTCTTTCCATTGTTATACGCTTATGAGTTTCTTCATCGTATTTACAAAAAAACCATCGTGAACCATAATAATATACGTCAGTCCATTCACCGTCAGTTAATTCAGATATTACATTGTTACTAACTAAACTGTCATACATTGTTTGACCTCTTTTACCTGTAAAATCATCTTGCCAACGTCTAACAATTGCTATTTGTTTACCTTCATTCACAAAATTTTTTAATCCTAATTCTAATACGCTATATGTTTTACCATTTGAACGCTCGCCAAAAATAACGTTATAAGTAGCATTATTTGATAAAATATTTTCCAAACTATAAAATTTTTGTTTTTTAAACATTATACCGCCTTTCTATGTTTCACGTGAAACATTAACTAATTGTTTTAATCTCTGTTAAATAATCAACATATTCTTTTGATAAACTTAAATGATAATCTGCGCCCTCCATATGTACCGCCGATAGTTCGTGATATACGCATTTATTTCCTAAATAATCTGTTAATACACCATCTCTCACATTATCTATATAAGTATGTGTATTTTTACCTGTGTATTCGGGTGGTACATATAAACCCTGTTTAAATTCTTCAAATATTTTATTCCCGAATTTCTTCTGTAAATATGGTACTGCAATCTTTTTATTTAATCCAGATACGGTAATATTCACTTTACCATCTTTTTCTACCATATATCGTTTAGCACCTAAAGTTTTAAAGCGATCATAATAGCCTTCAAAGTCCCAAACACCTAAACACTTTTTAACTCCTTTTACAGTTTGAGGCTCTATTAAATCATATGACAATTTGTGAAAATCCATAGCTTTGTATAATCTTTTTCGTATCATTTCATTATAAGCATTAATATAATTTATGTGATTTTCACGATTAACAGTTTTAATAGAGTCTGTATCACTATAGATATAATCATCTTTAAACTCAATTATACCTGTAAATAAATTACGCCTAGCATACGCAGTTACCCACACGCCCCATGGATAGAAAAGAAATCTATTTGAACTATTGTTATACTTCTCAATTGCTGTATTAAAATCTGGTGTATCTGGTAACCATTCGTCAGCATAGGTATAACTATCTCTTACAATATCAGTTACCATCATGCCGTAACATGAATTTAATTGTTCTTTACTTTGTAAATATTCAACTTCTTTCCCCTCAACGCCTTTTAACGTTGTTTTATCACTATACAATTTTAATATAGACTTAACTAATGGTGTAGGTAAATAACTTTTTTTATACCTCCTAAAATTCGATATTCCAAAATGTTCACATTTATAAAAAACTTTTATGATATTATAATCTTGTTCAGTTAATGTTATCCTTATTCGATTAGCTGATACTAAACGACCATTATTTACTATTGGTTTTTCAACATCCCAACATCTTGATATAGATATATAATTATCATATAATACTTTGCTATCTATATTAATAAATTCAGCGTCAAATAAACAACAATAATATTTTAAATTATATTCTAAATCTTCTTTAGATTTTATTTCTACAATTTCAGCTTTTGACATAGGGAACATTTCAGCAACCATAACACAAGGGTAACTACTTGTAAAATCATCACTTCCGACATGTTCTACTTCTTTACCAGAATAAAAAGGGTTAGCGTGTGTAAATCCTCCTTGAAATGCTCTTTTCAATTGTTTATATTCTTCTGGTTCAATTGTAAGCTCATTCATTAAATCATAGTATTCACGATTTTTTCTATATTTTTTACTTTTTTCATTTTTAAAACATTCATGCCTACAATATTGTCGTACATATCCCGTCTTAGTTAGTGGTATTCGTGTAATACCACCATCTAATTGTATTCGTTCATATATATACGCCATTACAATTTTAACATCGTTGACACAATAACACTTTTCTCTATTAGTCAATGCTGTTTGTGAATGTCTCATTAATGAATAATCTAAATCACCTACTAACTTTTTAATTTTAACTGTTGTTAAATTTTGTGCTAATTTTGCTAAAGCGTAACCACTAAGTAGATAACTACATCTAAATTCTATGCCATTCACTGTAGTAGCGTATACGGGTTTACGATTATCAATAGCAAAAACTTTTTCCCATTCAAACCTTTTACATATAAATTGAAATTCATATGATAAGTTATGAACGTAAATAACAAGTCGCTTATTTAATGAGATATTTAAACACTCTATCAATTTATTAATACATTTCAAAAATTCATCCCATGTACGACCAATAATAACAAGACCATTTATACCTAGTGTCCACTCATACATGATAGCCGTTTTTTCACCGTTATATGATATAAATGAAGTTGTTTCTATATCAAACGCACAAGGGGTATCAAAATATAACACTTTTTTCTTGCTACGCAAACGTTCATTATCCATAGCAACATTTGTTATATATTCAATATCATTAGGACTATATATTTTATTCAATCCTAAAAAATTCTGAAATGTCACGTTCTGTATCTCCTACTGATTCTCTATATATTTCTGATAACCTACTACGCATATCTTCAACAGCTTCATCAATGTTTCCATTGTCTAATACGTTTGAAATCTCTTCGAAAACATTATATTTCATTAATTTATTAGATATTGTACTATCTACTTCTTTCAATCTCTCATACACTTTGAAAAAATCATTATACTGTTTATTACTTATTTTTATATTATGTTCAGATTTTAATTTTTGTATAACTTCACGTCTCACCGCCTGAGCACCATGAACTGTAGACGTTTCCATACCTAAAAAATTCTTCACTCTAAGAAATTCTTTTTTTAATTCAAAATCACTTTTACCTTTTGTGGTAAATTTACCTTCGCCACGTCTTCTAAATCCTTCATATGCAGACGAAAATATATCACTCTTTGATAAGCGAGATATACGCTTATTTCCTACTTGTGATAATCTTGATACTACTTGCCGTAAATCTGTATGAGATAAACTTGATAAATCACGTTCACTCAAATTAGTTAAAGCATCTAAACTCATTTTTTTAATATTCACTATTAATACCCTCCAATAACTCATTAATAGTCATACCATGTTGCAAATACCACAATAATATATAATAATTGTCATTTCTGCTATTTTCAAATGATGAAATATTCTCAACCGAAAACCCTAATTCTTTTGCTACCATTGGCTGTGAATATTTTGTTTTATTTCGTCTAAATGTTTGGCAGTTCAAACCCACGTGAAACATTATATTCTTTTTATCCATTGTTTCACCTCCTATAACAAAATGAGAGAGGGTGTTTCACCTCTCTCATATGTTTCACGTGAAACATTATTCACTGTCTGTTCTTTCTTCTGGTTCGGGCATTTCTGGTAAGTTGCTAACCTGTGGTGTTACCGTAGCAAGTGATACAAATGTTTCAACATCCATTGATACTTTAATTAACTCTGTATCTTTATAAACAACGTTTACCACTTTTCCAATATCTTTATATTTATTCTCAAAATGTTTAGTAGCTTCTTTTTCGGTCATTTCATATACGTTATCGTGTACAATTTCAAGTCCCTTTTTATCATAAGCATAAATTGTTACTTCTGCAATAGACTTTTTAATTGTTCTTGTAATCTTTTTCATATTTATAACCTCCTATTATTCGTATTCATCCAATGAACTGTCTACAAATGGATTATCATTAGTTACATACTCTTTAATCCACAGTGTACGGCTTGTAATTTCTCCATTTTCAGTTTCTACTTTCTTAACAGCTAAATTAGCCTTGTCTTTATTCACAATAATATTGATTGGACAATCGTCAGCTTTAGGTGCTAATCCCTCGGGGAACTTAACCTGTACAGATACCTTTTCCCCGTCTTCTTTTCTTGTGAGCTGTGTGAGGTAAGTGTAAAAACGCTTTCCCTCTGCGGTTGTTCTTTTCTTTGCAAAAATTGTTAATTCCATATATTTTCCTTTCTGCCTTAGTTTAGGCTACGATTTTAATGGATTATCGAGAACCATATTAACTAATGAATAAGCCCTAACTTAAACCATGTATACTCTTGTGGATTATTTAAAGTATAATCAATTGTTTCCCATGTGTAAGTATAACAATTTTCTAACATATTAACTAAAATATGTGCGTCCTCGTCACCATCTAAGTTATGCTCATATAAAACAAAAGAACCTTTACTATCAATTTCGTGATAAAACTTGTTAATTAATTTTAAAGATTTTAAACCTCTTTTCATAATACCTCGCCCACCCATAAGTCCTCTAAATCATAAGTACAAGCGCAACTTCCTATATAAAAATAGAATGTTCTCATTTTGCTCATTTCATCATATGTTACTAAGTCTACTTGATATAAACGCCATGTAGCAGAAGCTAAATTAATCATATCTAAAGTAGCTTTCTTTCCTCTAACTCCACCATAAAAACTTTCATTATATGCTTCTCTAAATCTTTTATAAATATCTGTAAACATGTTATACCTCCGTGATTTTTACATTATTAATTCTGTTATATAATTCCTCACATTCTTTATCAGCCTGTACACAAGCACGTCTAATGTGCATATTGTCAGGGTACTTATTTAACAAATTTACAGCGTCATCAAGTTCTTTTTTCGATCCTACATAAGCTAAATACAATAAACGTTCAACTGTCATTTTAATATCCTCCTTTAATAGGTTTTCCTCTTTACAAGTATTATAATACCACACCTGTACAAACAATACAAGACACTAATTCGCGACTTTCCATGATATTCGTATAGTTGACATAACACGC
>ERZ1026772.1468-NODE-1468-length-12582-cov-11.688752_pt1 | contig 12582 bp, 9 predicted proteins | sample MGYA00380124_ERZ1026772 | MGnify/ENA primary metagenome ERZ1026772 (study PRJEB33269, sample SAMEA4719760) | human gut metagenome | biome: human-associated habitat; feature: organic feature; material: feces | place: Cameroon | collected 2013-10 ...
GATGTGGATATTTCTTCTGGAAAGTCTGGGTCTAGTGGAACACTACATTTAGAAAATCCAATCGCTATTATACTATATATGGTATGATAGCGATTGGATTTTTCTTTATAGAGTTTTTTTCCAATCATTGGTATATACGAAATGATTGAAATCAGGTATAAAGGAAGAAAGGAACAGAATTTAAAGCGTATGGAATGGAGGGGAAGCGTAATATGAAAAAATTACAAGTACAAGGGGTGATACTGATCATAACAGCCATGCTTTCTGCAGTATTATTAAGTGCATGTGGGAAAAATCCAGAAGATAAAGAATTAATTCCAAAGCAGGGAACAAAGCAGGAAGCAGAAGCGGAAACAAAAATAGAAGCAGATGTGGAAACGGAAACAAAATCAGAAGTGGAAACAGAAGTGCTTGGATCAGCTGACGAGGACTGGGGTGATTTTTGCGGAAACTGGATGCTTGTTGGTTTTGAGTACAGCGATTCTATAGATGATACAGAACCATCGGTCGATCATTCATATTATTGTGCAGAGCATGAGTGGATATTTTCCGAGATCCTCATATACGACGAAGAAGACAGTCTATATGCGGATTACAGCCGCACTGGATACGCAACCGAATCGATAAATGGAATGGCTCTTGTAAAACAGGATCCTACTTCGGATGGTCAGCCTGTAGCAAGGTTAAGAAACCGGCGTGATGAAAAAGAGACGGTGCGAACATTGACGTTGATTGGAGAAAACGAACTCCGCTATTGCGAACAGGAGTTAGGGTTGGAAATGGGACTAGAGCATGTAATGATCTGTACCTATCTGCGGGAAGGCTCAAAGGAAATGGAGCAGAAAAAAGAATATCAGTACGTGAATGAGGTAACGGTATCTACAGTGCAGGAGCTGGCAGAGGCAATTCAGAACCGGACGAAGATTATCCTGAAGGAAGGAACGTATAATTTCAGCGACCTTAACTGTGAAAGCATAAAAAATCCTAATATTGACTGGATAAGGAATTATGATGGACTGGCAGAGTATACGGTGCGAAATGTGCAGAATCTATGTATCGAAGCGGAAGAGGGTGCCAAAGTTGAACTCAGTACGGAAAATTCTTATGCAAGAGCTTTGGGATTTGAAGAATGTCAGGAGATTACACTTCGCGGCCTGACCTGCGGGCATGAAGTGGAACCCGGATATTGTACCGGAAGTGTGCTTTACTTTAATCATTGCAGCCATATAGCAATTGATAACTGTAATTTATACGGAAGTGGAACCTATGGAATAGAAGCTTATAATATTTTTGGTTTAACAATAGACGATACGGATATTTATGAATGTACCTATGGCCTTGTGTGGTTTTCAGCAGTAGAAATGGCAGCATTTACGAATTGCGATTTTATGACCAGTGAACAGTACAGTATGTTTTCCTTCATTGGCTGCTACAGTATTGTTCTGGATGATTGCAAGATTATAGGAAATGAAACAAAATCAGAGGGTACTCCATTCATAACCTGTCAGGACTCTCTTTCGGTCAGCTTTGAAAATTGCCTGTTCAGAGGCAATGAGTATCAGGTCTTTCTGGAGGAAGGATATAATCCGCCGACCAATACTATCGTATTTACCAACTGTACAGTGGGGGATGAAATGCAGGATTTGGATTATCCGGAGGGAATTACGCAAGTGTCATATCGGTAAGGATTCGTGAATAGAGTGTTGAATATATAGGAAGAGAGAAGGTCATTATTGCACAAAATATCAGAAAAATGTGCAACAATGACTCTTTTTCTGTGCAGAATCCGGGTAAAATCTCCATATAGAGTATACGTATCATGAAAAAAAAGGTATAATAAAGGCAATTGCATATTCTGTAGAGGAGAAAATATCGAATATGGGGGAATGCTTAAAAAATAAGAAGAAAGTTCATGATCTGCTGAGATATGGCTTTCTGGGGGTTCTCATTGTCATGGGAGTGTCCGGGTGCGGCAAAGGGACAATGAAAGAGCCTGTTACAGTTACAATCTGGCATGTATACGGAGGTCAGGCAGAATCACCGCTTAATGATATGATTGCTCAATTCAATGAGACAGTAGGAAAAGAAGAAAATATTCAGGTGCAGGTGGGCAGTGTTACGAATACAAACACGATTCATGAGAGCGTTCTTTCATCTGCTTTCGATGATCCTGGAGCTGAAGAGCTGCCGGATATGTTTGTTTCTTATCCAAAGACTGTTCTAGCCATGCCGGATGATTCCGTACTGGTTGACTATCGGGATTATTTTTCGGAAGAAGAATTAGATAGTTTTATTCCTGCTTTCCTGACGGAAGGACAGATCAACGGCAGACAGCTTATCCTTCCGGTTGCAAAGTCCACAGAGGTCATGTTTGTAAATGAAACAGCGTTTGACCGTTATGCAAAAGACAGGGGAGCTTCTCTTGCGGATCTGGAAAACTGGGAAGGGGTTTTTCGTCTGGCAGCGGATTATACAAAATGGACGGATGAGCAGACACCAAATATAGAGGGAGATGGAAAACCATTTTTTGTCCATGATTATCACTTTAATTATTTTCAGGTAGGCGTGGAGTCCTTAGGAGAATCTTTCTTTACGAAAGATGGAACAGGACTTGCCTTTGGACCGGCCTTTGAACAGGTGTGGGAACCTTATGCCAGTGCAGCGGTACAGGGAGGAATCTGGCTTCGGGGAGGATATGCTACTGAGCCACTGCGTACCGGAGATGCGATCGTGTCAGTGGCATCATCTGCCAGCGTTCTGTATTATTCCGATACGGTGACTTATGCGGATAATACGACAGAGAAGGTGAATATTATCTCCATGCCATGTCCGGTTTTTGAAAATGGAGAAAACCTGGTCATGCAGCGAGGAGCGGGAATCTGTACTGTAAAATCGACTCCGGAGCGGGAAAAAGCATGCATGACATTTTTGAAATGGCTGACAGATTCCAAACGAAATGTGGAATTTGTGACTCAGCTCGGATATATGCCAGTGAAGCAGGAAGCTTTTGAAAAATATCTTCCGGATGCTATTGAGCAGCTACAGGATCCCATGTATCAGTCATTGTATCAGGCCTTTCTGCAGACTCAGGAGCAATATACGTTTTATACGGCACCACAGTATGAAGATTATCTGGAACTGGAAACGAGATTTGAAGATCAGATTCGTCAGAAGCTTCAAATTGCCCGGCGTTCCTACGTGGAACTGCCGGAACAGTCAATGGTGGAACTTGTGAGGGCAACTCAGGAAAGCTTTATGCGGGATTATCAGCCATAAGAACAGGAAAGGCGGTGGCGTGATGAGTCACTTGTTTCATAAGATCGGTTATTCGCTGCGTCACTGGAGTGAAGTTGGGGTAACCATGCAACGGAAGCTGACAGTTTATTTTGCCTGTACGGTTCTGGTCGTATTTGTGGCGGCAGTTGTCCTGATCCGGACGGCAGGCATTATGCCGGGATCGGAACGTAATCTTGGAGAGACACTGGCAGTACAGCATCAGAATACATTTTCAGCCATGACGAAGCAGATGGATCTTCTGACAGCAAGAAGCATCCACTTGTCTGAGGAGATCACATGGACAATGGAGCAGGTTCTGATCGAACATGGAAAAACCTTTGAGGATGTCAATGATAACCCACAGCTGATTCTGGATCTTGAGGATTCACTGTATGGAGCATTGGAAACAGTCTTACGTTCCAATGCATGCAGCGGAGCATTTTTTATACTGGATGCTACGGTGAATACAAAGGCAGAAGCAGCAGATACATCACGGATGGGAGTCTATTTGCGGTTTTCTGATCTGAAGGCTGTTGGAACAGCCGATCAGCATATGGTGTATTTTCGCGGTGCGGCAGATATAGCCAGAAAAAAACAGATTCAGATGCATAATCGCTGGGATCTGGAATTTGATACGGCATTGATTCCCTGTTATGAAACACTTTTAAATTTTAATCAGAATCGTCTGGCCGAAGGAGCAGTGTGGACGGAACGGTTCCGGCTGAAGGATACATGGGAAGATGTTATTTTGCTGTGTATACCGGTTCTGGATCAGAATGGAGTTCCCTGCGGTATCTGTGGAGTAGAACTCAGTCAGCTGTATTTTGCTCTTTCTTATCCAGCAGCGGAAAGTCGATTTGGAAATATGGTTACACTTCTTGCTCCTGCAGAGGGCAGAAAATACGACTTGTCGAAAGCTATGATAGGCAATGCGGCAGGGACGTATTTGAAACCTTCTGGTTTGCTTAATATCAGAAGTGGGAAATATTATCAGACAGCGTCAACCGAGGCGGAGCGTTATTTTGGTCTTTCCAGTCCTCTGGATGCACGATTATGCAGTGGTCAGCCGCCGATGGTTTTAACATTGCTGCCAGAGGATAGTTATCATCAGGCATCACATAGAATTCGTCAGATCTGGTTTGCAGGAGCAGCTGTGTTTCTGATCCTGATCCTTCTCTTGGCGGGAGGTGTATCGGGGCATTTTTCAGCTCCGATCGTGCGAAGCTTAAACGCTATGCAGCAGAGAAAGACCGGAGAAGATGGTCAGAATGCCAGAATTCGTTCTGGAATCTCAGAAATTGATGCATTAGTATCTTTCCTGCAGACCAGAAGTGAAGAACTAAAGACCAGAGAGCTGCCACCGGAGATTGATACAATGCTTCAGGAATTCAAAGTCCGGGCTGGAAAGCTGACACCTGCGGAACGGATGATTTTTCAGTTGTTTATTGATGGATGTGATGTGCAGACAGCTGCAGAACGAAGCTTTGTCAGCGTGGCGACAGTACGTAAGCATAATACAAGTATCAACCGAAAACTGGAGGTGTCCAATCGAGAGGAACTGATGGTTTATGTTGACCTTTTCCGGCGATGTGGCCGACTGGAGGAACTAAAAAATGGGTAAGGGGAGAATTCTGTTCGCAGGATTCCCATTTACTATATATGGCATATAGAAACAAATGACATCAATATATTGTATGCGAATCGTTGGAAAGATACTGAAATTGTCAGGTATTCCAATGATTCGCATATATTTTTTCTGTAAAAAATGATATGCTGATTTCAAATAACTTGCGGGTATGACGGCGGTGGAAAAGGAGGTAGCATGTGCATGAAAATGCTGATGGGTGCTGTGATAGTATTATCAATGGCAGCTGTGACAGCCTGTGGTAAAAAGCCGGAAGTGGCTGACGAGAAAACCATGGAATCTGTTGTCGAAGAAATTGCAGAAATCCCGGAATCTGTTGACGAAGAAATTGTAGAAATCCCAGAATCTGTTGACGAAGAAATTGCAGAAATCCCGGAATCTGCCGGACAGGGCTTTGAAAGAGTGGCAAATCAGTCTGACTGGAATGGTACATATTACCGTGAAGACGGAGAATATATCACGGTGTATGACACGGATGAGGATTATCTGTTTCTTTCTTACCCGGAGAGCAGCTATGAGCATATGATAGATATTCTGCAGTTCACAGATGCTGGAAAAACACAGGCAGTTTCTGCAGCCCAGGAGATAACGGCAGTTTATACACTTTCGGGAGATGTCCTTTCTGTAGATTCCGGTACAGAAAATATTCCATTTATGCAAGGGGATTACTATAGGAAAAAGGATGCTTCCTGCTGGAAAACAGAAATAGATGGGACGGACAGATACCTGGATGAAACAGGAAATATTCTGCGTAACCATATGACTCCAGATGGCTGGTATACGGATGAAAATGGCAGAAAATTGTGGCAGATAGGGATGCTGCTGGTTACACCAGGGCTTTATGAGTCCATGCCGGCATATTCAGAGAGAGAAGGATATGAGACCTGGAGTTTCAATATGTATAGTGGAGCAGGAGATTCTGGATTTTTCAACAGTCCGGACGAGAGGATTGAGGTCGGAACAGTGGATTATACCGTGTACGATCAGGAGATGAACCCCTATTACACAAAGGAAGCAATGTATATATATAATTCTCCCGACGGCTATGTGATCGAGGATGTGTCTGGACAGGAATTTGCCTGGTTTTATCCGTCTATTCACTGGAATGATTTAATGATCCAGATGTATGGGACAGAAGCTTATCATACGGTGCGCCTGATAGAAGATTATTCAGACTATGGTGGTTAAATTTTCATTATGATATGAGGAGGGATAGCAAATGGGAAAGAAAAGAAAGACTGGAAAAAAGGAAGGTGTGTTTCTGACAATACTGGTATTGTTCTGTACATTTCTTACCGGCTGCGCTTTCCTGGATATCAGAGACGGCGGGCAGGGAATGACCAATCCAGACTATGTGGAACCGGAAGAAGAATCAACCACAAGCAGCCATACAGAATCCCCGGACTCGGGAGAGTCCCAAAAAGAAGCTGCGACTTCCTGGCTTACCGAGGCGGGGAAAGCATCATTAGTGGAAGAACAGGAATGGCTGCGAGATTATGGGGCGGTATTTGGAGCCTCATTTCTGGGTTATACGCCAGATTACAGCTTTCCGGGAAAAGAATATCAAAGAACTGAGACCTATCCGTATTTGGAAGGGATCCCAGAAGACCATATCATAGAATATACAGGAGATGAGTGGTATGTGATCGTTCCGGCACAGGAGGGATGGAAGATGTCCATAGAGTCCTGCAGCTGGAATGATGACTTTACTGAGAGCAGCACAGAAGATCTGCTATGGGAAAGCAACGATGGTCTTCCTCTGATCTTACGGTGTAATCTCAGTGATCTTTATTCCAATGTACGGGTCACAGCCAGAAAAGGAAGCCAGGAAGTTTCCTGGCATCCCTATTACCTTACTTATGCCGGAGAAATCGAGCCGACAGACGGAGTGATGCAGCTTTTATCGGGTTCCTACATACCGGAGGAGGGATATCTCTATGGAATGGAGGGAAGCTGGTATTGCGATTCTGCTAAAACAGATGCTGGTGAACCCTATTTTTACAGCATTACTTTCATGACCGGTGAGGATGGATATCCTTTAGATATGTGGTATTATGGAGGACTTTTGGATGGAGAGATGGAGGATATCCGTTTTTTCTGGGATGGCAGTTATGCATATGGGGATCCACTTGGGGAGTCTTTGGAATTCTGGCTGAACACGCCGGATGGAACCCGAAACGGTACGATCTGGCTGGAGCTGGAAGGGGACTGCCTGACTATTCACGAAATGGAAGGAGAAGCTTTTTTCCCATTCACGAGCGGGTCAGTGGAAAAGTTCTATTTGCATCCTGTAGCAGCAGCTGGGGAAAATTATGATTATTCCGGCAATGAAATGGATGTACTGCTTGCACAATCTGAAGTACAGGATAGGCTGAGCCTAGGTATGGCACTCCGGGATGTGGACGGCATGGAAACAATCCGGGGTGAAGCCTGTGTACTCTTTGCGCTTGGAACAGAGCATCCGGATCAGTTTGTAGCAGAATATTATTATGCGGTGTCCCCATCAGGATTAGTTTATCGAATGGATTATCTGACCGGAGAATGGGAACCGATTTAAAGGAGGGAGATTATGGGCGAGATAACATTGAACAGACTTCCAAAAACATTACAGGAATTACAGGCAATGCCGCAGGCAGGATTGACAAATCCGGAGGAAGTGGCTGCCTTGACGGTAGCAGCACTTGCCCTTTATCCTGAAAATCCATCAGAAACAGAAAAAATGCTGGATTTTCTGCGGGGTCCCAGACCGTTAAATGAAATCGACAAACAGTTTATAAGAGATAGATTTCGTGGAAAAGAGTATCTGATACGTTCCTATTTTTCCGGGTCTTCTCCGGAGAATAATTATACTCCGGAACAGCCGTACCGGGTTGCAGTATCAGAAAACGCCTACAGCAAAAGCCGGATAGAGGAAGGATATCTGACCTTATATGTGGCATGCAGCGGAGCAGACAGTCCGCGGCCATTAAAGCTTCGGAATAAACCATCTACAGGACAGTGGTTTTTGTGGGAACAGCAGCTCTTAACCGGAATCCGGATACCAAAAGAAGCAGATCCCTGGGCATAAAAACAGGATCAAGGGAGGACGGGGTATGAATCAGGGAAAGATTATGACAATTCAATGTGCCACCTGTGGTGCACCTGCCCAGTTTGATGTTGTGACACAGAATTACCACTGCCCGAGCTGTGGAGGAAATACAGGAACGGAGATCCCGTTAAAAAAGCTTCAGGAATTTCGGAGTCTTACGAAAACCTTGTTGCAACAGGAGCTTCCGGATAGCCGGACGATTGCCTGTGAGTGTCCGAATTGTGGAGCCAGGGTAATTGTAAAAGAACATGAAGTGGCGGAAACCTGCATTTTCTGCCAGTCAAAGGTTTTGCGTTCAGATGTCCAGATGGGAGAAGGATTCCCGGAGATGCTGATTCCTTTTAAGCTGAACCGGAAACAGGCAGAAAAACGGCTGGATGAATGGATCGAACAGCATCATGATAAAAATGAAGCCCAGATTTTAAAAGAAAACAAGAAAAACTTAAAAGGGATATATCTTCCTTACGAGCTGATCCGCGGCCCCATCCGTTTCATTGTGACCAGAGATAATTCCAACAGGCATTATGAATGTGGAGGATTTCTGGAGCATGTGGCAGTCAATGTGACGGATCGGTGCAATAACCTGTTGTTAAATGGAATGGAACCATTTTTGTGGGAAGAACTGGAGCCGTTTCAATTTGGGTATATCGCAGGACATGCAGCCGAGGTCCCGACTGCTGACGGTGTGGAATTAAGACGTCGTGTGTTTGAAGAAGTGGCAGAGGAGTATCGTTCAACCGTGGAACACACGATGCAGACGACTGGACTGGCTCTTCATCCGGCATCAGAGGCATTGCTTCGTCTGCCGGCATTTCTTCCGGTTTATTTTATGGATTGCGGAGAGATACAGGCGGCAGTGAATGGACAGACAGGCAAAGTATCTGTACTGGCAGAAAAGGAAACCAGGACATATCCGTGGGTGATTGAACCGCTTCTTGGAACGCTGACAGTAATGGTCTTTATCTTTTTTGCATTTCGGAATTATGGCGGAGTACCTATGGATCCGAAAGAACTGTTTGAACTGGTTGGCATGGTCGGACTGGTAGCGGCATTGATTCTGTTTACGGTGTTTAGTAAGGGAAGAGAGGCCAGAGTTCGAAAAAAGATTCTTAAGAGTATCAGCGAAGAAGAAAAGAAGAAACCAGAAGACTCCATAAAACCGGTGTTCTTTGAAACGATTGGCGGACAGGAGCTCCCAGTACAGCTGGGATTCTACTCTCCGGGGCGTATCGTAAAGATTGCGATGATCCTCCTGTTGGTAAATGCTTCTACTTGTATTCTGGCATGGATCCTCACTGCATTTAAGTGTATTGGTTCCGGTGACTGGACTCTGTTCCAGCAGCTGGATTATAGTTACAATATCATCTGGCTGTGTCTGGCACTTCCGATTTCTATGGCAGGATTCGTGGTGTTTGGACGAATTGAGGTTTATGATTCACCTGTGATCTTTCAGCTTCTGGAAAATGGAAATCGAAAACGTATCCACCTAAAGAAAAAGAACAGGAAAACTTTACGTATGCGTTGGAAGAATGTCAGGGAGACGATGGGAAACTGGGCGTTGCCGTTACTCATTGTATTACCATTGTATGCCATCACTGTTTATATGATCATGAATCCCTGGCCATAAAGCGATCAGAAGAGCAGTGATGTATGATCTGGAAAGAAAGGGGTGGGAAGATGAAGAAAACCCAGAAACCAGGAAAAAAAACAAGTGCGGTTATCGCGATATTGCTCGGCTTACTTTGTGCGGTCTCTACAGTGAAATCGTGTGCTGCAAAGCGTGCGGCTGTTCAGGACAAAGTGGATGATGTGGTATATGTAGGACAGGGCAGCTATGATCCGGCAAATGATGGAAAGATCGTGATTGTCTGTGGAAAACTGAAGGTTCTGGAACCGGCTTATGATGATGAACTGGGACTCACAATCTATGCCCCACGTGCCATGCGAAGCGCAAAAAAAATGAAGCTGAAAGAATGGAACGGTCCTATGACAGAGGAAAATATGGAATGGGATTCCGATCTGGGCGGTCTGGGAATATTCCTGGGCAAAGCAGATGTGGGAATCTATCATCTGTCAGACGAGTTTCTCGAGAATCTTATGCTGGGAAGAGAATACGAATTTGATGAGGAGATGCTGGAAGAGGCAGGGCTCACCATTCTCACAGACCGGAAATACCGTGGTGAAAAATTTATCGGAACTCAGCGGATGGGCAGAGGAGTCTTCGAGGAAGGCGATCGGCGTTATCAGTATTCCGTTCCTCATCAGAGTGATGGGGATATGGTGACAGTAATCGGCCTTCAGGAGCAGGGAACTCTGACACATGTAAAAGGGGCGACACCCAATATGTTAAGCGGAGAACTGGATAAAAAAACCGCGCTTAAAAAAAGTGGAATGTCTTCCGGTGGAATAAGTATTTTCAGAGTCGTAGTAACAATTTTACTGCTTTTGACAGGCATTCGGATGCTCATGAAGAAGCGTGACCAAAAAGAAGATGGAAGTGGCTTATGAAAAAGGGAAAGAAAGGCTGGATATTGCTTATGGCATTTACTATGTGGACGGCGTTGATCACAGGCTGCGGAAAGTGGACTGGAAATAAGCCGGATAAAATGCCGGAAGACGCGATGGTGGGAGCAGACACAGAGAGCACGGAGAATCAGGAAAACAGTCAGAGCACACCGCTTCCGGATATTCAGGAACTGACATATTATGTGCATGGAACGATGGTGGAACCGATCTGGAGCATAAGCTTGATCCGGCAGGAGGAAGGAGCGCTCGTACGGGTGGAGCCATGGGATGGAGAAGAAGAGGAGTTTTTTGACTATCCGGTGGCTGCAGAGACCCTTGATAAAGCACGTACGATTCTGGAGAATTATAACGTTGCGTCCTGGGCAGGCTTTCGCGGAGAGGATCCCAATGCACTAGATGGCTATAGCATGAGATTTCAGGCGGAATTTGTGGATGGAAGCAGGATAGAAGCGTTCGGTGAAAACAACTTCCCTAAAAATTTCAATGAGGTTTTCTCGGAACTGGATGACCTGACGGTTGAGGCGAAGGACGCATTTTATGAGGAACAGTCCTCGTACACCAGGTTCCGGGAGTGATTCGATACCGAAAATCAGGAGATAGTCCAATATGGCATCACTTCCAACGGCTATAAACCTGGAAGGTTAATAGTGGATTTGGACATAAATGATCGATAGGTATAAAAATGTAAAAAACAACATTGATTCATGTGAAAAAATGCAATATAATACATTAAAGGGCATGAATGTTAAATCGAAAGGGAAATAAATTTGAAACGTAAAATAACATCTAAATTGTATGAGTGGAAAAATATGCAGATTGGAAGAATGCCATTGCTTATTTACGGTGCAAGACAGGTTGGAAAAACGTTTGAAATGCAGGAATTTGGATCGCTTTATTATAAAAATACGGTTTACGTGAATTTTGAAACCGATGAAAGAATCGGTAAATATTTTGAAACAGATATTCATGCAGATCATATCATATCTGTTTTGGAAAAATATTATCAGGTAAAGATCGTACCGGAAAATACACTTATTATTTTTGATGAGATACAGATGTGTGAAAGAGCTTTGACTTCTCTGAAATATTTTTCAGAAGAAGCGCCGGAATATCATGTAATGGCAGCGGGCAGTTTGCTTGGAGTGGCAGTAAACCGTGAAAAATATTCATTTCCGGTGGGAAAAGTTCAGATGCTGACTATGTATCCAATGGATCTGGAAGAGGCGCTGTGGGCAAAAGGGAAACAGATGCTTGCTGACACCATCCGGGAACATTATGAAAATAACCAGCCATTAGATGAGGTATTGCATGAAGAAGCTGTTCAGGAATTTTATCATTACTGTATTGTGGGTGGAATGCCGGCGGCAGTGAAAGCTGATCTTGTAAAAGACAGCCCTTTGGATCAGACAGAAATCAGACAGATGCTGTTAAATTCTTATATTGCAGACATGACCAAATATGCCAATCAGTCGGACACGGTACGTATTTTTGAAGCATATGATTCTCTTCCGGCACAGCTTGCAAAAGATACAAAAAAATTTCAGTATAAGCTGATAAAGTCGGGAGCAAGGGCTTCTCAATATGGAGATGCAATAGACTGGTTGATCCGCTCTGGAATTGTAAACAAGTGTGTGAGGTGCAGTCAGGGATTTTATCCGGTTGCAGCATATCAGGATGTGACGGCATTTAAATTGTATTATAGTGATATGGGTATTTTGTCGGCAAGGATGGGGATGACATTGGAGGCTCTGAGAGGTAAGGAAACAGAACATTTTCGTGGTATATTGACAGAAAATTATGTTGCAATTGCATTGAAAACCAATGGTTATGATCTTCATTATTGGGAATCAGATAATACTGCAGAAGTAGATTTTCTGATCCAGAAAGACAGTCATGTTATTCCTGTAGAGTGCAAAGCCGGAAGCCATGTGAAGGCCAAAAGTATGATGGTTTATATGGAAAAATACGAACCTGCGTATGCAATCAGGATTTCCACCAGGAACTTTGGAATGATAAAGGGGATAAAGTCAGTGCCGTTATATAGTGT
>ERZ1026772.1472-NODE-1472-length-12546-cov-5.840685_pt1 | contig 12546 bp, 13 predicted proteins | sample MGYA00380124_ERZ1026772 | MGnify/ENA primary metagenome ERZ1026772 (study PRJEB33269, sample SAMEA4719760) | human gut metagenome | biome: human-associated habitat; feature: organic feature; material: feces | place: Cameroon | collected 2013-10 ...
CAGCCTGCAGGCCAGGCTTGTCTAATATTTCAAGAATTGTTTGTTTTGTGAGCATAACATTTGTCCCCATATTAATTACTTATTAGTGTTTCTATGTGTTCAAAATCATCCACTTTGTTTTAATTAATTTCTAGGCAAACGTACACGCTTCCAGTACTTTTTACGAATGAAAGCTCTTATTGGTACCTATCACTAATTTCTTAAATATTTTTAACAAATTCATTATTGATATTGTGGTCATATCAAGATATTTAAAAGTACATATTAACATTATTATATAACAAATAATCTCTTACAATTATTTAGTAAAAGCTCTTTCTAGTTAGTATATATTTCATCATAATTGAATTCATTCAATGCAACTATTATCTGCTATAAAAAACAAGTATATGTAGCAAATTAGTATTTCATTTATATACTCCAGACATCATTATTATTAATTAATATGTCAATAACTTTTTTATTATTTTCGTAAATGAAATCAAACTCTTTATATTGTGAAAATTCGCCCTTCATAATTTGATTCTTAATACAAGTCCAGGATGAATGTGCATATGTAAAAGCTAGCTTTTTAAAGCATTCGCCTTTTTTCTTTATTTCAACAACATATTTCTCTTGCTTACCTTTCTTCATTCCCTTATAATAACCTATCAAAGCATTCCTTAAATTAACCATAGCATATAATACTTCTTCATCACGTTTATATACTGGCTTTAATACGAACCAATATCTATTACTTGCCTCAATAATTCGATTTATTTTATCACTAATATTTATATCTTCTTCGTCAACCTTATAATAAACAATAATAGCCGCCTCTTGGAGCAAAACATTAGCATTTTCCTTCATTTCATGTAGATCTCGCAGTCGTTCTGCTGTATAATTTTGTAATAAATCTTTCTTTTGATTTGATTTATAAGTAATAATTGCCGTATATATAGCCGTGATAGCTGCTATTACTGCTGCCACTGCTGTAATAATATCTATATATATATTACTAGTTTCCATATACAGTTCCCCACACTATTCTTTATCCCTATATATAAACGTGCACATAGATCCACACATTGAACATCCCTCTAACATATCATTATCTTTCAATTTTTCCTGTACCCCTTGTGGAAATATAGCTTCACGTATACTACCTTGACATACTTTTCTTCTACTTCTCTCTTCCGACATTTTTATATCATGAGTAATATCATCTTTTATGCATATCTCTGCACTATGTATTGCTATCTTGGCTGCAACGACTCCCTCTTCAACATCTTTACTACTTGGTAATCCAATATGTTCTGACGGAGTTACTGCGGTAACGATATTGGCCCCATTTAAAACCGAAATACTACTTGCTATAGCTGATGAAACATTATCATATCCCAATGCAATATCTGTTGATACTGTCATCACCCGATACGGAACCTGACAACATATTTTTTTACTATTTCTAACAAAAAATGGAATCATATCCATCCTTGCATGGCCAATCCCTTCAACAATAATGGGGACTTGATATTTTATGGCCTTTTTGACCAATCTAGACATTCGATTAATTTCTATCCAATAAGCATCATCTTCCTTATCAGAATTATCTACTACACTTCCCGGTCTATATGTTGGTCCCAAACTAATAACCGCATCATACTTCTTAAAAATATTTAATATTTCATCAAACTGAGTATAGAAAGGATTTTCACTACCTGTTAACATCATTCTTGTTAACATTGCTTTCCCCCCTTTACTAGTCATAGGTATTATTCTGCCTTTAGTAATCTCATTTTCTAAATCTTGCTTTAGCACTGAGGAATGTAATGTTAAAATGTTAAAACCACGTTCCAAATATTCTTCTATTATTTCCAATGCTTCTTTGTCTGAGAATCTTGGGTTATGCAATGCCAACTCATAAATAGGAACCGCTCCAATCGGTACATGAACATTTTCTCTCAACTCATGATGCCACTTTTTAATATCACCACAAATACTATGATCTGTGATCATACTAGCTCCAGCCCGAATCGCTATTTTGGCCTTATTAGCCTCTAATTCAAATTTATCATTTTCTAATGAAGTTCCGATGCTTGCATTTATTATTGCGTTATAACTGTCCCCAATATAATAATCTCTATCTAAATATCGATTCTTCACTATTTTTATTTTACTTGAATCATACATAATCTACCTCTATTTATTTTAAATTTATATTTCATTTTATCATTATTTTTTTATATTAAAACTCTCTTGTCAACTTTATACCGTTTTTTGTCACTTTCTGTTTAATTTTCATCTTTTCGCACTTTACTCTTTCCTTGCTTATTACCCAATCAATTACTTTGATTCCGTTATTAAGCTAATCCTCTTGGCGATCATAGATGATTGTTGTAGTATAATGGTTACCTATCCCTAATACAATCAATTTTTGCTTCCTTTTCCCAAATATATTTCTTCATTTGCAGACATACACCCTTCTATGCCACTATCCATTCAGCAATTTGATGTTATTACAATACTACACCACACACATATTGCTCTATCCATTTCATGGCTTTTACGAAATTGCAAAGTAATAATTTACATATTTTCTTCAATGCTCTTCTTAAGATTGCCGCAATAAATTAACCATTTCTAAAGCTTGGCTAATCTGTCTATTCACATATGGATTCATCTTAGATTTTGCCATTATAATTTCCATTAAGTCCCTGCCCAACATATCTTTATTTTTCTCATCTGCCTTCATAAAACAATCCATCCATTTACTAATATGTTCTGCTGCTTCTCTCCGGTTTCTTTGTTGTTCTTCCAGATAATTTCCCATAATCTTTCCCTCTTTCTGCTTTTGCTACAATAAATTTGCATTTACATATCAATTATCTCTCTTTTTTCGTCAATACTCAATAACAATATTCTATTCTTTTTCGACATTCTTTTTCGACATAATGTGACATCTTCAATTTGAATATTGCCATTGTACATTCTATCCCCTTCATTGTTTCCATCCATAAACAATTTTGTTTTGCCCCGTTTTCGGCATTAATATATGGCAATTTTGCCCCGTTTTCCACATTAAAATATCCCAATTTTGCCCCGTTTTCGCAAATTGGCATTTTCAACGGTAAATAGCGGTAAATAGCAAATTTAACTTCCGTTCTGCAAAAGCAGCCTCTGCTTGAATTATTTTTGCAGGATGACTTCGAAATCAGCACCTGAAAACAGAAAAAAGAACCGTCCTCCACAGTCTCCTGCATCAGACGGTCCTGATTCATTCTTTAACTATTCCGAGCTATTTTTATTCTTTTCTTTTTCGTAGCTTTTCAGTACACGAAATTATGCTGTAAAATCCATTTAAAATCACCTTTGCTGACAAGCTCTGCATTGGTAATTGTACTTACCACTCATTACACCAGCACACTGCTCCAGATCATAATTGCCGGAATAGAGCACAGGGTTGAAAATACCACAAGCTTTGTTGCAAATTCCGGATCACGGTCATACTTTGCGGCGAGCATACTGGTCGTTGCACCGGCAGGCATTGCTGCAAGAAGCACGCTGACTCCACAGACCAGCCTGCTGACAGGAAGAAGCCGGCATACCAGGTATACCATGATTGGAATGATGACGAGCCGGTGGATCGTATAGCGGATCACGGTTTTGTCGAGAATTGTTTTTACATCAATATCGGCGAGAATCATGCCAATCACCATCATCGAAAGCGCTGTGTTGCATCTGCCAAGCGTCTGAACCGGAGTCAGAATCACAGCCGGCAATTTAATCTGTCCGACCATCAGAATAAAACCAATAAAACAGGCCAGTACACATGGATGCGTCACTACCTTTTTCAGGGTTGCCTTCTTATCGGATACCCCGGAGAAAATAGCAATTCCTTCGGACCACATCATGATACGCTGCGGAATCAGATACACGCTGGCAAGCATCAGACCGACCGGGCCGAATACTCCCTCCGCAACCGGATTCCCAAGAAATCCGGCATTGGAGCAGATAATGGCATATTTCAGACATTTCAGCCGGTTCTCATTTTCTTTATGGAAAAAGAGATTCCCATAAAACAGTGCTATAAGCTGTATGCCAATAGAAATCACCGCAATCCACGCACAGTCAGAAATGGTGTCCGTGCTGATTTCTGTCATGAAACTGGTAATGATGTTCGCCGGGAGAATCAGGTTAATGACCAGATCGGTAATCTCCTTTTGTCCCCTGGCCGAAATCAGTTTCATTTTCTTTAGCAAAAATCCTATTGCCATCACCGAAAAGATGGTGACCTGGAGCGTAAGCATTTCTCCCACGGCTTTTATCTCCTGTTTCAGAATGATTATTCATTAATACGATCCGGATTGTAAACGATATTTCCCCTGATCTGTCCATATTCATTCTGGGCACCTTGTTTAAAAGCAAGAAAAGCCTTCCTTCCCATAAACTCATAAGGGATATTATCTGTTTTCCCCTCTTTAATTGCTTCGCAGACTGCAATATTATCCTGAATCATATTGGTAGACGGTATGCCGCCTGCTCCATGGGATAAAAGCACATCATCATAGCTCCCTTCCACCTTTTCCAACAAGCTTTTCAGGCTATTCTCATATGAGGAAACCCCAAGACATGTAATATCAAATAAAAATGTAAACGGATTGCAGGAATCTCCCAGCAGAAGCATTCTGTCCTCTTCCATTAAAAATGCCATGGAGCCAGGTGTATGCCCCGGACAGGCATATGCTGTAATATGAAGTCCTCCAAGATCAAAACGCATGCCATCCTGCAGATCCAGAAATGCATCTGCGCTACGCTCCGGAAGCAGATCTTCTCTTTTATATTTTCCGGCAAAGGAAGTGTTTTCTACATAATCGATTCTTTGCTGGATCAGATCATGAGCTGCATAAATCCCACAATCTGCCAAATTCATGTATACCGTGTCAAACTGTGCGGCTCCGGGTGCATGGTCGAGATGTCCGTGTGTAAGCAGAACCGTAATCGGCTTGCCGGTAAGTGTTGCTACATAGGCTTTGAGGTCACCTATACCACAGCCGGTGTCAATAAGAACCGACTTGTCCATTCCCTCCACAAGATATGCCTGAACATCCCCCGGAAGGTAAATCCTTGTAATATGATTCGTTATTTTCTGCGAACTGAAAAAATCCATAACATTCTTGTCTCCTTCTCAAATAGTCCTTCATTGTGACTTTTTCTCATTACATTATAGCAAATACCGCACCGGATGAAAATATCCGATGCGGTATATACATTAATCAATCCAGATCACTTCGTCCAGTTCCTTCACATCTGCAAAAGGTCCCGGAATCGTAGAAACGCCACGATGATTGCCCAAATAATCACTTTGGAATACAATATCGGATCCATCCCGTTCCTCAAACCGCTGTTCCGGTTCAAATGCCTTGCCCAGGACATCGCTATTGATAATTCCTGTGGTAAATCCGTCCAGATAATCGTACAGATTGGTGGATAGCCTGTACTGTCCATCCTCTTCCACCAGTTCGATCTGAACATCCGCATCATCTTTCACCAGATTATGCTTTTCCTTCTTCCATGCCTTTGCCCCGGCAAGATAAACATTGCCGTCTGCCCAGACCGGAAGATGGCTGAAGTGCGCCGGTTCGAGCTTGCCCATATCCGGCCTTTCTTCTTCCATGTCAAATTTCGCAATCCATTCTTTATAAGTCGGATATTCGTCCCATACATGCGTACCAACCTGCTGATGGAACGGGGATTCCTTCGGCTCCTCATTCATAATGGGATGTCCCTGTACAAAAATGTTGTTATAAAAACGGTTGTCTCCATGCAGAATCGTCATCATACCTGCAACCTCTGTCCTGTGGCGGATATGATAAGGCGTATATCTGCGCTGTTCTCTTCCGTCTACCCAGTTATCCACACCGGAACCGACCATGGTGAACGCTCCAAGAATCAGGTTATGTACCATGGCAACACCTTCGGTTGCTATACGAAGTCCATAGCGTGACAGCATAATATTGTTATCGATTAAGGTAGGCCCATGACCGACTTCCACGAAAATGTCCTGACTTTCCATGCCGCCTTCCAGCTTTGTCGAGCCTTCCGGAACATCATTGTCATGGAGCAGATTCTGGGAAACCCGCGCTCCCTGTGCTTCCCAGTCCAGCCAGATTCCCATCGTACTGTGATGAATATGATTTCTGCGAATCACAACATCAATTGCTGCATGCAGCTTAATCGCTGAAATCTCGGCGCCACCAAGCTCCATCATGTTATTGATGTGATGGATATGGTTGTCCTCAATGGTCGAAAAAACACATCCCATTCTTCCCACAATACCGGTCTGCTGACAGTCATGAATATTGCATCTTCGAATGATGTGGGAACCGACCTTTTCCTTTAACCATCCATGATACTGACCACGGCATACCGCGTCACGTTCCATCTGGGTCGGGCTTTTTACATGCTTACGGGTAAAGTAATGATCATTTTCTGCATCATAATATTTGCCAAGGGAAATTCCGCAGCATTTGCTGTTGACGATTTCACAGTCCTCAATGATCCATCCATAGGCCCAGTGCGGACCCACCATGCCATCCTGATAAGCTGCCGGCGGTGCCCAGGTCGTAGCTGCTTTTTCAATATAAAAGCCGGACAGGGTGATGAAATCCACGTGCTCTTCACTGGGCATAAAGCACTCCCTGCGGACATTGATCTCAACCTTTTCTTTCCTCGGATCCTTTCCCTGGAAGTTCGCATAAATAACAGTTTCATCACGCTCGCACTCCGCATACCACTTGTATCTGGTCCACTCGTGCTCCCAGGATGGCTCATAAACCGGAGCATGATCACACTCTGTCAGAGTCAGCGCCTCATACATCGCTTTGTCATTCAGATAGACGCATCCTGTGTGACGCTCGTCCTTCGCAAAATACCAGTCCCCATAAACCGGCGTATTGTAAGGATTGTAGTCATTGAATACTCCGTTCGGAATGTGCGTAACCCATATATCCTGGCAGAAATGCTTCCAGTTCTTCACTTCTTCCGCACCACTGATGATTGCTCCAAGCGGCTCCACGGACCGATACACGATCCTGTTTTCTGCCGTTCCGCTATGGATGGGATTCACATACTCCCGGTAAACGCCGGGCATAACCAGCACTTCATCCCCCGGCATCGCAATCTTCGCCGCATCATTGATTCTCTTAAACGGCCGCTCCTTTGATCCATCGCCATCACATCTGGCTTTTGCATTGACATAAATTTGCATTTGGTAACCCTCCTTCTTATATTAATTCGTTTCTCCCATAAGATCTTCCAACATCTTCTTCAACGTATCCGCAAACTCTTCTGGATTTTCCTGTGGAACAGTATGTCCCCAGCCTTCGATCAACTGCATTTCCTTCCGTGGTGCTGTAATGGCGTTATAATAATCCTCCGTATATTTCACCGGCGTAACCCAGTCACATGACCCGGAAATGAAACCAACCGGAACCTGAAATTCTGTTCCGTAAGCATACACATCCTCTTCACTGATATAATCAAAAAGCTGCTTATTCAAGCTGATAAAATCTGAAAGACTTCCCAACTGTTTTCCAAACCACCGCACATCATCCACTCCCAGAAACGGAGAGGTAAGGGCTGTCCAGATATAGTTGCTTTCCTTGTCCGGCGTATGGTAAGGTGATACATAACTCCTTAATGCCAACATGTTTTCAAGATTCTGCTCTTCCTGATACTTTTCAAATGCAGCCACCATGGCTTCTGTATCATCGCCCCGTTCCATTGCAAGAGAAAGGGCATCCTCATACGCATAAATATCACTGCCACCAGCACCCATTTGTCCAACGCCAATATAGGCTGCCACTTTATCCGGATGGTCGATTGCATATTTGCTTCCCACCATCGTTCCATAAGAATGTCCGACAAGTATTACTTTCTCCTGATGGAATCTCTCACACACCGCATCGACCAATGCATCAAGATCTGCCTGTGCCTGTACAAAAGTCGCTGTTTCATTATCAGGATCCACATCTTTGTTCCGATAATAGGTGCGGCCACAGCCACGCTGATTCCATGCAACTACTGTATAATCTGCCTTCAGATAATTGGAAAACGCATAGGTTTCCATCGTATCCGGGCTTGCCGGACCGCCATGAATCCATATGATTACCGGATTATTCCTGTCTTCTCCGCGCATCAGATAGTACTGTTCCTGCCCGCACAAATCAAGATATCCCTCTTCCTCGATTCCATCCGCACTATGTACACTGCCCTTAATTGCGTGAACGTTTCTAATTCCAATCACGAGTGTCATTGCACCAAAGATCACTCCCAAAGCAACTGCCAGAATAATCTGTAACACCCGAACGACAATTCCTTTCTTCCTATCGGTGCCTGTCACTTCATTCCGATGTTTCAGATGAATTCCAATATGACCGATTCCCAGAATAATTGTTGCAAGAAGTAGAAAAATATTGGATCCATAGATTCCCAATAAGAAAAAAGCAATCACCGGCAGGCTCGCTCCCGCCACAGGGACTCCTGCAAAGGAAGAATAAAAGTCGGTCATCTTCTGCTCACTATGAAAATATCGGATCCAATACCCTTCATACAAAAGCATTGCCACAACTGCCAGCACGAGCCATATGGTCCATGCATTCGGCTTTCGTAGATTAAAATCCTCAAAAATCAATACACTGACACAGACCAGCACCTCACCGATCCGTTCCAGCAGACATAAGATTTTATTCTCATTTTTAACATAGCTCTCATAATTCTCCGGTTTATGCTTCGTCCAAATTATATTCGGCACATAAAGCATAAGCAGGAATATAAACCCCACATAAGAAAACCCAAAGTGAATCATAACAACGTTTTCTCCCATTCCGCCTCTTTAAAACCGGTCAGTATCATGTTTCCATTCACGATAAGCGGACGTTTCACAAGCATTCCATTCGTTGCAAGAAGCTTCAACTGTTCTTCTTCACTCATTGCCGGAAGCTTATCCTTAAGCTGCATCTCTTTATACAGCATACCGCTGGTATTAAAAAATTTCTTTAATGGAAGTCCACTCTCTGCATACCATTTCTTCAGTTCTTCATAGGAAGGATTCTCCTCTACAATGTGACGTTCTGTGAACTCCAGATAATTTGACTCAAGCCATTTCCTGGCTTTCTGACAGGTTGAACATTTCGGGTAACATATGAATTGCATGATCTTTGATCTCCTTTATCTTTATCCTATATCATTCTTATGATCAACTTTATTATACTCATATTTTTTCTGCTTTCACAATCTTTTCCATTGCCGCAAGACCATAATCTTTACTGTTCACTTCAAGAAAATTTCTAACAACAAGATTTCTGACCTCTTGCGCATCTTCTTTTTTAAACCGCCTCACTGAATATCGCAAGTCAATAATTTCTGCAAAAGATAGTTGACATTCTCCTCAACCGGCGCAGTTCCATCGATGCGGATAACCGGACACGGAACACGCTCCAGCCACTCTGTGACAAAATTTTCAGGCCGGCTGTTCACTACCGAAAACCATGAATTTTCTTTATCGGCGAGATCTCCCTTCTCCTGTATTCTGTCCCCAAATTTCTGGGCAGAGCGCATTTTTACCCGCTCCATTCTTGTCTCTTTGGGTACTTCAATCAAAACAACATAATCTAATTTCTTGAGCAGCTTTTCTCCATAATCACCTTTTACCGCCGCAAAAACAAACCGGTCATCTTCCTCGATCTTTTCCTCCAGAAGATGTATGACCTCCTCTTTGCTCCGCGGATTTGAAAACAGATAGGAGGCGTCCTCTTTAGGAAAATATAAGTCCTCGTTATCAATGAACTGCCAGGACATGCGTTCCGCCAAAATTCTCCCAATCGTACTTTTCCCGGCCCCATTAAGGCCGCATAATAAAATTCCCATGAAAACTTCCCCCTGTCTTTTCATCTTTTGCTTTTGTTTTAACACAATTTTATCTTACCAGAAGAATATATACCTAACCATATATGTGCACCTCTTCCTGATCTTGAACATTCTACCAGTGGATCAATTCCATTTAATACACAAATGACATATAAATCTTTATATTATCCATATCCTTCTTTAAATCCTCTGGTGAAACCCAACAGAAATCCAAATCAATTCTTTCATTATCCAGCTCATCATATCCATGAAACACGCCCTCTAATGGAATATTATCATCCACCAGATGCATATTATAATATAAGCATATCTGATGACAAGGTCTTTTACCCCATGAGTAAGTGTTTTGCTTTCAGAAACAGCATCTTTTCGTCTGTTTACCATGATTATTTTTAGTTTTTATATTTTCAGGTATCATTCGGGTATCACGAATGGGTATCCGTGTACCTACTGGCAGGTACGACTCCGATGTGGGAAATAGGCAAGGACTTTTACTTTCTACCGCAACATTTTTTATACTTCTTTCCAGAACCGCACGGGCACGGATCGTTAGGATATATTTTCTTTTCCACACTTACTGCCTTTCCACTCAAGCCATTTGGATACAGCGATGTCGCAATAGTATCCGCATTACCTTCTAAATCAATAGGTATCCCCATCTCTTTTAACTGTGGTGCCGCATCTCTTAACATCGCAGCTGCACGAGAGCTTCCCGGCACAATTGTTGGCATCCCACCAATAAATTCTCTTCTTATCAGTTCTTCAGGCTTATGCCCCCTGTTTTCTTTCAGTCTTGTGTTATTGTGGGCATCCACAAGCAATCCCAAGAACTCATCCATTTGTTTTTCGTTCTTAAACACCACATCAGCTTCTGTCATTTTACTAAACACATCTGCCGGAGATTCCCCCTCATAGCAATTTGCCCATACTTGCAGACACCACGAAACAGCCTGCTCATATGGCAAATCTAATTTCTTTATAAAAAATGTTTGTAATTTTTTATATGCCAATGAGCTTTCTTCATAGCCGATTCTGCATATTTCTTCAATCTGTTGTACCGATGGTATATAAAACTCTTTATCCATTTGGCTATCCAAAAGATATCCAATTTCATCATTCTCAAGTATCGGTATATGTATAAACAATCCTTTTGCAGAATAAATTGGATCATCCTTTGGCCAGTCCTGTAACCCCAAGCTTTTCATTGGGAAGATGCACGATTCCACAATATCTACCGGCATTCCCCATAGCATAGCTATCATTTCATCTATGGTGTCCTTAACCTTTAATTTGTATAACTCATAGATAACTTCCACCGGCGCAATTCCATAATAGTTTATGAAGAAATGCACGCATTTCATCATCCATCCTTTTTTGCATTGATCTGATTCAAAAGCTTCATCATCAATCTTCTTGAAAACAGCAGATACCTCTTCAAACACACAGAATCTGTCTGACAGTTCCTCAAAAGAACCTAGCCAGTACATATGCAACTGCATACTATCCATTACTTCATTGATAGAAATATTCTGCGGTGCGTCACATGCTTTACGGAAAAGAATCATTTGCTCCTTTGTCAAACATGCCAGTCTGCTTCTAAGCATATCCTCTGCACAGAAACGCTCAAGAATCCGCTCTATGAGAGCAGCTTTACGAAGTCCTGAACATTTCCTTAATTCAAAGCTTCTTGCTTGATCCAACAGTTGTTCTTTTGTATATTCTTCTAAATGCTCTCTCAATAACATATCGTATCCTCCAACGTGATTTTAAGTTTCCACCGTAATCCCATATTTTTCACACCATTCTCGTCCACATATTATTCTTACGCACTGCTTGCACAGTAGCCTATAACTTAATCGTATATTATATCTAAAACAAATTTAAAATATTAATACACAAGTTCTTTCATCTATTCTGTGCTATATTCAACCCCAGCATCCATAATGTCTAAAATCTGCTGATGCCTTTCTGGTAATCTCATTCTTTCCATGTTTTTTGAATCTACTGACTTTTCTGCTGATTATGATGATTTTCTGCTGATTTCTCATCAGATTCTTTTCCCATCTTTCTCACAAGCATCATCTAATCGAGATTTTCGGACTTTTCTTCAGCCTCATCAAGTGTCAAATTTTATGAGACTTTGTGACACCATTTTTCATAATCAAGGGTGTCATTTTCTCCATGAGTGCATCCGCAATACGTCTACTCTTATCATCAAGAATTTTCTTCTTTTGTTCACGTGCCCACTCCACAGCTTTAAGCTGATCTTCCGGTCGTTCACTTAATACTACATGTTCTTCCATCACACTATGCACCTCCTATCGATTTTCATAAGTTTATATTTACATTATAACAGTTTTTCAAAAAATAATCTGCTTCCTCCTGTAAGTCTTTAATATTTCTAAATTTTTCCAAATTAGTGAAACCTCTTGAATTATCAGACATAAGATAATAATATCTAATTAAACAGAAAGCACCCACTCCAAAGGTAGATACTCCGAGTTTAGGTTAATGAATGTCCTTAAGGACACCGCCTATCCTGTGGATCAGACAGGATAGGCATTTTTATTTTCGCTTGTTTCTCTTATCGAGAAAGGCAAGCAACGCTACAATCAAGCTACCAAAGGGCATCGACAA
>ERZ1026772.1477-NODE-1477-length-12501-cov-4.964246_pt1 | contig 12501 bp, 11 predicted proteins | sample MGYA00380124_ERZ1026772 | MGnify/ENA primary metagenome ERZ1026772 (study PRJEB33269, sample SAMEA4719760) | human gut metagenome | biome: human-associated habitat; feature: organic feature; material: feces | place: Cameroon | collected 2013-10 ...
GGCGGCAGATCCGCGGTCAAATGAAGCTGGAAGCCTGGGTGCTTATGCCGCCCCGCCGTGCGCACTTTGAAGCCGCGCTGCTGGTAACGCAAACGCTGAACGGACAAATGCTGCGCGCGCTGGATACAGGCGTGCTGTGCGCCATTCAGGGTAAACAAGCGCTGCTTGCCTGCGCGCAGCTGCCTGCCGGTGAAAAGCTGACCGCGCGCGATATCGCCGCTTTTCAGCGCGCCTGCCTGGCTGAAGGGGCGGAGACGGGCGTTCTTTGCGGCGCAGAGGGCTTAACCGATACCGCCAAGCAGCAGGCCGCCCTGTATCCCAGGGTGCACTCACTCAGCCGGGCGCGCATGATCGCCCTGGCCGGCGCGGCTTTTCCAGCCACGGATGCGCAGCTGGTGGCGCTGGGCAAGCGAAAGCGCACGCCAGAGCATGCAAAAATCGTCCTGCGCCGCATGCTGGAGCCGCATCGCGCCAGGCAGTATTTGCTGTACGGATTGATGCTGTGCGGGCTGTATATCATCACGGGTCAGCGCTTCTATCCCCTGCCCGGCTGCGCATGCCTGCTCCTGATGGCGCTGTGCCGCGCCCTGCCTTCAAAAGAGCACGAGCCGCTTACACTTTGACAGGCTTTGGCAGCTTTCCATGTTGACAGGCTTTGGCAGCTTTCCATGTTGACAGGCTTTGGCAGCTTTCCATCGCTTGACTGCCGTCCGCGGCTGGGGTATAATGACTGATGCGGTAATCCTGCAAATTTATTTTATTTTTTCAAAAATACATGCAAGAAAACGAAGGGGTATTACGTTAGTATGGGTGACGAGGTACGAAAGGAGCGGTCAACGATGTCCGACGAAGCGTTTTCGGCATGGTTTGACGCGCTCTATACCCGTTATGCCTCCGATATTATCCGCGTGAGCTACTTCTATCTGGGCGATCGCGGAAAGGCGGAGGACGTCTGCCACGACGCGTTTGTCAGCCTGTTTGTCAATCGCCCGGCGCTGGAGCCTGGGCATGAAAAAACCTGGCTGCTCAAGGTGGCTATGAACCGTTGCCGCGATATCTGGCGCTCCGCCTGGGTGCGGCGCGTGATATCGGGCAGTCCGGCGTTTGAGATGATTCCCGCGCCCGACACCTTAGGCAAGCACATGGAAAAGGCCGAGGTGCTGCAGGCGGTTCACAGCCTGCCGGCGGATTTTCGCGAGATCTTTATCCTGTATTATTATCAGGGCTACGGCATCAGCGAAATCTCAGGCATCCTGAACCTGCCGGAGGGCACGATATCCAGCCGCCTGTCGCGCGGCAGAAAAAAACTGGAAGCCATATTGGGAGAAGAAAGGGGCGAATCCGCGTGAAGCAATTGGAACAACTGCCCGAAATGACTGCCGAAATGCTTGGAGGGCTTCACGCCGCTCAAGACCTGAAGGACGAAATCCTGCGCGATGGTGCGCTTGCCCGCAAGGACGGTAAAAAGCACTACCGCAATTCCCCCTGGGCCGCTGTCGCGCCCGAAACGCGCCGCGCCACGCGCGCCGGCCGCGTGCTGGCCACGGTGTGCAGCTTTGCCTTTATTATCGGCTTGCTGGTGGGCATTCCGCTGATGATCGCCAACCCCAATCACGATAATGGCGCGCTGATCTCCACCCAGATCGGCGGCGACCCCAGCGCGCAGCCCGCGCTCGGCTCACTGGCGCTGGATCTGCCCAAGGGCAGCATCTCCATCTCTCAGCGTGAAAAGCCCGGCTATCGCGGCATCTGGGCCCCGGCCAGCGGGGCAAACTTCCCGCTGCTGTGCGTGGACGGCCGTTACTATCGTCTGCTTACCAACCCCACCTCGCTGGGCAGCGACCTGACCGGCAGCGCCCTGGGCACGGTGGATGCCTACACCAGCGAACCCGCGCTGACCAGCGGCGGCATCGTCAGCAACGTTGTGCCGCAGGGTGAAACTGTCTATTCCGTCAATGGCATGAGCGGCGCGATGGTCGCCGCCAATGTGGATGGCAGCATGCGCGTGTTCCAGCGCGTATCCTTTGGCAATACCGCCCTGAAGGGCGGCGAGGGCTTGTCCGATACCCTCCGTGCAAGCAGCGCCGTCGCCATAGAGCTGACGGGCGTTGGCACGGTGACGGACGCAGCCACGGCACAAAGCCTGTATAACACCCTGATCAGCAACGCCACCCTGGCGCGCTCCGGCGCCAGCGAAACGGGCGCATCCCTGCTGATTCAGCTTTCCAACGGCCTGACGCTGCAGATGGCCGTCCGCGACGAAAGCGTAATGGCCTGCGGCACCTGGAGCTGCCCCGAGTTCTTTGAGGCCTTTGCGGCCGCCGTGCAGTAACAATCAAAGCAAATGATCCCCCAGCTGTTTCATCAGCCGGGGGCTTTTTGTTATTCTTCGGTCATTTGAATTGTATACGTTTTTTCTTTTCCCTTTTGATATACGGACAGGTTGATCTGTTCCGGCGCGCTTTCAAACGGGATCAGATAAGTTCGATAAACGCTGCTGCCCAATTCTCCATTTCGCATGCCCCCAATACTGCTGTCAAACAAAGCCGAGTAAGGATAGCGCTGATAATCTGTATCCATGATAGTAAACGAAAAATAGGGCGTTTCTTCATCCGTCTTTACGTGCTCGATCTTGACCCGCGTGGCAAAGAGCGTGCCCTCCATTTTCACGCGCGTAATGCATATGCCAAATTCCTCCGTCAGATCAAGGTTTACCGTTTTTTCTGCGCGCCATTTTATCTCCGTCTGCGGGATATCACAGGTAATTTCGCTGCGCTGAACGTTCTCCTGATCCGCCGCATAAGCCGTATCCATCATGATCTCACCCGGTTTTTCTATCCTGCACTCCAAATCGCCCATCGCCTCCCTCCATTCCGCCAGCCATTGCTCCTGAGGGATGTCCTTATCATAGTACAATGGGCTTTGCTGACATACCAAGCCAGTAATTTCTGCTTTGTCATTGACAGATGTATCCATTGTCAAAAGCGTAAGCAGCGAGCCGTCCGGGAGCGTTTTGTTTTTATAGTTGATGCAGCCTCTCCAGCCTACATATCCGTCGCTCCAGCCAGTCATGAAGTCCATATATACCATTTGCTTGCCCGTTCGAGCGGCATGCTCGGCCACAAGCTCGGTGGGAACTGCCTCAGCTCCGGTAAAATCCGCCATTCTTTCGTTTTCCAACGGGGGGAAAAAGCCGTTCCACTTGCGCCCTATCAACAGCACGTCCTCGCGCAGCGGTCTGCTTTCAATCAGCATATAAAGGTTCATGCCGTCATAAGCAGCCTGCTTGACGATATGCTTTGCGTACTCTGTTTGCGTCGCATGATAATTTACATTGTCTTGAATCAGCTCATCCGCGCCATCCAGCACGTCCGCGCTTCTGAAGCCTTGCTCTATTGCGTTACGCCTGGCAAAATCCAAAAGCTTCAGCCCGCTGACCTCCGCAATAGCAATCGTACCCGCCAAAGCAATCACTACGGCCAGCACAATGGCCAATCGCGGCATGCGGCGCACGGTAGGCTTGCAATCATGCCGCAGGCTGCCAAGCAGCGCATCCTGCCGCTGGGCAAAGCCTTCGGACACAGCCGGGCGTTCGGTTTTCAGCCGGCTTTGCAAAATCTCGTTATCGTTCATCGTCTGCTTCCTCCTTTTCAAGCTCTTTCCTGAGCATCGCCAGTCCGCGCGATGCGCGCGAGGATACCGTGCCGCAGGGAATGCGCAGAATCTCCGCCGTATCTTTTAGCGATAAATTCTCTCCATATCGCAGCGCCAACGGCAGCCGGTATTTTTCCGGCAATCGCTGCAGGTACATCCACACGGGTGTATCCTTGCCGCTTTGCGTCGAGCGCTCAGGCAAGTGCGCCGCATCCATCAGCGTCTCGCGCTTTCTGCGGCGCAGCATCGCACGAGCCGCATTTACCGTGCAGCGTGTCAGATAGGCAGGCAGCGCATCCAGATTGCGCAGGCGCGGCAGCTGTTTCCAGGCAATCATCGTCGCCGTGGATACCGCGTCCTCCGCGTCCGCATCCGTGCGCAGCATCATCCTGGCAACGCGATACATGCGTTCGCGCGTCGCCTGCACAGCGTCAACAAACACGCTTGTCCGATCATCCATGGCTTCACATCCTTTTCTCGTATCCGGATACGCTTATAAGAGCCGCAAGTCGGGCAAAACTCTTCCAGTTTTGTAAATTTATGAACGATCCCCCGGCTGATTGGGGCAGTCGGGGGATTGGATTATTCAAAGCTCAAAAAATGTCGCGGGCAAGCATCATTTTTCCGTTATGATCTGCAGCATGGAACGAATGCAAAGCTGCTCCTTGGGCTTTAGCATACGATATTGGCTGATTACCGTTGTTTCATCCTGATTCAAATGAAAGGCTTCCACGCGCTCGATCGGGCGGCGAATCGTTGTGCGGCCGACAATATAATCAATGGAGGTGTTAAAATAATCAGCCATTTGCGTCAGCAGCGCGATATCCGGCTCGATGCTATGGTTTTCATATTGATTGATCGATTGCTGGCTTACGCCCATCATGTCGGCCAATACCTGCTGACTGATGCCATACTCCTTGCGCAATAGCTTCAGATTGGGAAGCATCGGCTTCACCTCCTATCACTAAAGCATAGTTTAACAAGAAAACGATGTTGTATTAAAAGAAATATTAGTTATTGACAACAATATAATTTTGTTATATAATTCTTACAGAATTCTCCATGAAGGAAGTGTGGCAGCAACCGCCGCCGCCGTATTCAACATGAAGAAAGAAACAGAAAGGAAGAATCCACTATGACAAAGAAAATCGTTGCGCTGCTGCTCGTTATTGCCACCCTTTGCCTGCCCTTCTGTGGCCTGGCTGATGATATCCCCAAGACAGTTGACGGGATTGCAGAATGGTTGCTGTCGGGCGACATCGACTGGATCCCCATGGATGCTGAAATCAGTGAATCTCTGAACGACTGGCTTGTAATTGGTTGGCTCAGTGATTACAATGCAATAAGCATAGCTTACAAGGGACAGACCTATTCCTACTTTGGTATGAATTCCGAGACGATTCTATTCACTTGTCTGAGCCTACTGATTGGCTGTGAAGGTGCAACCTACATGAAAAACTGGGCTTTTACTGCTGATGACAAAACTTACACAGAAACTCAGGTTAAAATGCTTGTGATTCAACTTGCTTTAAAGGGCGCGAATGAATAATCGATCAGCCTTTCATATAGCCGACAAGCCCACAACAACACACCCCCAGTCTTCTTTGTCAAAGGCTGGGGCGCATTTTTGTATAACGAAAAGCCGCCCCATCAGGGACGGCAAAAGGCTTTATTCCTGCTCCGCATTGGCCAGGTCGGCAAACTGCTGAAGGCTCAGCGCTTCGCCGCGGATGTTTTCAGGAAGGCCGGCGCGGGCAATCCAGGCAAGGGCCTCCTCGCGCGTCAGGCGGAAGGCGGAGGTCAGGTTGTTGCACAGCGTCTTGCGGCGCAGGGCAAAGGCGGCGTTGACGATGCGGAAGAAGCGCGCCTCGTCCCTCACCTGCACGGCGGGCTGATCGCGCCAGGGCATGCACACAAAGGCGGAATCCACCTTGGGCGGCGGCGTAAAGCAGGCCGCCTCCACAATGCGCGCCACGCGCGGCTGGGTATAATACTGCGCACGGATGGCCAGCGGGCCGTATTCCGGCGTAGAGGGGGCGGCCAGCAGGCGCTGGGCGGCCTCCTTCTGGATCATCACGTTGATGGAGCGCAGCGGCAGGCGACCCGAGAGCAGCAAGCCCAGCAGCTCCGTCGTCAGGTAATACGGAATGTTGGCCACCACATGATAGGCGGCGTGTTCCGCCATGATTTCAGGCAGATTGACGCGCAGGATATCCCCCTGCACCAGCGAAAAATTATCGTACTTTTCCATCGCCACGCGCAGAATGGGCAAAAGATCGCGGTCGATCTCCACTGAGGTCACATGCCTGCACCGCGCGGCCAAAATGCGCGTCATATCGCCCGCGCCAGGGCCGACCTCCAGGATCGCATCCTGCGCACCCACGCCGGTTTCATCCACCAGCGATTCCAGCAGCGCCGCGTCGGTCAGAAAGTTCTGCCCCAGGCTGTGCTTATGCTGAAACTCGCCAGGCTTGCCGCGATTGGATGCACGCTTGCCATATTGCTGCTTCACGTCCTGCCCTCCAGCGCGCGGCAGGCGCGCACCACCGCCGCAGGATCCTCCGCCCGCAGCAGCGCCGTGCCCATCACCAGCGCGTCCGCGCCCGCGGCGACGGCCTGCGCGGCGGTATCAGCGTTGATGCCGCCGTCCACCATGATCTGCCCGCGATAGCCCAACTCACGCAAGGCGGCAATCTTGGGCATCATATCGGCCATGAATTTCTGACCGCCAAAGCCCGGCTCCACGGTCATCACCAGCACCAGGTCGCACAGCGGCAGCATCTCCTTGATCGTATCTACGCCTGTGCCAGGCTTGATGGACACACCGGCCTTTATGCCCGCCGCACGGATCTTTGCCAGCATGGCGCGCACATCGCCAGGCACTTCAGCGTGCACGGTTACGGCTCCCGCGCCTGCGGAAATAAAGGTGTCGAGATACTTTTCAGGATTGTCCATCATCAAATGCACATCCTGATGCACGGCTGGAAAGGCCTTTTTCAGCGCGCTGACCATGGCCGGACCGAAGGACAGATTGGGCACAAAATGCGCGTCCATGATATCCACATGCAGGCTGTCCACGCCGTTATCCAGCATGCGCTGCACCTCGGCCCCCACGCTCAGCAAATCGCTGGCCAGGATGGATGACAAAATCTCAATCATAGCGTTCCCTCCACAGTTGACGGGTTTTCTCAAGCAGTTCATGGTATCGCTCCAGGCGCGCGGGGCTGATCTTGCCCTCCCTGGCGGCCTGGATCACAGCGCAGCCTGGCTCACTGCCATGATAGCAGGGCTGAAAGCGGCAGCAGCCCTGATAGGGCTGAAACTCGGGATAGTAATCCATCAGCTCCACCGGATCCATCACCTGATCAAATTCCAGCAGGCTGAAGCCCGGCGTATCCATCACCCGCAGGCCGCCCGCTTCGATCAATTGCGCATGGCGGGTGGTATGCTTGCCGCGCTCGATGCGGCTGATTTCACCCGTTTGCAGGTGCAGCCCCAGCAGGGCGTTCAGCAGCGTGCTTTTGCCCACGCCCGACTGCCCGGCAAAGCAGGCAATTTTGCCCTGCATCTGCGCGCGCAGCTGCTCCACGCCCGCCCCTGTGCCCGCGCTGACGCACAGCACCGGCAGCTCGGCCCCAGCGTAATCGCGCCGCGCCTGCTGGGCGGCTTCCTCGCCCAGGTCGCACTTGTTCATCACCAGCACGGCCCGCATGCCCTGCATGCGCGCGCCCAGCAGCAGCTTGTCAATCAGCAGCCAATCGGGCGCGGGCGCAACGGCGGCCACGATCACCAGCAGCGTAATATTGGCCACCGGCGGGCGCAGGCACTGGCTGCTGCGGGGCAGGATTTCCTCCAGCCAGCCATGCTCATCGCCCTCGCCGGGGGTAAAATCCACCCGGTCGCCCACCAGCGGGGTCATATGCTGACGGCGAAATTTCTTTTTGGCCCGCAGCACATGATCGATCCCCGCCGCGTCACGCACGGTATACAGGCCGCCGCGGCCCTCGATAATTTGTCCCTGCATCATTTAGTTTTCCTGTTTTCCTTCGGTTGGTATGGACGCGTCCGTGCTTTGGGGCGCATTTGTGGCTGCCTGCACATATACGGCCAGGGTGACGGCCGCGTCGTACATCACACGTTCGCCCTCCTTGGGCAGCTGATCGGCCACGCGACCAATACGCGCGGGATCAGACGTGGGCGTCTCTACAATTTGAATGTTGTTCATGCCCGTGCTGCGCGCTGTCTGGATAGCCTGTGCGCTGGTCATATCGGTCAGCCGGGGCATGGACACGCTGCCGCTGACGACCACCTGAATGATCTCACCATAGGCCAGCATTTCGCCCGCGGCGGGCGTTTGCTCCAGCACCGTGTTAAAGGGCTGATCAGACTCGGCATAGCTGCTGGCCAGCACCTTGAAGCCATATTTTTCACCCTCTGCCTGCGCCTGGGAAAGGAGCTTGCCTAACAGCGCGGGCACGCCCTGCTTTTCAGGGCCTGTGCTGACGGTAATCAGTATAACGTCGCCGCGCTTCATGCGGTACTGATACTCGCGGGACTGCATAATCACCAGCCCGGCGGGGGTTTTATTGTCACTCTGGCGCGTTACCTCCACGCGCAGCCCGCGATCCTCGCCCATTCGGCGGGCGTTCTCTTCGGTTTCGCCAATCAGATAGGGCGCTTCAACGGTATTGACGATATTGCGCACGATCTCCACCGTGCCAATGGACAATACGGCCAGCGCAGCCAGGGTCAAGCCCAGAATCAGCAGCGTTTCACGCATGCGTTGTCTCTTGCGCTGGCGGGCAACCACCGCGTTGCGCCCGGTATCCACGCTGCGGGTGCGTTGGGATGCCGTATTCTGCGATACCGTGCCGGCGGCCACGTCGGGATGATCCAGCGCCGCGCGGACGGCGCGCGCCATATCCGCCGCGTCCCGATAGCGATTGCGCGGCTCCTTGCTCATGGCAGTCAGCACCACCTGCTCCATGGCGGGCGATATGCCGTCCGCCAGCAGGGAAGGCGGCTTAGGCTGGGCGGAAATATGCTGCATAGCCACGCTGACGGGCGTATCGCCGTCAAAGGGCACCTGACCGGTCAGCATTTCATACAGCACCACGCCCACGCTGTAAATATCGCTGGCGAAGGTCACGTCCTCGCCGCGCGCCTGTTCGGGCGAAAAGTAGTGCACCGAGCCCATCACGTTATCGCCCTTGGACAGGGTGCTGCTGCCCGCCACGCGGGCAATGCCAAAGTCTGCCACCTTGATCAAGCCTTCGGAATTGACCAGGATGTTTTGGGGCTTGATGTCGCGGTGGATGATACCATTATTGTGCGCATGCTGCAGAGCCGAAAGGATGCGGATGGTAATCTGCGCCGCCACGCGCTCAGGCAGGCGGCCCTTTTCGGCAATGACCTCCTTGAGCGTGCGCCCGCGCATGTATTCCATCACCAGATAGCGATAGCCTTCTTCCTGGCCCACATCCAGCAGGTTTACGATATTGTGATGGCTCATCTTGCTGGCGGCCAGGGCCTCGCGCTCAAAGCGCTCCAGAAATTCCTTATCGTTATTGAACTCCGGCCGCAGAATCTTGACCGCCACATCGTGCCCCGTGCGCAGATCGGTTGCACGAAAAACCAACGCCATGCCGCCCTTACCGATAAACTCCTCCAGCCGGTACCGCTGGGCGAATACGCGGCCGATCATGCCTTCACCTCCAGCAGCAGCACGCTTACGTTATCGGTGCCGCCATGCTGAAGGGCCAGATGTACCAGCTCCTCCGCAGCCGCCGCGGGCTGGCAATCGGCCAATACGGCGGCAATTTCCTCATCACGGGCCATATCGGTCAGGCCGTCGGAGCACAAAAGCCAAATGTCCCCCGGCGTTTTGAGAATGCGCGTTACCACGGGACTAAGCCGCTCCTCGGTGCCCACTGCCTGGGTAATCACATTGCGATAGGGATGGCTGCGCGCCTGCTCCTCGGTAATCGCGCCCGCGCGCAGCATTTCGCCCACCATTGACTGATCCTCGGTGATCTGATGCAGCTTTCTATCGCGGTACAGATAGGCACGGCTATCGCCGATCTGCCCCACGAACACATACTCCTGATCCTCCCACAGAGCCGTCATGGTGGTGCCCATGCCGGAAAGCGTCTCATCCTCCTTCTGCCGGGCAAAAACGGCGCTGTTGGCCGCCAGATACCCGCGCGTCAGCGCATCGGCGGAGGGCTGCATATCCCGCAGCGTCTCGCACAGCGTGCGCGCCGCCAGGGCGCTGGCAACCTCGCCTGCCTGATGGCCGCCCATGCCGTCCGCCAGCACATACAGCGGCTCCGCCACGCAGATGGTATCCTCATTTTGCTCACGCACAAGCCCACGATGGGTTTTCATATACGCTTTCATGGCTGTAATCCTCCACAAAAGAATGCTTATTCCTGCCGCTCCGCCTGATCGGCCAGATAATGGCGGCGCAGCTGTCCGCACGCGCCGTCGATATCGTCGCCCATTTCGCGGCGGCGGGTAACGGAAATATGCCGGCGTTCCAGCTCTTGCATAAAGCGCTCGATGGCCGCCTCGTCCGCGCCGCGCAACGCCTTTTCTTCCACAGAGTTCAGGGGAATGACGTTTACATGGCACTGCATGCCGCGCAGGCGCTGCGCCAGCTCCGCCGCGTGCTCGGGACGGGAATTCAGCTGATCCACCAGCGCGTACTCAAAGATCACCCGCCGGCCGGTCTGCTCAATATAATAGCGGCAGGCGTCCAGCACATCCTCCATGGCAAAGGCGTTGGCCACGGGCATCAGCTGACGGCGGATGGTATCGTTGGGCGCGTGCAGGGACAGCGACAGCGTCACCGGCAGCCCCTCGCGGGCAAAGCGCTTCATCTGCGGCACCAGGCCGCAGGTGCTCAGCGATATATGACGCAATCCGATATTCAGCCCGTCCGGATGGCTGACCAGACGCAGGAAACGCGTCACGTTATCGTAGTTATCCAGCGGCTCGCCGCTGCCCATCAGCACGATGTTGGAAATGTGATCATCTGCAATCAAACGGTTGGCGCAGTGCACCTGCCCCAGCATTTCGGCGGCGCTGAGGCTGCGCACGCAGCCATTGAGCGTGCTGGCGCAAAAGGCACAGCCCATGCGGCAGCCCACCTGCGTGGACAGGCACAGCGTGTAGCCGTGATGATAGTGCATCAGCACACCCTCCACGCAGTTGCCATCGCGCAAAGCATAAAGGAGCTTGCGCGTGCCATCCAGCTTGGATACGCGCTGCTCCAGCAGCGATACCGGCTGATCGGCATAATTCTGCGCCAGCGTTTCACGCAGGGGCTTGGAGATATTTGTCATCTCTTCAAACCGCGCGCCGCGATGCAGCCAGGAAAACAGCTGCTTTACGCGGTAGGCAGGCAGCTTCATATCGGCCAGCGCATCGCCCAGCTCCTGGGGAAACAGCCCAAGCAATTCCAGCTTATCCATAAATCAGCACCCTTACGCGCGACGCTTCATGCGCGCCACGAAGAAGCCCTCCACACCGTCCCGGCAGGGAAGCAGCTGCAGGCCGTTTTCGCCGTAATGCGCGCGCAGCGCGGACGGCACAGTATCGGGCAGCGCATCGATCTCAAATTCAGGATGATCCTTGAGGAAACGCGCGATCTGCCGCTCGTTTTCATCCTTGAGCATGCTGCAGGTGGAATACACCAGCGTGCCGCCCACGCGCACATACTGGCAGCAAGCATCCAGCAACTTTCTCTGGGTATCGCACAGCTCAGCCACAGATTCGGGCGTATGGCGATACTTCACATCGGGCTTATCATCCATCACGCCCAGGCCGCTGCACGGCGCGTCCAGCAGCACCGCATCCATGCTGCCAAGGAATTCGTCGCGCACCTGCATGGCGTCACGCGCAGCCACGCGCACATTATCCAGATGCAGCCTGCGCATGGTGGCGCGGATCAGCTCCACCCGGTGAGCATGCAGATCCCACGCATATACGCGGCCCGTGCCCTCCAGCCGCTCGGCAATATAGGCCGTCTTGCCGCCGGGAGCGGCGCAGCAATCCAGCACGCTCATGCCGTGCTTGGCGCCCACGGCCTCGGCCGCCAGCATGCTGCCCTCGCCCTGGATGGAATACAGGCCCTTGATAAAATCGCTGTCACGGGCAATCTGCATTGCGCCGTATACGCGCACCGCGCCGGGCATTACGCCCTTTTCGGTTTCCCACACCTTGCGGGAGAGCATTTTTTCAAAGTCTGCCTCGCGCTGCCCATAGGTGGGACGGATGGTAATAAAGTGCTTTTCGGTGCGGTAGGAGGCGATCCTCTGCGCCTCGTCCGCGCCGTAATCATCAATCAGGCGCTGCGCCAACCATTCGGGCAGGGAGTACATCACCGACAGGTAATGCGCGCCCTCGGAGGGATCGGGCCACTTGAGGGTTTCCTTATTGTCCACCAGACGGCGCAGCACGGCGTTGACCATTCCCGCAAAGGGATCCAGATGCAATTCGCGCGTGAGCTTGACGGCCTCATTGACCGCCGCGCTGTCAGGCACGCGATCATGCAGCAGAATCTGGCAGGCAGCCGTGCGCAGGATGTTGCGCACCTTCATATCCAGTGCGTCCGCATCGCGCAGGAACTGCCCCAGCGCGTAATCCAGATAGTACAGATTTTCCAGCGTTCTGTACACAATGCTGGCGCACAGGCGGCGATCCAGCTGGTTCAGGTTGACGCTGCCCAGCCGCTCGTCCAGCGACAGCGCGGCGTAGGCGTCGTTGCCCAGCACATCGCACAGCACGTTGAGCGCCACCAGGCGGGCGTTGGCGTTGCTGCGGGCAGGGCGAGCATCGGGGCGG
>ERZ1026772.1479-NODE-1479-length-12492-cov-4.851089_pt1 | contig 12492 bp, 12 predicted proteins | sample MGYA00380124_ERZ1026772 | MGnify/ENA primary metagenome ERZ1026772 (study PRJEB33269, sample SAMEA4719760) | human gut metagenome | biome: human-associated habitat; feature: organic feature; material: feces | place: Cameroon | collected 2013-10 ...
GCGGAAGAAGGCGTCCGGCAGCACAGAGGGATCGCCGCCAGCCAGCGTGATGCCCAGCTTATCCTTCATTTCGTTCAGGGTGTAGAGCTCCCACTTGATGTGGACGCCGGTCGCTTCTTCCAGGTACTTCCAGCACTTCATGTTTTCCCAATCGGTCTGGAAGGTGGGGTTGTACGCGGCCCAGAAGGTGAATTCCACGGGTTCCTCGGAGACGCGGTTCAGCTCGGCCATCGCCGCGGTGGGCAGCAGCAGAGCCAGCGCAAGCAGCAGAGCCAGGATCTTTTTCATGTTTCGTTGCCTTCCTTTCGTTTTTTAAACGGTCTATCTCAACCCGGAAACGCCATGCGTTTCCGTTTGATTCGCTTAGTGATACTCAGGCAGCCAGCCCTTGTGAGCCTCGATCATATCATCGCACAGCGCCACGATATCGTCAATGGACAATTCGCTTTGCATATGCGGATCCATCAGCGCAGCCTGATAAATGTATTCCTTCTTCAGGGTCTTAGCGGCCTCGATGGTCAGCAGCTGTTCGTTGATATTGGTACGGTTCAGCGCCGCGCACTGCTCAGGCAGATCGCCCACATAGCAGGGCGTTACGCCTGAGCCATCCACCAGGCAGGGTACCTCCACGCAGGCGTTCTGCGGCAGGTTGGTGATCAGCCCCGTGTTGATCACGTTGCCGCCGATCTTGTAGGGCGTATTGGTTTCCATAGCGGCCATGATATGGCTGGCATACTCGCGGGACAGCTCATGGCGCAGGTTGGGATTGTTGGTCAGCTCGTCGCGCTGCGTGGCCCATTTTTCAATGTTCTTGATGCAGCGGCGCGGATACTCATCCAACGGGATGTTGAAGCGCTCGATCAGCTCGGGATACTTATCCTTGATAAAATAGGGCGTGTATTCGGCGCTGTGCTCGCTGGATTCCGTTACATAGTAGCCAAAGCGCTTCATAATTTCATAGCGCACCATGTCCTCATGTTTTTCCGTGCGAGCCAGGGCACGGCGCTTGATTTCGGGATACAGGTCGTTGCCGTCCTTATCGCGGATATCCAGCAGCCAAGCCTGATGATTGATGCCCGCAATCAGCGTGCGGATGGTCGGTCATATTCCATGCCAAGGCCAGCCAGCAGCCGCTTGGCGCACACCTGCACGCTGTGGCACAGGCCCACCGTCTTGATGGGGGTGTAGCGCTGCATATAGCCGGTCAGCATGGCCATGGGATTGGTATAGTTGAGGAACCACGCGTCCGGGCAAACCGCAGCCATATCATCGGCAAAATCCTGCATCACGGGAATGGTGCGCAGAGCACGGAAGATGCCGCCGATGCCCAGCGTATCGCCGATGGTCTGGCGCAGGCCGTACTTCTTGGGCACTTCAAAGTCCGTTACCGTGCAGGGCTCGTACAGGCCCACCTGAATGGCGTTAATCACATAGGATGCGCCGCGCAGCGCGTCCTTGCGGTTTTCCACGCCCAGATAGGCGGTGATCACCGCATGGCCGCCCATATTGCTGTTGAGCGCCGTCAGCATCCTGCGGCTATCGTCCAGACGAACGGGATCGATATCATACAGGGCAAATTCGCTGTCCTTCAGCACGGGAGACAGCATGCAGTCGCCCACTACATTTTTGACAAAAACACTGGAGCCCGCTCCCATAAAGACGATTTTAGCCATAAATCCGTTCCTCCCACAAGGCGTAACATTTGTGCTATAACATTTGCATTATACGGTCAAAATCCAGCCTTCTGCAATATCTATATGTTGCATATTCATTTTCTGAATGTTGCATCATTCGCCGTTGTTAGCGCTGGTTAAAACGTTAAAATAAAAAGTACCGCAAAATCATGGATCTTGCGATACTTTTGCATAAGCGTGCGGTCTTCCCCCGCTCACATCATCTTCTGCGCAGCAATCAGATATCCCAGCGCCCCTGCCAGGCACAGCGCGCCGCACAGCATGGAATAAGCGGCTGTCAGGCGGTTGCTGGTGCCGTAAATTTCCAGCACACCCCGCATCAGGCTGCCGATCATGGCGGTCATCACGCCCGCGCGCCAAGCATACAGCGTCCAAGGGTTCGGCAGGCGACGCAGGCGTGAAATCACAAAGCATGGCAGTGTGCCGCCAATCATTGGATATAAAAAGGCAAGAATCATGCTGAGCGCGTATACCTGATGGCTAAAGCACTCATAAACAAATGAGAACGCTGCGCAGGCAAAGCTGATCCACAGAAAGCGCCATCCCAGTCTTTTTATCCGGGCCCGGCTTATATCAGTAGCCGATGTAGACAATGTCGCTCACGCTCCTTTCCTGGATGCGCCTGCCGTTGGTGGTGGGGTTGTTGACGACCGTACCATTGAAATACAAGGCGGACGATCCGCCGCCATCCAGATTATAGGCCGTCTGCGTGCCCAGCGACTGCATCAGCTGCGCCAGCTCATACAACGACAGGCCTGCGCTTTGGCTGGTGCGGCCATCCGACACAACAAACAAATAGTGCAGCGGCGCAACGACGCCAATGGCCGTACGTGGATTGCTGACCATGGCCTTGCCCACCTCATCCTTCTGCGATACGGTGATTTCGCCATCCGCCACCAGCGCCGGGCCAAAGGAGAGCCCCTGCATCGCGCCCTGCTGCAGCAGCGAATCCGCCGAGATGCTGCCTTCGTCAATGACGGCGAATGAACCGTCGGAAAAAATCACCAAATCCTCCTGATCAGCCGCGGCGGTACTGCGATACAGCGTGCCGTTGCGCAGCACATAGCCGCGTTCGCGGGAGCCATAATAATCGCCGTTAATAGCCAGGATGGCGCTTTGCCGCGCGGCAATGGCGGAGGTCGTCTCCGTCACGTTTTTGCCATAAGCATTCTGCGCCAGGGCAGTTTTCAAATACTCCGGGGATGATAGCGTCACATCAGCGATATAGACGGTCGTATCGTCCAGCCGCCGGGTATCAATTTGAATGGAAATATGCGCATCCTGATAGCTATTCTCAGTAATGGTCGGTTCCGCGCTGGCAACGCTTGGCGTTTGCGTCGTCTGAGACGCTTCCAGCGTGGTTTCCACCCGCGCAATCACAAACGTATCCAGCGTCACAAAGCCGGTAAAGCCCATCAGCAGCGCAAGATAAACGCAATACAGCACCTTCGCGCCCCTGCTCATGGCCGCCATCTGCCTCCCCCGCCGAAACCGCCAAACCCGCTGCCATAGATCAGCCCGTTCATCATGATATTCTGGGGGGAGGAGCCGATTTTTAACGTGTAGGTTTGGCCGCTCTGGATTTCAGGCAAGCTGATAACCACCGAAGAAAAGCTCTTTTTCGCCGTGCAGGAGATCAGCTCGTTGCCGTTTGCATCCAGCAGCGTTACCACGGTGCCCGCCGCCTGGGTGGAGCAGGACGCCAGTATGGAGCCCTGCGAGGAGGAATCGTCGAAGTTCTGCGCCATGCCCGACGCGCCCAGGGCGACCACCGCGCCGCCCGTAACCGTGCCCGTACCATCAAAATCAAGAGCCCCATTATTGCTGCTTTCAGGACCATATACATATACATTTCCTCCTGTTACAGTCAAATTGCCGTCAGAATCCAATCCGTCGCCCGCCGCGTCGATTACAATGTATCCACCGGAAATAATCAGCTCGTTATTGCCGCTGCTTTGCATAAAGCTGCGCCGCGTATCGTCGCCACTGTCGCTGCCCGCAGCGTTCAGGCCGTCGTCTGAGGCGGTCACGTCAATCTCACCGCCCGAGATTTCGATGCACTGTCCCTCGATCCCCTCGTAGCTGGCGCTGATGACAATCGTTCCGCCTGATATCGCAACGTTTTCATCCGCATGCACGCCATCGTCGCCCGTGGCGATCTGATACGTCCCGCCTGCGATGTTCACATCGGCGTTGCTGTGAATCGCGTCGTCCTGGCAATCCAGCGTGAAATCTCCGCCAGTCAGCGTCATGCTGCCGCTGGCCTTCAGTCCCTTGGCGCTGGCAGTATCCTGTGCGGAGTTGCTCGCACTATCCTGCCAGCCGAACCAGCCGCGGTCCCCGCGCTCCTCCTGATGAGCGGGCGCATTCTGGCTGCCGCCGCCCGTGACGATATCAAAATCGCCGTCCGTAATTTCCAACAAGCCGCCCGCGTCAATGCCGTCTCCATTCGCCGCAATGCGCACGCTGCCGCCGGTTATTTTCAGCTTGCCCTTGACCGCAACTCCATGTCCCGCCGGGGACGCAACCGTTAACGCGCCCGCGCCGTTAATTGTCAGGGTATCCTTGGAGAACACCGCTGCGTCAATGTTGTTATTGTCAATCGCCTCAAACGCATCGCCGCTGGAAAGATTGTTCTCCGTGCCCGCCGTCAGCGTCAAAAACACCTTATCGGCCTGGCGTACATAGATCGCAGCGGAGGTTTCGCTATGAATGGTCACGCCATCAAGCACCAGCTGCACCTTGGCGTCCTTGGGCGCGTCCACAATGATTTGCCCATTTTGCAGCGTACCTGTCAGCACGTAAACGCCCTCTGCCGTAATCGTTGCGGTCGTACCGCTGACGGTCACGCTCTCCGTGCCTGCGGCAATTTCGCTATCAAGCAGTTGAATCATCGCCGCCTTGTTCGCATCGTAATCCTGCGCCAAATCCCGCGCGGTAAAATAGCTTTCCTCCTCCGCCAGCGCGGCGCTGAGAGGCAAAAGCGCCAGCGCCAGCATCAGGCAAACGAGCTTTTTCAGCTGCATCATTTCTTCTTTCTCCTATTCTGAAGGTCGATTTTAGCATACCCCCAGGAAATGACAAAGCAATGAATGAAACGTAAACAAATCCATGCCTGCAAAAAGGCTTGCGAAGTGCTGCGCCGCATGCTATGATAGGTAAGAATCAAAAGGATCCGTACGCTCATTCTGCCCAATATGCCAAAGGAGCCAAATATGAAAGAAACAAAAATCAGCCTTTTCAGCCTGACAGCCCTGCTTTTGCTTTCATGCATGCTTCTGCTTCCAATCGGCAGCAACGCCAATGCCGACGACACGTCTTTTTATGTTGCTTCTCTGACGGACGCGGACGTGTTCATCGATCTTCCGGCCCTGCGGCAATATGGCGATTATACCTGCGGCGCCACCTGCGTACAGATGCTGATGAACTGGCTTGATCCCTATACAGCCGACCTGAACCTGACACAATATGAAAACCTGCTTGGCACCACGCCCGAAAGCGGCACGCCGCCCAGCGCCATTATGGCATATTTGGAAGAAAATGACGTTGCTTTCACAGCATCCCAGCAGCTATCCCTGGACGACCTGCTGCAAAAGCTGGCTGCGGGACATCCCGTTTTGATGCCGCTGCAAGCCTGGTCTTCCGCAGAGGATGGCAGTTATAATCTGGATGCCCCCTCTGATTCAGAATCCTACCTCGTTGAGGGGCATTGGGTGATCTGCGTTGGCTACTGCCAAAACGCCGAAACGCCCTATTTCATCTTCAACGACCCTGCCTGCGTGGGACATACCATCCTCTATGCGGACGAATTGAACCGGCGCTGGATCGACATGGACGGAGCCGGCGCGATTTACGATCACTTCGGCATCGAAATCACGCAAAGCACAACATATAACAAAAACGGGTTGTTCTATATGGATTAACAATTCAAGCGCTATCATCCCAAACGCTTCCCCTGCTTTCCCGCAGGCGGAAGTTTTTTTGCAGCACCCCGCATTCTATGACATTTGTATGGATTGCATGCATAGCAAAAATGCAAATTATGGTCTATATATATTTAGAAATACATAGAAAGCAGGGAGTTTGATGAAAGGCTCGTTTTTATTTTTATCCTGTCTGATGCTTTTGCTGGGTCTCTGCTCACTAGCAAGCGCCGAAGAAAGCGGCGGTTACACCGTGATGTGCCAAAATCTGCGCGCGCCCAGCAGCAAGGAGCTGGCGGATCCGGCGCTGTCCCCCGCGCATCGGTCGGAGCTGTTCAAAACGCTGCTGGCTCAATACGCGCCCGATGTGGTCGGCCTGCAGGAGGCCAAGGGCGTAATGGCAGGAACTGCTGGAAATCTATCCCCAGGACACGGGCTACGGCTATACGGCGGTCGTCAAAATCAACCCCGACGCGCAGGGGGCTATACCGCGATCCTGTATAAGCAAAGCCGCTTTGAGCTGCTGAAGGAGGGCGTTTTCTGGCTGACGGATACGCCGGACATGCCCTCAGCATTGTGGACCGTTACATGCGCAACTGCACCTGGGCGCTGCTGCTGGATCAAGAGACGGAGCAGTCCGTATATGTATTCAGCACCCATCTGCACGATCCCATGGGCGCAGCCGCCGACGAGGTGCGCGCGCTGCAGACGCAGTATCTGCTTGAAAAAGCCGCGCAGGTCATGCAGGCACACCCCGAAGCTTCATCTCTGATCATGGGCGCTTTCAACGCCTGACCCAACAACGCTCCGGCCTCCACCTCGAAAAATTGCTATAATAAAGATCTGGAAACCCAGATAAACGCCGCGGGCTATCAGGATACGCGCGTAGCGACGGAATACGGCGCGAAGGGCTCCGTCCATGGCTTTGGCAAGTATTCAGCCATTCTGGATTATCTGTTTGTAAGCGCCGATTTTCAAATTGAGGATTTTTCTGTGCTGGATGAAAAAATCAACGGCGATTTTTACATGCGTGTGCTGGTATTAGGCGGATCCACGGCGAGCGTGCAGGCGGGGCATCAGGTTACGCTCTGCACGCCATATTACACGCTGGGTGAGGATGCAGCAGGCAGCTGGGCCGTTCATTCTCAGGCTGGATGGGAAGCCTATCTGCAGCGGTTGGGCTGCGCCATGACGTTTGGCGACCACGAAACGGGCCGCACGCAAAATTACAGCCAGTGGCGCATGTGCGACAGCGCGCACGCGGGTTATCAGCGGCTGGATCAGGGCACGCTGAACGATCCCGGCAAGGATAGCCTGTCCAAGGAGATTCAACGCTGCCTGCACGATCCGCACGGCCGCAGCTTCCACCCGGCCGGACGGCTGGGGCTTCTGCCCGCGCAGGATGTGCCGCGCTATGCGCCCGTGCCGCTTCGCGCCCTGCTGCCCAGGGAAATCGATAACATGTTGGTATGCGGCAAGGCGTTGTCCATGGATCAGGATGCGCTCAACTACGCGCGGATGGCTCCGGACGTGATGTGCGTGGGCGCGATTGTGCCCGTCGCCCCCCGTACCCGTGCAGGATACGGCGCTGCGCATTGCCTGCGGCGACAAGCGCGGCTTTGCCCAGGCGGTGCTGACCAACGACGCCGCTGTCCTCGCCGTCCTGCCGCCTTTTGAACAGGCGGGCGCGCTGAGCAATCGTCTGCTGGCGGATAAAACGCGCCTGTGGTTTGGCGATATCAGCGGCGCGCAGCGCTGCACGGAAACGCTTGAACAGCTGTGCGCACGCCTGCGTGGATATGCGTATATTGACCGCCAGGGCAAGGACGGTGTTGTGCGCGCCGGGCTGGTTGACCCGCTGGATGGATTACTGGCTTTGCCATTCAGCTTTGCGTGCTTGCTGTCCAAGGCTCCTTACGCGCCCGCGCAGCCTGCCATCCTCGCCTTTCTGCGGAATACGAGCATTAAGGACGCATGGACAAATGCGATTTCGAGCTGCTTCTGCGCCGTCCGCTGCGGGAAAGCCAGGGGCGGCTCCTTTCGCTGATGCATGCGGGCCACATCCCTCATTCTCTTCATTTCGCTCTCGGAGGCCCGGTAACAGACGAAGCCACCTACCGCGCACAGCACGGCAAAAACCTGTGCGCGCGCTGGAAAACGGCTTTTATGAACCGCTGCCGCCCGTTTTTCCCACGCAGGAAACCGCTCTTTCCGTTCTACCACCCGCGCAGAGCAGCGCGTGGCTGCGGGATACCCTGGCGCTGGGATTGAGCATCGCCCCAATTCAAGCCTATATCCGGAAACGGGTTGCACCCTTTCTGCTGAGCACGCGCACAGCGCCCGCGCAGGCGCGCACCCTTTTTGAGCATCTGCTACAACGGCAGGAGGCAGACTATGCTTCCCGCGCGGATGCGGATGTATACGCGCGCATGCGCTGCGTCGCTTGAATCCCTGCTGGACGTATATTTGGAACGCTTGGAAGCGCTGTCCGTCAACCAATCGGGCTACGGCTATCTGGTTGACGAGGCCATCCGCTGCATGGAGGAACGCCTCCACGAAAGCTCGCTGTCGCTGCAGGAGGTTTCCGACTATGTTTTCGTCTTTTTCATACAATTCCCCCGTTTCAGGGTTTTTGATCAAAGGCGTTTGGGATGAGATAGCGTCTTCATTTTATCAAATCATGGAAAGAATGTCAAAAGTTCAATTGTAAATCTTTGCATATCGATCCGTATTCTGACAAAAAAGGCGGCTGAATAAATCAACCGCCTTTGAAACTATACAATTTTCGCGAATCGCTTATTTTTTATGGAACACAATCGCGCGATCATACACAATTTCATAATACGAAGGGCCAACGCCCGTTTCAGGCTCCACATAGGCGCGATAAGCGATGAGCAGCTGCGTGCCGTTATCCGCGCCATAGAAGCGCCCGTTGGGGTTGTCGGTGCTGTAAGGAATGACGGCGGTATGGCTATCCAGCGCGGTTCGCGCCATCTTGAGCACATAGTATTTGCTGCTGTCCACGTCAGGCAGGTATTCAGCCGCAGAATCCCCGTACATGGAATCATACAGGCTGACAATGCCGTTAAGTCTGGGGCGGGCATAGAGCACGGTGTTCGCGTAGGTCGCCTTGCCAGCAGCAACGTGATTTACACCATAAACCACCACAAAGTCCTCGTCGGAGTTCAGAGTAAAATCGTTGGTCATCAAATAGCTGGTATCACGGTTATCACCCTGGGCGTTTTCATCGTTCAGATAGCCCGTCATGCCCTCGGGCACGGCGATGCGGGCGGTAAACTCCTCATAGTCGTACTCGCCGCCATACTGCGCAATCAGGCTCTGGCGAATCTGATCCAACGCCTTACCAGCTTCGGGCAGGCTCTGCACCTCGTGCACGCCCGTGCCGCGCGGTGTAAGCGCAGGATAGGCATAGGCATTCACAGGCGTTTCGGCCTTGGGCGTAACGCGATACACGCGCATCGATTCGGAAAGCGTCGTGCTCCACTGCTCAAAGGCCGCCGCCTCCTCCGGCTGGGAGGTGCGCATCAGGATGGTAAACACGTCCGCGCCCTTTTCCAGGCCCATGCGCAGCGTATCGGCATAGAAGGGAGCGATATTGATCATGCCCGCGTCAAAGCCCGCTTCAATCAGCGCAGCGCGGATGGCTTCCGCCGTATCCTGATTGCCCGATGCAATGTAGGCAAATTGACCGCCGAAGCAGGTTTCCCCGCCCGCATAGCGGATGTTGTTCATGTTCACCGGCTCGCCCAGGCTGGCAAAAACCGGGTGATACACGCCCGCTTCAGCGCTGCCATACTTGAAAAAGCTGCGCTCGGTGTATTCCTTGCCCGGCTTCACCGCGGAGGCAAACACATAGTTGATCAGGGAAAAGTACTTGCACGCGGGCGGCAGCGTGCCCACAAGCACCACCGCCTCATCCTGGCGCAGCTTATACGTCCAGCCCACAGGGCTGAAATAGGGATTGGCGGGCGCGTTCTCGGCGGCAGGATCATAAAGCGCAGAGGGCTCCTCCGCAGGCCAGGACATCTGCCCCATCTCGGTGGCCGGAGCAGGCTCCTGATTGGGCGCGGGCGGGATCATGGGCACCAGATACCCAGAGCCAGCATTATTGCCAAAGCAGGAGATCAGCTTGCCCTGGCTGGCCAGTGCGATGGTGTCCATATGCTCAAAATGGCCTTCCTGCACATGGCAGGTTTCAGATAGCGCCTCCGCAAACAGATCGGCGTTTTCCTTTTCCGCCAGGGCGCAAGCCGGCCAGGCAGCCAACAGCGCCAGCATCAGTGCGATCAATTTCTTCATGTTTTTTCTCCTTTATGGTTCAACAATATGGAAGTACAGTTCCGGCACGGCCATGCTGCCGCAAAGGGCCGCAAGCAGCGCCTGGTCGCCGCTTTCAAGGGTGACGAGCTTTTCGATATTCTCCTGATCGCCGTTCGCCATCGCCAGAATGCCCGCACGGACGGTGGATAGGGTCAGGTCGGCCTGCGCGTCGGAGACGCCCTTGTAGTACAGCAGCACACCGTGATGCAGCTTAAGCAGATAGTTGTCGTCACCCGCCAGCTTCAGATTGACAGTAAAGGACTGACCGGCCAGCTTTTCCGCATCCAGCATAATGCCCATATAGTCCAGCATCGTCTGCGCGTCCATGCCCTGCGCGGTGGTGCCCGCACCGATGCGGCCGGTCTGCGGATACGCGCCCGTGCCGTTGCGCAGTTCGAAGGCCGCAACCAGATAGGCGTTTCGCCATGCGCCGGATTCCGCCTGATAGCCCAGCTGTTCCAGCGCGTCGGCGCAAAGATAGCGCGCATCCATGTTGGTGGGATCGGCAAATACCAGGGTGTTGGCAATCTGCGCCACCCACTGATACTCGCCCTTTTCATAATCGGCGCGCGCCATTTCCAGCACCTTGGCCGGATCGCCCAGGTATTCCACTAACTTCTTAGCGTATTCAGTGGGCGCCAGCTCATCCAGATTCACCGGGTTGGCGTCGTACCAGCCCATGTACTTTTGATAGACCGCCTTGACGTTATGCTTGAGCGTGCCATAATACTGCCGGGTATACCACACCCTGGCCAGCGCTTCGGGCAGCTCTATCCTGGCGGCGATTTCATCGGCAGTATAGCCCTCGTTGATGTACAGCAGCGTCTGATCGTGCATGAACTTATACACAGCGGCGGTATTGGTCAGGTATTCGGCCACCACGTCCTTGCCCCAATGCGGCCAGTTGTGGGATTGGAACACCACCTCCGCATCCGGGAACAGCGTCTGCGCCTGGGTGATATAGCGCGCCCAGTCGTTGGCGTCGCGCACCTCCGCGCCGCGCAGGGTGTAGAGGTTATGCATGGTGCCAGTGCAGTTTTCCGCCATCCACAGCGCCTGCATCTGCGGGAAATAGGTATTCATCTCAGCGGGCGACTCGGTGCCCGGCGTCAGCTGAAAGATTGCCTGCACCCCATCAATCTCCATTTCGCATAGCGGCTGGGTGATTTCATAGGAAGGCGCGATATATCCTGTGCCGCCCTGCACGGCGGTCAGGCCGATGCCCACAGACAGGCGGCCCTGCGCGCCATAGGGCAGGAAGCTGCCATACTGATAGGTTGCGCGGCGTTTCATGGCTGTACCCGCAAACACATTTTCGCGCATCACCGAATCGACAAAGCCCTGCGGTACGATAATCGCGGTTTTGCCGGAGGCAATCTGTTCCGCCAGCGGCAGCGACGGATCGGCCGCGTCCCCAGCAGAAATCAGCCCCTCGATGCCGCCGTAATGATCGACGTGCGCATGGCTGATAACGATGGCCACGATGCGCGCCTCGCCCATATGCTCACGGAACAGCTTCAGCGCCTCTGCGGCGGTGTAGCGGCTGCTGGCGCAGTCCATGATGATCCATCCATGCTGGCTGCGGACAAAGGTGATATTGGAAATATCATAGCCGCGCACCTGATAGATATCGTCCGTCACCTTGAACAGGCCGTACAGCGCGTTGTGCTGCGTATTGCGCCACAGGCTGGGATTGGCCGACGAAGGCACGTCGTCGGCTTCGCGGACAAAATCATATGCATCCTGCGACCAGATCGTCATGCCGTTTTCGGCCTTGATGATCAGGCTTTCCGGGGCGGCAATCAGTCCCCGGCGGGCAAACTCCGTCTCCTGCTCATCGGAGAAATCAAGCTGCTGATAAACCGCGGCGTTTAGGCCTTCCGTAATCGTAGTGGCCGGCTTTTTTTCGGCATTCAGGGTGTCTTCGGCAAGCCCAGGGGCAAACGAGCACGCCAGCAAAACAGAAACCGCGGCGGCGATGATACGCTTCATAGGGCGCTCCTCCTGTTTTTTTGAAAACGGTCTGGTGCAGGGTAACGCCAGACCAAGTGTTGTGCTTTTACTTCCCGATCACAACGGAAACCTTGATTTCCTTAGCGGTCTCGCTCAGATCCAGATTGCCGCCGTCGGCCACGGTCACGCGCAGCTCGTACAGCGTGCCGTCCGCCAGTTCGGATACGGTCTGTCCGTCCTCAGCGGTGATCTTCCACAGTTCGGGTGCCACCTGCTGCAGCTTGCCATCCGCGCCGTAGGCATACAGCTTGAGCTCGGCAGCGCTGCCGGACAGGTTGTTCATGCGGAAGGCCACGGTGGTGTTGGGATGCACGCTGCGCACCGTCACGGTATTGAGCCAGCTGGCGACGCTGCCTTCACCGCCGTCCTGGGCAAACTGCTGCTGCGAAAGCACGTTGCGCGCAGTCTGATCCAGATCCACCTTGCGATAGGGCATCTCGGGCAGGTAAACGAAGCGATCCTGCAGGCGCAGCAGCTCCAGATAGCCGGTGGGGCAATAGAGAGCGTTGCCGCTGTTGCCG
>ERZ1026772.1484-NODE-1484-length-12466-cov-9.246153_pt1 | contig 12466 bp, 13 predicted proteins | sample MGYA00380124_ERZ1026772 | MGnify/ENA primary metagenome ERZ1026772 (study PRJEB33269, sample SAMEA4719760) | human gut metagenome | biome: human-associated habitat; feature: organic feature; material: feces | place: Cameroon | collected 2013-10 ...
TATAAAATCCCGCCGCGTTCAACTCCTTTTCTGTGGGGCTGCACCATCATTCCGATACATCAAGGGGCCGCGGCAGTGCCGCGGCCCCTTGGGACGGTAAAAGCTATTATGTGGGAGAGCCTCTTACACCAGAACAGCCCTGTGGAACACCTTCTTGCCCTTCTTGATGATGACGCCGTCGCCGGTGAACTGCTCACAGCCGAAGGTCGTCTCGATGGCGGATACCTTCTCGTCGTTCACCGTCACGCCGCCCTGCTGCACCAGCCGGCGGGCCTCACCCTTGGAGGCAGCCAGACCGCACTTGACCAGCAGCGTCAGCACGTCAATAGCGCCGCCGCCGAAGTCGTCGTTGGTCAGCTCAGTGGTGGGCATATGCTCGGTATCACCGGCGCCGGAGAACAGCGCCTTGGAAGCCTGACGAGCCTTTTCCGCCTCGTCCTCACCGTGGACCAGCTTGGTCAGCTCATAGGCCAGGATGTCCTTGGCCTCGTTGAGCTTAGCACCCTCCCAATCGGCCATGGCGTCGATCTGCTCCAGCGGCAGGAAGGTCAGCATCCGGATGCACTTGAGCACGTCGGCGTCGTCGATGTTACGCCAGTACTGATAGAACTCGAAGGGGCTGGTCTTGTTGGGATCCAGCCACACGGCGTTGCCGGCGGTCTTACCCATCTTATTGCCCTGAGAATCCGTCAGTAGGGTAATGGTCATGGCGTGGGCGTCCTTGCCCAGCTTGCGGCGGATCAGCTCCGTGCCGCCCAGCATATTGCTCCACTGGTCGTTGCCGCCGAACTGCATATTGCAGCCGTTGTGCTGGAACATATAGTAGAAGTCATAGCTCTGCATGATCATATAGTTGAACTCCAGGAAGCTCAGACCCTTCTCCATGCGCTGCTTGTAGCACTCGGCGCGGAGCATATTGTTCACAGAGAAGCACGCGCCCACCTCTCGCAACAGATCCACATAGTTCAGCTTCAGCAGCCAGTCAGCGTTGTTGAGCATGATGGCCTTACCCTCGCCGAAGTCGATAAACCGCTCCATCTGACGCTTGAAGCACTCGGCGTTGTGGTCGATGTCCTCCTTGGTGAGCATCTTCCGCATATCCGTACGGCCGGAGGGGTCGCCGATCATGGTGGTGCCGCCTCCGATCAGGGCGATGGGCTTGTTGCCAGCCATTTGCAGACGCTTCATCAGGGTCAGCGCCATGAAATGTCCAGCCGTCAAAGAGTCTGCCGTGCAGTCAAAGCCGATGTAGAACGTGGCCTTGCCGTTGTTGATCATCTCGCGGATCTCATCCTCGTTGGTGACCTGCGCGATCAGGCCGCGTGCCACCAGTTCCTCATAAATTCCCATGTTTTTCATTTCCTTTCCATTGTTATTCGTATCATTTCCTGTGCAGGGGGATGAAAAAAACGCCCCCTGCCTGTCGACAGAGGGCGATCAGATCGCGGTACCACCTCATATTCACCGCGCCCTCGCGGACACGGCCTCGTCGGGTGCTGACACACCCTATCGCTGTAACGGGCGAACCCGACACATCCCTACGCGCCGTCAGCACGGCTTCAGGAGGCTGCTCCAGGATGTATTCGCAAATCCCGCCCTCTCCTCCTTCCACCGACCGGAGGTTCTCTTTGCAGGCGCTGAGATATGCTACTTCTTCCCTTCATCGCTGTTGCACTATGAAGTTGAAACCATTTTAGCAGAAAAAATCCGCTTGTCAACTATTATTTCCCAATCACGACAATTTACCCTCGATCACAGGGCGGCGCGGAACTTTTCTGCCTCGGCCAGCAGCTCCTCCGCACCGTCCAGCATGGTCTGGGACACATGGCTGCCGCCGGTGAGCCGCGCCAGCTCCTGCCGCCGCTGCTCCCTGTCCAGCCGCCGCACCGCCGTGTAGGTGCGGCCGTTCTTCTCGCCCTTTTCCACGGAGAAATGTACATCCGCCATGGCCGCCAGCTGGGGCAGATGAGTCACGCACAGCACCTGCTTGCGGCGGCTGACGCGGGCCATCTTCTCCGCTACCTTCTGGGCGGCGCGGCCGCTGACGCCGGTATCCACCTCGTCGAACACCATCGTCCCCACCATGTCCTGCTCCGACAAGACGTTCTTCATGGCCAGCATGATGCGGGCCAGCTCGCCGCCGGAGGCGATCTTGTGGATGGGACGCAGCTCCTCGCCCACATTGGCGGACATCAAAAACCGCACCTGATCGATACCGTCGGCACTCAGCGGTTTTTCCGCGATATCCACGGTGAAGCGGATCTTGCCCATGTCCAGCTGCCGCAGCTCGTCCAGTATCTGGCCGGACAGCCGCTCCGCCGCCTGCCGCCGCCCCTCGGAGAGCTGCTGTGCGGCGGTCATAGCGGCCTTTTCCGCCTTGCCGCGCGCCTGCTCCAGACGGGCCAGCGTATCGTCGGCATACTCGATCTGCTCCAGCTCGGCGCGGCAGCTCTCCAGATAGGCCAGCATATCCTCCACACTGGGGCCGTACTTCTTTTTCAGACGGTACAGCTGATCCATGCGGCTCTCCACATCGTCCAGCTCGTGGGGCGAGAAGTCGAAGCCCTCCCGCTTGTCCTCGATGGTGGCCGCCACGTCATAGGCCTCGCTGTACAGTGCCTCTATGCGCTCATAAAGCTTGGCGTAGTCCTCGTCCAGATGGCGCACCGCGCCAACGGCGTCCTGCGCCCGGCGCAGAAGTCCCAATGCACCGTCTCCGCCGTCGTCACCGTTCATAGCGTAATCTGCCTCGGAGACGGCGGAGATAAACTTCTCCGCGTTGCGCAGCAGATTGCGGCGGGCGGAAAGCTCCTCCTCCTCACCGGCCCGGAGCTGCGCCCGCTCCAGCTCGCCGATCTGGTACGTCAGGGTGTCCACCCGGCGGGCCTTTTCCGATTCGTCCATTTCCAGCGACTGTATCTTCTTCTGTATATCTGTAAAGTCTTTATACTTTTCAGCATACGCATTGATAAGTGTTTCCAGCTTTCCGAAGCTGTCCAGAAGCAGCAGATGCTGCTCCTCGTCCAAAAGCTGCTGGCCGTCGTGCTGGCCGTGGATATTCAGCAGGCGGCTGCCCAGCATTTTCAGCTGTCCCACCGTCACAGGCCGCCCGTTCACCCGGCAGACGTTTTTTCCGTCGCCGTGGATCTCCCGCTGCAGCAGCAGTGAGCCGTCCTCCTCCGGGGTGATGCCCAGCGCCTCCGGTACAGCGTTGTCCACGCCGGAGAACACGGCGCTGACGAAGGCCTTGTCCATACCTGTACGGATCAGCTCGCGGCTGGCGCGCTGCCCCAGCACGGCGCCAAGGGCGTCGATAACGATGGACTTACCCGCGCCCGTTTCGCCGGTCAGGGCGTTGAAGCCCGGCTCGAACTGGATGTCCGCCTCCTCAATGATGGCGATATTCTCAATATGGAGCACTTCCAGCATGGCGTTCTCCTCCCTCGCTCCTTAGCGGAGCATCTGCTTGACCTGCTCGCAGAAATCTACGGCGCGGACGTTGTCGTGGAACACCAAGAGAATGGTGTCGTCGCCGGCCAGCGTCCCCACAATGTCCGTCTCTGCCATATTGTCCAGCGCAAAGGCCGCGCCCTGCGCCATGCCCTCGATGGTCTTCAGCACCACCAGATTCTGCGCCGACGCCACTGACAGCACGCACTCCCGGAAGATCGTACGCAGCTTCTCGGCAAAGTTCAGCTTTGTTTTCTGCACGGACACGGCGTAGCGGTAGCGCCCATGCCCGGTGGGCTCCTTCACCAGATGGAGCTGCTTGATGTCACGGGAAACGGTGGCCTGCGTACATTTCACGCCGCGCTCCGCCAGCAGGCGCAGCAGCTGCTCCTGCGTCTCCACGGCCTCCTGCTCGATGATCTCCAGCAGAATGGCTTGACGGTCATTCTTCATGCTTGGCTGCCTCCATTCCCATTTTTGAATCCAGTATCTCGCAGAAGCTCTTCTTGGAGAGCCGCACCAGCTTTGTGGTGAATTTGGACTGCCGTACCCGCACCTTGTCCCCGTTTTTCAGAGAGAATGCCTTGCCGCCGTCCACGGAGAGGTAGACGAACTTCCGATTGGCGTCCGCCGCCTCGATGGTAATGGTGTGATCCGGCGACAGCACATAGCTGCTGGCCCGTGTGGAGTGGGGGCAGATAGGCGTCAGCAGCAGATTCCGTGCCGTAGGCTCCACGATGGGGCCGCCCGCCGCCATGGAGTAGCCGGTGGAGCCGGTAGGCGTGGAGACGATACCGCCGTCGCCGGTGATCTTCGTCAGCCGCCCCTCCTCCGTGGACACATCCAGCCGTACCACCCGTGCCACAGATCCCTTGGACACCACCGCGTCGTTCAGGGCAATGTTGTTGTATGCCGGCTTCCCCTCCCGCAGCACCGTCACATCCAGCATCATCCGGGATTCCACGGAGAAATTCCAGTTTTTCAGGTCATTGAGCCGCTCCAGCTCGTTGGGTTCCAGCTCTGACATAAAGCCGAGGCTGCCCAGATTGATGCCCAGCACCGGTACGTTGTGCAGCGCCACTGTGCGCGCCAGATGCAGGATGGTGCCGTCGCCGCCGAAGGCGATGAGCAGATCGGCCCGCTTGATCTCCTGCTGTAATTGCCGGATCGGCACCCCCAGCTGGTCGCCGTAGCCCTCCCGGTTGAAGGGCAGACACACCACCGTTTCAAAGCCAATGTGCTCCAATATCTCACGGGAGCGCTTGGCCACCGTCAACTCATCGTCCCGATAGGGATTCGGGCAGAGGATCACTCGTTTCATTCGTCGTCCCTTCTCTCTTTCAGTTCCTCATGGGAGGCATCCACCAGCGCGGTCAGGTCGGGGATACAGTCCGGCTCCTCGCTTTTTCGCAGATAGCCCAGATACTCGATGTTTCCCTCCGGCCCGCGGATCGGCGAATATGTAATGCCAAGCACTGTAAAGTGATTATCCTTCGCATGGTCCAGGAAGTTTTCCAGCACCTCCAGATGCACCTTCGGGTCGCGGACGACCCCCTTCTTCCCCACCTTTTCCCGTCCTGCTTCAAACTGCGGCTTGATAAGGCAGGCGATCTCGCCGCCCTGACGCAGCAGGCCGTACAGCGCCGGGAAGATCAGTTTTAAAGAGATGAACGACACGTCGATGGACGCAAAATCCAGCTCGTCCGGGATCTGCTCATGATCCAGATACCGGGCGTTGGTGCGCTCCAGACACACCACCCGGGGGTCGCTGCGGAGCTTCCAGTCCAACTGACCGTACCCCACGTCCACGGCATAGACCTTAGATGCGCCGTTTTGCAGCATACAGTCGGTAAAGCCGCCGGTGGAGGCGCCGATGTCGGCGCAGGTCCTTCCCGTCAGCGTAATGGGAAAGGTCTGCATGGCCTTTTCCAGTTTCAGACCGCCGCGGCTGACGTAGGGCAGCGCGTGGCCGCGCACCTCCACAGGTGCGTCCTCCACCACGGCGGTACCGGGCTTGTCCACCCGCTGTCCGTTGACGAAGACAAGCCCCGCCATAATATTTGCCTGTGCCTTCTGGCGGCTGTCCAGCAGGCCACGCTCCACCAGAAGCACATCCAATCTCACTTTTTTACTCATGCCAGTACCTCCCTGACAGCAGCCGTCACACCGGCGGCATCCAGTCCCAGCGCGTGATAGAGCTGCTGTACGCTGCCCTGTGCGGGCAGCCGCTCTCCGGCGTTCAGCAGCCGCAGTCTCTCCGGCGCGGCGTTCTGCTCCAGCAGTGCGGCAGCCAGACGCTGCCCCACGCAGCCCTGCCGCAGCTGATCCTCCAGCACCACCAGACGCGATGCGCCGTCCAGCGCGCTGCATACCGCGTCCCATTCCAGCGGTGCCACGCGGTTCAGCTTCACCACGCGCACCGTAATCCCCTCGTTGGCCAGACGCTGCGCCGCCTCCAGCGCCTGATTCACCAGCACGCCGTAGGTGACGATGCACGCATCTGCTCCCTGCCGCAGCACCGATGCCGCTGCGTCGCCGCAGTCCTCGCGGTAGGCGCCCTCGCCGCCCCGGGGATAGCGGATCGCCGCAGGCCCCTTGCAGTCGTAGAGCGCCGCGCGGAGCATATGCCGCAGCTCCGAAAAGCTGGCGGGACAGAACACGGTCATCCCGGGGATCTGGGATAGATAGTCGATGCAGCCGTGATGCGTTTCGCCGTCCGCCCCCACCAGACCGGTGCGGTCCACAGCCAGCACCACATGGAGATCGTCCAGCGACACATCCTGCACCAGCATATCGTAGCCACGCTGGAGGAAGCTGTCATATACCGCGAAGACCGGCAGCAGCCCCTGTTTGGCCATGCCCGCGGCCATGGCCACCGCGTGACCCTCCGCAATGCCAACATCAAAAAAGCGCCGGGGATGGTTTTTGGCAAAAGCCGTCAGCCCCGTACCGTCCGCCATAGCCGCCGTAATGGCGCAGATGCGCCGGTCGGAGGACGCCAGCGACGCCAACTCGCTCCCGAACACCGAGGAGAAGGACGGCGACGGCGGCGCGGACTTGCCGGTGGCCGGATCGAACGGGGACACCCCGTGGAATTTCTCCGGCTCCTGCTCGGCGGGAGCATAGCCCTTACCTTTTTTCGTATGCACGTGCAGCAGCACAGGGCGATTCAGTTCCTTTGCCGCCCGCAGCATATCGGTCAGTCCCCGCACATCATGGCCGTTCACCGGTCCCATGTAGGTAAAGCCCATACCCTCAAACACGGTGCTGACCGGCAGCAGCGACTTCTTCAGCGCCGTTTTTACATCGTGGCTCAGCTCGTACAGCTTCTGTCCGGCCTTGCTGCCGTCCAGCGCCTGCCGGTACTTCTTCTTGAATTCGTAGTAGCCCGCCTTCGTCCGGATCTGTGCCAGATGACGTGACATACCGCCCACATTGGCGTCGATGGACATACCGTTGTCGTTGAGGATTACGATCAGCGGCTCGCCGGAAGCGCCCGCGTCGTTAAGTCCCTCAAAGCTCAGCCCACCGCCCAGCGCACCGTCACCGATCAGCGCCAGCACGCTGTACGACTGGTTTTGCAGCGTCCGCGCCCGCGCCATGCCCAGCGCCACGGACACCGAGTTGGAGGCGTGTCCCGCCACAAAGGCGTCATGCTCGCTCTCGTAGGGCTTAGGAAAGCCGGAAAGCCCCTCAAACTGCCGCAGGGTGCCGAACAGCTCCTGCCGGCCCGTCAGCGCCTTGTGGACGTAGCACTGGTGTCCCACATCGAACACCAGCCTGTCCTTGGAGGTATCAAAAACGCGGTGGATAGCCACCGTAAGCTCCACCGCACCCAAATTGGACGCAAGATGCCCGCCGGTGCGGGACACCTGCTCTACCAAAAACTGCCGCAGCTCCAGACACAGCAGCTCTGTTTGTTTTTCGGTCAGACGCTTCACGTCCGCCGGAGAATGTATCGTTTCCAAGATCAACGTATATACGCCCCTTTTTTCAGCGATAAAGATGCAGCGCATGCATGATCCGTGCCACGCGGTACACCACCTTGGTGCAGTCGTTGATGGCCACCGATTTGCCAAGCGCCTTGCCGCCGATGGTGATGCCGGAGATCAGCGCCGTTACGCCGATGGAGATCAGGACGGACGTGGTGCTGAAATCCCGCTGGAGCTGCACCACGATCACCGCCGCCGTAGAGCCGGAGACGATGCCGCAGATATCGCCCACCACGTCGTTGCACACAGAGCTGACCTGATTGGCGTTCTGCAAAAGGCGGATAGCCTCCCGTCCGCCCTTTTCCTTATGGGCCGCCATGGAGTGGAAAGGCTTAGGGTCTGCCGCCGTGACAGCCACGCCCACCATGTCGAAGACGATGCCCAGTCCGATGAACACCGCCAGCACGATGATGGCCACCGCGTAGCCCGCCCCCTCCAGCGCGGAGGAGGAGAAAAAACTCAGCACGGCGCTGAGTGCCACGGCCAGTAAAAACACCCGCAGGGGCCAGCTGCCCTGCTTCTTTTTCTTCTTTTTATCCTTGTCCGTCAAGTGATCGACCTCACGTTATTATATAGTCATGCTGAACAGGGCGGCTCCGGAAGTAAATCTTGCGGCTTAGGTACGGGTTGGATTTCCCCACAGCACACCTCTCGTCGCCGATAAAGGCGGTTTCCCCTTCGGTGCTGCATCACGGTGTTGCCCGCCGTAAGACCCGACTGCCACTTAGTCCGCACTGCAATCCCACCGGCGCCCCGTCAGGACAGCCTAGGTGATTTCCACCGCAGTCAAACCATCTCTTATCCTCTTTTGCAAACAGGGTTTCAGGGAAATAGCGCTGCGTCCCTGGCCGGGGACCTGACGCGTTGACTCTCCCATCCACCCTGCCCACGCAAGGCAGGCTACTCTGCACACAGCGTTCACGGCACAAGGCCGGGTAGCACCGCGATGCAGGTTCGCAATCTGCTTCGTACACAGGTCGCTGACCACAAAGGGAGTACGCCTGTGCACAACAGCAGGTCTCCACGACCGCAGGGTCGGGTCCTCCATGCCATTGGAGGGCGCCCTACGGACGCAGGCGCGGTAATTGCCGCGCCTCCCTTCCAGCACCCACCCCAAACTGGGCGTAAGAAGCAAGCACCAGAGGTTTCACAGTTGTGCCCTTTAAGGGATTTTTAGGCCCCTCTTCAGAAGACGGCAGATCTGACTAGGATACTGCGCCGCTGTTCAGCAATATAGTATATTATCATACTCTCCGGTGATTTACAACCGTTTTATGCAAGATATTCTGCATAATTCCTGTTCTATACACAACCGAGACAGTTGAATATCCTCCCGCCCGCATGGTATAATGGTTCCGGTTAAAAGAAAGGAGCCGCCTATGAACGTCAAGTGCAAGCACTTTTTCTGGCTGATCCCCGCCGCGCTGGTGCTGCTGGCCGTCCTGTTTTTCCTCTATCCCCGCCGGGTGGACGAGATCCTGCATATGCCGGAGTCGTCGGCGGGTATCCGCGAGGTCTATTTCCAGAGGATCGAACCCGGTCATGAGCCGCTGGAGTATTTCTGTCAGGACTACACCCTGACGGCGGAGCGGGAGCCGGAGCTGCTGCAGGAGGTCTGCGACTGGCTGTACGCCGCGCGGCTCAACCGTCCCATGCCCGGCAGCGGCGTACTGCACGATCCCGGCGTCATGTATACCCTGCGCGCCCGGTCGTCGGACAACTCCGCGACCGCTGCCATCCAGATTTTTGAGGACGGCCGCGCCGTGGTAAACGGCGTGCTCTACCGCCTGCGTCAGAAGGACATGGCGGCGCTGAACGCCATCTATCGACATCTGAATACCATCTACGACTGAGGTATATTCCAAACGTGCCTGCCGATGCGATCGGCAGGCACGTTTTTGCGTCCACCTACATACAATGACCTTGTAAGACCGTGGTAAGGAGGTCGACTATGAACGAACAGGACATGATGCAGAAGCTGAAAAGCGACCCGAGGGCGTTGAAGTCCGTCATGCAGTCAACGGACGGCAGAGCGCTGCTGGGGATGCTCTCCGGCGGTGACACCGCCGCGTTGGGCCGCGCCGCCCAGCAGGCCGCCTCCGGCGACACGGCGGCGCTGTCCGGTATGCTCCGGCAGGTGCTGTCCACGCCGGAGGGGGCGGCGCTGGTACAGCGGCTGGAGGATTCCCTGCGCCGGTAAAGAGAGGAGGGACGCGGCATGGCCGAGCTGGATGAAAAACTGAATGCGCTGCTGTCCGATCCCGGCAGCATGGCACAGATCGTGCAGATGGCGCAGCAGCTCTCCACTGCCATGGGTGGGGACGCGGGCGCCGCCGCACCGTCCTCTGCTCAAACTGCCGCGCCCGCTGTACCGCCGCCAGCACAAACGCCGCCGGACGGCATCGACCCGCAGGTGGTCGCCCGCTTCCTGCCGCTTTTGCAGGAGTACAGCCGCTCCAACAGCCAGACCATGCAGCTGCTGTACGCCCTGCGTCCCTTCCTCAAGGAGAGCAAGCAGGACAAGGTGGAGCGGGCGGCGCGGCTGGCGCGGCTCATCCATCTGGGCAAGAAATTCCTGATAGACTGGGGGGACGGCCATGTATAACCGGTATATCCGGGGCGACGGCGGTACATACACCCGCGTCAGCATGGAGGATACGCCGCTGCCGCCGCCTACCGGTCAGCGTCCGCCTCCCCCGCCATCCGCCCCGCCGGAGGGCGCACAGTCTGACGGGCAGACACCACACGGGCCGCCTCCGCCGCAGCCGTCTCCCGAGCGAGGACTGCTCAACGGTCTGCTGGAAAAGCTGCATCTCAGCGATCTGGACGCGGGAGACATTCTTTTGCTGCTTTTGCTGTTCTTCCTCTTCCGGCAGGAGGCCGATGAGGAGCTGCTCATCGCCATCGGGCTTTTGCTGATCCTCTGACCGCAGATAAAATATCCCCCGACCGACCGGTCGAGGGATATTTTCGTGTAATGTTTATTTACTTTACAGCTTCCTCCACTGCAACAGCCACGGCGACGGTGGCGCCCACCATGGGGTTGTTGCCCATGCCCAGGAAGCCCATCATCTCCACGTGAGCGGGGACGGAGCTGGAGCCGGCGAACTGGGCATCGCTGTGCATACGGCCCATGGTGTCGGTCATGCCGTAGGAGGCGGGGCCGGCGGCCATGTTGTCCGGGTGCAGCGTGCGGCCGGTGCCGCCGCCGGAGGCCACGGAGAAGTACTTCTTGCCCTGCTCGATGCACTCCTTCTTGTAGGTACCTGCCACGGGATGCTGGAAGCGGGTGGGGTTGGTGGAGTTGCCGGTGATGGACACGTCCACGCCCTCGTGGTGCATGATGGCCACGCCCTCGCGGACGTCATCCGCGCCGTAGCAGCGAACGTCGGCGCGCTCCGTCTCAGAGTAGCGGATCTCCCGGACGATGTTGAGCTTGCCGGTGTAGTAGTCGAACTGGGTCTGTACATAGGTGAAGCCGTTGATGCGGCTGATGATCTGAGCGGCGTCCTTGCCGAGGCCGTTCAGGATCACGCGCAGCGGCTGCTTGCGGGCCTTGTTGGCGTTCTTCACGATGCCGATAGCGCCCTCGGCGGCGGCGAAGGACTCGTGGCCGGCCAGGAAGGCGAAGCACTTGGAGTCATCGCTCAGCAGCATGGCGCCCAGATTGCCGTGACCCAGACCCACCTTGCGATCCTCGGCCACAGAGCCGTCGATGCAGAAGGACTGGAGGCCGATACCGATCATCTTGGCGGCCTCGGCAGCGGTCTTCACGCCGGACTTGATGGCGATGGCTGCGCCCACGGTGTACGCCCAGCAGGCGTTCTCAAAGCAGATGGGCTGGATGCCCTTCACGATCTCATAGGGGTCAAAGCCCTTGGCGTTGCAGATCTCGCGGCACTCCTCCACGGAGCTGATGCCGTACTGGGCGAGGACGCCGTTGATCTTGTCGATTCTTCTCTCGTAACTTTCAAACAGAGCCATTTTTTCTCGTCCTCCCTTCTTACTCGTGCCGCGGGTCGATGTACTTCGCTGCGTTGTCCCACTGGCCGTAGTGGCCGGTAGCCTTCTTCATAGCCTCGTTGGCGTCGTCGCCCTTCTTGATGAAGTCCATCATCTTGCCCAGGCTGATAAACTCATAGCCCACGATCTCGTCGTCCTTGTTCAGTGCCAGACGGCTGCAATAGCCCTCGGCCATCTCCAGATAGCGGGGGCCCTTTTCTCTGGTGGAGAACATGGTACCCACCTGAGAGCGCAGACCCTTGCCCAGATCCTCCAGAGAAGCGCCCACGGCCAGACCGTCCTCGGAGAAGGCGGACTGGGTACGGCCGTACACGATCTGCAAAAACAGCTCGCGCATAGCGGTGTTGATGGCGTCGCACACCAGATCGGTGTTCAGCGCCTCCAGAATGGTCTTGCCGATGAGGATCTCGGAGGCCATGGCGGCGGAATGGGTCATGCCGGAGCAGCCGATGGTCTCCACCAGTGCCTCCTCAATGACGCCGTTCTTCACATTCAAGGTCAGCTTGCAGGCGCCCTGCTGAGGCGCGCACCAGCCGATGCCGTGGGTAAAGCCGGAGATGTCGGCAATATCCTTGGCCTGCACCCACTTGCCCTCCTCGGGGATGGGCGCCGGACCGTGATAAGCGCCCTTGGCTACGGGACACATATGCTGAACTTCAGTCGTATAGATCATAGCAGCGATCTTCCTTTCTCATATATAAATTACCAACGGTGGAATTAACCGTGCATATTGTAACACGGCGCGGCAGAAAATGCAAGAAACATTCCAAACATTTGGTGTAATCAACAGATATGGCGCTGACCCCCGCCGGGCATACGCATTTTCTCACAAAAACTCGCGAATTACCACGGAATAGTCCCTGCTCACCTTGACTTTTCCCCTATTTGAAATATAATAAACTGGTATTTTTAGTAACATCACAGGAGGTCGTCCCGATGAGTATGGATATGACGTATTTTAACGAGATGGAAGCCCGCATCCCCCGCGGGAAGGTACGCAC
>ERZ1026772.1486-NODE-1486-length-12459-cov-5.035553_pt1 | contig 12459 bp, 11 predicted proteins | sample MGYA00380124_ERZ1026772 | MGnify/ENA primary metagenome ERZ1026772 (study PRJEB33269, sample SAMEA4719760) | human gut metagenome | biome: human-associated habitat; feature: organic feature; material: feces | place: Cameroon | collected 2013-10 ...
CTATGTCTTCTTTTATGTGTTTTCCTTTTTGCGCAATTTATCTTACATTATCGATCGAAATGAAAAGGCTATAGATAATTTCCTTCAGAAGCGTTTTCATATGATTGCATCAAAGTAGAAAAATACACAAGCGGCTCCATTGTAGATTAAGTCTACCATGGAGCCTCTTATGTTTGCTGTCTACTTGAAGGAAGTCAGCTTAAGTATGTTTTCTCAAACCTCAAGGTGCTGTCAAGGATTATGAAATGATAAAATATGAAGCCGTAATTCAGCAATCTATTTTTTCTGCCAGTTGGCTCTGCAAATAAGGGCGAATTGACGCGACAATAATAGCCCGAATCTTTTTTTCCTGCCCAATAGTGATGGATGATTTATCTTGCTTATTAAACATCTTTAAAATAAATTCGTAATCATCAAATCCATCGTAATCATTGTATTCACAATCAAAGGCCCCTTCATCAAGTAGTTTTCTTAGGAGCTTCCTAGAAAAGAACTCTGGTGAAAGTGAAATGAATTGATTGTTCTCAACCGCGTGATATAGCTTAAACATCTTTTCACGAACAGAAGCCTCATTATCCAAATCATCACGACCAAATTTCTTAATACAGGAACTCCCGATAGGGAACAGTTCGTTCCCATTTACAGTATTTATGATAGTGAACAAATAGTATAGGTGTTCCTTGCCACAGATGCAAGATTCACTAAGAGTACTGTCCTCTTCACAGTCGGCAATTTCCCATTCTGTTACCGCAGTATTCCAGTCATTTCCGTGTGATAATTCCATCACTCTTTTTATAAGTCGTTCCGTATAAATGCGAGCCATAAGCAATACACAACCCTTCACTATATTTGAACTTATAAAGGCAATTACTTGTTTCTCTTGATTTGGATTGTCGTAAAATCAATTATCTTTGGGGCAGCTAATGTACCAGCAGGAAGGTTGAGTAGATATTCAACCTCCTCTGGGCTGATACTTAATTCGTACTCATTGGACAATTCGTCCATAAACTCTTTGGCTGTAAAAACATTTTCTTGAAGTAACATCATAACAGATGCCTTCAATAACGCTGGTGCGGCTGTAATGAGTACATCATCAAGCGGTTCTTCTTTTCTTTGTCCGCGTCTTTGCATGATTCTAATCAAGGTTTGATAGTCTTCTCTGGTGATTATATTTAGTTTTTCTGATCTTCTAATCATTGCCGCGATAGATACTTTCCATTTTTTCTTAAGTTGTTTGTAATGGTTAATCGTCTGGGGACCAGCTTCGGCATCCTTTCTAAAAGTATCCTCCGGAAGCAAAAAAGCTGCAGCAAAGTCATTGGCTTCTCGCTCCCTGCGTTTAAATTCCTCCTTTGTGAGTTCCTCGATGTCTTCACTCCATTCATGTAAACAAATGTGTCCAAGCTCATGAGCAATATCAAAGTGAATTCGAGCAGCCGAGGTCTTATTATTAGAGTATGCGATAAGATAAGTTGGCGAATCGGACGTCCCTACGAACTGACTAAATGCATCAACATCATCTGTGCTCGTAGAAAAAGAAGTAACTAAAATACCGTGCTGCTCAACAACTGATATAATGTTATCTATTGGACCACGGCCAAGTTCCCAGGCATCTCTTAGTGCATAGGCAGCTTCTTCAGGAGTTGTACCTTCATGGAGATTAAGCGGTTCATACACCGGGAAAGAAATATAATCCTGTAACAGCGAATATACCTGAGAAAGAAAATCCATTTTCACAATCTGTTCGCTACGATACTTCTTGTTGGTAGTAAGAAGCGATCGAAAATAGACTGTACTTTCCGCATGAGCTGTTGGGTTTTCGTAAAAAAATTTAATGGGAAAGCTCAGCACACGTGATAAACGTTCAACGAGACCGTTATCGGCTGGCTGGCTTTTGGAAATCTCATACATTGACAACGTTTGACGCTGGCAACCGACTTGTTCAGCCAATTCGGCAACGGTTAGGCCTCTATATATACGTGCTTTTTTCAAGCGTTCACCATTAAACTGATTTTTCATATAGGAGCTCCTTTTTAAATAGCGATTATAGCTTGGTTTAGTTCTGGGGGGAGATTCGGGAAGTCGTATAAGGATCGCCAATCTAACGATCCTTATACGGTCAACCCATTAGCTTTCTTCTTGATCGGACACCTCCGCATTTTTTCTTTGAGGCTTGTCCTTTTTACGAGCCATGGCTTTCGCTGTGAGAGATAGCCCTCGACTCGGCTGATTTTCAGGTGCAGTAGGATTAGTGAGTTTCTCGACAATAGCACTTTCATCTGCTCTGATATATTTTGACCAGTCCTGTTCACTTCCTTGTGCTATATCCAGAGAAGGCGTAACCATAACTGCGCGAATACTAGTCAGTTGATATCCTACTGTATCAAACAACACTAGCACGTGGTGGCGTACAATATCAATGTCACTACCTAAATCAAGCAACAAGGCCTGGACGAATTCTGCAAGCTTGCCCTCGTCGGAGACTTTGCAAGGAATAAAGCTAAGTTGCTGTTGATTCGCCAAGAGGTCCTTATTAAACTGCCGAGCTAACATGTCGATGTAATGCGTCTGATGACGCTGGCGCTGGCGTTTTCGCAGTTCCGCAAATCGCTTCTCCCGCATGAAGGTGATGATGCATTGACTGGACTTCTCAAAAACCACCAGCATTTCCCACGGGCCACGGTGTGTCTTTATAACTATACAATCCTCCGTACCTAAGGTCTTTATGATATTCGTATTCAGCAGATCCCAAATGCGCGAAGGGACACTATTTTGCGTTTGAAGGTCATTGCGCTGGACGTCGGCTTGAATGTCATCACCAACGGCATCTTCCACACATCGAACAATTTTGGCAATCAAATCAGGAGAGAAGGAAGCTGGATTCGTGTGCATGTTGCACCTCCCTAAAATTTATGACCTAATTATAGGCGTTTTTGCTTAAAATGTCAAGATGCAGAGATAGTAATTCGCTCTCATCCCTTGCGTCGCAATAGACAAGGAATAGGAAAAGCTCTCTGAAATCGCTGATTTCAGAGAGCTTTTGGTCCGAGTGGAGGGGCTCGAACCCCCGACCTGATGGTCCCAAACCACCCGCGCTACCAACTGCGCTACACCCGGCTATGAAGTTGAAGTTTTGCTGCGACTGTGGTCAGTCATGTGGTCAATGCTGATTTTCCGCCTGTTTTGACCGGCCGCTCAAATCCCGCAAGTGCAAGCGCTGCAAGGCTTTCCTACGTTTCGGCCTGTCCCGCCTCGGATACAGGCACGGCACTCCCAAACCGCGTGCGCCGCCAACTACGCTGTGCCCGGTTATGCTACAGTAAAATATCAGCTCAGATATTATACAACATCTTCCACGTCCGTGCAAGAACAAAATAGCATGGAACGGCGCTTCGCCGCTCCATGCTATTTTCTCTTCAATTCCGCTCAATCTCGGACGATGACGGAGATGCCGTTCGGGATGACCGTCAGGCTGTGCTTGCCCATACTATGCGTAAGCTCAAGCGCTGCTTCGAGCGACGGCGCGTAGGTCATCTTCATCTCCTCGATCATGCCCTTCATCTCCGGGCGGGAGACGAAAATGACCGTGTGATGCATGAGTATGCGCGCGAGTATCTGGCTCTCCCACTGGTCAGGCACGGTCCTGTCCTGCGGCGTCGTCATGAACTCATCATAGAGTGCCTCGGCACTCTCACAGTTTTTCAGCGACTCATAGAAGCCCTCGCCGCCGTGGCCGTCGGCGCACTCGGCGCACATTATTATAACGCTGCCCTCGTTACAGGTGGCCTCAGCCGCCGTCATACCCTTTACGCACTGGTAAAGGTTCTGATCCAGCGGCGCTCCGCCGTTCGAGGAAATGACTATGTCCGCCCACTTGGGCTTTGCCTGACAGTAGCCCAACAGGAAATCGCAGCCGCGGCGGTGCGCTGTCAGGTAATTGCCCGCAAAGGCCGCGACCGTTTTCTTGTCCTCGTCGATCACGACATTGACGATGTACGCAAGCTTCGCCATCTCCGCCGCCGCGATCATATCCCTGTGAATGGGGTTGCCGTCGAGGATGCCGGTGCGGGAATACGGGCTGTCGATGAACTTGGAACAGTGGTTGCCGAGCACCGTCACCTGGTCGGACACGCCGGGCAGCACACTCTTGCGGCCGCCGGAGAAGCCAGCAAAGAAATGCGGCTCGATAAAGCCCTCCGCTACCAGCAGCTCCGTCTCGACTGCAAGCCGGTCAATGACCAGCGGCGCGCCGGAGGGCAGGATGCCGATCTGAACATTCGCGTCCTTATCGCGGCAGTCGTGCACGACTATCCTGCACTCGTCCATTATCTCCCGGCCGAGCTTTGCTTCCAGCTCCTCAGTCGAGGTCAGACGGTGAAAGCCCGTGGCGACAAGCAGCGTGACCTCTATATCTGGGCTGCCCGCTCTCAGCTCACGCAGCATATTGGGGATGATATCCCTGCTCGGCACAGGGCGCGTGTGGTCGGAAATGATGATGACGCAGTTCTTTTTGCCCTTGGCAAGCTCGCAGAGCCGGGGGCTGTCGATTGGATTTTCCATCGCGGCGCGGACGATATCGCTGCCGCTGCCCTCGGCTTTCAGCTCGCCGATGCGGCTCGTGAGCACGTCCGCTCCCCGCTCTTCAAAATCTATATGGGTCTTTCCATAAGGAATATGTACCATTTTATACCTCTCTGAGCCGGTGGTCACCCGGCCACTTTTGTCTATGAAACGGTGGTCACCCGGCCAAACTTATTTCTGGACAGAGATAGCCCTCAGGGTTCAGGTGTATCATGATCCCACCGAATGTGACCACTCTTGCCATCACAGTTTTTCCCTTACTGTACGCTCTTTATTATTTCCACCATGGTCTTTGCCGCCTCGGTCAGCTTATCGAACTCACCGGCATCGATCCATGCCTTCTTCGCGAAGTTCCCGCCGATGCCGAGTCCGACCGCACCGGCTCTGAGAAAGTCCGCCGCGTTCGACTCGTTCACACCGCCGACGGCCATAAGCTTAACATGGCTGATGGGCGCGCGGATAGCCTTGAGATAGCCGACGCCGAGGTCGCCAGCCGGGAAGAGCTTGACGAAGTCCGCACCCGCGGCATGCGCGGTCATGACCTCGGTCGGGGTCATAGCGCCGGGGAGGGACACCATGCCGAGCTCGACCGTGCGCTTGATGACGTCAACATTCGTATCGGGGGAGATTATATACTTACCGCCGTAGGCATGGGTCAGCTCGACAAGCTCAACGCTCGTGACAGTGCCCGCGCCGAAGAACATCTTATCACCGAACTCCTCGGTCAGCGCGCCGATCGTCTCGGCGGTCTGCTGCCATGATGCGGGCTCCTTCTGGTTATAGGTGATCTCCATAAGGCGCACACCGCCGGCATACAATGCGTTTGCGACCTTGCTGCACCGGTCGGCGCTGACGCCGCGCACGATGGCGATCAGCTTTTCCTTTTCAATTCTCTCTATTACCTGTTCACGCATACGAATCCCTCCTCTGATTTTCATAATGCGAAAACGATTATCACATTCTGATATTTGTTTTTATATTACAAAATTACACTCCTCTTGTCAACCGGATGTTTTCCGCGACGAGGGTTTGTCTAAAATGTCAAATATCAAATATCAATTCCGTCAATAAAGTCTATTGACAATTCGCTGTGCTCTTGATAGTATGTGAACGAAGAATGAATATGCAACACGGAGCAGTAATTATGGCAGAGAAAATAGTCTTTGAAGGCACAGTTGCCTCCAAGGTCACGGAGCGTCTGCGTGAAGATATAATCAGCAAAAAGATCGAAGCCGGCAGCAGGATCACTATTAAAGAAATTTCAGAGCGTTACGGCGTCGGCAGCATGCCTGTCAGGGAGGCGTTCCGCACTCTCGAAGGTGAGAACCTGCTTGAGATCAACCCCTATAAGGGTGCAACGGTCATCAGCTTTGACGCAGATTATGCCCGCGATATCTATCAGATAAACTGCTATCTGGAAATGCTCATCACGCTCAACGCGATCGACACCATAACTGACGAAGCCTGCGACAGGCTTCATGAAATAAACAGCAAAATGGTCGAGCTTATCGGCAAAGGAGTCGAGGCGCGCAGCACATACACGGCGCTCAACCGCAAGTTCCATAATATCATCATCGGCTTTAACAGCAACCGCAAGGCCAGCATGCTGTTTTACCAGCAGCAGCAGGTAGTGGATGCGATGCGCACAGCCTACGTCCATTCCGACAGGCGCATTACCCGGGCAACAGAACAGCATGAAGCGATGATCGCCGCCCTTCGCAGCAAGAACAGAGAGCTGCTGCGCGAGGTCACTGAAAGCCATTCTCAATCCGCAATGGAAGATTTTCTGCAGCAGATGCAGAGCAGCGATCAGCAGCATTGAGTATAAAAGAAATCTCAGATTTCTTTTATTTATAAGATTTGATATTTGAGCAAATATATTTGACATTCGATTAACATTGAAGAGCCGTGGGAGGATATTTCATGAAGATCACCGACATAAGAACATATAACGTATTTTCGTTCCGGACAAATTTTGTCTTCGTAGAGATATACACCGATGAAGGGCTCAGCGGCTTGGGAGAGGGCACTCTTGAATACAAGGAGAACGCCCTTCTCGGCGCGATAGAGGACATCAAGCGTGTGCTTATCGGGCAGGATCCGATGGGGATAGAGCGCATCACTTCCCTGCTGTACCGTGACTCATACTGGCGCGTCGGCCCTGTGCTCCAGAGCGCGATCTCTGCGGTCGAAATGGCGCTGTGGGACATCAAGGGCAAATACTATAACGCCCCCGTGTACGAGCTTCTCGGCGGCCTGGTACGCGACAGGGTACGCATGTACGCAAACGGCTGGTTTTCCGGAGCCAGAGAGCCCGAAGACTTTGCGAAAGCCGCGCTTGCCGCTAAGGAAAAGGGCGTCACTGCGCTGAAGTGGGACCCCTTCGGCAGTGCATATATGTTTATGGACGCGCAGCAGTTCAGCCACAGCATTGAGATAGTCGAGGCAGTGCGCGGCGCGGTCGGCAGCAGCGTCGATCTTCTCATAGAGGGGCACGGTCGCTTTGACATCGCGACCGGTATAAAGATCGCAAATGCCCTTGCCTCTCTCACGCCTTCCTACCTTGCCAATGTCACTGCCGGCGGCGGCAAGCTCATGGCGATCTACGGTTCCAGCAAGCTTTCCCAGTATCCCGATGCAGCTTATGCTCTTGACTTTGGCCTTGACATTCCCGCGATCGTAGGCTCCAACCAGATGATCTCCCTTCCTCAGGGCTGCAGCGATGAGATCGTCGAGTTCTGGAGCAGCGCTCTCCAGGCCATGATGGATGATCCCGAATTCCAGGAAGCCATGGCCACCGGCGGCTACTGCCTGTGCAATGTCAGCGGTGATGAGCTCACCGCCGCCGTCAAGGATTATAACGATCAGGTCGCAGCTATCATGAGCGAGCTGGGTCTGGAGTAATATCCGACCGGTGCAGGCTCCCTCCTCCCGGGGAGTCTGCACCCCCCCCTGCATGAGCAATATCGTCTGCATCCGGGCTCCGGGTTCGGATCATATTGCTCATGAATGAAGAAACAAGGAGGAAAAGAATGGTACTGAATGTTTTAGGACAAATCTTTCATCCGCAGATGCTGGCGCTGGTTCTCGGCGGCGTGCTGATGGGCGTCATTCTCGGTGCTATCCCCGGCCTTTCCGGAACCATCGGCATCGCTCTGCTCCTGCCCATAACCTTTAACATGCAGCCGGCTCAGGCGATACTGACCCTCGGCGGCATCTTCATGGGCGGCATATCCACTATCCCCGTGTGCATCGGTATGTTCTGCTTTGCCGAGATGTTCAGCAACATAGGCAACAAGGTCTCCAACAAAGTGTATTATGCCAAGCGCAGCACCACCCGCAGAGTCGTATTTAAAGACGTTCTGCGTCACTGGAAGCTGCTCATAAAGTCCAGCGCTATCGGCACTTTCGTCGGCATCCTTCCCGGCATCGGCGCTTCCATGGCGATCTTCCTTGCCTACGGTGAAGCGAAGCGCTGCAGCAAAACTCAGGACGAGGTCCCCTTTGGTGAGGGCAACAAAGAGGGCATCATCGCCGCGGAAAGCGCAAACAACGCTCTCGTCGGCGGCACCATGGTCCCGATGCTGGCTCTCGGTATCCCCGGTTCCCCCACGGCGGCCATGATCGGCAGCGCCCTCACAATCCATGGACTCATGTGCGGCCCGGATCTGTTCAACAACTCCCCGGATATTGCCTATGTGTTCATGTACGGTATGATAATCGCAACAATAATGATGGCATTGATCGGTACTTTTGGGGTCAAGTGGTTTTCTTACATCCTCAAGGTCAAGATGAAGTACATCGTCCCGATAGTTCTTGTCTTCGCTATGTTCGGCACCTATGCGCTCAACAACTCCATGTTTGAGCTCATTGCGGCCATTGTCCTCGGCATCATCGGCGCAATATTCAAGCGCTTCAATATCCCCTGTGCGCCCGTTGTCATAGGAGTCGTTCTCTGCGACATGATAGAGCTGAACCTCCGCCGCAGCATCACCCTTGCAGGCATCTACGGCCACAGTCTTTTCGTATATGTATTCACCCGTCCTCTGGCGATTTTCCTCGCCGCGATCTTCCTTGTGATGTTCATTGTTTTCTTCTCCATGGGAAAGGATAGGAAGCAGCAGGTAAAGACGCAGGTCGAGGCTTCGATGGATGAATAACTTGTCTTCTGTCAGCATATAAAGCTCCCCGCTTCCGGCATGCCCGGAAGCGGGGAGCAGCTTTTGGCAAGAATCTGAGCTTATAATGCAGTCTGCAAAATGCTGTTCTGATGCAAACTTCGGTTATATGAGGCGTACTGCAGGAGTTCTGATTTTTATATAAAGTAAATTTTAACGCTTGTCAGCTTTGACTATCGCTTCCCAAAGACCGTTGAGATAGCAGGCGCCGAGCGCACGGTCATACAGGCCATAGCCGGGACGGCCGACCTCATCCCAGATCATGCGCCCGTGGTCGGGGCGGATGTAGGTATCGGGGCAGGTCTCGTATATTGCCTTCATGATCTCGTACATATCGAGATCACCGGTGGAGGAAAGGTGCGCCGCCTCACGGAACTTGTGGTAGCCGAGGTGCTTGACGTTTCTCACGTGCAGGCAGCCGATGCGATCCATCTTGCCGAAGTGCCGTATCGCTTCGGGGATATCGTTATTCTCGTCCGAGCCAAGGGAGCCGGTGCAGAGGCATATCGCGTTGCAGGGCGAGTCATGCAGAGCGACGATCTTGTCAAAATCGGCGATGCTGTGCGCGATGCGCGGCAGGCCGAAGATTGGCCACGCGGGGTCGTCCGGGTGACAGGCCATTATAACGCCGCACTCCTCGCAGGTCGGGATGATGCCGTCGAGGAAGTATTTGTAATTCTCGCGCAGTTCGTCAGGGCCGATGTCCTTGTACAGTGCCAGCACCCGTTCAAGTTCCGCAAGACGCTCAGGCTCCCAACCGGGAAGCGAGAAGCCATTGCTGTTTTCTATGGTGCTCTTGACTATTTCAAGAGGCCCCATGCCGCCGAGCTCCGCCTCGTCAAAGTACAGGCTGTTCGAGCCGTCCTCGGGGATGACACGGGCAAGGTCGGTACGCAGCCAGTCGAACACCGGCATGAAGTTATAGACGATGACCTTGACGCCGTACTTGGCGAGGTTCCTTATCGTGGTGCAGTAGTTCGCGATGTATTCATCACGTGCGGGCAGGCCGAGCTTAATGTCCTCATGGACATTGACCGACTCAATGACCTCGCACTCAAGCCCTGCGGCGCGGACCTCGTCGATGTAGTTCTTTATCTCGTCCTCGTCCCAGACCTCGCCCGCAGCCTTATAGTCCAGAAAGCCCATGATGCCGGTCATGCCGGGGATCTGCTTTATCTGCTTGAGCGTAACGCTGTCGCTGTTTGAGCCGTACCAGCGGAATGTCATTTTCATATAATCATCACCTTTACTTTGATCACAAGATCTGCCCCCGGCTGACAAAGACACACGCTGTATAAAAAGGTTGAAAACGCCTTAAAGAACCTTACCGTACACATGTGCCCTTGTCATTCGAGGGCAGGTTATTACTTAGTATTCGCGTTACAGGATGCCGAACTTCGCAAATGCGACGGTCGCGCTCATGCCGCCCTCAATAGCCTTGCGCACAAGTTTTTCACCGGCTGCCTTTTCAAGCGCCAGCTCTATGACCTCCTCGGCAATCTCCTTGGGGATGACCAGTACGCCGTCAATATCGCCGAAGATGATATCTCCGTCGTGTATGGTTACCTGACCAATTTCGATCGGGCAGCGGAACTGCACGACCTGGGTACGCACGCTGGAATCCTGCGCATAGCAGCCGCAGCTGAACACCGGCCAGTTCTGTGCGAGGACCTGCGGTGTATCTCTGTGCCAGCCGTTGAGTACCGCGCCGACCGCGCCGCGGGTGCGGGCAGTGGCGGTGAGCAGCTCGCCCCAATAGGCGCAGCGCTTTGTGCCGCCGGTCGCGATATATATCTCATTCTTCTGAAGCTGATCGAGAGCCTCGGTGAGGTAGCCAAAGGGCTTCTTCTGCTCGCCGAAAACATCGATCATCAGAACGGTCATTGCTTTGCCTGCAAGCTTCATATCGTCCCTGAGCGGGCGGATATCGGGCGGCAGAAACTGATGCACATAGCCCTTCTGGTCAAGGATATCTCCGACGACGGGCGTATATAGCTTTTCGCGCATGAGCGCAAACATCTCATCTTCATTCTTCCATTTACTCATTGTTCGTTTCCCTTTCTATGCTCCGTCTAATCATTGACCTTACAGGCCGAAATATTCTTTTGCATTGGTAAAGCAAATACGCTCGACCAATGTTGCAAGCATTTCCTCATCATTCGGATACTGCCCGTCCTCGACCCAATTGCCGATAAGGTTGCAGAGGATACGGCGGAAGTATTCGTGGCGCGGATAGGAAAGGAAGCTGCGGCTGTCGGTCAGCATGCCGATGAAGCGGCCAAGCACGCCTTCATTTGCAAGGATGCGCATCTGCTTTTCCATGCCGTCGATATTATCCTGGAACCACCACGCGGTGCCCATCTGGATCTTGGAGGCGACGCTCGCATCCTGAAAGTTTCCGAGCATGGTCGCAAACACCATGTTGTCAGATTCGTTGAGAGAGAAGAGAATAGTCTTCGGAAGTTCGCCGGTCTTCTCAAGCGCATTCATGAAGTGGCTGAGCTTGAGCGCCATGGGATGGTCGCACACGGAGTCATAGCCCGCGGCTTCGCCGATGCGTGCGACGGCCTCGGTATTGCAGTTGCGCATCGCGTTGACATGAAGCTCCATGGCCCAGCCGCGCTTTGCGTACTGTTTGCCGAGCCACAGCATGAGCTCGGTCTTATAGCCCTCGGTCTCCTCGGCGCTCAGGGCAGCCCCGGACATAGCCTTCTTGAAAGCGGCGTCGGCCTGCTCGACTCCGAAGGGCAGATACGGCATAGCCTCAAAGCCGTGGTCGCTCGCGACACAGCCGGCCTTTGCAAATTCTTCCATTCTGACTTCCAAAGCCTTGAGCAGAGAAGCAAAGTCCGTGATGGCCACACCGGCGACCGTGGAAAGGTGCTCGATATACGCTCTCCAACCGGACTTTTCTACGGCGAGGGCATTATCGGGGCGGTAGGCCGGAACGACCTTCGTGCTCAGAAGGCCCTCTTCGGCTATACGGTGATGGTACTCAAGCGTGTCGGCGGGATCCTCCGTCGTGCAGAGAGCATAGACATTTGAGCGCTCGATGAAATACTGCGGGGTATGCTTGCCGTCGGAAAGAATGGCCTTGGTCTTTTCCCATATTTCCGGAGCGGTCTTCTCGTTGAGCGGTTCGTCAATGCCGAAATAGCGCTGAAGTTCAAGGTGCGTCCAGTGATAGACAGGGTTTCCGATAGCGTAGGGCAGACTCTCGGCAAAGGCAAGGAACTTTTCATAGTTTCCCGCATCGCCGGTCACGCGGCGCTCTTCCACGCCGTTTGCGCGGATGACGCGCCACTTGTAATGGTCGCCCAGCAGCCACAGCTCCGTCAGGTCATAGGCGGGCTTATTCTCGCATATCTCCTGCGCACTGAGATGGCAGTGGTAATCAATGATCGGCTGCGGGGCAGCATACTCATGGTACAGTTTCTGCGCAGTCTCGGTGCTGAGCAGAAAGTTCTTATCCATAAATTTTTTCATGTCAGTTTTCCTTTTCAAATATTCCGCGTATCTGTGCCGCCAGCGCTTCGGCCAGCGCCTGATGATCCTCTTTTTCCATGTGGAGCATATCCTTCTTGCTCGGCTTTGCGACAGAGGCAGCATTGAAATAATGCCAGCCATGCGCCTTTGCCTGAGCCTCGAAGTACGGGGCGAGCTGCCTTGAGATCTCCACCTGTCTCTTATACACATCTCC
>ERZ1026772.1491-NODE-1491-length-12432-cov-74.098812_pt1 | contig 12432 bp, 10 predicted proteins | sample MGYA00380124_ERZ1026772 | MGnify/ENA primary metagenome ERZ1026772 (study PRJEB33269, sample SAMEA4719760) | human gut metagenome | biome: human-associated habitat; feature: organic feature; material: feces | place: Cameroon | collected 2013-10 ...
GAAAAAATAATAAAAAAGCTTTAATTATCTTGGTATTAATTTCTTTTGCCTATGGAGGTTTTAACACATACATAAGGTGTTTTAAAATTGATAAAACTTCTGAACTAGATTATATTCAATCAGAACTTATAACAAAAGGGTATGAAAACGGGTACGCCTTCTTTTGGTCTAATAATGTTATAACAGAATTATCAAACGGGGTAATTGATATGTACTGTCTTGGTTTCACGAGTACAACGGATAGCAATTATAAAAACATCGAAACCAAATTAACATGGTTGCAAAACATCGATCATATGACTCAAATACCGGATGGCAAAGTTTTTATATTATTAACAAACGAAGAAAAAGAAAAATTTTTAGACCTAATTTATTACTTCACCGAAAAAGATATCGTGATTGTTACAGAAAATTATACAGCTTATGGTTTTAATTCGTATAGCGAATTAAAAGAAGTAATCAGGTTCTAGCAAATGCCTTGCCATATTAGTTTTCTTTTTCGCTTAATTTTTTATCATAAAAATCGCCAGAAATCAGTTTCTTTGCAATTATATATTTTTCTTTTTCATTATTTATAATTTCTTTATAATCATCAGTCTCTTCGTTGAAAAAACAATTCCACCGGTTTCTGCATTGTAGTAAATATCATCTGCTAATATACTACCATCCATAAAAGGAACAGCATGTTTTTCATCACTAAACATTATACCAATAGAGCCTTTTATTTTTCCCTTTTAACAACAACTATAAAAGATACAAGCCCAATAAAACTTAAAATTAGACCAACCTTAAAATATGGTGAAATAAAGTTCATTTCTATATCGTTATGACCGGCACTAAGCTCTAATCCTATGAAACCACCATTAACAGATATTGGTGCGACTTTTTCTCCGTTAACTTTAATATTCCAACCATTATTATTTGGAATAGGTATTAACAAGATATTATCATTATCTAAATCAATATTAGCTTTGAAATAATTCTTATATCTTTCATCTATATTTAATTTAATTTCAATAAGATTTTTATATTTAGAAATATCAACCGATTCATCATCAACTAAGATGTAGTCATAAAAGTCTTTTGTATCACTAAAATCTTTTGTGTACTTTAGTTTACTTGAAGTATAACCAAACCCTTTATAGTTTAAATTCTTATATACCATTAAATAGTCCAAATTATAGGCATATTCAAATTTTAATTCTTTAGGTAATTCATCTTCCTTATATACAATATAATACTTTACACCAAGCATTGTATTTGCGTATGGATCATCGCATTCTAACACCCAGCCCATATAATCAGAATCCGGAATTAATCTAGATTTACTTAACTTGGAAAATTGATTGGTATTATAGTCATACATCGAATTGTAAGCAGATGTAGACATGAAACCATAATCAAGTGATTTGTTCTTGTTTAATGTGATTGGAGGTTGATTGTTCTTGAAGTTAATATAATAACGATACTCATCTTCGTCTAAAGACTTAAAATAATCAACATCTTCTTTTTTGATTGCATCATTTGTCACATAACAATTTTCAATGACTGTCTTTGTATAAAAATCAAAGCATAAGAATAAAACAACTTCTACTATAGATAAAGTTAAAACATATTTAATTCCTTTTGTATACATCAAGTAAATAATTACATCTAACACAAGACCCACTACCATTATAATTAGATGTCCTTTTGTGACATCGTAATTTGTTACTGTTGAAATACAAAACGAACCAATTGCCAATAACGTGCTTAAGAAATAAACGATGAATATCCATTTATTTATCCTTGCATTCATGCCTTTGGCTGCAAGGATTAACATATAGAATTCAACCAAAAAAATCCATCTTAATGAAGGTTCTGAAAAACCATGCATAATACTAGATAATGGTTTTAAGCACATAGTCACTATTAAAATCAAAAGTAATATACCTTCGCATCTATTCTCTTTTTTATATGCATAAGAAATACAAGAAATTAAAGGAATAATTGTGATAAATAGTGAATATAAATTATCATGTCCTTGGTTAGGAGTCTTGAATATCGGATTAATTTGCCAAGGAATAAAAGTAGTAAGCGAAGAATATAAGCCAACATATACCCTTGGATACCAAAAGATACTATATGTCTCGTTAGAACCGATTCTTGGATTATTTAACAGGTAAACCATAGATGGAAGTGTGATCACAGAACTGATAAAGAAACCGATTATTAAACACACTAATAAACTTATGAAGTCATTGAATGTTTCTTTGAATGATTTGTTATTTTTAATTTCCATCATTACCGCAAACATAAACAAAAATATTAATGTTGGAAACATTAAATAATAGCTTTGTAGAAACAAAATAGTTGTAGCGAGAATAAAGGTGCTTTTATTCTTGTTCTCTAAGTATTTTAAGAAGCCAATAAATAACAACGGCATAAAAGCATAGAATCTAAAGAACATATAATGTCCTACAAACTGTGATGCCTGTCCGCCAAAAGCGTATATCAACGAAATAAAAGTTCTTATTTTATAATCAGAAACATTATATTTCTTTAAAAAGATGTTCATCAGTATGGCTGCAATATAAACGCATAGCATTGTTTCGATTATTAAACCAAGTTCAATGTTATTTCTAAACAATAGTAACAAAGGTAAGAAGATATCTCCTGTACAGTAATATCCCATAGCACTATAAAAGTCAGTGCCAAGGTACATGTTCCAAGAATACATAGGTAAGCCTTTGCCCTTAATGAAATCCAATATTAAGTTAATCCATTCTTTATAGAAAATATTATATTGAAGCCATTGATCGTTACCTAATAAAAATGGTTTTTTAAAAACAAATTTAAAGAACATAATAAACAATAACAAAATACTTGTTACGCTTAAGTAAATATATTTATGTTCCTTAAAATGATTCTTAATTAAACCAATCATATGTATTACCACACGCAATATATTCGTTATAACTTTGGTTATCAGCGGTTAAATATGGTTTAAAACTTATCGCAAAAACCAACAATGTAATTACCATATATGTTGAGATTTCATATATTATTTTTTTGTTTATTTTATATGGATTTTTAAAATAATTAAATAATTCTCTATAACCCAAAATTCCATATAACATAACAACAACATAAAAATATAAAACATACTGACTCTTAGCTTCCCACATTAATAGGAATAAGAAACCACCAACCAATACCAATGGCAACAAAAAATCTTCCATAGTCTTATTTTTATTTAAAATTGTAAATAAGATATACAACATTGTTCCAAACAACATTAAAGATTGTTCAAAGTTTAGTATTCTTTGAAGACGATATTGAACATGTAAATTTAGACATTTTTCAAAGAAACGAGTTAAACTATCATATTTAGTAAAACGATATTGGAAGCCATATCCAAAATCCTCGTCCATACCATAAAACATTTCGAAAGTAGGATTATTCCATTGAGAAGCTGTCTTCATGCTGTAAAATCTTAAACAATCAGCAGGATCATTTTTAAACTCATTTAACCTATCTTTAATACTCTTTATCGATGCTTCTTTTTGAACTTCAGAAATATTGCCAGCCTCATGATATGAACTTACATTATATTTATTATGCCAGCCTGGAGCTCTTTCACCATCTTGCATGCCCATCGCAATATGAGCGTAATATGATGATCCTTGGTCTAACTTATAGCCAATTCTTGATTCAATAAACATTTTTGGAACCAAGCTTTGTAAGATAAAACCGATAATAATCAAACCAATAAAGAACAACCCCTTAATATTCTTGTTGTCAGCAGTTTTAAATAATGCATATATCATCATAGCAACCAAATATATTAAAGAAAAAGATTTTAGCATCAACGATAAAGTTAAAAATAAAGCCGATAATAAGCAAACATTAACCTTATAACTTTTAAAATACAAAAGCTCATATTTGATAGCCAATAAAGCGAACGCCATACCCGGAATGTTTCCATAGATTAACCAGGTATAGATTAATAAAACTGGAAACAGCAATGATGATAATAGCACTATTAGAGAAGTAAAATTGCTGGAGCCATTTATCTTTATGATATCTGACATTGCCTTATAAATAAGCACCACCGAAATAACATTAAATACTTGAGCATATAAATAAAAATTATCGCCAGAAACAAAAGATAAAAGATAATAAACAATAAATAAACCAATTTGATTTGGAAACATCTCAATGTATTCGCCACTTTCAAATAAATGGTAATCACCTTTTCTAAACCCTTCTACTGCAGCGGTTACCAAATATTGATCACCTTCAGGTAATATTTGTGTTCCATATACCCACACAAAACCGATCATTCCAATTGACACTAATAAAACACATTTGATAGTCTTAAATAATTTATCATCGATATTGATTCTATCGATAACGCTCTTAATATGTTTTGATTTGCTTAATAAAAAGATCAATAACACAAAAAGTATAGTAATAATAATATTAAAAAATAAGTGGTCTTTTAAAAAGAAGGAAATATCGGTTGTATATTGAATTGTCACAAAACATGTTTGAACATAACTTAAATAACATAAATAAGTAACGATCAAAGTAAACACTGCAAGCACAACTGTTATGTACGTATTTTTAAACAATTTGTTCATCTTCACAATTATACTTTACTTTCTTGTCAATTAATATTAGAACTACAAGTGATATAACCCCTACACAAGACATAATCAAGCCAGAATAAAATCCTTTAGGGATAAATTCCATTTCAATATGATTGTCTCCGCTTTCAACATTAAACCCAATCATACCGCCATTACATTCATAGTAACTAATCTCTTTACCATTAACTTTAATATTCCACCCTTCGTCATAAGGAAGGCTTAATACCACAAATGAATCTTCATTTGTTTTAATATCACCACTTATCGAATTATTCTTATAAGCAACATTCACCATGTCATAAACAGTATTGCCAACTTTAACATCAGTATCACATATTACATATTCATTTAATAATGAAGTATCGTTGTTAAAGTCTTTGTATTTCATTGTTTTAGTGTATGTCCTGCCAAAAGGTTTATAATCCATGTTTTTAGCAATAATTACATATGAATCGTCAACTATTTCATAATTGCTAAATGGTATTTCGTTTTTATCTAGTGTGATTGAATATTTAGTTGATAAGAAATTTATAATATTAACATCTTTAATATTAAAACGCCAATCAATTCCTTCAACTATTTCATCATAGTTCATTCTACGCATCTTATTAAAACTTTGGGCATATGTTGAATCATATGTCATTAGGCCATTAATGTTATATAAAATACCCATATTTTGTGAAAATGACCAATATAAATCCTCATAAGAAACATATACTCTATAATATTCATCTTTTTCATCTAAGTTATTTAAGTAATTACTTAAATTATGGTAGTCATTATTATCTACAATGACACTAGTTACACTATCAATATCATTCTTGCTTACAGCAATAGAAGAAGATTTGTATCCATAAAAAGATGTAAATAGTAATAATTCAATAAATGTACTTACTGCAATATACTTTTGGCCTTTAAGCAATAAAAATGCATTTACCAAAAGGAAATTTGAAACAACAACAAGAATACCTAATTGGATTAGATAATCTTTTAATAAGTAATTTTTATAAACAAGGCCAGCAGTAAACAATACAAAAATTAGTAAGAACTCTAAAATCGTTGTTACAAACAAGTTCTTACGATTAAAACTATTTATATACCTACTTGCAGTAATAATATTAATAATAATAAAGATGAATAACCATCTAAAACAAGGCTCACTAAAGCCGTTGATAATAGAACCTGTAAATGGTGTTAACGCAAAGAAAATAAAAATTAAATATAAAATTAATGTGCTATATTTATATCTTTTATCTGCATCACTCAAAAACTGAGGAACTAACAGACAAATAATTGTACCTGCATATAGACATATTTCTTTTAAAGTATGTTCGCCTAATTCAAATACATTGTTACCATAAATATAGTCATGGCTTGGCACAAATGCTGAAATGAATAAATGAAAATAAACACTCAATTCTTCATAATTAAATAATAAATAAAGACCACCAATTCTTTCGTTTTGAGTAACATAAAAGAAAGCTGGAACTATTACTATGGCAGATAATAAAACACCTATCAAATAGTAAAAAATCAATAATATAGCCGATTTAAATAAACCTTTAATTTTTTTATTTAAATTGTAATAACGATAGATAAAATAAATAGGTGAAAACAATGAAATCGCATAGAATAAATAATAATTCATTAACAACAATAAGAATGTAATTACAATGAATAAGTATTTCTTCTTCTCCTTCAAATAATATTCCATTCCTAGAAAATATAAAGGGGCTAAGGAATAAAAAGATAGGAAACCAGGTTGTGAAGTAAAGTAAATCGCAAAACTCGATAGACTGTAACACAAACCCGCTATAAGCGAAGTTTTTTTATCCTTATATAAGTAGTTTATTAATAAATAACAGCTTATTCCACTAACTAGAATTTTAATAAGACATTGTAAATCATATATAAAAAAATAATCTTGTTTAAAAACATATGTCGCTAAGTTATAGATATCGAATAACCCATAGCTTGATTTTGATGCCCAAATATTATTACCCAAAAATAGGATAAAAGAATAAAAAGGAAGCGTATGATCCTTTAATGCATTAATAGTAGTTCTTCTATTTAGAACATAAAACGGATACCATTGTGTTTTAACATCACCACCACCGACAAAATATTTACCTTGAATTAAGTTTGGCAAAAACATCGCAAAAACAGCGACAGTGATTAAAACACATAATAATACTAATTGTTTATGTTTTTTAATAAAACTCATACTCTTCTATCTGAATAAATTTTATCTTCTATAACTCTCTTAAGATGAGTAGCATATTCTGATTTACCATATTTTTCTATTGAATTAAGAAGTTGCTCCTTACTGATCCACTTATTCTTATATGCAATTTCCTCAAGAACACTAATACCTACACCTTGTAGATTTTGCACAGTTCTTACAAAGTTACATGCTTCAGCCAAAGAATCCATAGTACCTGTATCTAACCATGTATAACCTCTGCCAAAGATTTCAACATTTAATTCGTTTTTGTCCAAATACATTTGATTCAGTGTGGTAATTTCTAATTCTCCTCTAAAAGAAGGTTTTACTTCCTTTGCCATCTTGCTAACGCCCTTAGGATAAAAATACAAACCAGTTACTGCATAATTAGATTTAGGATTTGTTGGTTTCTCTTCAATGGATAAAGCTTTGCCATTTTCATCAAATTCAACAACACCAAATCTTTTAGGATCATTCACAAAATAACCAAATACTGTAGCTAACCCGTTATTGGCCTTTTCTCTAGCACCTACCAATAGATTAGAGAAACCATTACCATAGAAGATATTATCACCAAGAACCATTGCGCAACTATCGTCACCAATAAATTCTTCACCAATTAAAAACGCTTGAGCTAGACCGTCTGGGCTTTCTTGAACAGCATATGTTAAATTAACACCAAAATCACTGCCATCACTTAGCAATTCCTTGAAACGTGGAGTATCTTTTGGGGTAGAAATAATTAAGATGTCTTTTATCCCCGCAAGCATCAAAGTACTTAATGGATAGTAAATCATTGGTTTATCGTAAATTGGAAGCAATTGTTTACTTGTAACTCTTGTAAGAGGATAAAGTCTTGTACCACTACCACCAGCTAAAACAATACCTTTCATTTTAGTTCACTCCTTTTCATTAAATTATCTACAAGTTCTTTAAACACAATAGACAATACTATTGCGATTACTAACGCAAAAGCATTTATTAGGAAATCAAAATGAATTCCAGGTCTATATAAGATTGCATAATTATTATATAAAACTAACAAGACTAGTTCATGTAAAAGATAGAATTGATAAGTATATTTACCAAGATATTTAAATGGTTTTTGTAAGAATTTTAGTTTATCAAAAGCCCAAGACACCAACATACACATACTTGGAACAAGAATGATAAAAGGATAAATATGACGAATATCATTACGATAAAAATGGTAAGATCCAAATAAGATACCCCATCCAAGTACGAAAGATATTAATACTACAATAGATGGGATTTTTGTTTCCTTATCCTCCAAATATGCAAAGAAAAATCCTAATAAAAATAACGTAAGATTGCTTAGCACGTATTGGAAAATCAAATTATTAAGGTTACTAGAAATAAGGATAGTAATTGCAATTGTTACAATAGTTAGTTTTAATTCCCTATTCTTAAACACCTTTAAATATAGCGGCGTTAAAAAATATAGTAACAAAATATATGATGTATACCAATTGGTTAAATCAAGTCCAATAACAGCATATAAGCCAAAAGCGCTAACTAGTCCATCTAATATGCCTTTTTGTCTAATTAACGAATCAATAACAATCATAACAAGGCAAAATGGAACAATTCTATATAATCTCTTTTTTATAAAAGAACCATAATCATTGTCTTTCTTGCAAGAAAAATACAAACCATATGCGGATAAAAACGAGAATACACAAGCACCACCATAGCCACAATTAACCAATGCAAATCTAATGAATTTGTTTGTAATAGGGAATTGAGAATGGAAAAAAGCTATCCATAACATAGCGATAGCCATTAATTCACTACGATGTTTACTTATTAACTTAATGTTCATTCCTCACAATCCTCACAATAAAAGATAATTTTATCTGGATCTTGTGGTAACTCATAGTAGTTTCTAAAGGTTTCAAAATGATAAGTATCACCTTCTTCGATATCGGCACCATGGACTGTATAAGGAGGGAATCTAGGAATCCAAGCTTCCTCTACCCAGTAATTTTCTTTATAGTCGTTGATTATGCCAAGTCTTTCGCTTTGTTTAATGCCAACCAAACGATATTTATAAAAATATTCTCTTGTTCTATCTCCAATTATTAGGACCATAACAATTAAGAATATAGTCTTAACATGATGTTTATTGATGTTAATAAAATCTAAAACTAAGATAGATACAACAATTAAATAATAAACAGTGTAGATTGCACATCTTGAACCATAGATTGGTGAATATAACATTACAAAAGCGTTACATCCTGCAAACATCAACATAAAGATGGACTTATTCTTTCTATAGTCATTATCTAAATAAGTGAACAAAATATAGAAAGCGTTAACTACGTATATTGGCCAAAAGATAGATGAATATATCGAATTTGGATTGTTTAACATATTATCGCCAAAGACAAAAGAGAATACCGAAACAATACCCATCATCAATATTATCGAAGGAACAATCTTTTTCTTAAAGCTCTTTTTCTTAGAAAAGAATATCATCATTAACAAACAAATCGAGAACAATGAAATTGCATAGTTATTCTTGATAAAGGTCATATTCAAGAAATTAGGATAACCATTTACAAGTTTCTCAAAGAATGACATTTTAACCCAACCTTCATGTTCTCTAAGCAAACGACTTGCACTGCCAGGAGACATTCTCATGATAGTGAAACTTACTGTACTGAATATGAAATTAGGTATCAAGAATTTAAATGCCTGTCTTTTGTATAAATATGAATAAATCAACAAGAAAACAATACCAACTATCATGCTAGCTGCAATATTTTCCATCATTAATCCAATAACAAATAGGAATACATTAGCAATAATCGCAAAGAAAACTAACTTTTTATCATATAAATCAGTCTTTAAAAGATGATCTACTATTACAAAATATACCAACGACAAAAACAAAGGAATAACATATGTGGTGCCCATAATCCAAGTATATGTTTCCATTCTTAAATTATCATCGACACTTAGCATCATAGCCACAATCAAAAGGCTACACATAATAGGTTTATTTTTAATATAAGCTAACTTATAAACACAAATGAAGATTCCCATAAACAACAATGGATTGATAATATCCCAAGCCCATTTATTACAAGGAACCAACATGCCCCATAGTTCGCTAAAAAAACGGCCAGACCATTCTTTATAAAAAGATAACGCCACCTTAACAGGCATTCCTAATCTGCCATTAAGGGCATATCCCCAATCATCTCCTCCTAGTGGTGTTTTGTGTGTTATATAAGTAAATAAACCTAATATAAATATCGAAACTAAAATATAGAAATTTTTCTTTTTAAATAAGTTACTCATCTTATAAATTATAAAATAAGAGACCAATAAAAGCTATTAGTCTCTCTTATATAAATCTCTTGTATACACTTTATCTGCTACATCATCTAAACAAGAATCATATCTATTCGCAATAATAGCGTTAGATTGTTTCTTAAACTTCTTCAAATTATTAACTACTTTAGATCCAAAGAAAGTTTCACCATCTTCTAAAGTTGGTTCATAAATAATAACTTCAGCGCCCTTAGCCTTAATTCTTTTCATAACGCCTTGAATTGAAGATTGTCTAAAGTTATCTGAATTAGACTTCATAGTTAAACGATAAACACCAACTACTACTTTGTGTTCCTTATTAACATTATATTCTTCACTATTACCATAAGCACCAGCCTTATCTAATACTCTATCAGCTATGAAATCTTTTCTTGTTCTATTTGATTCAACAATTGCCTCAATTAGGTTTTCAGGAACATCCTTGAAGTTAGCTAATAATTGCTTAGTATCTTTTGGTAAACAATAACCACCATAACCAAATGAAGGATTATTATAATGAGAACCAATTCTTGGATCTAAACATACACCATCAATGATTTCCTTAGTATTTAAACCCTTAGTCTCTGCATAAGTATCTAATTCATTAAAGTAAGAAACTCTTAAAGCTAGGTATGTATTAGAGAATAATTTAACTGCTTCAGCTTCAGTAAAGCCCATGAATAAAGTATCAATATTATCTTTTAAAGCTGCATCTTTTAATAAACTAGAAAACTTAACAGCCGCATCCTTGGTCTTATCATCGCAACCTACTATGATTCTACTTGGATATAAGTTATCATACAAAGCCTTTGATTCTCTTAGAAACTCTGGACTAAACATAATATGATCATTGTTCTTTTCTTTTCTAATACAATCTGCATAACCTACTGGAACAGTAGATTTAATAATGATATAAGCATTTGGATTATATTCCATTACCAAATCAATTACCTTCTCTACCGCACTAGTATCAAAATAATTTTGTTTAGGATCATAATTTGTAGGAGCTGCAACAATCACAAATTCAGCATCACTATATGCTTCCTTAGCATCTAATGTTGCCTTCAAATTTAATTCCTTAGTAGCTAAATATTCTTCAATATAATCATCTTGAATTGGAGACTTCTTATTATTAATCATATCAACCTTCTCAGGAATAATATCAACAGCCTTCACTTCATTATGTTGAGCTAACAATACAGCCAATGATAAACCAACATAACCAGTACCAGCTACAGCTATCTTACAAGGTTCTTTAACCAATCTTTCTCTTTTAACTTCTTCTTTTACAAACAAGTCATCAAAATCAAAGTTTAAAATTTCTCCCAACTTCTCTAATTGTTCAATAGTAGGTAAATAATCAGCATTCTCAATACGAGACAACATAGCTCTATTGATTTCACTTAACTCACTTAATCTATTTTGTGTAATATTTAATTCACTTCTTTTTTCCTTAACAATCTTAGCCAATAATTCCTTAGATATCTTTTTCATGTCATTCACCTCATACTTATGATATTTTAGATAACATATTTATGCAAGTGATTTATTATAATTAATTGTAAATGTTGTTTTAAACAACATATTTAATTATTTATTGCGCCAAAGGGGGCCATCCTTCTCTTTTTACTATGCCATCTTTTTAACAACACAAAGATTCTCAAACCCATTAGGAAGTTTTTCACCATTCAAACAATACTTGATTACACTACCCCAAATTTCTTCGTATCTTCCTTCTTCAAATTCACCTCTATTTGTTCGTAAAAAACTTCTAGGGTTTTGAGGCAAACAAATGATGTTACGGAAGTTATTTTCCCCAACTTTATTCATTATTTTACAGAAACACTCATACGCATTCTTACTATTAACAATCACATATTCTGCACCATTAATTTTTTTTAAAAGATTTATAATCTAAGGTACATTTTATTATGTTGTCATCACTAGATGGATCCGCATTTTCTCTTAACGCTTTATCAACCACATCTAGTAATAATATACATTTCTTTTCTAGAATAGTTTCTATATCTTTTATTATCTTTAAAGCCTCATCATCTCTATGCATACCATTTCTATATGAACCAGTATCACTTGTTTCATTTGCGATTGGGTATCCTTGTAATTTATTTTTTAAAGATTCTAAACAATCAATTCCTAAACCACAATCTAAGTATTCATACAATGAATCTCCCCGGGTCAAGACCCGGGGTATCTTACCCTAAGCGATGCAAA
>ERZ1026772.1495-NODE-1495-length-12402-cov-5.463189_pt1 | contig 12402 bp, 10 predicted proteins | sample MGYA00380124_ERZ1026772 | MGnify/ENA primary metagenome ERZ1026772 (study PRJEB33269, sample SAMEA4719760) | human gut metagenome | biome: human-associated habitat; feature: organic feature; material: feces | place: Cameroon | collected 2013-10 ...
ATCATTCATGGTTTTCCCTCGCTTGTATGTTGAAATGCGCGGACATTATATCACATCAAAACGAAAAAATCCAGTCAAAATCGAAGGCGGGCGCTTACGCCCGCCTTCGTCATAGATTCTCACAGAGAAATCGTCTCCAAGAACTTCGGATTGCACATTCCCATGGTCATGCGGGGGTAGGTGTCTTTCATTTGAAGCCGTTCCTCCTCCGTAATGGGGGTCAGGACTTCCTCACCAAGAGCCAGACTTCTATCCCGATAGCTTTGGAAGGTACTGATGCTGTAAACAATACGTTCTATCGGAACAGCCGTATTGTTTTCCACTTGATAATAAACTGTTGCGCCGCTGTCGTCACTATTTTCCAGGACATTCCCTTCACACAAGAACATCATGTCTCCGGTCAAAATCTCATGCACTGTTCCGTTTTGGATTCCGGCCACCTTACAAAGTACCCCGTCCATGCTAAACAGCAGCAATTCGTCCTGCCCGTCGCCGTCCAGATCCCGAACTGCACAGTATTTGACCACGTCTGTGTCAACTGTGGAAAGATACCCTTTGTAATTGGCCAGAGACGCAGCATCAGCTTCTTCACGAGCGTCCGTCGAAGATGTCTTTTCAAGGGGCTTCGGGTTAGCTGCCCACATGAGCATACGGAAGTAAGCGTTGGTCACACGATAAGCCTCATCCTCCGTGATGGGCGTCAAATCCTCTTCAAGGGGGGCATAATTGTTGTCCCGATACCACCGGCTTTCATTGCCATTGTAGGTAATGCAGTCGAACGGGACAGCGGCATGGTTTTCCACCCGATAGTAGGTCATTCTTTCCCCGCCGCCAGAGAACCCCTCCCATTCTTCCAGAACATTGCCCTCGCACAGCCAAAGAATATTGCCGTTCAAAATTTCCTGCGCAGTACCATTTTGATTTGCGGCCACCTTCGTCAGCGTTTCTCCCGAATTATACAGCAGCAATTCATTCTGTCCGTCACCGTCCAGGTCACGAAGCGCGTAGTATTTTATGGAACTCGTGTCGATGGTGGAAAGATACCCTTCATAGTCGGCCAGTGCCGGGTCGTAGCTCCCGGCACTGGCGTCTGCGAATGGTGTAATTGTAATGGGAAGGCTGGCGGCGGCACTGTAAATTTCGTCCTCCGACCAGTTTTCGTCGGTGATCGGCGCGAGGTCGTTCTCGCCCGTTCCCCGGAACCAGGGGTGATCCGGGTCTGTCGCCGCGTCAAACCGGATAAGGCTGTCCGTGACCAGCTGTCCCCTGCTCAGGTGGCAGTACACATAGTCCGCGGACGCCGCGCCGTTCGACCCGATGTTCAGGATGCGGAAACCTTCCCGCAGCTCATAGGAATTCCGATCCCAGCCGGTGAACACATGCACCAGCTTGCCGTCCACCAGAGAATACAGGTCGTAAATGACCTGCCGTTCGGCGTCGTTGGCGATGATAAGCTCATCCGCGCCGTCATTGTCCAGATCAAGGAGCGCATAGCCCAACTCGCTGGGGGAGGTTGCGTAGCTCACCAGAATGCTGATGTCCGCGTTGCTGCACGCCTCCCCGCCCCAGTGCTCCGTAAGGGCGGTGACATATTTGGCGATGACCGGCTGGTAGGCCTCCGGAATCGCGGTGCCGTTCTCGGTGGGGGCGGTGGTTTCAACGGGGGCGTTCTGGGTTCTCGGGGCGAGGGACAGGTCAAAGGTGTTGGCAAAGGCTTCCAGCGCCGCCTTTCCCATCTGGGTGTCTCCCGTCGTGGCGTTCATCACAACGATTACGACAACGGAGTCGCCGGTGTCCGTCAACACGAGGGAATTGTTCTGCCCCACGGCAATGAGGACATCCGTCCCGGCGGTGGTGACATAGTTCGACCACTGGTAGTCGCTCGTATTCTCGATTTCCCAATAGGCCGTGGAGAGGGTCTGCTTCATGGCGCGGTACACCCGGTATTCTATGGGGTAGTCTACGCCGCTGACCGTGGTCGCGCCCCAGAATTCAAAGTTGCCGTCAGCGGAATAGCTGGGATTGCTGGTGGTCACGTCCCCGTTCCCGGAGGCTTTGACCATGCTTCTGACATTCAGCGCAGTGAACATTTCTTCGGTGGTATCCGGGGAAATTCCGTCTCCGACCTTGTTCAGGCCGTATTTTGTGCAGATTTCGTCCACCTTCTGCGCCATTTCCGTATTCCGGCAGCCATAGGCGCGGTACGCTTCGGAGAGGGTCTGATCGACGTCGCCGGTGGCGTTGTAGCTCTGGACGTAGTCCTTGATCTCCATGCTGGCCTTGTAATTTGCCGAGGATAGCAGGCTTTCCAGCGTCAGCGGCGCGGTAGGGACATTGGACATGGACGGCGAAGTCTTATCCGTCCGTCCGAGGACAAAAATGCCCAGCAGCACCACCGCAAACAGCGCCGCGGCGGCGGGAATGATCGTCCACCAGCGCTGAGACGATGCCTTCTGCTGATGCGCGCCCCGGCGATGGGGCTTTTCGGCGGGAAGCTGGGCTTCCAGAGCCGCGCGCATTCTGGCTCTCTGGGCAGGCGTGGGGTTGACCGTGTTCAAAGCGTCACAAATCACTTGACTTTTCATCTGTCAGCACCTCCTAACATGGTCATAAGCTGCTTTCTTGCCCGGGACAGGCGGCTGCGGACGGTACTTTCCGGACAGTTCTGATGGGCGGCGATCTCCGCAGTGGTGTATCCCTCGTAGTAGTACAGATAGACGACGTCCTTGTAGTCCTGGGGCAGCGCCAGAATGGCGTCCAGCACGTCGTTTCCCGTTTCCGTCCGCTCCTGGGGCAGGGACGTGTAATCGTCTATGTTCTCATTTTTACGCCACCACTTTTTCAGGGTGTCCTTGCAGAGGTTCGACGCCGTGATAATGAGCCACGCCTTTTCGTGGCGTTGGTCTGCAAAAGGCTTTCCGTTGGACATCAGCCGCAGGAAGGTCTCCTGGGTCATATCCTCTGCTTCCGGGGCGTTTTTCATGTATGCGTAGCAGACACGGTAAACGGTGTCTACCTGGCGGTCATAGATTTCCATGATTTCTTTGTTGGTGCGCAGCAAAGTAGGCATTTGCCTTCCCCTCCTCTCAGATAAGAAACGATTCAATGGGTCAAAATGTTGCATGGCAGATTATTTTTCACAAAAATGCTGTCATCCCGCCGCGGCGGGATGACAGCGCTTCCTTTTTCAGCTCCACAGGCATTTCCAGTTCTGGACAAAATATTCCACGCCGGAATAAACCGTGGTGAGCACAATAACACCGATAACGATCCAATTGAGTACGGTCGCGCCGGGCAGCGCCATCATGACGCAAAGCCCCACCATGGTGCTGGCGGTTTTCACCTTGCCGCTCCATCCGGCGGCGATCACATGCCCCTTCTGGACGGCGATCAGCCGCAGTCCCGTCACGGCAAATTCCCGGGTCAGCACGATCATCAGCGCCCAGGCGGGAAACACGCCCCACTGGCAGAACATACACATGGCGGCGATCACCAGCAGCTTGTCAGCCAGGGGGTCAAGGAATTTTCCAAAATCCGTGACCTGATTGTAGTGCCGGGCGATATAGCCGTCCAGGGAATCCGTCAGGCTGGCAACAATAAAAATGGCGAGAGAAATGTACATCCACATCCCCGGCGCGCCGCCGGATAAGTACATGGTCACCATAAACGCCGGGATCATTGCCACCCTCACCAGCGTAATTCTGCTTGCCAGCGTCATGCTTCTTCCTCCACCACATAGCCGCACAGATCGCCGTCGGTGCAGCCGTCAATTTTTACCATGACAAAATCGCCCTCGTGAACCGGCTCGTCGGACGCGATCCAGACCCGCCCGTCAATGTCCGGGGAGTCGGCGAAGGTGCGGCCGTAGAACTGCCCGCTTTCCTCGTCGTAGCCGTCCACCAGAACCTCCATGGTCTTGCCCAGCTTTTCGGCGTTGTAGGCGTCCATGATCTCCGATTGCAGCATTTCCACGATTTCCGCCCGCTTGACGGCGGTGTCCGTGTCCACATGCTCCATTTCTGCGGCGGGGGTGCCTTCCTCCGGCGAGAACGCAAACGCGCCGACCCGCTCCAAGCGCTCCTCCCGCAGGAAATCGCACAGCTCGGCGAATTCTTCCTCTCCCTCACCGGGCAGACCGGTGATCAGACTGGTGCGGATGACCAGTCCGGGAATCCCGGCTCTCAGCCTTGCGAACAGGGCTTTCAGAAACGCCCCGTCGCCCCGGCGGTTCATCAGCTTCAGGATTTTGCTGTTGCAGTGCTGGATGGGGATGTCCAGATATTTGACGATCTTCGGCTCGGAGGCCATGACCTGAATGAATTCGTCGTCGATTTCGTCTGGATAGACGTAGTGAACACGAATCCAGTGCAGTCCGTCGATCTCACAGAGCTTCCGCAGAAGCTCCGGCAAAAGCCGCTTGTGTCCGGGCAAGTCCGTGCCGTAGCGGCTGGTGTCCTGGGCGACCACGATCAGCTCCTTCACGCCGCTGTCTGCCAGCATCCGGGCTTCGTAAAGCACGTCGTCCATCTGGCGGCTGCGGTATTTGCCCCGAAGGGAGGGAATGACGCAGTAGGCGCAGTGGTTGTCGCAGCCCTCGGCAATTTTGATAAAGGCGTAATGCCCCGCCGTGGTCATGATGCGTCCCGTTTCTACTTCCGGGGCGTCGATGGAGCCGAAGTCCACCACCTGCTCCCCGTTCAGGAGCTTTTCAATGGCGGGAACGATTTCCGTGTAGCTGCCGGTACCCAGAATACCGTCCACCTCGGGCATTTCCTTCAGAATGTCCTCCTGATACCGCTGGGACAGGCAGCCGGTGACCAGGATTTTGCCCACCAGTCCCTCCGCTTTCAGGGCGGCGGTCTGCAAAATGTAGTCGATGGCTTCGGATTTTGCCGAATCGATAAAGCCGCAGGTGTTGATGACCACCACGTCGCTGCCGACCACATCCGACTTGACGGTATGTCCTGCCTCCTGCACCCGATACATCATCCGCTCGCAGTCCACCTGATTCTTGGCGCAGCCGAGGGAGATAAAACCAATATTTGCCATAATTCAGAATTCCTCCTGAAAATCTTCTGTGTCAAAGGAAAGCGCGTCCAAAGCACGCCGGACGTTGACGTAGCTGTGACCCCGGCGAATCAGCGCATCCACGGCACGCCTGATCTGCTTTTCGTCGGAGTCCGCGTCCAAACGACTTTTCAGAAACGCCGTGATTTTCTCCGTCTGGTCTGGGTAGTCCGCAAGTGCCTCGTCCCAGTATTCCTTGGGGATGCGCTTTTCGTAAAGCGCCTGCTTGGCGCGTGCAAGGCCGTAGCCCTTGGAGATGCAGCTGCTCACCACCTGCTCCGCCGTCGCCCGGTCGTCTACAAGATGCAGGTCTTCCATCCAGGCAACCGCTTCTTTGGCCTGCTGGGGGTCTTCCCCCTTGCGCACCAGACGGGCTTCCAAGTCCCGGCGGGAAACGCTGGCGGCGGAGACAATGCGGACTGCCCGCATTTTAGCGGACATCTGCCCGGCGGCGGTGCGGAGGGCTTCTGTCTCCTGCTCGTCCAGCTCCTTGCCGGAATAAAGGGCGAAATCCTCCACCGTCTGGCGGTACAGACCCATCCGGCTTCCGTCGTCAAAGGTCACCCAATAGCGCCCCGCCCGGTCGGGAGCCGTTTTCAGGGACTCAACCTTCATCGTCAAAATCGTCGGCGCTGACGGCTACCGCCTTATCGGCGGCCTTGGCGGGCGCCTTGGGGGCGCCGTTGTTCAGCTTCCACAGATTCTCCCGCACCTCGGCTTCCACCTTCTCGGCGATGTCGGGGTTGGCGATGAGGTAATCCTTTACGGAGTTCGCGCCCTGACCGATGCGCTCGTCGCCCATGGAGAACCAGCTGCCGCTCTTCTGGATAATGTCCAGCTGAACCGCCAGATCCACCAGCTCGCCCCACTTGGAAATGCCCTTGCCGTAGAGAATTTCAAACACGGCTTCCCGGAAAGGCGGCGCGACCTTGTTCTTGACCACCTTGACCCGGGTCTTGTTGCCGATGACATTGCTTCCCTCTTTGATGGACTCAATGCGGCGCACGTCCAGACGGACGGAGGAATAGAATTTCAGCGCGTTGCCGCCGGTGGTGGTCTCCGGGTTGCCGTACATCACGCCGATCTTCATACGCAGCTGGTTGATGAAAATGACCACACAGTTGGTCTTGGCGATGGTGCCTGCCAGCTTCCGCAGCGCCTGAGACATCAGACGCGCCTGCAGGCCGACAAAGGTGTCGCCCATTTCGCCCTCGATTTCCTGCTTGGGAACCAGCGCGGCCACGGAGTCCACGACCACCGCGTCCACCGCGCCGGAGCGAACCAGCGCATCGGTGATTTCCAACGCCTGCTCACCGGTATCGGGCTGGGACACCAGCAGGTTGTCCGTATCCACGCCCAGCGCGGCAGCATACACAGGGTCAAGGGCGTGTTCCGCGTCCACGAAGGCCACCTCGCCGCCCCGCTTCTGGGCTTCCGCCAGAATGTGCAGCGCCAGGGTGGTCTTACCGGAGGATTCGGGGCCGTAGATCTCAATGATTCTGCCCTTGGGCACGCCGCCGATGCCCAGCGCCGCATCCAGCGCCAGAGAGCCGGTGGGGATGGCCTCCACGTTCATCTCCGGGCGGTCGCCCAGACGCATGACCGTGCCCTTGCCGAAGTTCTTGTCGATCTGGGCAAGGGCCGTCTGCAATGCCTTTTTCTTGTCCGACGCGGGGGCGGGGGCTTCATAAACCGTTTTCTTTGTAGCCATAATCAATCTTCCTTCCTGCCGTACTGGGCAAGCACGGCACGTTCTCTGTCATTATAATCTCTGGTTCGTTCCAGAATGGCATACCCATTTTCTTCCAGAATCCGGCACACATCGTCTCCCTGTCCCATGCCGAACTCGAAGCAGACAAATCCGCCCTTTTTCAGCGCGGGCGTGTAGTTCTCCACGATGGCGCGGTAGAAGTCCAGGCCGTCCTCCCCGCCGTAAAGCGCCATTTCCGGCTCAAAATCCTTGACGCTGTGGGGAAGCGACTGCATTTCCGCCCCGGTAACGTAGGGCGGGTTGGAGACGATCATGTCGTATTTCCCGAGAAAGGCCGGGGCTTTCTGCATGGCATCCGCCTGAACGCACCGCACCCGTCCGCCGAGACGGTTCAGGCCGGTGTTCTCCTTGGCGACCGCCAGGGCTTCCATGCTCAAATCTGCAAGCGTCACCTTCGCGTCCTTGACCCGGCTGGCAATGGCAAGACCGATGCAGCCGGAGCCGCAGCACAAATCCAGTATCCGGGGATCCTGCTCCAGAAACAGTGCCTTGCGAATGGCAAGCTCTGCCACGGCGCAGGTATCGTCCCGGGGAATCAGCACATCCGGCGTTACCCGAAGGGGTAGGCCGTAAAACTCCCACTCCCCCAGCACGTAGGCCAGCGGCTCCCCGTCCAGCAGCCGCCGGACGGCGCGGCTCATATCCAGGCAAACCTGCTCCGATGCGTACAGGTCACGGTCTGCCAGAATGGCCTCCTGGCTCTTCCCGGAAAAATGGCACAGCAGATGCCGCGCCATCATCCCCGCCGTCTGGGCGTCCTCGGTTTCCAGCAGCGCATGGCGGGCGTCCAGATACAGCTGGCCGTATTGCTTCACCAACGGTCAGAACCCTCCTTCTCGGGCAGCACGGCCTGTACCGCCGCGATACCCACCTCAATCATGGAGTCGTCCGGTTCGTTGGTGGTGAAATGCTGCATCCACATCCCCGGCGCGGAAAGCGCTCTCGTAAAAGTGTTGTCATTTCTTCCGCACCAGCGGTTGATCTCGTAGGTGATGCCCACCACCACCGGCAAAAGCAGCAGCTTGAAGGCGATCATCAGCAGCCGGTAGCCGAAGGTGCCGCGAATGGCTTCCAGCCCCGGGAAAATCGCCAGCAGCGCCGACGACGCAACGGAAAACACCAGAATGGAGATCACCATGACCACCAGCAGGAAGCTGGTGCCGCACCGCGGGTGCAGCCGGGTCATTTTCCGCACATTTTCCACCGTCAGGGGCAGTCTCGCCTCATAGCAGCGAATGGTCTTATGCTCCGCGCCGTGGTAGGAAAACACCCGCTTCATGTCGGGCATTTTGGACACCAGAATCATATACGCCATGAAAATCACCATGCGGATGATGCCCTCCACCAGGTTCAGGAGCAGCGTGCCGGTAATGATCTTGTCAAAAAATCCGCTGATGACCATAGGCAGCAGGAAAAACAGGCCGATGGAAAGCAGCAGCCCCATGGCCACGGCAATGCCGACGATGGCCTTCTGGAAGGCTTCGCTTCCCAGCTTCTTTTCCAGCCACTTATCAAATTTGGACGGCTCCTCCTGCATTTCGTCGGGAGCCAGGTCGGCAGACCGCAGCAGCGCCTTCACGCCCACGATCTGCGCGTCGAAGAAGTTGAAAATACCCCGGATAAACGGCCAGTTTTTCCAGGAGTCGGGCGGGTTCAGCTTCCGCGGCGAAACCTCCACGGTCAAGCCGTCCTTGCCCCGGATGACGATGGCGTCCTTTTCAGGCCCCCGCATCATGATGCCCTCGATCAGCGCCTGACCGCCGATCATGGTTTTGAATTTTTCACAGGTTTCGGTTTCTTTGTTTGCCATGGTTTCTCCTCAATGTTCCGCCGGAAGACGGATGGTCACCAGCGTGCCGCCGCCCTCGGCGTTTTCCAGCGTCAGCGTGCCGCCGTGCATTTCCACAATCTCGTCGCACACCGCAAGGCCAATGCCCGTTCCCCGGACGCTGGAGCTGCCCTTGTAGAACTTCTTCTTTACCAATGGCAGCTCGTCCTCCGGAATACCGGGGCCAAAGTCCCGGATATAGACGATCACGTTTTCGCCGTCAAAGGACATGGACGCCTCGATCCGCTTGCCGGAGCCGCCGTGCTTGGCGGCGTTGTCCAGCAGGTTCAAAAATACCTGCCGCATCCGCTGGGGGTCGCAGGGAATCTCCGGGATGTCCTCGTCGTTGTCCAGGTATACCAGCTGAATGCCATCCTGTGCCAGACGGCTGCCGTACATATACACCGTGTCCTCGAATTCCCCCCGGATGTCCGTCATTTCCACGGCCAGGGTCATGCGTCCGTCCTGCATCCGGGTGAAGTCCAGCAAGTCCATAACCATCTCCGTCAGGCGCTTGGCCTCGCTGGAAATGATCTTCATCCCCTGCCGGGTGTCGTCGTTCAGGTCGTCTCCGGCCAGCAGCGTCTCGCTCCATCCGTTGATAACGGTCAGCGGGGTGCGCAGCTCATGGGACAGCTGGGAGACGAACTCCGCCTGCATTTTTTCGTTCTGGGCGATTTTCGTGGACATTTCGTTGATGGTGTCCGCCAGATCGCCGATCTCGTCCTTGAAGGGCGTCTGAATCTGGACGCCGTAGCTGCCGGAGGCGATTCTCTGGGCTTTTTCCGTGATCTCCGCCACAGGATTTAAGATGGAGCGGATGCAGTAGCCGCTGCTGAGCAGCACCACCGCCAGCACCACCGTCAGTACAAAGCAGCAAACCAAGCACACCAGAACGATCTGCCTGTTCACCAGCCGGGTGGAGGTCACGTAGCGCAGCACACCGATGACCTCGCCGTTGGAATAGATCATGGGGCAGGAAACCGCTATGATGCGTTCCCCGGTGTTCGGGTCGCGGCCGATGTAGGAGCTTTTGTCCCGGATGCTGATGGCGTCCCAGATATCCGACGTACTGGGAGACGGCCCCGCCCAGGGACCGTAGGAGGACGCCACGAGACTGCCCTGATTGTTGATAAATTGCAGCTCAATCTTGCCCTTGTCCTCAAAGGTCTTGGCATAGGTGATACAGGACTGGTAGTAATCGCCGTAGTCCTGGTTGATATAGTCGGCAAAAAAATCCGTAGTGGTTTTCGCCCGGTTCTCCATGTCAGACTGCATGTTGGAGTAGTAGTAGGTGGCGTAGGACGCCGTTACCGCCATCACGCACACCAGCCCCAGGGCGAAGACAACGCCGACGGTGTTCAGCAGCCAGCGTTTTCGCAGGCCGCCCGTCTTTTTCATGGATTTCATGTTCATTCCGGGTTAGGCGCCCCACTTGTAGCCCAGACCCCAGACCGTGGTGATATAGCTGGGATTGGAGGTATCGTCCTCGATTTTCAGGCGAAGGCGGCGGATGTTCACGTCCACAATTTTCAGCTCGCCCTCGTAATCCCGTCCCCAGACGGCGGAGAGAATGTCCTCCCGGGAAAGCGCTCTGCCCGGATTCTGCATAAACAGCTTCAGGATCGCGTACTCCACCTGGGTCAGGCGGATACGGTTCCCATTCTTTTCCAGGGTATGGTTGCGGGTGTTCATCACGAAGGGTCCCTGGGTCAGCAGCTCGGAGCTTGCTGAGCTGTCGCCGCCGATACGGCGGTACAGCGCGTCAATCCGGGCAGTCAGCTCCGCGGGAGAAAAGGGCTTGGTGACATAGTCGTCCGCGCCGGTCATCAGGCCGGTGACCTTGTCCATCTCCTGGGTGCGGGCGGTGAGCATGATAATGCCCATCTGCTTGTTGCTGGCACGGATGCGGCGGCAGACCTCGAAGCCGTCCATATCCCCCGGCACCATAATATCCAGGATGGCAACGCCGATGTCCGGGGTCTGGGCGATGGCGTCCAGCGCCTCCTGGCCGTTCCCCGCCTCGATGGCGTCGTACCCTGCCCGCTTCAGGTTGATCACCACAAAGCTTCGGATATTCAGTTCATCTTCCATAATCAGTACTTTTTTCATATGACACCCCTCAAGTCTCTCCCGTTTTCCAATCCTGCTGAATCAGATGGAAGCTGTTGATAAGTTGATTCTCTGTAATGCCGAATTGCGCCGCGTTCGCCTCCAGCTTCGCGGCGTAAACCACGCCTTCTGCCCGATAGAAGGCAAACCGGCCGTCCACCGTGGCGTCCTCCTCCCGGCTTCCGCCGGTCAGAACATAAATGGAAAACACATCCAACGCCTGCCGGTAGTCCTCGTCCCACACGTAGAACGTATACCGTCCGCCGTCCTGATCTACCGATACCCGCGCCGCCCAGCTGCTCGCCAGCTGCATGTACCAGCCGCCCAGGTAATTGTGGAAGGTAAAGAGCTTGTCCATCTCCCTGCCCTCCAAGTCCATGGCGAACCAACGGATGAGAAACTTCTGCTTCCCCTCATGTTCCGGGGAAATGCGCTTCATGGTGATCAGGCTGGGAAGTTCCATCACGCCGTCGCCGTCGATGTCTTCGGCGTACACATAGTAATTTCGCAGGGTCTGGACGCTGGTGTCCGAATCCCGGGAATAGGAAATATTGGAAAAACGATCGTTCCGCCAGGCGAAAACGTCCGTCACAATGGCGCTTTCGTTTACCGCGCTGGCGACGAATACCGCAGGGGTTCCGCCCAGCAGCCGTCCCTCCGTGATCCGCCGGATGTGGGATGCATTCTCCGACACGTTGACCTCCACCGAGCGTTCAATGCTGCCGTCCTGCACGCGGTACAGCACCGCGGAGCCTGTCCCGGTTTCCGATTCGCCTGGGAGAATGACCATCAGCTCACTGCACCCGTCGTCATCCAGGTCGCAGGTGATAAATTTGGAGTAGCCCACCATCATCAGCTGCTCAGCGCTGCCGCCGGAAAAGGAGTACACCGACACACTGCGCAGCACCTGGTCACTGAGCTGCCGCCCAACCACCAGCTCGTAGCCGGGGGCGTCGTCCATCTGCACGTATTCCACCTGCTCAAAGGCGGAGCCGTTGCTCTGAATGACCTCCATCAGGCGGCACGTGCCGTCCTCCTCCTGCCGGAAAATCAGCACCTGCAAAGGGTTGGCAGAGCTTCCCTGGGCAAAGACGATATATTCCTCCACGCCGTCGCCGTCCAGATCGGCCATCTGCACCGTCTGCCGGTTTTCCCCGGAGACCGGCGCGGAATAGCTCAGGCCGTACATGGCGGAATCGATGGCAGACTGCAGGCTGTCATACTCCTTCGACCGCTTTGGCAGCGCATACATTTCATTCACCGTCTGCAAGGCGCAGCCGGTCAGCAAAACCGACGTGAGGATGAGCAGCGGAAGCAGCCATATTCGCTTTTTCACGGCATCAACTCCTCTCGATTGATTATTATACCACAATATGTTCTAAAAGAAAAGCTGTTTCAGCACAACATTCGCTTCTCCGAGCACATTTTTCAGCTCAGTAAGCATATTCTCCCGGATGCAGCACCGGGTACCCCGGCGTCGTCCCGTGTCCGCAAAGTAAAGCACCGCAGTGCTGTCCCCGGGGAACATGTTCAGGATGCACCGGATTTTGGGGTACAGCGCCCCTTCCTCCCCCGGCAGGCGGAGATACAGCGTGCCGCTCTTGTCCGTCTGCTGCGGCCGCTC
>ERZ1026772.1498-NODE-1498-length-12379-cov-5.341204_pt1 | contig 12379 bp, 1 predicted proteins | sample MGYA00380124_ERZ1026772 | MGnify/ENA primary metagenome ERZ1026772 (study PRJEB33269, sample SAMEA4719760) | human gut metagenome | biome: human-associated habitat; feature: organic feature; material: feces | place: Cameroon | collected 2013-10 ...
TCGAACTCGAACTACCCGTCGAGGGGCGAACGTATGAGCCGGTCGAACTCGAACTACCCGTCGAGGGGCGAACGTATGAGCCGGTCGAACTCGAACTACCCGTCGAGGGGCGAACGTATGAGCCGGTCGAACTCGAACTGCCCGTCGAGGGGCGAACGTATGAGCCAGTCGAAGGCGTCGTCGTCGATGGGCGAACCATCGTAGAAGGCGTCGTCGCCGAGGGGCGAACGACAGTCGTCGAAGATGGGCGCGTCGTCGAAGTCGTCGACGAAGGCCGCGTGTTGCTGTTGTAGCCGTTATTGTAGCCGTTGTTGTAGTTGTTATTATAATTGTAGTTGTTGTTATAACCGTTATTGTAGCGGTTGTTGTAGTTATAGTTGTTGTAGTTGTTATTGTAGCGGTTATTCGTATACCCGTAATTGTTATTATAGCTATTATTGTAGTTATAGCTATTGTAGCCGGGCAACGGACGGCTATAGCCTACAGTCGTTCTGTAACTGGTTTGATATCGAACGGGGGGATTCGATACGTAATAGGTTTGCAAATCGTAGTGCGTGTGGTTCGGGTTGTAGTACGAATTGCGCGATCCGTAATAGGTGTAGTAGTTGTATGAGCCGACGCGGGTGTAGTTGTAGTAGCCGCTAGCCGCCCAGTGGTGACGGTGAGGCCCATTGATGTAGCACCAGCCGTTGCCAACGGGTAGAGGATGCACGCCCATGTAGTAGTAGGTGTTGAAGTTGATGTTCGAGACGTAGTAGCTCGGGTCACCGACGAATACGTAACGCCCATTGTCGACGACGAAGAATGTATCGTCGTTAGGCGCGTAGCTGTGCGTATGGGCTCCCGATATCGAGCACCAATCGGCATCGCCATGGACGTCGTAGACGGGGTGGGGGCCATAATAGGCGACCGACGCAGCCGCCGTCGAGTAGCTACCACTGACCGAATAAGAGCCATCGGTCGCGGCAAAAAAGCAACCCGTCATGGCAAAAAGGGAAACAACAAGCGCTGATAACAATGAAACTTTTCTAAACATATCGACCTCCTTAAGCGTATAACGCCTAATCTTCACATCATGAACAGTTACCCAAGGGCGAATCGCCCTTGCGTTAATGCGTAATATTGCACATCGTGTGCCAATACGAACAGAAAAAAAAACGCCGCGAGCAAAGCCGCGGCGTATAGAGATTGATCGATATATCGCCAGCGCCTTTATCGGGCGCTAGCGTAGATTCGATAACGAGTGGTTAGCCGAGTTCGGCGAGTGCCGCCTTTGTCGGAGCGTGGTTTGGATCGACGCCGAGTGCGCGGTTGAACATGTCTTTTGCGCGTTTGGGGTCGTTCGTTTTCACGCGCAACATCCCCAAGTAGTAGAAGATGTTCGTTTTGACTTCTTTGTCTTTGACGTTCATCTGGTGGAGCAACAAGGTTTGCATGATCTTGAGCGCAGCGTCGTAGTCGCCGCTTTCGAAGAGCATGATGCCGAGCTCGAGGTTATTGGGAATGTTGTTTTTATCGATGGCATTGGCAGCTTCGAAGGCTTGTCGAGCGCCGTCGAGGTCACCGCTCATCTTGAGCATGCGTCCTTTGAGGCTGTAGAACGGAGGGAGTTTCTTCGTCTGTTTCGATTCGGTCAGGCTATCGATAATGCCGTCGAGGATGGGTTTTGCGGCGGCGAAATCGTCTGCTTTGATATAGGCATTGACGAGTTTTTCGGAGACGTCGATGTCGTCGGGGCGCAATTCGTGAATTTGTTGCAATGCAATTGCGGCAACTTTAGCAAATTCAGGCGCTTGTGATGCTGTTTCGACGATCTTTTCGTAGACCGCAATCTTGGCATCGTCGTCGCTTTGGAGTTTTGCCTTGTGCGAGAGCAGTTGCAATGTCTTTTGTAAATCGCCCGAAGTTTCGGCAATTACCATGAGCTCGTTGAGTGCTTCTTCGCATTCTGGGTCGCGTTGCAACGCCGCCTGATAACTCGCTTCGATTTGTTCGACCGACCAATTTGCTTTTCGAACGATGCGAGCGACGTGGCAATAAATCGGGGCTTCGTCTTTGGGCGAATCGACGATTTTGATCTTGGCGTGCAAAGCGTTGAGAGCGAGGTCGTAGGATTTTTGTTGTTCGTAGATGTCGATGAGAGAATCGAGAGCTTCGACGTTGTTGCTTTGTACCTGGAGAACGTCTTTGAGCGAACGGATCGCGGTATCGACGTCACCTAGGTGCGTAGCGGCGAGTTTTGCAATTCGAATGTTGAAGATGAGAATGAGGTTTTCGTCGGTTGCGGCCTTTTTCTGCTCTTCGAGCAAGTCGTACAACTCTTGGAATTCGCCATTCTTTGAGTAGAGCTTATCGAGCCCGTTGAATGCATCGGCATTGGCAGGATCGTCGTTGAGGGCATCTTTGAGTAGGTCGATGGCATCCATATCGTTTTCGAAATGGACTTCGGCGATCTGAGCACGTTTGACTTTGAGAGCGGCCTTCTTCGCCGTCGAATCGGTATCGTCGATCTGAGCGAGGAACAGATCGTCGAGGTCTTGATATTGCTCGTGCGCGGCATAGATGCGTTCGAGAGCGGCGTAGATTTCGGGCGTTCGGTGAATGTTCTTCGCATCGTTATAGGCATCGATAGCCATGGCAGCATCGTCGAGTTTTTCGTCGGCTGTTTTTGCGATCGTCATATAGATGTCGAAGCGAGCATCATCGTCGTTCGTCGAGAGCAATTTCTTGTTGAGCAATTCGACGTATTTATCGAACGCGCCGGCTTCGGAATAGAGGACGAGTAGCGGATCGATGGCATTGAGGTCGGTATCGTCGATTTCGACGATCTTTTCGAGGAAGCCCATGCCGCGCTCGTTGAGACTGAGCACGTTGAGAGCCAAATCGGCACATTGGAAGAGGAGTGCTTTTTGAGCATCGGGTTCGAAAGTGAGCGATGCCAACGTCGAACGGATTTCGAGCAATTCCGCAGATTTATTTTCGGTGGCATAGATCGATTCGAGCAGACGCAAAGCGTCGATATTTTCGGCGTCGAGTTCGAGGATTTTCTTGAGCACATCGACGGCTTCGTCGTTTCGTCCGAGTTTTTGAGCATCGAGTTTTGCCAATTTCGCCATGAGGGCAATTTTGTCGGTATCGTCGCTCGCCACTTCGATAGCTTTTGCATAGGCTTGTGCCAAATCGTCCCAGCGTTCGATTTTTTCGGCGATTTCTTCGATGGCATTCATGACATCGGCATCGCTCGGGTCGCAGACGAGTGCATTGCGATACGACGCGAGGGCCGCAGAATCGTCGCCGAGTTTATCGCGCTGAATTTGCGCCAATTGCTTCGTATAGGTGAGTTTATCGACGGGATCTTGCGAAACTTCGATCTTTGCTTCGAGCAATTTGGCGAGTTTTTCGTCGTCGCCATTTTGAGCGTATCGCGGTTCGAGGATTTCGGCGATATCGCCGACGAGGTCTTTATTCGCGAGTAGCGATTCGAGTGCGGCGACAGCCTTTTCGTTATCGTTTTCGTCCCAGAGGATTTGTTTGAGCAGTTCGAGCGCGCGTTCGGGTTCTTTTTCGATGACGATTTCGACGAGTTCGTAGCGCAATTCGTTGATCGGCTGAGCCCCGTTATCGATGCGCGTCGCCAAGATATCGGCGAGTTTATCGAATTGTTGAGTTTGTCGATAGAGTCGATGCAAGTTCGAGAGAGCTTCTTCGTTCATGGCATCGATCCCGAGAATGCGTTCGTATTGTGCAATGCTCTTGTCGAGATCGGTGAGTTGTTGTTCGTAGTATTTTGCCGCGATGAGCGAAAGTTTAATCGAAGCATCGGGATCGTCGGCAGTTTCGATGACTTTTTCGCAAAGCGCCGTCAGGGTTGTATATCGTTCGTGGCGCGAAGCAATCGTCTCTGCCAATTCGACGATTTCGTCGTCGGATGGATTTGCCATGAGAGCTTTTTCGATGAATCCGAAGGCCTTATCTGGGTCGTTGAGGACTTCGTCGGCGACGTGAGCGGCTTCGATATAGAGCGAACGCTTGTCGAATTCGTCTTGAGCCACATCGATCTTTCGCTCGCAGATGCCCATGTATTCGGCATCGCGATGATTTTGTTTGTAGATCGGGATGAGGATCGCTGCGATTTCGTTGACGAGTTCTTCTTTTTCGAGAAGTTTTTGCAACATATCGATGGCGGCTTCGTTTTGGGCGTCTTCGTCGAGGATGCTCTTGAGGACGTCGATAGCACGCATATCGTCGTGTACGTTATCGATGAGGATGTGAGCCATATCGATTTGTCGCGAGTGTTTGAGTGCCGAATCGCCGTGATTGCTTGCGACGTCGACTTGGGATTCGATGACGGTGATGAGATCGTCGTATTGCTCTGTCTTTGCATAGAGCGCTTCGAGAGCAGAAGCGACATCGACATTGGTGCGATCTTGTTCGAAAGCGCGAGCATAGTACTGGATAGCTTCATCATCGTTGCCCATTTCATCGCGATAGGTGCTCGCGATTTTGACGAGAATGCCGATCGAATCCGACGTACCGTCGCTGACATTGAGCTTGCGTTCGTAGATATCGACGAGAGCCGTCCAATTTTCGGTCTGCGCATAGAGTCTTTCGAGAGCATCGAGCGCGACGGCGTCTTCGGGATCGAGGTTGAGGACTTCGTTATAAGCATCGATCGCTTCATCGACTTTGTTGAGCGCATTTTCTTGGAGATCGGCGATCTTGTAGAGGAGATCTTTTTGATCGATGAGATCGTTTGCAATTTCGACGTGTTTCTTGAGGATGGCGACGTTCTTTGCATAGTCTTTGAGCTGTGCATAGAGTTTTTCGAGCGCATGTATCGCATTGAGATTGAACTCATCGAGGGCGAGGATGGCTTCGTAGCACGTCGCAGCGACTTGTTTTTCGTCGAGTTTTTCGCAACGAATCTGAGCGGCACGCTCGTAGAGCGACAATTTTTCGTTGTCGTCTTCGGTCGTCTCGATTGCCTGCATATAGACATCGGCCAATTGTGCATAGGCGTCGAGTTTTTCTGCCAATTCTTCGAGTTTTTCGCGAGCATTCTCGGTATTCGGGATGGCGACAAAAGCCTTGGCATAGACATCGAAGGCGCGTTTTGGATGTGCATCGTGGCGTTCGTAGAGATCGGCCAAACGCATATAAAGAGCGACTTTGTCGTATGTATCGTCGGTCGTATCGATGAGGACGCCTAGGACGCGAGCGAGCTTATTCCAATCGTCGTCGCCATAGAGCGGTTCGAGGAGATGTGCCATTGAGCTACGGATTTCGGCGTTTTCTACAGTCGGCTCAGTTTCGTTGAGCATGGCTTCGAGGGCACGTTTGCACGCCGACGAATCTTTGTCGATGCTGAGGGCATTGCCCAAAACTTCGGTCGCTTCGGCGGTTTGTTTGAGTTGGCGTGCCAAAACGACGCCGAGTTTGTGTAGATATTCGACGCGGCTTTCGTCGTCTTGAGCAAAATCGCTACGTTGACGGTAGAAATCTGCGAGTTCTTCGTATTGCGCCGTCTTGCGCAAGAGTCGTTCGAGCGCGGCGGCGATGGGCATTGCGGCAGGTTCGATATCGAGGATTTCTTGATACGTCTTTGCCGTCGCGGCATCGTCGTGCAAAACTTCTTCTTGAATCGTCGCCATGCGCATGAGCAATCCGATCTTTTGATCGACTTCTTGGACGATTTCGGATTTCTTCGCCCAGAGTTCGAGCAAGCGCGCATACTCTTGTTTTTGGGCATACGACCACTCGAGAATGTCGTAAGCAACCATTTCTTCGGGATCATCGGCGAGGATAGCTTCGCACAATTGGCGGGCTTTATCGTGATTTGCCATGCGTTCGGCAGCCAAATGCGCCAACGACAACATGATGATGCGACGATCGGAATCGTCTTCGACGAGGTTATCGGTCAGCGCCTTATCATACAAATCGTACCAGACATTGAGTTCGAGCGTTTGCGATGCGAAGCGTTCGACGTGCTCCTGGATATCGCGATCGGCGGGTTGCAATAAGAACATGCGACCGTAGGCGTCGAGAGCCTTCGACAAATCTTCGAGATTGTAACGATATGTCTTCGCAATCTGCTCGAGGATTTGGACTTTCGTAAACACGTCTTCTTCGTGTTCGGCGCGTTTTTCGAGCGAATGGATGAGTTTATGCCATTCGTTGCCTGCTTTGTAGATGGGCTCGAGGATTTCGGCAATTTCGACGATATCTTGACCTTTTTCGAAGAGTTCTTCGAGGTATGCACGAGCTTGGACATCGTCGGATTGGGTATTGAGGATATCTTTGAGCGTTTCGATCGCATCGAAATTGTCGCCCAATTTTTCGTTCTGGATCTTCGCCAATTTGAATTTGAGCGCGAGGATTTCGCTTTGTTCTTTGGCATCGGCGATTTGGGAACGGATGAGATCGACGTATTCGGCCCACATATCTTGGCTTTCGTAGATAGCCGACAAGAGCTCGATAGCTTTTTCTTGTCGCTTATCGATTTCGAGAATGCGCTGATATGTCGAAATGGCATCGTCGTGGAGTTCGCACTTCGATTCTTGCGTATCGGCGGTGCGATAGAGGACGGCGATTCGCGTTTCGTCGTCTTTTGCGGCGTTGAACTTTGCATCGAGTATTTCGAGCAAATCGGTCCAAGATTCGCGCTTCGTATAGATTTCGTCGAGTGCTTCGAGTGCATGGGCGTCGTCGGACGAAACTTCGAGCGTCGTCTTATAGAATTCTTCAGCGCGTTTTTCGTCGCCTAGGCGATTGCGCAACAAATCGGCGATTCTATTGTCGAATGCGACTTGTTTTTCGGGTTCGTAGACGTTTGCCACGACTTCGACATAGACGTCGACGAGTTTCGCCGTGTTGTCGAGGATATCGCACAAACTTTCGATGCGATCGATGTATTCGCGATCTTGGTTGATCTTGAGAATGCGAGCCAAATCGTCGAACGCAGCGTCGTAGTTCGAAAGGGCATCTTGATGAATGCATGCGATGCGGACGAGCAATTGAACTTGCTGCGTCGGATCGTATTCTTGTTCGAGTTGAATTTCGAGAACTTGAGCCAAGAACTCATATTGTTCGGTGCGATCGTAGACGGATTCGAGGACTTTCGAAGCCTCAAGTTTGTAGTCTTCGTTTTCGAGGAGCTCGCGCATCGAACGATTTGCACCTTCGTGCTCGGGATTTTGTTCGAGAATCGCCTTGTAGTATTCGATAGCTTGCGACATCGAATCGAGCTTGTTTTGGTAAATTTGCCCAAGGCGGAAGCGCAAGATATTGGTTTGGTCGTCGTTTTCGTGAATCTCGAGTTTTCGTTGTAGGACGCTGGCGAGGTCGTCGAAATCGTCTTGTGCTTGATAGAGCTTGTCGAGGGCGTCGAGCGTTTCTTCGTCGCGTGGGAAGAGATCGAGAATTTGTCGGTAATTCTGGACGGCTTCGTCTTTTGCACCGATCTTTTGTTCGAGGATGATCGCCGTTTGACGCAAGATGTCGCGGCGTTCTTCGTCGGTCGTAGCGTGTTGCAATTTAATGCCGTAATTATCGCACAGAGCCTGCCAATCTTCGGTTTGTTCGTAGAGCGATTCGAGCGCCGTGACGCTGTCCATATCGTCGGGAAGATTGTTGAGAATTTCGCAATAATTCTCGATAGCCGATTTCGGGCGATTGAGGCAATCGCAGTTAATCGTCGCCATCTTGCGCAAAATGCTGACTTTTTCGTCGCCCGACCCGATTTCGGATTTGCGATTGAGGATATCGAGTAAGAGCTCCCAGTTTTGATCGTTCGTATAGAGCGTTTCTAGGGCGTTGAGCGAATCCAAATCCATCTCGTCGAGATCGATCATGATGCGATACGCCTTAATCGCATTCTCGGTATCTTGGAGTTTATCTTCGTAGACGTTTGCAATTCTCTTATACAAATCGTGCTTGAGAATGTCGTCATCGACGCCCTCCATGCTCGCTTCGTAGAGATCGATGATTTCTTTCGGGCGATCGAGTTTAAGCGCGAGTGCTTCGAAATCTTCGCGCAATTTGGCATCGGCAATGTCGATTTTGAGCGCGGCTTTCATCGCTTCGAAAGCACCGACGTCGTCACCCAAGTCGTCTTTGAGAATCGTCGCTATGCGGCGATTGAGTTCGACTTTTTCGTAGGCATCTTCGACATCGGCGAGTTCGATGCGCAAAATGTCGATGAGCTTTGATTTATCGCCGTTATCGACGAAGATCGGTTCGAGTAATTCGCACAAAGCCGATCGGTATTCGACGACATTGTCGCCTTCGACGCCGACGAGGTGATTGAGCAAGCCGCTTGCGGCTTCGAGTACGCCCTCGGATTTATCGGTATCGAGTACACTTCTATAACATTCGACAGCGCGTTCGTAATCGGCAATTTCATTTTCGCAAACACCTGCGAGCTTGCAGCGAATTTCGTTGAGCTTGCTCGTTTCCGAATAGATCGACAATTCATCGTCATAGAGTTTTGCCAAATCGCGCCATTGCGCCGACGCCTGATAGAGTCGTTCGAGGGCATCAAGGGCTTCTTTACGGCTCGGATCGATTTCCAAAATTGCGCGATAGACGCGGATAGCCTCGGCGGAATTGCCGAGAATGTCTTCGTAGATTTGGGCAGCTTGGAGTTCTATCGCGATGCGTTCTTCGTCGTTGTAGGAATCGAGTGTGACTTCGAATTCGAGGAGTTCGACGAGTTTTTTGAATTCGGCATTGTCGCGATAGAGCCTTTCGAGATGTGCAATCGCCGTCGCATTGTCGAGGTTCTTTGCACGATATGTTTCCCAAAGCGCGATGCTGTCTTTGTCGTGCTGGAGCTTTTCTTCGACGATGAGTGCGCGTTTGAAGAGGATTTCATAGCGCCAATCTTCGGCGTGTTCGGCATCGCAAACGACGGTTGCATAGAGATTTGCAAGGGCATTCCAAGTCTCTTCGTCGTCGATTTGGGCAGCGATTTCGTCGAGGTGTTGCCAAATGCGTTCGTCGTCGGGGGTTTCGTTAAAGATGCGAACGGCAACTTCGAACGAAGCATTTGAATCGTTGATGACGCCATTTTGGAGTTCGAATATTTGCCACAAAACGTCGATGCGTTCTTTGCCACTCAGATCTTTGAGAGAAATCTCGAGTGCTTTGCATTGTTTGACGGTATCGCCAGCCGTCGCATAGACGGGCTCGAGGATAGCCGCGATCCTCGCCGCTTGAATGCCTTCGCGAACGAGTTGTTCGAGAACGGCGATCGTCTGCGCATGACTTGAATTTTCTTTGAGGATTTCGTCGTAAATGCGAATTGCATCTTCGAGATCCGACAAATGGTTGCGTTTAATTTCTGCCAATTCGAACAACGTATCGAGGCGTTCGTCGGACGAAGTGGCGATATCGCATTCTTTTTTGAGGATATCGGCGAGCTTTGTCCAATTCTCTGTGACATCGTAGATGGCTTTGAGGCCGCGGATGGCATCGACGTTGTTTTCGTCGATCGAAAGGACTTTGAGGTAGGAAACCTCAGCCATATCGGTGTTGTTGAGTTGATCGACGAGGATCTTTGCACGTTTGAATGCAAGCGCCATGATGCTGTCGGGATCGGTCGCGAGTTCGAGCTTACGATCGATGACTTCGAGCAATTTCGAATACTCGGCCGCATCGTCGTAGAGGATTTCGAGAGCGTCGAGGGCTTCGGTATCGTTTGCATCGGCGGCGAGGCAAACTTCCCAAGCATGCATAGCTTCTTCGGATTTATCGAGGTGTTTTTGGCAAACTCGGGCAAAGACGCGGTGGATATCGACTTTCGATTCGGCATCGCACTGATCGCCGTCGAGAAGCGGTTTATAGACGTCATAGATGAGTGCGTATGCTTCGCCACGGATTGCCAAATCTTCGAAATGGTCGCGAAGCGCTTTGCGGCTAGGCGCCAAAGCAACGACTTTAGCATACCAATTGGCGGCGTGATCGATATCGTCGAGTTCGTTTTCGTAGAGCTCGGCGATTTCGACGTGCATGGCGATTTTTTCTTCGAGATCGGATGTCCAAGCGATGATGATTTGGATCGCTTCGATCGCCTTTTTGTGGTCGCCGTGTTCGCGATAGTACTTGAGCAAGCGTTTTGCGGTTTCTTCGTGCGTCGCGTCGACGTCGAGGATCTTTTCGTAGGCGGCAATCGCCATATCGTCGCTATGGAGCTCATCTTGGGCGATCTTCGCCATGAGGTTATAGAGCTCGATCTGCGTTTCTTCTTCGTCTTCGTCGGCTGCGGTAAGGTCGAGCAACTCATAGACCTGCTCGGCTCGCCCGATCGACGTATAGAGCGCGACGAGTTCGTTCCATTCCTTCGCTTCGACGCGAATTTGTGTCAATTGATCGAGCGCATCTTGTCTGCCCTCTTCGATATCGAGCATGCCCGTCAGCGTTTCGATACCCTTTTCGCGATTGTCGAGTTTCGTGAGATAGATCTGCGCAATGGCATTCAAATCATCGATCTTCTCGCTTTGGCTATGGGCAAATTCGAGTGCTCGCTGGTAATTCGCCAAAAGCGCTTCGAAATTGCCTTGTTTTTTATAGAGGCGTGCGAGCTCGGCGAGTGCTTCGCTCGGATCTTCGAGGCATTGACTGAGTTTTTCCCAGCTTTCGATAGCTTTTTCGGGGCTGTGGAGATTGGCTTCTCCAATTTCGGCCTGTCGTTTGAGAAGCGTGACTTTTTCGGCGGCATCGGCGACATCGGCTTCTTTGTCGATGATGTCGTAGAGGTTTGCCCAGTTGTTCTTTTGCTCGTAGAAATCGTGCAATTGTTGGAGTGCCGGGCGCTGAGTCGGATCGATTTCGACGACTTTGAGCAAAGGTTCGATCGATTTATTGACGTTCGCCAAGCTCTTGCTCCAAAGATTGGCGATTCGGTAGTAGATTTGAACCGAAGCTTCTTTATCGGTCGTGCGTTCGGCTTTTTGATTCAAGACTTTGAGCAAGTCATTCCAACGCTTCGATGCTTCGTATCGTTCGACGAGCGCATTGACTGCTTCGTCGTTATCGGGATCGATCGACAAAATTTGGTGATAGAGTTTGATCACCATGGCATCGTTATTCGTGTGCTTATCGTTGATTTCGATGCACTTTTTGATGACTTCGATGCGTTCTTTTGTCTGTTCGGGCGCGAGGGCTTCGAGGTCGTTTTTGTAGATCTCGAGTAGATTTTGGAACTTGCCCGTGCGCGTATAGAGCCCGATGAGCGCTTCGCGAGCCGTTTCGACGAATAAACCTTCTTTGAGGAACTGGTTCCAAACGCTGACGGCTTTATTGGGATTGTTGAGTTTTTCTTCGCTGACGCGCGCAATTTGTCGTGCGACGATGAGTTCGCGGTATGTGCCAGCCACAGCGCCTTTGAGCGTCTGGAGTGTGCTCAAAACGCGTTGCCAATCGCTCGCCGCTTCGTAATAACGGCAATAGAACCGCAACATTTTCGTATTTTTCGGTTCTGCCAATTTGATGCGTTTGTATTGTTCTTCGGCATCTTTTGGCGAATCCATACGGTGATCGTAGAGCTCGGCCAAATCGCCGATGAGCGGCATTTCTTCGGGAGTTCTGCGCAACTTTTTGAGCAAATCGTTCATCGTCGCGGCGAGGTTTGTCAATTCGGCGTGGTCGGTACCAGCCAAGACGGCGCGCGCTTTGAACGAAGCCCGGTCTTCGCCTTCGGCGATAGGCGTGGCGATTTCGACGGCTTCGGCGCGCTTATCGAGGCGCAAATCGAGGACGTCGGCGCGATCGGCTTTGAGTAAGCGTTTTTCGGAATCGCCTTGTGTGCGATCGCAGAGATCTGCCAAAACGACGGCTAAAGCGCCATATTGCTCGACTTCTTCGAGCGCTTCGAAAATCGGTTCGGCATCTTCCATGTTTTGTGCCAATGCCACGCCTTTGAGTGCGACGTCTTCGATCGCATCGGGTGTGTTGGCATCGTTGAGGCGAAAGATTTCATCGCAACAATCGCTAATCGTCGCAAAAGATTCGGGAATAGCCATGTGTTCCGAAGATTCTTCGGATTTTTCTTCAGCAGATTCTTCGACGGCGACTTCTTCGACCTTCTCCTCTGCAACTGCAACGGGCTCTTCGACGGCGACGGCTTCTTCTGCAACTGCGGCGGGGTCTTCGACGGCGACTTCTTCGACCTTCTCCTCTGCAACTGCGGCTGGCTCTTCGACGGCGACTTCTTCGACCTTCTCCTCTGCAACTGCGGCGGGCTCTTCGACGGCGACTTCTTCGGCCTTCTCCTCTACAACTGCAGCGGGCTCTTCGACGGCGACTTCTTCGGCCTTCTCCTCTGCAACTGCGGCAGATTCTTCGACGGCGACTTCAGCAGGCTCTTCGACGGCGACTTCTT
>ERZ1026772.1499-NODE-1499-length-12364-cov-3.338695_pt1 | contig 12364 bp, 10 predicted proteins | sample MGYA00380124_ERZ1026772 | MGnify/ENA primary metagenome ERZ1026772 (study PRJEB33269, sample SAMEA4719760) | human gut metagenome | biome: human-associated habitat; feature: organic feature; material: feces | place: Cameroon | collected 2013-10 ...
ACAGAAGGCTCTTCGTCGGAACACAGCCCTCGTTGAGGCAAGTGCCGCCAAGGGCTCTTTTTTCAATCAGCGCAACGGAAAGTCCCGCCTGCGCCGCGCGCTCGGCTGCAAGATAGCCGCCGGGGCCGCCGCCCATTACCAGTACGTCAAATTGTTCCATATCGAGCCTCCTTTGCTGTTACAGTTCCTGCTTTTCCATCAGCGCACAGAGGTCCGCCGCATAGGCCGCGCACTCCGGCACCGCGCGAATGCGCTCGCACAGCGCGTCCACCGTGAAGCGGCTTCCCACCAGCGCCTTTTCCAGCGCGGAGGCAAACTCCGCATCCATCGCGTCGCTGTAGACAGCCGTTTCGGTACACACGCCCTTTTCGACCGCCAGCCGCAGCGTGACCTCGCCCCACGCAAAGCGCTCGCTGCACGCAAACGACAGCGGGAACGTCTTGCCGTAGATCCAGTCATAGCTGTGGAAGCGCTCGTAGCGCCGTGCGATCTCCGCCTCGTCGAAGTCCGACTCGCGCAGCTCCTGCGCCGTCAGGCCGTAGACGTGCTCGAACGCCTGCACCATCGCCTGCGCCATCTCCGCGATCGTCAGCGACGGGCGAAGCTCGGTCAGATTGATGACGCGCGAACGCACGGAGGCCACGCCCTTGCTCTCCAGCTTTGCCTTGGAGGGCGTGAGGTACTTTCCGAGATTCGCCATATCCACGCTCACCAGCAGCGTTCCGTTGTGGAACGCGCAGCCCGCATGGTTATAAAATGAGTTTCCGGAGAATTTGCAGCCGTTTGTCAGAATATCGTTCCGGCCGGAGATCTCCGCCGGGATGCCGAGCAGACGGCAGGCCTCGACGATGACGCTCTGCTGCCGCCGCAGGTCGTAATCGGCCTCGCGCAGGGAGAACGTGAAGTTGAGGTTTCCCATGTCATGATAGACCGCGCCTCCGCCCGACAGGCGGCGCGCAAGCGTGCCGCTGTCGCGCTCCAGCTCTGTCGTGCGGCACTCAGCCCACGCATTCTGGTTGCGTCCGATGACGACGGTGTGTCGGTTCTGCCAGAGGTAGAGGATACAGGTATCCTCAGGCACCGTATCGGTCAGGTATTCCTCGATGGCAAGGTTTCTGTGCGGGTCGGTTCCCGCGCCGATGAAATATTGCAGTTTTTTGATCATGTATAGTCGTACCTAAGAATCATGTTTCTCGCCGCGGCAACCTCGTCGAGACGCCGGACGGGGGTGTTGTGCGGCGCGGTATGCAGGCTGTCAGGGTCGCTGTATGCCATGTCGCGCAGCTTTCCGTAAATGTCGCAGACCTCATCCATGAGCTGCTTGCTCTCGGTCTCGCAGGGCTCGACCATGAGCGCCTCGTGGACGATCAGCGGGAAGTACATTGTGGGCGGATGCAGGTCAAAGTCCAGCATTCCCTTTGCAACGTCCAGCGCCGAAACGCCCGTCTCCTTGTGGAGCTTTTCCAGCGTCATGACGAACTCGTGCATGCAGGTCTGGTCGTATGCCATGTCGAATTTGTCCTTCAGACATGCCATCATGTAGTTGGCGTTCAGGACGGCGTTCTTTGCAGCCTCCGGAATGCCCTCGCGGCCAAGGCTCAGAACATAGGTCAGCGCCTTGATGCACACATCGAAGTTGCCGTAGAACATCTTCACGCGGCCGATGGACTTTTCGGGATACTCAAAGCCGAATTTCCCGTCCTTTTCCACGACCAGCGGACCCGGCATGTAGCGGCGCAGGAAATCCTTGCAGCCGACCGCACCGGCGCCCGGGCCGCCGCCGCCGTGCGGCGTGGCGAAGGTCTTGTGGAGGTTCGAGTGGATGCAGTCAAAGCCCATGTCGCCGGGGCGGACAACACCCATGACTGCGTTGAGGTTCGCACCGTCGTAATAGCACAGGCCGCCCGCCTCGTGGACGATCTGCGTGATCTGAAGAATGTTCTTGTCAAAGATGCCGACGGTATTCGGGTTCGTGAGCATCAGGCCCGCGGTGTCGGGGCCGACTGCCGCGCGCAGCGCGTCCAGATCGACACAGCCGTCAGAGCCGGAGGGGATGTTCACGACCTGATAGCCGCACATGGCAGCCGTGGCAGGGTTCGTGCCATGGGCAGAGTCCGGAACAATGATCTTCGTTCTGGCAGTATCGCCGCGTTCGGTGTGATATGCCTTGATGAGCAGCACGCCGGTCAGCTCGCCGTGTGCGCCCGCAGCCGGCTGGAACGTGACCGCGTCCATGCCGAACACTTCGCCGAGCTCGCTGCCCAGCATGTGCAGCGCCTCCAGCGCGCCCTGCGCCGTTTCGACCGGCTGCAGCGGGTGCAGCTGGGTAAAGCCCGGCAGCGCGGCCATTTCCTCGTCGATCTTGGGGTTATACTTCATGGTGCAGGAGCCGAGCGGATAGAATCCGTCGTTCACACCGTGAATGCACTTGCAAAGCGCCGTATAGTGCCGCGTCAGCTCGTTCTCGCTGACCTGCGGCAGGCGCAGCTGCGCCGTGCGCTCGTTTGCGAGCGTGTACTCCGGCACGTCGCACTGCGGCAGCAGACTCATGTGATGTCCGGCAGCGCCCTGTTCAAAAATCAGCTTCATGCCCCGAGCACCTCCTTCACAGCCGCAGCCGCCTCGTCCAGCTTCTGCTTCGATACCAGCTCTGTTACGCACCACAGGATGCCGCCCTCAACGGCTGCGCCGCCGAGAATGTTGCGCTCGGCCAGTGCGCTCAGGATGCGCTCGCACTGCTCCGGCGTGGCCTTGGTCGCAAACTCGTGGAAGAACTCGCCGCCGTGCAGTCTCGGGCATCCGGCCTTTTCCAGCTCGGAGGCGAAATAATGTGCCTTGGAAACGCACAGACGTGCGCACTGCTTCATGCCGCTCTCGCCCATCGCCGCCATGTACACACCGGCGGTGAAGGCGCACAGCGCCTGGTTGGAGCAGATGTTGGACGACGCCTTTTCGCGGCGGATGTGCTGCTCGCGCGCTGCGAGCGTGAGCACGTAGCCGGTCTTGCCGTCCACGTCCGTCGTCTGGCCGACGATACGGCCGGGGGGCTTTCTCGTCATGGCGCTGGTCGTGGCCATGAAGCCGAGATACGGGCCGCCGAACGCCGTGTCAAGGCCGAGCGGCTGGCCGTCGCCGACTGCGATGTCCGCACCCTCCTCACGCGGCGTGGGCAGCAGCGCGCAGGCGATGGGGTTGACGCCCATCACAAACTTCGCGCCTGCCGCGTGGACGATCTCGCCCACCGTCCTGGCATCCTCGATCAGGCCGAAGAAGTTCGGCTGCTGGAGGTAGAAGCAGGCGGCGTCTGCGCCGAGCGCAGCGCGCAGCGCGTCCAGATCGACCCGTCCGTCCTTCTCCGGGATCACGGACAGCTCCGTTCCGGAGGCGAAGCAGTAGGTCTTCATGACCTCGATGGTCTGCGGATTGGCGCTGGCGGAGACAAACGCCTTCGTGCGCTTGCGATCCTTGCACATGGGGATCGTCTCGGCAGCAGCCGTCGCGCCGTCATAGTGCGAGGCGTTCGCCACGTCCATGCCGGTCAGCTCGCAGATCATGGTCTGGAATTCAAAGGTGCCCTGCAGAACGCCCTGGCTGATTTCCGCCTGATACGGCGTGTAGCAGGTGACAAGCTCCTCACGGGATGTGACGGAGCGAACGGCGGCGGGAATGAAGTGGCGGTAGCTGCCTGCGCCGCGCAGAACGGTCTTGAACACATGGTTCTTTTCGGCAAGATCCGTGACCTTTTCGCGCACCTCAAGCTCACTCAGCCCCTGCGGAAGATCGAGCGGCCGCCGCAGCAGCATCTGCTGCGGCACATCCGCGTAGAGGTCGTCCATGCTATGGACGCCGATCTTCTGCAACATCTGCTCCCGCTCCGCCGAAGTGGTAGGAACGTAAGAACCCATCTCAGCCCTCCGACGCGCAGAAGGCCGCGTACTCGTCGGCGTCCAGAAGCTCCGCCTCTGCGGTGATCTGCTCGACCTTGTAGATCCATGCGCCGTACGGATCCTCGTTGAGGGTCTCGGGAGCGTCAGCCAGCGCCTCGTTGACCTCGCACACCACGCCGGAAAGCGGGCTTACGATGTCGGAAACGGCCTTGACGGACTCTACGTCGCACGCGGCCTCGCCGGCGGTGACATTGTCGCCCTCTGCGGGCAGGTTGATGAACACGAGATCGCCGAGCTGATCCTGTGCAAAGTCGGAGATGCCGACCAGCGCGGTGCCGTCAGAAAGCATTTTGACCCATTCATGATCGCGGGAATACTTCAGTTCAGTGGGAAAGTTCATAACATAATCCTCCTAAAAATGTTTGACTGTTTCTGTCGTGATTGAATTGATTTTGATTTTTATGTGACGCGGCGTCCTGCCGCGCTGCATGCTCAGATGCCGGTGGTCTTTGCAAAGACGTTCAGGAGATCTTCGAATTCCTTGTCCGTGAAGCAGTAGCGCATCTCGGTGTATTCGTCGCGGAACCTTGCAACTTCGTCGCGGACATCCGTGCCGTTCTTCACGCACTCGGCAATGAGGTGAGCGAGCTTTGCGAACTCTTCCTTGCCGAAGCCGAAGCGGGTCATTTCATTGACGCCCATGCGCAGTGCGCCGGAGGCGGTGAAGCCTTCTTCCTCAGGCGTTGCCTGATAGTTGCAGACGATGTTGTTTCTCTCCAGACGCTCGGCGACCTCGGGGCCCTGTGCGTAGCCGACCTTGACGATGACCTGATGCGTTTCGGTGTAGCCGATCGCAGGATCGCCCGCAACGTCCAGACCCTCGGCGGCAAGGCTTCTCGCGAAGGACTTCGCGTTTTCCACGACGGCCTTCTGATACTCGTCCTTGAACGCGTTCATTTCATATGCCGCCATGAGCTGGCCGACCAGCGTGCCGAGGTGGTGGTTGGAAACGCTGCCGGGGAAGGTGCGCGTCTCGATGGCTTCCCACAGACCCCACTTCAGGTCTTCTTCCTTCCAGTTGACGCCGATGACACCGCGCTGAGCGCCGAAGAAGGTCTTGTGCGTCGAGCCGGTGACGATCTCCGCTCCTTCCTCGAACGGCTTCTGGAAATAGTCGCCGATCAGGCCAAGCACGTGCGCCATATCATACATGATGGTGGTGCGGATGCCCTGCTCGTCAACAAACTTGCGGATCTCCGCGACCGGCTCCTTGTGGAGCACCATCGACTTGCCGAAGATGATCATTTCGGGCTTGTACTGCGCGAGCAGCACCTTTGCCTTTTCCACGTCGATCTTGTAGGGATTGTCCTCGCAGACCGGGAAGTTCACGACCATCTGCTTTTCAGTCACGGGATCGACCGCGATGTAGTCGTGCAGCGCGCCCATCGGCTGTGCCGAGAGGTGGCCGCCGCGAACGATGTGGTTGTTCATGACCCAGCCGAGCCGCTGCGGCTGGCACTTGCGGTCCACACGGTTTTTGAAGTCCATCATTGCCGAGAAGACCGCGGTGTTGGACATCTGGCCGGAGGTCACACGCGTCTCGACCTGGCGGCAGCCGAGGAACTTCTTCATTTCCTCAACGAGCAGCGCCTCGGTCTCGGCGATGAACTTCGTGCCCTGATAGTAGAAGATCTCCGAGTCATAGAACGCCTTCTGCTTCTTGTGCTCGGCGTAACGGTTCGAGGGGTCGGAGGCAGCCAGCAGACGCACGGCGCGCGACTGGGTGTTTTCCGACGGGATGAGGTTGACGCACTGATTCTGGCGCCACTCATGGTTCTCCTGCGCGTGGATGAGCAGATCTCTGGCCTTATTCAGATACGTCTCTGCCGGGCGCGGCTCCTTCTTGGGCTTGCCGTCGGGCAGGATCGGGCGGACATACGGCGCGGCATCCTGACGGATGTGATATGCAACGACCTTTGCCGGCAGGCGCTTGCCGCGGACATCGACCTCGATGTTGAAGTCCTGGCAGACGCGGCTGTCCATGTAGGCAAGGCCGATCGAGCGCTTTGCAGTCTCGTCGGTGAAGACGGTCTCAAGGCCCTCGCCGGTGCACTTGTAATACGGAACCATCGTGCCGGAGGTCACATAGCCGATGGGCTTGCCCTCGGACCATGCGTCCTGGCTGTAGATCTCGAAGCCCTTACGCAGAACGCCGCGGCCCTCGAGGTAGATCGGCTGGATGCGGTACGGCAGATCAGCGATCGAGGAATAGTCGCGGTTCATGATCTTCTTGTACGCGGCAAACTGCTTTGCAAGCGCTTCCTTGCCGATGAACTCGCCCTTTTCCGGTGCAAAGGAAACGGCAAATCTCGCCAGCGACACGGCGTAGATGGGAATCTCGCCGCCAAGCTCGCACTCGCCCATCTCATGGCCGTAAAGCGGCAGAGAGGCTTCCATACGCGTGGTGTCGCGTGCGCCGAGGCCGGCAGGCTTTGCGCCAAGCTCGATCAGGCGATCCCAGAAATACCGCGCGTCCTCGGAGTTGCAGTAAAGCTCGTAGCCGATCGGCTCGCCGGTGTAGCCGGTCTTTGCGATGCGGACGGGGCGGCCCTCCATCTCGAGGCATGCCAGCGCGTTTTTCACGTTCTCCATCAGCAGCGTCCTGCCGCCCGCCATCTTCGTCAGGATATCCTTGGACTCCGGGCCCTGCACGGCGATGGCCGCGCAGCGGTCGGATACGTTCGTGAGCTGCACGTCATAAGCCTTGGCGACTTCGTTCAGATGGGCAAGGTCCTTGTCGATATTGCCGGCGTTGACGACGAGGAAATACTTCCCGTCTTCAAAGCGGTAGAGATATGCGTCGTCGATCGCAGCGCCCGCTTCGTTCGGGATGATGCAGTACTGCGCCTGACCCACGTCCAGCGCGAGCACGTTGCTCGACAGGACATGCTGCAAAAATGCGACCTGATCCTTACCGGTCACATCGATGCGGCCCATATGGGACACGTCGAAGATCGCGCAGTGCTTGCGGCAGTACAGATGCTCTGTAATGATTCCCTCCGGATACTGAATCGGCATTTCCCAGCCGCCGAAATCGACCATCGTGGCCTTTGCGTCCAGATGTGCCTGATACAATACCGTCCGTTTGAGTTCGCTCATAATGTCCTCCTTAATACTCATAAAAAAAGCAGAGCGCGCCAGTTGAAGGCGCGCTCTGTTACATGACCTGAAAGATTCTCCCATCGGGGATTGCTTCGTCGGTGCCGCAATGCGGCTTTCCAGAGTCCCGTCCGCGATCAGTTCTGGTACCTGAGAGTTCCCTGCGCGAGCCCCTTCGGTGGCACGCCGCATCCGGCGCGCACTCTCCTGACCGTTTCATCCGGCTGTATTGAGTTGTACGCTCATTCCTAATCCACTATAATCTATTTCATTGCCGGTTGTCAATAGCGGATTTCGCGAAAATCATAAATTCTACGCATCCGCCCTCCGGCTTCTTGTGCAGCATGACGGTTTGCGCCGCATATCTTGACACGGGTGCGTCCGCGCCCTATAATATCGTCATTCGATATCATATAACGATATGAAAGGATGACCGCAAATGCCGAAGCGCGCAATGGAGCTTCTGACCGAGTCGATGTTCTATGTCCTCATGGCGCTGCGTGAGGGCGAGATGTGCGGCGCGGACGCCGCAGAATACATCGCCCGCTGCACCGGCGGCCGGGTGCAGCCCGGCCCTGCCACGCTCTACACCATCCTCGCCAAATTTGAAAAGGAAAAATACATCCGCGAAACGGCGGTCGATGGCCGCAAGCGCACCTACGCCATCACCGAAAAGGGGCTTGCCGCCTACGACGCGGAGCTTCTGCGCCTGCGCCGCTGTCTCACTGACGCAGAGCGCCAGAGCGCGCAGGCAAAGGAGGCATGACGATGGCGCAGGAAGCACACAGCCGCACCGTTTACCGCCGCCCGCCCTGCCCGAGCTATGACGTCGAGGGCACAGAGGCATGGCTCACCGACCTTGCGCGTGAGGGGCTGCTTCTGGAGGCGGACGGCTTCTTCGCGGGCTTTGCCGCATTCGAGAAAACCGCGCCCACGCGCGTCAAATACCGGCTGGAGGCCGCGCAGAAACACGCCGGTCTCTGGTCTGAGGACGGCGGTGAGCCGGACGAGGCACAGGTGGAGCTGTGCGCGCAGTACCGCTGGGAATATGTCGCAAGGCACGGGCAGTTTTATATCTACCGCTCCGCCGATCCCTCTGCACGCGAGCTGAACACCGACCCGAAGGTGCAGGCGCTGGCGCTGAACGCCGTCAAAAAGCGCCTTGCTTCCGATCTGATCTCCCTGCTCGTCTGGACCGTTCTGTATCCCCTGCTTTTTCTGCGTGCCGGACTGTTCACGACCATTTTGGGACTCGGGACGTGGCGTTTTGCGCTTTTGACGGTACTCGTCCTCTGGGAGATCGTCCGAAGTGTCCGCGCGCTCACCGTGCTGGGCCGTTTTCAGAAAAAGCTCCGTCAGGGGCTGACGCCCGCGCACACGAAAAACTGGCGGCAGGGCGCCGCGCGCTACCACGCGGCAAACGCGCTGCGCCTTCTGCTGGCGCTCGCGCTGGCCGTCTGTCTGCTCCATGTGTGGAGCGACCGCATCATGGACACGGGGCTTGTGCCGCTGGATGAATACGACGGCAAACTCCCCTTTGCGACGATGCGCGAGCTTGCCGCGTTTGACGGCGCGGCCGTCACAGCCCGCCGGGAGACGATGCGCGGCCTGCGCTTTAACAGTGTGGAGGATCACAGCGACTGGCTCGCGCCGCGCTGCATCTCGTATCACGAGGTCGCCGATTTTTCCCGCTCCGACGGAACGGCGCTGCGCGGCGGGCTGTACATCGACTACGTCGAGGCCGCCGCCCCGTGGCTTGCGCACCGGCTCTTGCAGGAGTGCTGGCGCTATGACCGGGCTCAGGAGCACTACCGGCCGCTTGACGCGCCCGCGCTCGAGGCCGATGAGGCCGTCGCCTATGAGAGCACGCTCCACTTCCCCACGGTGCTCATCCGGCGCGGAAACGTGTTCCTGCGCGCCTATTTTTATCAGTTTGACGACCCCGGCAGCGTCACGCTCCCGCCGGATACGTGGTGCGCGCTGCTGGCGCAGAGCCTTCCGGCGTCATAAAGCGTCCTAAAACCACGCATCGCGATATTGACGCGCCGGTCACTTTGCACTATAGTATGGGTACGATCATTTTGAATTGGAGCGTTGTTTTATGGACATGGAATTGGATCTTGATTTGCAGGAATGCCCGATCTGCGGCGGCCCTGCGCTTTTGGAGGACGAAAACGGCTGGTGCTGCTACATCGCCTGTCTCGACTGCGGCGCACATACGGTGCACATCGAATACCGCACCCCCGCCGACCGCCCCGACTCCGTTCGGAGCGCCGCGCATCTTTGGAACATCGGCAAGGTCCTCACCGATACCCCGAACGACTAAAGCCGGTCAAAAAAACCTCGGACAAAACACACGATGCCCGCAAAAGCACAAAAGCCGCGTCCTGCTGACAGGACGCGGCTTTTTGCGTATTCAGCTCGTGGTTTTCGGCGCTTATTCCGCGCTGCGGTATTCCTCCAGACCGGCCTGCCCTTCAGCGGTGACGGGCTTGAGCCAGCGCATGGATTTGAAGTGCAGCATGCACAAAATGCTCTTGGGGATATCCTCGCCCAGATACGCGAGCATCACAACGCCCAGGAACGACACATGCAGCACTCTGGCGCCCAGCAGCGCCAGCGGGATGGCGACAGAGGCTCACGAGGTCGCAGAACATGCCCATCAGCGTATCGCCGCCGGAGCGGAACACGCCGACGACCTGCACATAAGAGATATTGCGGAAGCAATACTCCAGCGAGCAGAAGATCGTCACGGCGTAGGCCGTCGAAATGGTCGTAGGCGAAAGATTGTCGCCCATGGCAAACAGGGAGACGAGCGGATGCCGCGCGGCGATCATGCTCAAGCCCACAACAAGCCCCATCAGCGGCACCAGCACGGAAAACCGCCGTGCGTCAGCCACACCGCGCCGGATCTTTCCGCTTCCGATGGATTTGCCGACCATGATGACGCAGGCGTTGCCAAGACCGACAAAGAACGCAAAGGCAAGCTCAGAAAACGTCTTGAAGATGGTCATGCCGGCATAGTACTCATAGCCCATGTTGGCATAGACACGGTTGAGCGTGATCATGCCGAGCGCCCACAGTCCTTCGTTCGACATGACCGGCAGCGCACGGGTGCAGAACTCGCCGAGCTGCTTCCACGAAAACGCGAAAAGCTCCCGCACCGGGCCAATCAGCATGTTCTTTTCAAACGCCGAGAAGATCAGGATCAGGATCGGGCCAAGCCACGAGGAGATGCACGTTGCGATCGCCGCGCCCTCCACGCCGAGTCTCGGCAGGCCGAACGCGCCGAAGATCAGGCCGTAGTCCGCAAAGGCGTTGGCAATGGTCGTCACAATGGAGACATAGAGCGGCAGCCGGACGCGCTCCGTGCCGCGCAGGACGTTGGACAGCAGATACGTCAGCGAGACGGCGGGGTAAGAGAAGCAGACGATGCGCAGATAGCGGCAGCCGGTCTCAATGACGCCGGAATCCTGATTGAACAGGCCGATGACCCATGCGGGCGCTGCCAGCGCGACGCCCAGAAATCCGAGTGAAACGATCATCGCCAGCAGCAGGCCGATGCCCATCACGCGCCGGATCCCCTTGAGATCCTTGACGCCCCAATACTGCGAGATGAACACGCTCATGCCGGAACACAAGCCAAATCCCAAAAGTCCGCACAGCCAGCCCCACTGAGCCGCCATGCCGACGGAGGAGAGCGTCACATCGCCCAGCTGCGACACCATCAGCGTGTCAACCAGCTGGAACGAGCTTGTCAATACGTTTTGCAGCGCCACGGGGATCGCCAGTCTCAGCGTGACGCGCCAGAAGGGCTTATCGCCCAGATACTTTCCAATGTTCATACGTTTCTCCAGAAATCAGAAAACAGGGGATGCCGCTTTGCGGCATCCCCACGAAGTTTTTCCTATGGTCGCGTGAGTGACCTATTATGCCATACCGGCAGTGATGATGGCCATCTTATAGACCTCGTCTGCGTTGCAGCCGCGGGACAGGTCGTTGATGGGCGCGTTCAGACCCTGCAGGATGGGGCCGTAGGCCTCGAAGCCGCCGAGTCTCTGTGCGATCTTATAGCCGATGTTGCCGGCCTCGATGCACGGGAAGATGAAGGTGTTGGCGTAGCCCGCGACCTTGGAGCCGGGGAACTTGAGCTGACCGACGACGGGAGAGACCGCCGCGTCAAACTGCATTTCGCCGTCGATGGCAAGCTCGGGAGCGAGCTTCTGCGCCTCGATGGTGGCGTCGTGGCTGAGCTGGACCGTGCCGCCCTTGCCGCTGCCCTTGGTGGAGAAGGAAAGCAGCGCGACCTTCGGGTCGATGCCGAAGAACGCAGCAGTGTGTGCGGACTCAACGGCAACCTCCGCCAGCTTCTGCGCGCCGGAGAAGACGACCTCGCCGGTGGCCTTGTCGAGCGTGTCGGGATAGTCGATGTTGATGGCGCAGTCGCCCATGCAGTACTTTTCGTCGTTGCCGTCCTTGTCCTTGCGGAACAGGATGAAGGAGGAGGAGACCAGATGCGCGCCCTTCTTCGTCTTGATGAGCTGGAGCGCCGGACGAACGGTGTCCGCGGTGGAGTAGGTCGCGCCGCCGAGCAGTGCGTCAGCCTTGCCCATCTTCACGAGCATCGTGCCGAAGTAGTTGCCCTTTGCGAGCGCCGCGCGGCACTCCTCGTCGGACATCTTGCCCTTGCGGAGCTCGACCATCTTGGCGACCATCTCATCCATGCCTGCGTAGGTAGCAGGATCGATGATCTGCGCCTTGCAGATGCAGAAGTTGCCCTTTTCGGCGGCAGCCTTGACCTCGGCCTCGCTGCCGATCAGGATGACGTCCATCAGGTCTTCCTTCAGAAGACGGCTGGCGGCCTCCAGAATGCGGGCGTCATGGCCTTCGGTGAAGACGATGGTGCGGCGCGTGGTCTTGAGCGCATCAAGCAGTTTCGTAAACATGATATGTATACCTCCAATTTTGCGGATATCCGCACATTTCTGATGATAGTATACAACGATTCTCCGCAGGACTCAACCATTTCTGAGAAAATTTTTCGCCGTGTCCGCTCCGCCGCAGAAATTATTCTTTCTTTTCGTCCAGATCCACAAGATCCGCGTCCTCGCCGGTGTCTGCGGCGTTGAAGGTCTTTTCGACCTGCTCGCCGAACTCTCTGCCGAGTTGCCCCATCTTCTGCCCGAACTCGTTCATGGTACGCTCGAACTGCCGGGTGTCAAACTTCTTTCCGTCAAAGCTGAAGGAAATGCTCCGGCGCTTTTTCTGCCCCTTGCCGGAGCCGTCGCGCGAAACGGAGCTGCCGCCGACGTCGCCGC
>ERZ1026772.1501-NODE-1501-length-12354-cov-74.061568_pt1 | contig 12354 bp, 13 predicted proteins | sample MGYA00380124_ERZ1026772 | MGnify/ENA primary metagenome ERZ1026772 (study PRJEB33269, sample SAMEA4719760) | human gut metagenome | biome: human-associated habitat; feature: organic feature; material: feces | place: Cameroon | collected 2013-10 ...
TAAGAATGAATGATAAAACTAAAAGTGAAATTAAATATAAAGCGTTACATATACTACAAGAATTAGCAATGAAAGATGTATTTGAAACATGCAATATTATAAATATTGAAAAATGCATTTTCAAACCAGAATATGTAATAACAGTATCAAGAAGTAACTTTAATAAATTCATAGATATGTTGGTTGATTGTGGATTATCATATTGTCATTATAATGAAGGTGAGACAAAAACGTCAATATTCATATATGATCAAGATATTTATAAATTATCAAACGAAAAAATTAAGCGATTACACGATTGTATAGAAGATTTATAAAATAAGAGAGAGGCATAGCCTCTCTCTTTCTATTTAAAATATAACTCCCTCTTTTAACAGTGACTCAATTTCAGCAATTTCATCAGCAGTTGCATATCCCATATTCTCCAAATGCACATCTCTAATTTTCATATATCCAATTGCTTCACCCAGTAGTAAAGAAGCATCGCTTCGATATCCAACAGTTTCAGCATAACTTTCAGGTATATTTGCAATAGGTCTTTCAATTATTAAATATGGAACAGTTGCACTCATAGCTCCGATAGCCCCATTCATACCTCCACCATTACTCTTTGTAGGTTTTGATAACGCAAGCTCTACACCACCGCTAATAGCCTCAGTAGCGGCTCCTACATAGTTTTGACTAATTAAGTCACCAGTGATCCGAGTAAGTGCATTCACAGCGGTAGAAATACGTCCACTATAATCGGTGCTGGTAATCGGTATTTCTCCTGCAATATTTCCAGGGAATTGATACAATACTGAGCTAGTACCAGTTGCATTTGTGGCACTTATAATCCACATACAAGTACCGCTTAGTATATCTACATTTAGTTTTAAACTGATACTACCATTCATAATAGAGTCAGTATTTAAGTCATAATAACCACTAAATGGTAAATATATTTTAATTTTTGTATAAGGATCATAGTCCAGAAAACTGCCGTAATATTCCTGTACATTTATCGTACCACAATCTAATTCTTGGTATTGATTTCTAACAGGATTTACAAAAACATTTGCTTGATTTGAACCTCCTAATTTAAGTTGTTTAGCATCTTTAACATCAACAGGCATCGGCAGGTATAAAAGCTTTAAAGACACAATAGAATCGATGATATTATGTCGAGTATCATGATCCATAAGCAAACCTAATTGATTTAAAGCCGTGTCACTTATAGTCGCCATTTGGAATAATTGACCAACACTTTCAGAGCCTATTAAAGGAATACCACTACCAATAGCATCATTCACGGAATTGAAATTTCCTTTTCCAGATCCATTAGATCCTCCACCACCAGAAGCTCCACCTCCAATAGCATCAGGATTTCCAGTAGGATTTGTTTTATCAATATATTGTGAAATTCCTAACAATACTCTCCATGCACCAGCAGTAGTCATAGTATTTTCAGCGCTATTTCGATAACCATAATCATAAGCAATCCTATCATTTACCTGTCTTCCATTATGAATCATAAATGTTCCAAACATCATTCTATGACCTGTGAAAAATGGTTTATACTGTTGATTTGGATATTTAGAGTGTTCATCATTATATTTAGGCCAGTAAAAACTTCCATTTGTTGCATTATATGTTGTTTCACAAATCAAACAGCTTGCAGTCAACCAGGTGATAAAATCAGCGTCATCATCTCTTGTATTAATCCAGTTTTTTAACCCACCAGACGTTCCAGGGGTTTTTGTTAAATAAATACCAGTATAAGAAGAGTCGTATTTAATACGAGGATCTTCAAAACCTAATTTCTTTAAACAAACACCATCATAAGGTGCTATTCTGGTGATCATCTTATAATTTCCACTGATATCTTTAAATCTTATGAAATCATCTTCTCCGTCATATGATATTCTTTCAATCACACTACCATTGAATAATGTTATTTTATCACCTACTGTTCTTAAATATTGACTAAGATCAGTTCCTAACTGATAAAAAGCAATCATACTGGTATCATATTCATTTCCGTTAACTGAGAATTGTCCAGCAATCCAATAATCACCATATGCATTTTGCGCCATAATTAAAGGATCTTCTTCTTCATTAAATAGAGCAATAGTAGATGCTGTTTTTAAATATAACTCTCCAGTTATAAATTGATACCATGTATAAGGATTTTCCAGATTTAAAAAACTACAACGTAATCTACCTTTATCAGCGTTCCACTTATTTAGTCCTTGATTAGTAGCAGGAGCTGCCATTAGATAGTCATCATTTGTATAGCCAGAGTCTCTCTCATTATCAGCAAGCTCATTATATCCAGTACATTTTTTCCAACCACAGAAAAAACAATTATCAACAGTACCGAGAACTTCTTCATTACAACCACCACAAATGGTAGTTCCATAAGTTACACACTGTATCCATGATGGATTTGTTCCAACAGCTTTTTCATATGCTGCATTTAACATTAGATATAATCCAGAGGTTTCAGAAGTACTCATGACAATACCCTGGTTAAACTTTGTATTTCTTAATACAAAAACATGAGTATCAATGTCATCACTGTCAGTTTTTACATTTTGTAAAACTAACTCCATTCCAGTCCGTTTTCCATTTTGCCAAATATATCCAGTAGTACCAGCAGCAGTAAAAATGCCCAGATCAAAAATATTAGTGCCTATCGTGAAATCATGCGAAAATCTAGCATATCCAGGACGCTCATATGTTTCGTCAGGATGACTCCAACCACCTTTTGCACGTGATGTAGCAGTTTCATCTAAATTATGAATTGACCCCATATTTAATTCTCTTAGATTAGTACCATCTTTATTACCGATCTGAAATTTTATCATGTTATACCTACCCTTCGTTATAGATTAAAATTTTTGTGCCATTCTTATTAAATGATACATTGAAAGCTTGTGTATTAGTTAAAATATTACTTGCAATAGGCATAGAAGCATCTTGCAAATATAAATTCCAGTAGTACTGAGATCGTTCCAAAACAGCTTTATTTTTGTATATTTTACTTTTAAAAGACTCTAAAACATCACATTTTAATCTTAATATATACATATTATTTCTTACACTAACAACATCAGTTATAAAGTAATATCTGCCAAAATTTGGTATATAAGCATAATTACATAAAATAGGATTTGTACTCTCCACTAAGACTTCTGGGGCTGTTAAGGAACACTCATTTTTGAGTGTCCCTGTTAAAGTCATATAGCTTGTTAAACTTTTACCAATCTTATTTTTCTCACTGTTGTTATTATATAGATTTATGTTAAATGACATCTATACAATCACCTCCGTAAACCCATTGAAACGCATCAGGGGCTTCGTCATAGATAGTACATAAGTACTTTATAATATCTTGATAAATACCCTCGTAAAAGTTAAATAAATCATGCCAGAATTCGTAATGTTCCTGTAGCATAGCAGTTGCAGTAGTTACTCCGATATTTCCATTAATATCACTCTTATGGTTAATAGTAAGACCATGTAGAGTTGTGTGCACATCAGAATATGTAGCCTGTTCTGTTGTGTTTGTTACTGCATCATTTGCTATCGTATCAGTTCTTGCATCGATTTTATTTGTGTCAGTTTTTGCACTTTCATGATGAGTATCGCTTCTTGCACTTGCCGTCTGTTCATTCTTGTCAGAGTTATTGAAATCGGATGAGTTAAATCCAGCAATGGATTCAACGCCAGTTTGTGTCTGTGCACCGATACTATCATTCGTATCCAGTTCTCCATAATTATTTGTGCCATTGACTTCACCATAATTATTTGTCTGCTTCTGTGCCCCTAGTTTGTTTGTTTCACTTTTTGCACCCATTTCATCAGTTAAAGTATCACTTCCAGAATGAGTGTCAATGGTTACTTCATGTCGATCGTAGTTATAGACGGGATTATATTTCGACTCTACTATTTCATATAGTCTTTTATAGTTTTCCTCGTTTTTTATAAATAGATCATAGACATCCTGTTTAAAACTCTCCAAAACTGCTACTTCCGTAGATTCCTCTTGTAGATTCCATCTCGGGCAAAATGATTGATGCTGTTTCATAAAGTTTCGATCAAAATATTCATAGTCCATCATATAACCAGTCATAAAACCGAAATGAGATAAATCCCCAAAGAATGGGGAATTACTCGTTTTATTCAGATTATATAATGTCTTCAGACTTACTCTGTTTGCCATCTTCATCGTCCTCCTCGGTATCATTATATCGCAGTTCGGGGCTAATGTCAACACTCCAATTTGTACCATAGAGTTTGTTAACATTTTCACAACCTTTCTGTCTACTTGCTAACATATCATTCAGGTTTAAAAGTAACATAGGACTATCAGCTTCGACTTCTTCGGAAATCATATTTCCTTTTTTATTCCATGCCGTCTTTACTCCGATATCACTATAAAATGCATTCAGTAGATTTTCTCTTACTTCTACCAAATCTTTAATACTCATAAGATTCGCTGTATCTACTGTTATAAACTTCACGGTGGAAAAAGCTGGATCCTGTATAGCGGTTACTTTACCATTACATAATGCATTACGGTAGGTCTCTACTGCTTGCTTCTGTGTCTCATCCATAACGGTCGGAATAGCTTTATCTCGTCCGTTAATCAGAACATTAATCATAGTTACTTCCACATGTGCTAACATGGAAGCATAACGGCTAATCAGTGGCATCAGTGAGTTCCTTACTGCATTATTTTCGATAACTGCTACATCCTTGTTGATTTTCAATACATTACTATATAAAGGGCTATGTACTGCAAAATCTTCATAGATATCATAGTATACAGTAGGACTGCCAGCATACCAGCCATTAAAAGCAGCCAGCTTCTTCTTATACTTATTTGTGATTCCACATATACCACCAGTCAGTAAAGCAGCTTCAATCTCTTTCTGTGGAATACCAGCCTCTTCTGGTCCTTTCCATTCGAAAAGTCTCATTGCTCTTTCGAATAAAATGTTTTGCCAGTACTTATATCCTGCAGTAAATGTTCCACCAGACTTAGCGATTTTCTCTATGGATTTATTACTATAATTGTCTAAAAACATATGTTCTCCTTTCTAAAATAAAGGGAAGGGATTCAATTCCCTCCCCTTATATCTTATCTTTTCATTTAAGCCAGGTAGAAAACTACGCCGTTCTCGGATAAGTCTACCGCATAACCCTGTTCAGCCTTATCAAAGATATTTAATCTTTCAGCTCTAGGATTGTAGATAGAGTTTCTACGATGTTTGTAGATTACGGATGCTACTGCGTCATAATCATGGATAAATGCGATAATACCAGACTGTTCAATCGCACCAGTTTCATTGCTAGTAGTTTTTAAATGCACATTCTGGATATTGATTTTTGACACATCCTCAAAAGCAAATGCTTCGCCAGATGCCTGCCAGTAGGTAACTTCCTCATAGTTGGGTAGTGCTACCAGTTCTTTGTGGTAGGTATCGGATTCCAGATATGTAGCCATTGCACTTGCAAACTGTCCTAAAACTTCGACTACCATTTTGTCTTCAGGTGTATGTCTAGGCATACTCTCTGCGTTGAAAATAGTAGACATACGTGTCATATTACCGATTGCTGTTTTGATTTCACGTCCTGCGAATTTCAGGAAATCTACATTCTTCAGTGCCTGTTCAGCAGTTAAAGTGGTCTCATTTGCAGTATTATACTCAGAAAGTAAATTACGCTTCTGTGCTGCTTTACCTTTGATAAGTGCTCCTGCCATATAGGTATCTACCGCCATATCATTCAGGTTCTCTTCTGCTAATGCCATGTAGTTATCCATATTTGTATAAATACCGGAAATAAAAGCTCCCATAGCGCTCGCAGAGGTGAAAGCAGTAAATAACTGTCCGTCAGGCAGACTGTCTTCGAAAGAGTAAGTAGACATAACAGAGAAAAGCTTCTGTACTGCTTCTGTCTGGATTTCTACATCAAAAGGATCAGCCTGTGTTGCAGTTGTCCAGGTAGGGTTCTCTACTGCATCACGTTTCTTATAAGAGATTTTCTGGTAGATTAATCCCCAATCCATCTCATCACGTTTTACAGATCTTTTCTTTGCGGTATATGCTCTACCTGCAATGACGGTTCTACCGATACGATCAACGAGTGCCTTATAAAATTGTTCTTTGTTTTCATCACTGGATAATACTACATCTCCTAATGATACAAAACCTGCGGTATCTTTTACCGCAATTGCCTTTTCGCCTAATGCTTCACTTGCGGAATCATTAACGATGGTATAAATCTGATTTACTGTTGCCATTTAATCTTCCTCCTTGTTTAACTTGGTTTCAATGTCTCTAATTTTGTCTGTCATGCTTGCCATAGCTGTCGCTATGCTGGTCAATGTTTCCTGCATCTTGCTGTTCTGGTAAAACATAACACAACACGCAGCAATCGGAAATCCTACACTGCCGATAAGCTGGGAAATTACTTCGAAATCCATTCCTACTCTTCTCCTTTCTTCATCATCACTTCGGCTACTTTTGCTGCTATCTTATCAATAGCCTCATCATTTATAGTAGGTGATTCCGGTAAGCCGTTCTCTTCTTTATTTTCCCCGGGTTTCTCTTCCACATCGAAGAGTTCATCTTCATCGGGCTTTGGCTCTACTATCGGCTGCATTTCCGGTCTCACATACTTTTCATATACATCGAAAATATCCATGCTAGAATCCTCCTTTTCTATTCATCAACATTTGCTGGAAATTGTTACCACATAAATTATGGCTATAACATACTTTATTGTCTAAAAGTAGTCGTCTCATAGTTACTTCCGCTGGTATGTCTTCTTTAAATCTTTGGCTATACCAGGGACTCTCTGAAAACTCTGTAGTTATATGTCTTCGTATTATTCTTTTACCATTAAAAGGATAAACATAAAGGATTTGTCCACTTGTTTCCTTATTAAATAGTAATTGAGCTACAAAATGGAAACTTCCTTCTTCGATTACGACCTCATATAACATTAGATATTTGTCTAAATCCAGGGAAGGACGAGGCATTGCCTTAACCTCTCCTTCCCATTTACCTCCGTCAATGTTCTCTGCCATTTTACCAAAAAACATTCGGGATTTGTGAGATCTTGGTATACAGTTCTCAACTGTTATAAGAGTAGTAGTTTTTTTTCCATCTACTGTGCTGTTAAATTTGTATGTATCGAGTGTGCCAGGTTTCTGTGTAAGTGCGTTTGTTAAAGCCCATTCTTCAATATATGGGCATATTTGAGCTTCCTTATTACCAAGCATCCATACTTTTATATCCCTGTCTCTGGCTACTGTAGATACTAAATTAAGGAAACTGGTAACTTCATCATATAAATATACACCTTTTGTAATAAATTCCTCATATACCACATCATCGGCTTTTGGGTAAGCTCTGGATTTATATTTAACATAAGTATTTACAGGTATTGTAGAAGCCATTTTTTTACCTCTACAAATCTTTCCATCATTATCCAGATATCCGAAATAAATATCACCTTGATATACTACTACACTTGTATATTCCCCATTTGTATATTCATCAATCGGCATATCAGCGAGCCAGTCTCTAACACTTGCTGTTGTAATGTCTGTGTCTCTACGTCTGACATATACAAACTCACGATCGAAATAGTAAGCTTTCAATAATAGATATTTTTTCAAAGCGTAAGATTTACCATTTGATCTCTCTGATAATAATATATTGTATTGACTATCTGTGTTATATATGGCTTCCAACGAGTAATGTTCATTGTCTTCGTGCCCATATAATTTTGTGTAGTAATACATTATATCATCTTTTTTATATTTGGAAAACAAAAACATCACCTCCATCTGTTAAAATTATAACAAACTTCTGAGGTGATGTCAACATTTAGTTTATATTTTTTTTTTAATAATTTTGTAATATTTCCTTAATAAATACAATCATAACTTCCCATACATTCGAGGGTTGTTTTTAAATTCTCGATCAACATTAAATATTCACTTATATCTCCCATATCATATCCTGTTGGTCTCATTGCGATACCACATTTCCAATCAGAAACATATTCATCTTCTTTTCCTAAATTCCAAACTACGGGTTTCATATCTTTTAAATGAATCAGATGCTGTTTTTTTACACCCTCATAGATAATAGCGCCAGCTTCATCTACTTCGGGATTTCCGTCTTTGTCTAATTTTGGTCGTTTTCTATCTTTGTCAAATACTGTGTTTTCGTTAAAGTTTTCAATATCATCTTCCAGACAAATCACGGCTTCTTTGTTAATACCTGAAACTGTTAAATGTAATTTTCCATCTTTTGCACTTCTGTATACATAACGTTTTGCACCTAATGTCTTAAACTCTAACCAGTCATCCTCACGGCTAAAATATCCTAATGGACGCTCGATTTCTTTTGGATCTTTTGGTCTTGTTCTCATAAAATCAATGTCTCTCTTTTCACACATTTTTCTAAGTTTTTCATCTACTTTATTATTATAATCAGTCCAATCATGATACTCTCTCAATTTTAACGAGTCGGTGTCGCAATAAATAACATCCTCATCGACTCCAGGTGCTAATATACAATCCCATAGATTATGACGGGCATATGCTGTAATCCATATGCCATGAGCATAACATAAAAATGTTCTGCCTTTATTTTTTGTTCTTAATTCCTGTATATAATTTTCAACGTCTTTTTTCTCTCTTTTTTCTTCAATCCATTTACCATTTTCAAAAAGGATCTGGTCCATAATCATATCCGTTACCATCATTCCAAACATAGAATTGATAAACTGTTTACTTTGCGCATAGATATCTTCCTTTCCCTCTACTTCTTTATATCTTGTTTTGTTCTTATATAATTCTAAAATGTAATCAATAATAATTCTGTCTAAATAAGCTTTTGTACTACTATAACACTGCATAATAGCGTAACTATCTATTTTATATGTTCTTTTTATAATATCAAAATCCTGTTCTGTCATCCACATAGAAAGACTTTTCGCTCTTATTACTCTACCATTATCATAACCAATTCCGTCATCATAATATACCAAATCGTCACATTTACTCTCTGAAATGTAATGATTAAAAGTTAGGGCTTCAATACCTTCAAAATGGATATATAATAAATAAGCTTTTTCATCTGTTTTTGTTTCATCATATTCATCCTCATAAAAAGGTGTCATAGGAAATTTTTCACTACACATTACATATGGATAACTACTCGCGAAATCAAAAGCATAACCAACATGCTTCATTTCTTCGGCTGTATGTGTATAGTTCGCATTTATAGCATTTGCGTGTGTATAACCACCTGCAAAAGCTTTTTTAAGTATATCATAAAATTCAGCAGACCAGGGTAAAAGTTTTATCATTTTTCGCATATAGCTATCGTTCTTTTTAAGTCTGTTTTTTAATACTCTACGTACTTCCCCTGTCTGTGTTAAAGGAATTCTTTCAATATGATCATACTTTTCACGATATTTATAAACGCCTTGATAAACTACTTCGCAGTCTCTTGCACAGTATGCTAATTCTTGCTCTGTAAGTTCAGTTTTTGGTGTACGAAGTGCTACATAGTCCAGTGAGTGTAATTTAGGAAATCCGAGTGTTTCTCCCCAGCTATCGATTGATAAACGTGTTAAAGTATAAGAACATCTAAATTCTATATTTGGATATTTTGTAGGGATTGCTTTTATAGGATGATGGGCTTGTCTTGCAAATACGCTTTCAAAATCTAAAAAATCATTTAAAAATTCGAATTCATATCCGAGATTATGTACCCATATAATAAAATGTGTGTCACTTGGTAGCTTTGTTAAAATTTTCTCAAAGTCTCTAAATTCTCTGCCGTAATAAATTTCACTATCAAAAGAGAATTGCCATATATAAGGTAGACAATAGCACTCTAATTTATTCCAGTATTTATCTTTTCGTCCTGGTATATATGGTATCATGTCACCATTTTCATTTATCCATCCGCTGGACGTTTCAATGTCCAGCGTTAGGATATTATCACTTTCTTTTGTATAAGCTAATGTACGTTTTTTTCTGTTATTTACTGGATAATCATTCACCTGTATCGGATTCTCCAGAAATGCTGAAACATTCTTCATAAGCTTCTCGACCTTCCTTGTCTGGATTATTTATAAAATAATCTAGCATTTTTTTTGTTCGTGCAATATTATGGCCTATAAACATCATTGCATCGGGTGGTAATGTACTAAATTTTGGTAATGCGTCTACTACTGCTTGCGATTTATCATATCCGTTATCATTTAAATATTCTATAATAACATCACTTGGTACGTTAAATTCTTTTAATCCTCTAAAAGCTTTACTTCCTAAAACTTTTGTTATTTTTTTATAATTTTCTCTGGATACTTCATATGTATCTGTAAAAGTTTCGTATTGTTTTTGGAAAATTTCAGCTCGTCCCTCTGGGGTTGAATATTTGGACTTTAGAAAAGCTTTTTGCTGTCTTTCTATTGCTTTAAGAGATTTTACGCTCATTTTTTGTAAATTACCAGTGGCAAATTTATATTTACTTTTAGTTTTTGTAAGTTGAGAAAAAGCAACTCTTTGAGAGTTAATGAATTCAGAAGGAACGCCGCTTTGACGTTCCTCTTCTTGAATTTCTTTAAATCTTCTATTTATTTCTGTCATATCAGTTTTAATTTTATCAATTAAAGTTTTTCTTGCTTCTTTTGAGATTCGATTTTCTTTCTTTACTCCTGCCATACTTTTAATTTCCCTTCTTTAAACAATTTAAGTAATTTGTTGTTTTCACTTGCTTTTCCGCTATAATTTTCAATACCATTTGCTAATGCGATTTTTGCCCTGTTTGCTTTGCTACTATCTTCTCCGATGGATTTCAGTGCATCAATAATACTCTTTCCATTATAATCGGATTTCTCATAATATTCTGTACTATCATTTGAATCAAAACACTCATCAGGTATTTCAAAATTAATTTCTTTTTCTAATTGCTTCGCTAATTTTACTCGTGCTTCAATAGCTGCTTTGCTCTGGTTTGCAGGTCTCTCATATAGTCTCATAAATTGTTCTGTAAGATGCTCTATACCGACTTCGTATCTTAACATTTCCAATAGATAGCGGTTATTTCTAATCTCTGTAATAAGGAAATCAATCTGTGTTTCAACATCATCGATATTTTTGTGTTTTGATTTACAATAGTCATATAAAGCCTGTTTTCTGGTCCAGTAAGTCCATTGAGCTAATCCATAGCCGACTGCATCATGTGTGAATTTTTGACGGCTATAAGCCCCGCTATTTACTGCTCTTGTATAAGTCTCGTCATTATATCCCAGACGTTTCTCATAGCTGTTTTGCATGTTGTTGCTCTTTAATCCACTCTCTGCCTGCAAATTGCCAAGAATTGCATAGCAGGCGTCCTCGTTGTTGAATTCCTTAAATAACTGTAAAAACATCTCTCTTTTACTCATAGTTTAAAATCCTCCGTTTTCTACAAAATATTCATAAGTGGCTTCTGCATTATATTTTACCATATCCAGGTAGAAATGTGCAAGGTCTAATTTATTTTTTACTGCTTCATAACATCTACGACAGATTTCGAATTTAAGTTCGTCTCTATATTCGTCTAATGTCAATTGCATTGATCCTAACTTTGCATGTTCGAATGCTTTATAAAGATGTGGTTTATAATCCTTTAAACATTCCAACCATAAAACTGCTCTATGTAATTCGTCATCTGTCATACGTTCTAAATCGTTTGTTTTATAGCAATGGTGTTTTACCATGCATCTAGCTCCGTCACTTCTAGGATCATCTGGCCATCTTCCAAATTCATCCAGTTCTCTTAAATAAATTGCATCTAATGTCTCTTTATTCATCTTCGTTTTCCTCCAGTAATGAAATTTGAAAATCTATAATACTATATAAATGATGTAATATTTTATGCTTCTGTGTAGTATTATATGATGTTGTGTTTGCAATTTTTTCTATTAAATTTAAACAATCTGCTATATTTTCGTAATTTGGTTGTTTTGTTTTCATATTACATTGACCAGTCCCTTCCCCAAATTTTTTCACATATATCTCTGATTTCTTTTTCCTGACTTAGTAATTCTGCAACAAAGATTCCAAATTCATCATCTGTATATTGTTCGTTTCCCACATCAATTGCTATATGCCATAATAAATCATATTTTGGATATAGTCTTAATGCTTGTGTAATTGTGGTATATGGATCTTCATAATTACCCGGTTGAAAGAATCTATGCAACATTCCTTCTGATACTTCCCATGCTCTCATAAGCATTTTGAAATCCTCGTGTTCTTTGTTAAATTGTTCTTTGTTACTCATCTTG
>ERZ1026772.1502-NODE-1502-length-12352-cov-4.400260_pt1 | contig 12352 bp, 11 predicted proteins | sample MGYA00380124_ERZ1026772 | MGnify/ENA primary metagenome ERZ1026772 (study PRJEB33269, sample SAMEA4719760) | human gut metagenome | biome: human-associated habitat; feature: organic feature; material: feces | place: Cameroon | collected 2013-10 ...
ACTCACATGTCTCTCTACACCCCTGCGCGCCGTAGGCGCGCAGTCCGGGGTCAAGGGGTACTACCCCTTGCGCGAGCCGCGAGGCCCGTCGCCGAGCGGCGGTATTTCGCAGTCAAGTCACATGTTTCCCTACGCCCCTGCGCGCCCGCGGCGCGCAGTCCGAACGGGGGACTCAGTCCCCGATTTTGCCGAGAACGATGAAACGGGCGCCATCGAAGGTGTAGACACAGGTGGAAAGCATAAGAAGCCGGTCTTCGAAGGTCACTTCTATGCCCGTGTCGTAAGGCGTGGAGGTGATAGCCCGGTGAATGAACTTGTTGAAGTCCTCCTCGGTGTCGAAATTGGTGGGATAGGTAAACGTGTAGCCATTCACTGTGTAGGCGGCAAAAACGGCCACGTCGTGATCGCCGTCAGGGGTCATCAGACGGATGGTCTGGTGGGTCTCCCAGTACTCGCGGCTTTCGTACTGGTGAAGACCGCCGAACATGGAGCCGCCGCGCATGTGGTGGCCGTGAAGAATGTTCACTGTGTCACTGAAATCGCCCCGGTTGGCTTCGTCCATCATGATGGAACCGAAGCGGTTCTGCGTACCGTCGGGAAAATGCTTCAAATAGTACTCGTTGTCCTCGCCCTGAACCACAGGATAGTCTATCACGCTGTCGTCCAGCCGAATCCAGCCGACGATGTCCGGCATGTTCTGACGCAGCTTGGCAAAGTCCTTTTCGGAGACGGCCTGTTGGGGCTGTTCGGACTCCACGTCCAGATAAGAGGGCGGAAGCGTGGCCTGCGGCACCCACTGTGCGTCTGCGGTGGACGGCGTGGCCGTGGGGCCCGGCAGGACGGTCGCCAGCGTGGGAAGGCTGACCTCTCCGCCGTCGTCTGCCGTCCATTCACTGTTCCGAGATAAGGAAGTATAGAAGCTGTCCAGCGAATGCTGCTCGTAAAGTTCAAGCAGCGCCAGCGTACCCAGCACCAGTGCGGCCAGGATCAGCACTGTCAGAAGAAAAACAAGCAGGGCGCGACGTGCGCCCCCCTGTTTTTTTCGATTTTTGGGATAACGGCGGCTCATTGTGCGCCGCCCTCCTTCTTGCGGAGGGAACGGAAAACGAATGCGGCGTCAATCAGCAGCGCTGCGCATCCGGCCACAAGCCACGGCCAGTTTTGGCTGACGCCGGTGGGGGTCAGCGTGCCGGGCTTACTGGAGTATTGGTTGACGAAGAACGCCAGATCAGTCTTGGCTTCTGAACCGTTCAGCCGCATGGCGACAGCGGTCTCGATCCCGTTTTCGCCGTTAAAAACACTGACCGTCACGTCATAGGTGCGCCGGTCATACGTCAGATTGGGGTTGACGTTCTTCGGGATCTGCGTGATCGTATAATGATAAACGCCCAGCTTCGTGAAGGTGATGGGGAACACCACGTCCACCTCGCGCGCATAGCCTACGGCTTCCGCGTCGAAATAATCGGAGCTGCCTTTGGGCATGGGGCATTCCTTGTCGGCAGGGGTCAGGCGGATCAGGAAACGATCCATTTTCGATTTGGGGATCGATCCGCCGCGAAGCTGTACCCGGCCATGAAGGGTAACGGAGAAGGAGTTGTCGGCGGTTTCAGCAAAGGCGGCGGGCATAAGCGCGGTCAGGCACAGCGCCAGAGCAATCACAGTGACCAAAATGGCGCGAAGGTTCGATTTCATATTCAAACATCCTCCCTGTTTTCCTGGCCGTAGTCGTTCAAAACCGCCAGTACTATCGTTCTTGCGTCCGTATATTCGGACGAGCAGGTGGCCATAGCGATGACCCGGGGCGTTTCACCGGCCTGGATGGTGTCCTCCAGCATGGCCACGGTTTCAGCGTCGTAATGCAATGCTTCGGCCTTGACGAAGGAAAGCAGCCGGCCGATCCCATCCTTTTTCCAAAGGGTAGGATTGAAGATTTTTTCCTCGGACGAAGGGACGACCATGCAGGCGAAGACCCGCAGGGGCCACTGATAGCCGGGGATAATTAAGGTTCCCGTGTAGTATTGCCGGAAAAAGTCCAGCTCCTTATAAAGATCCAGATCGCCGAACATCCTGCTGTTTTCCATATGATGGCCGTGAAGCAGGGTATACGGGTCGGCAAAGGACGGGTCGCAGCGGGAGTCGATAAAGATGCTGCCCGCCAGCGCGAAGTTTCCGTAAACGTCGGTGTTGATGTAGGCGAAGTTATCCTCGCCCTGCAGGACGGGATAGTCGATCTGGGTATGGTCGAGGGTGAGCCACGCCTTCACGTCCTGATTGACGCGCAGAAGCTCGGCGAAGGACGGCCCCTGTTCCTCGGCTGTGTCGTCTGTTTTGGGTTTGAGCCGGATCATATCGTCCTGAACGTTTTCAGCGGCGGCGTAGATCTGGTGATTATCCCACAGGCAATAGCCCGCATATGCCCCGGCGATCAGGAGGGAAAGGCCCACGGCCAGACTGACCAGACCATTTAGAAATCTGACGAAGCCCCTTCCCATCCTGCCACTCCTTTATGCCGGTTCATGGCGCCCTGTCAGGGCCGGGATTCCGCTTTCCCGGCCCCGGTACAGGGCGCGTGTCAGTCAAATGCTTAGTTGTTATGAGCCTTGCGCTTGATGAGCAGCGCAGCGCCAGCCAGCACCACGAAGCCGATCAGCAGGACGTAGGGCAGATTCTCGGTGGTCACGCCGGTGTCGATTGTGCCGGACTTGGTGTTGGTGAAAGCAGCAGTCTGTTCGGCGGCGCTGATGGTGCCAGTGTCGCCGGTCTTAGTCGTTTCGTAATCAGCATCCTCAGTTTCAGTCACGGTGTAGGTCACGTTGTAGGGCAGGTTGGCAATGCTGAGAGTATCGCCATGCTTCAGCTTGAAGGTGGTCTCCTCGCCGATCTTGATGCTTTGGGGATTGCTAGAATCGGAGCCGCCGGTCACAGCGTAGGTTTCCCCATACGTCTTTCCTTCTTCGCCGGTCAAAGTCACTTTGAACTCGAAGTACTTGTTCTTGTCGCCCAGATTACCGGTAACAGTCTTGGACACTTTCAAGGTGCCAGCGCTGTAGGTGTTTTCGAAAGTATCAGACTTGTCGCCTGAGCTCTCGGTATGCACACCGGCAATACGCAGAAGATTGTTGTTTTGACCGTTAACAACGGTCACAACCAGCTTGATGGTCTCGCCATAGTAGGTAACGCCAGCGGTGGTGCCGGCAACTTCCTGCAGGGTGTACTCGTACACGCCAACACTGGTATATTCGGGCAGCGCAACAGTGATTTCGCCGGTAGCCCCGTTAGCAATAGCAGCACCCTCAGCAAAGGTCGCACCAGTAATAGTGCCCAGCGCGGGGGCAGAGGTGGCATCGCCATCTTTCACACTGCCATCGCCAACCTGCTTAAGAGTAAAGGTTTCAGCGGGGCTAGTGCCAGCACCTACCAGCTTATAAACCTTTTTGATGGTCACGGTTTCTTTGTCAGTGGTAGGAGTATCCGCAACCGCCGCGCCGATGCCCAGCACGAGCATCAGGGTCAAGAGAATCGCTACAAACTTTTTCATGGTTTTGTTTCTCTCCTTGTTTTCAGATTTTGAAAGGGAAGTTATATCATTCCCGGCGAGTGGAGCCGGGCTGATACCGTGGATGTTCGGCGCGGGTCAGAGGCCCCTGCGCCTTAGAATGGTGATGACCTTGCCCTCCACCTGATCCAGCGATATGGCCCCGTACAGGCGGCTGTCGGTGGAGCGGGTGCGGTAGTCGCCCAGCACGAACACGCTGTTCTCCGGCACCTGATAGGGGTAGGCCAGACTGCTGTCCACCTCGGGATAGGTGGGATAGAGGATTTCGCCGGTCTGGGTCGTGCCGTTCACGGTAAGGGAACCGCTGTCGTCGATGGTGACGTTATCCGTGGCCCGGGCCACAATGCGGCCGAACTTGAGCCCCGTTTCCGTGCGGTACACGATCACGTCGTTCTTGGCGTACTCCTGCTGCAGCCGGAACACGATGGCCAGGTCGCCGTCCTTCACGGCGGGGAACATGTCCATGCCCTTGACCTGCGTGATCAGAAACAGGTAGTGAAAGAAGCCCCAGCACACCACAGCGATCAGCACCACGCGGATCAGCAGACTGCGGTTCTCGGCCTTGGCGGCCAGCTGATCCCGGCGCTGTTTGATGGCTTCCTCGGGGGTACGCGGCTTTTTGGCGGCCATTACTGCCCATCCTCCCCGGCAAACTGGCCGTCGGCTTCATACCCCTGCGCCGGGTCGGACGGCTGATAGCCATAGCCATAGCCATACTCCCAGCGCTGCCGTTCCAGCAGTGCGTCGTAGCGCGCCCGTTCGGCCATGAGAGCGTTATTGTACATGGCGTTCAGTTCCTCGATCTTTTTCCATGCGTCGCGCTCGCTTATTCCGCCGAAAAGTTGCTTGCGGAAGCGCACCTTGCGCAGCCATTGCAGGATGCGCTTCTGTTCGCAGTTCAAGGGCTGGATGGTTTCCTTTCGTCCCTGCGCCCGGCTCTGAACGGGCTTTTGCGCGGGCTGTTGTCCGTTCCTTGGTGGCATCGTTTTGTTACTCCTTAGTCCTCACGTTTCTTCCGACGGCGGATGAGGAACAGCGCCGCTACGCCTGCCACGCAGGCGATAATCAGGATATACGGCAGGGAATCAACGAAGACGCCGGTGTCGGGGGAGACGTTGCGGTGATTCGTGACGTTGATGGTCGTATTCTCCTTCAGGCCTTTTTCATTGACGTAATTTCGATTAGTCTCAACCGTATCATTAAAGGAAACGGTGTACTGTTCGGCGTTTGTTTCCGCCAATACGATCTTTTTACCAACGGGCATGCCCTCGATCACGATGTTTTCGCCGTCTTTCAGGCTGAAGGTGTAATCGCTTTGACTTCCCTGAGCCAACGCTGTTCCGTTGGCGATCAGTTCAAAGCTGTTGCCGCCGTCTACTTGCATGCTGAACTGGAACGCTTTGCTCTTGTCGCCGAAGTTGCCGGTAACAGTCTTGGTGACGGTCAGTTTTACGGTGCTTTGCTTCCAAATAGCGTACAGAATGTTCTTGGCTGTCGCGTCAGTCTCATCGACGATAATCTGATCGCCAGCCTTATAGAGCTTGTCCGCTTCCGTTGCATCCCGATCTTCCGACCATCCAAGGAACTCATAGCCGGAGCGGGGCGGCAGTCCGAGTTCGGCATTGCCATAGTCCAAAATCGTCACTGTTGCATTGTTTTCCAGCTCACAAACCTTCTCGGCAGGCGTTTCTCCAAAGTTGGCATTGTAGGTCAGCTTCGTTTGGACGGGCTTGTCTCCCCAGACGGCGTAGAGGGTAATAACGCCATCGTCATTCACATCCATATCCGCTTGAATGGGCAGCTTGTCTCCGGGCTGGTAAATCGTGGGGTCAGTCGCTTCGGTTGCCCAGCCAAGAAAGACCTTGTCAGCCTTAGCCAAATCACCGGGCAGCTTTACATCCGCATAGGAACCCTCGGCGTAGTTTGTCCTATCCTCCGGGGCCTTGCCGCCGGTTTCGCCGTTTCCATCGTATTTGACGCTATACCCCTTTTGGCTGCCGACACGGGCATGCAGTTCGTAGTCCCGATTGATCTCGGTATCAAGGTTGAAAGGCGTGCCGTCTTTCAGCGTCCATCCGAGGAAGGTTTCCCCCTCATCCAGCGTGATCACCGGAACCTGACTTTCGTCAAACTTTGCACCCTTGGCTATCGTAAGCGCGTAGACTTGGTTGCCGTCATGATCGTAGAACGTCACGGTGTAGGTCGGGGGCACCCACTTGGCATAGACGGTGATGTTCTGGGCAGGCATGGTCTTGCCGTCAAACTTATATTCCGTTTGCCCCGTCGGGTCGGCATACCAGCCGGCAAATACATAGTCTTCTTTTCCGACCGGCGCAGTCGTGTGAACATAGCTGCCAGCGTTGCTGATGTCAGCTTCGTATTTATAGGAAACCGAATTCACTGTTTGGGCATTACTGACGTAAACTACATTATAGCTATTGCGGTTGTAGTAGAATTTCGCATTATTATAACTTCCACCAATTTTAGTGCCTCCTTTGTATGTAAAACCAGTCAAATCATATTGATCTTCCTTCGTTACTTTATACCCAGTTCCGGGGCTTGTGTCACTATGATCCAACTTATAGGTTGTACCATTATATGTTGTAGTGCCACTTTCTCCCGGGAGAACCTCTACATAATAATATGCGGTTTCACTGCCATATCCAGTCTGTGGGCCATAGAAGGTAGCACCATTTAACGGCATCGTATCAATGTTGACTTGATACGGACCGTCGCCATCTGTTGTTGCCCATGTGCTACTTCCATTATATGTCGGCCACTTGTTTCTAATATTGGCCCCATATTTTGCAGTGATTCTGAGATCCACATATTCTTTTGAAGAAGTGAACAAACCGCTATAGCTATAAAACTTCACCTCATAAGTCTTTCGCTTATAATACACATTAACGATGGTAGAACCGTCGCCCGCGATCGTCTCCTGCGTAATCGTCTGTGCAGTAAATCCCGGATAAGACTTAGCTCTTGCAGCAGTTTGTGCTCCGCTTGCACCTAGCTGCTTTTCGTCACTGGCCACATAGGAGTAGCCGTTATCATCAGCATTTTCCTGCCAATGGATAACTGTATAAGTGGTATCAGCAGCTTTCCAGCCGGCATATACCGTCGTAGAGGTGGTGATATTGGAAAAATTTGCCGCGTTCTTGCATTCCTTATCCAAATACCACCGATCAAAGGAATAGCCCGGCAGCGTGGGATTCGTCACAGGCGCAGCAGCAGCCGTACCGTTGGCATAGAACACAGGCGCGGTATAAGAGCCGCCGTTTGCGTCGAAAGTGATCCAGTAGCCCTTTTCGACCTTGGCATAGAGCGTAACGTTTTGGCCGTTAATGGTCACAGAGTCCGCTTTTTCCGTTTGGGCTGCTTCGTCGAAGTACCAGCCGGTAATGCTTTCATCCGGGCCGACCGGGAAGGTCACGTCGCTGAAATCGCTGACCGTCTGGCCGTCCGTGCACTCCTTCGTAGCTACGACACGGCCCGTGTTATCCTTGAAGAAGATATAGTAAACCTTTTCGATCTTCGCCGTTACCGTGATCGTTTTGGTCTCTGTGATTTCTCCGACCGTTCCAAACGTGACGGCAGGATCCCAGCCGGTGAACTTTTCATTTTCGCCCGTTTTGACTTCAGGCTCCAGAAGGGTATCGCCCTTCTTCACGATCTGCCGGGCAATTACCTCCGTTTGCTCGCCGTTCTTTTTCTGGAAAATATACGTGATCGTGTTGGTGTCTTCCGGCAAAATGCTCAGCACGCTGATGCCCGGGACCACGCTGTTGGAATATTGTTCCGCTCCCCATGCGCTTACGGGAATGACCGCAAGGAACATGAGGACGGTCATGAAAATCGCAGTAAGCTTCTGAAAGCCGTTTTTCATGATGGTTTCTCCTCCCTGTCTGCCGATATGCTTTTTTCAGTCACATAGCGAAAAGATCATTCGCTGATGGTTACGCACATTCTCCATGCGGTAAGCAGATTTTCTTCGCTGAGCGTGTAGGAATAGGACAGCGCACTGCTTTGCGCGTTTTGCCACTCTCCGATGATATTTCCCTCTTTATCGGCGGCGGCATACTGCCAACAGCAACTATAGCTCTGGCCGTCATATCCCTCCAGCTTCGCCGTAAGCGTAATGCGGCTGCCCAGCTGGAGTTCGTCCGTATCGTAAGAAGCAGACACCCGAATCTGGCGTTCTTCCTGTACCGCCTCCTCCGTCTCCTGCTTGTCCTCCCCAGCGGGAGCGCTATATCCGTCCACCAGGCTGGCCATCACATAGCCGGTCTTGCCGCCGGCCGTCACCTTCAGCCAGACCTCGCCCGCGGCGTTGGTCACGGCTTCGATCACGTCCAGGTGCGTGCCATCGGCCAGCTGAGCCAGCTTTTCCTCGCTCCTGGCGGGGCCCTTGCGCAGGTTCACCGCGTTGGTGTTGGTGCAGGGATAGTCCGGCGCGGGCGCTTCATCCGCCGCAAATTCGAAGTCCGCCGTCAGAATTTTCAGCTCGTCGGAGCCGTCCAGCAGCTCGGCCTCGTCCCTCAGGGTCAGGAAGCCCAGCGCGGACGCATAGAAATAGCCCTCCACCCGTTGACCGTTGGCATAGAAGACGGCCTGATAGAGAGAATACTCGACGTCTCCCGTTTCATTATAGTAGTCCTTCTGCCAGATCACCCGGACGGGGTTCGTCCCGGCGAAGGTGCCCAGCAGCTTGTCCTTCGCGGCGGTCTTATACAGGCGGGTGCCGCCGCTGATATACGCGTAGTTGGAGGACAGGGTGGGCACAAACTCCTGGCTGTTCTCCACCGCGGGCAGCACCACGGGAATCGAGGGAGTCTGCGCAGGCTCTGCGGACGGTTCCTCCACATAAGCCGCGGGGATCTCGGCGATCAGCTCCGCGGGGATCTCAGGAATAGTGGAAAGCCCAACACTTTCCCCTTCCTGCGCACAGGCGAAGGCGCAGAACATCAGCCCGAGGGCCAATCCCAGCGTCAGGGCCAGCAGCTTGTTCATTTTCATACCTCTTCCTCCTCTGGAAATTCGGATAGACTGCGAACCTCCGCGGACTCAGAAAGTCCCCGGCAGCTGTTCGCCTGGTACTCAAACAGCCGCCGGACCGCGTCCTTTCCTTCATACGGGAAGAACGCAGACGCGAAGATTCGCAGTGGCGCATCGAAAACGCGTACACATACCAGCCCTCTCCCAATCGGGGGAAACAGAGCTGTTGCCATTCGGATTTTGCCTGGAAATGAATTTGCGAAGGATTCCCATTCCGCAGACGTCTCGACACGCCTCCTGACTGGACGCGGTTAGTATATCATGGTTTTTGCCAAAAGTCTACACAAATTCTATAAATTTAATTTAGAATTTTCATATACAGCAGAAGAAAACGTTGTACAGACTATTCTTTCCATTTCCAGTAGAATATCATCCTAGCAGCTTCTTAGCACAGTGACTATATTTACGTGTTTTCGTTTCAGTTTTCGTTTCTATCCGCATACATAAAAATTAGCCGATTTCACACCTGAATCGGCTAATTTTTTCGACATTTTTCATTGAATTTTTCACTTATTCAGATTGAACGGTTATAGATTTATATTATTATTTCATTGGTTATAAAGCACATTATTCTCTTTATTTTCAACGATTTTCGTCTTTTTTGCGATGCGTTTTCCGGGCGGTTTTTCTCCTTTTTGGCTCTCTTTCACGGATCAAAAACTATGCGCAATCGCGCATAGTTGTGACTTGACAAAATCAAAAAACTTGTTCTAAGGGCTGTCAAGTTCCAAAGCTCCCAGTCCTCGGAGATTTTTCCACCCGAAGCCACCCAAATAGCGCCGTTTTCCTCTGTATTGACATTCTCCGGCCTTCTTTGGTATCATGGCACATAGAAAAAAAGTTCCCCCAAAAACAGGCACAGGAGGCCGCGCCCATGCAACGGACGATCCCTATCCCCTACTATACCTCCACACTGGCTCTTCATGTGGAGGAGGAAAACCTCAAGGCCGTACTGACGGCCAAAATGCACGGCTTTCATGCCGAAAAAAGTCAGGAACAGCTGGTGCTGGACGCGCTGGAGCATCCCGTCGACTCGCCCCGTCTGCGGACGCTGGCGGAAGGCAAACGGAACATCGTCATCGTTACCAGCGACCATACCCGGGCCGTGCCCAGCAGGATCACCCTGTCCCTGCTGCTGAAGGAAATTCGCTCGGGCAATCCCGACGCGGACATTACCATTCTCATCGCCACCGGCCTGCACCGTCCCACCACGGAGGAGGAACAGCGCCGCATGTTCGGCGACGAGATCGTCGATCATGAGAAGATCGCCATCAACAACGCCTTCGCCCCGGAGCAGTTTGTCGAGCTGTGTACTCTGCCCTCCGGCGCGGTGTTTCAGGTAAACCGGCTGGCCGCCGAATGCGACCTGCTGGTGACGGAAGGCTTTGTGGAGCCCCATTTCTTCGCGGGTTTTTCCGGGGGACGCAAGAGCATCCTGCCCGGCATTTGTTCCGAACGGACGGTCAACGAAAACCACAGCTACAAGGCCGTGTCTCACCCCCGTTCCAACTCGGGGATGCTGAAGGACAATCCCATTCACGCGGATATGCTCTGCGCGGCCAAGGCGGTCAACGTACAGTTCATTTTCAATGTGGCGCTGGACGGCGAAAAGAAGATCGTAGCCGCCTGGGCAGGCGATCTGGAAAAGGCCCACGAGGCCGGGGTGGCGTTCATCCGCCAGTGGTCTCAGTGCCCGGTGGTCACGGGGGACATCGTCATCACCAGCAACGGCGGCTATCCACTGGATCAAAACCTGTACCAGAGCCCCAAGGCCATGGCCACGGCGGAAGCCTGTGCGGGCGAGGACGGCGTGATCATCATGTGCTGCAGCTGCTGTGACGGCATGGGCGGCGCGCATTTCGGCCAGCTGATCCAGCGGGGCACACCGGACGAGATCGACCGCTATCTGTCCTCTATCCCGCCGGAGAAAACCATCCCGGAGCAGTGGTGTACGCAGGTCTGCGTCCGCGTGCTGCGGAAGCATCCGGTCATTCTGGTCACCACCTTCCTGAACCACGACGAAGTGCGCAAGGCCAACATGATCCCCGCCTCCACCCCGGACGAAGCACTGGAGATCGCCTATCGTCTCAAGGGCAAACAGGCCAGTGTGGTGGTCATCCCCGACGGCGTCAGCGTTCTGACGGTGAAGGAATAATGGGAAATACAACAAAGCCCGCTCCGAAATCGGAGCGGGCTTTTGTCTATGGTTTTACATTCTCGCCGCGATCGCGTCCATAAACTGGGCGCTGGTCAGCGTCTGGGCTTCGCCCTCGTACAGGCGCGCCAGATCGCCGGTCATCTGGCCGCCTGCGATGGTGTCCAGCGTGGCTTTATCCAGCCGGTCGGCAAAGGCGCACAGGTCGGGTGTTCCGTCCAGCTCACCCCGCTTGCGCAGTGCGCCCGTCCACGCGAAGATGGTCGCCACCGGGTTGGTGCTGGTGTCCTCGCCCTTCAGGTAGCGGTAATAATGCCGGGTCACAGTGCCATGGGCCGCCTCGTACTCATACTGGCCGGTGGGCGCTACCAGCACACTGGTCATCATGGCCAGACTGCCGAAGGCCGTGGCCAGCATATCGCTCATCACGTCGCCGTCGTAGTTCTTCAGCGCCCAGATGAAGCCGCCCTCGCTGCGGATGACCCGCGCCACTGCGTCGTCGATCAGCGTATAGAAGTAGGTAATGCCCGCCTCCTCAAAGGCGCGCTTATAGTCCGCCTCGTACACCTCCGCAAAAATATCCTTGAAGCGGTGGTCGTAGGTCTTGGAAATGGTGTCCTTGGCGGAGAACCAGAGATCCTGCTTCATATCCAGCGCCCGGCGGAAGCAGCTGTGGGCAAAGGAAAGAATGCTCTTATCCGTGTTGTGGATGCCCTGAATGATGCCGCTGCCGCCGAAATCCATGATGGTCTCCCGGGTCTCACGGCCGTCCTCGTCCGTGAAGCACAGCTCGGCCTTGCCCGGGCCGGGCACGCGAATCTCCGTGTTCTTGTACACGTCGCCGTAGGCGTGACGGGCGATGGTGATGGGCTTTTTCCAGTTGCGGACGCAGGGCGAAATACCCGGCACCAGAATGGGCGTGCGAAACACGGTGCCGTCCATCATGGCGCGGATGGTGCCGTTGGGGCTTTTCCACATCTTTTTCAGGCCGTATTCCTCCACCCGCTGGGCGTTGGGCGTAATGGTGGCGCACTTGACGGCCACGCCCAGCCGCAGGGCCGCGTTGGCGCTGTCCGCCGTCACCTGATCGTCGGTCTCATCCCGATGCTTCAGGCCCAGGTCGTAATATTCCGTTTTCAGATCCACATAGGGCAGAATCAGCTTTTCTTTAATCATCTGCCAGAGGATCCGGGTCATTTCATCGCCGTCCATCTCCACCAGCGGCGTTTTCATGGCAATCTTTGCTTTCGTCATTGAAAAATCCTTTCCTCCGAAACCGAGCCCCGAGCGGGCGTTTTCTTTCCTCCCTATTGTAAGAGGTGCGTCCCCGCTTTGCAAGCAAAGTGCAGCGAAAGAACAAACAGCCGGGAAATGGGTGGCAAAGCCCCGCGTTTTCTGGTATAATCCCTTTCGTTTGAATACGCAAAAAAACGGGAGGCTGCTATGATTCGACTCATCGCGACAGATTTGGACGGAACGCTGCTGGAAAAAGGCGGCGCGCTGCCAGAGGGCTTTTACGACGTGGCGGAGGAGCTGAAAAAGCTCGGCATTCTGCTGGTGGCGGCCAGTGGGCGGCAGTATGACAA
>ERZ1026772.1504-NODE-1504-length-12347-cov-11.936219_pt1 | contig 12347 bp, 12 predicted proteins | sample MGYA00380124_ERZ1026772 | MGnify/ENA primary metagenome ERZ1026772 (study PRJEB33269, sample SAMEA4719760) | human gut metagenome | biome: human-associated habitat; feature: organic feature; material: feces | place: Cameroon | collected 2013-10 ...
GCCGTTACCGAGACAGATATGACTGTGCGACGACCGCAAAAGAGCGAGCACGGCGCCGCCGCGGAGGCCCCGGGGCAGGCATATAAAAACGATATCGGAAGTACGGTGCAGCATCCCCTATAAGTAATTAAATAAATAATTACTTTCTGTACCGGCTCAAAGGAAGAACTTGCTTCCTATAGAAGAAGCGGCTGAAGACAGCGCGATATTTCCTTTTGAGCCAGTATATAGGTTGGCCTTTCGCCTGCCCGAAAAATTAAAAATGAAGGAGGAAATCAAAATGAAAGACAGAATCACAAGCACGATCACAAGACACATCGGAGTGATCTCCGAATCGTCACGAGGCTGGAGGCTGGAGCTGAATATGGTCAGTTGGAACGGTGCAGAGCCGAAGCTCGACATTCACGACTGGTCCCCTGATTACAGTAGGTGCACAAGTCGCGGCACCTTCACCCATGAGGAAGCACGGGTACTAATCAAGCTGCTGAAAAAGGAGGTGTAAACATGGAGAACAAGGTATACACCCAAAACGAGCTTAAAGCCCAGAACATCATCACGATGGATTATGCACTGAACCTTGAACCGGGTGAATTTGTCGCCGTTCTCGATCTGAAGGCGCAGGCGCGCAACTGTCTGCGCGTCTTCTTCACCTTTGAGGACGGCCGGAAGATCATGGCAGTAGCCCAGTGGTGGCAGAGGTACTTAGGGTTCTATGAAATCCCGGTCGGTACCCGTTTGCTGCTCCATTACAAGGAAAATTCCAGAAAGGAAGTATATCTCGATGAAGTGGAACGAATATAACGCCGCTGTCTCAGCAAGCAACGAATCTGCCTGGACAGATTCACACCGCAGGGCTACCCCTGAAACCCCTGAGACAGGAAACAAGAAGCCAAACAGAACAAGAAACAACAAAATCACCGTTTATTTAAGTGATGTCGAACTTGTCCGGCTCAATGCAATGGTGGACAAAACCATTATGAACAGAGAGCAGTTTATCCGCGCAATGATTGAAGGAAAGACAATTACGGAAGCGCCGCCGGCACCTCTTCTTCAAACGGTACGGATGATGAAGGATGCGCAGATCAATATTCGGAAGATTTCCGAATATGCATTGCTTTCGAAACCAGCTGATGAAGAGCTGCTGCGCAAAACGCTTGAGGATATAAATACCTGCGTGCAGGAAGTTATGGCAAGATGCCTGCCGTCGGAAGAAAGGAGAGCCGATACGCATGAAATCAGACCGCATAGACCTGGGCCTGACCGGGTACGATGAGCTCTTTATGAGCACAGAGGAGCGGCTCGACGCGAAAAAGCCAAAGGTGGACGAGCTTCCTCTCGACAAGCTGAAACCGTTTAAAAATCACCCGTTCAAGGTCATGGAGGATGAAGAAATGGAACGGCTGAAAGAAAGCATCCGGGTATCGGGTGTGCTGCTCCCGGCACTGGCAAGACCCACGGAGGACGGCTACGAGCTAATCTCCGGGCACCGCCGACTGGCCGCCTGCCGCGCGCTCGGTATGGGCACCATGCCGGTGATTGTCCGAAATCTCACAGATGAGGAAGCTATCATCACGATGGTGGACAGCAACCTGCAAAGAGAACATATCTTGCCAAGCGAAAAGGCATTCGCGTATAAGATGAAAATGGAGGCACTAAAAAGCCAAGGCAAGCGGACAGATTTAACTTCGTACCAAGTTGGTACGAAGTTCGATGCAGCCAGTGAAATTGGGAAAAGTGGAAACGACAGCAGAATCCAAGTGTTTCGTTACATCCGCCTTACCAACCTCATTCCCGAAATTCTGAAACTGGTGAATGAGGGACAGATCGCGCTGACTCCCGCGGTGGAGCTTTCCTATCTCAACAATCACGAGCAGGAAGTTCTGAGCAAAATCATGTCCTGCGATGAGTTTACACCGTCCCTTTCGCAGGCACAGCGTCTCCGCCGGCTCAGCGAGGATTATACGCTGACCGATAGTGGCATCTCGCAAATCATGTCCGAAATCAAAGGCAACCAAAAGGAATATCTGAAAATCGAGGCCGAGCCGCTCAGGCGGTATTTCCCGCCCGGTACGACCGACGAACAGATGCGGACAACCATGCTCCGCGCCATGGAATTTTACCGCAGGCACACCCAAAACCGCGCAGACAAACCGAAAGAAAGAGAGGAGCGATAACCATGAAAAAGAAACCCGAACAGAGGCAGCCCAGCAGCCGGTTTATCATCGGGCTCGGCGGCGGACACCGCGAATACGACATTATCAACACTCGCTATGTTGTGGAGGGGCGATTTGCCGAGACGACGCTGACGAACAAGGACAAGACCCTTTCCGATGCCATGGAGGACATTATCAGTGGCGAATTTACAGATTTGACCTCGTCGAAGGAAGAACCTAAAATAAAAGCGAAACCCGTGTGTTCGACTGCCGGAAAGGAGAGATAATTTATCATGCAGTCGAATAAAAAACAAAAGCAAGTAACCGGAATTACTGCCCTGTATTGCCGCCTCAGCCGAGATGACAATACGGACAGGGAAAGTAACTCTATCGCCAACCAAAAGAAAATGCTCCAGGCATACGCCAGGGAAAACCACATGGGCAACACCAAGTTCTATGTGGACGACGGCTACACCGGCACAAACTTCAATCGACCGGGCTTTCAGGAGCTGCTCGATGATATTGAAATGGGATATGTCGGCACGATCATCGTTAAGGATATGTCCCGTTTCGGGCGTGAATATCTGCAGGTGGGGTATTACACCGAAAACTATTTTCCCGACCACAACGTCCGCTTTATCGCCATCAACGATAATGTGGACTGCGTTGACGGGGCAACGGATATGGACGATTTTATCCCCATCAAGAATATCATGAACGAGTTGTATGCCAAGGATATCAGCCGCAAGGTACGATCTGCGCACAATACACGAGGGCGGGCCGGCGAGCCGCTCTCTCAACCCCCATACGGATATGTGAAAGACCCGCAAGACAAGAAGCGCTGGATCATCGACCCGGAGGCCGCATCGGTCGTCAGGGAGATTTTCAAGCTGTATTTGGACGGCTACGGCGAGGATACCATTGCAAGGATCATGCAGGAGGAGCAGCACCTGAACTGTACGGCGTACTGGGCGTCCAAAGGCATCAATCGCGGCGGCAAGAAGAGCCAGCCGAATCCGTACAAATGGAAATCGAGCACCATCCACGGTATCCTGACGCGGCAGGAATACTGCGGCGATGTTCTGAATTTCAAAACGCGCTCCAAGTCATTCAAAAACCACCGCCGTATTGACAACCCCAAAGAGGACTGGATGGTGTTTGAAGACAGGCACGAGGCAATCATCTTGCGTGACACCTATCAAAAGGTGCAGAAAAGGCTGAAAAGCACGCACCAGCGCGCGCCGAAGGAGATAAACGGTCCGAAGAGCATATTCTGCGACATCCTCCGTTGTGCGGATTGCGGCAGCAAGCTCTGGTACCACACCAACACGCAGAACAGGGACATTCATTACTTTTCATGCTCCAACTATGTGAAGGACTACCGTGGCACCTGCCTCACCCGCCACTACATCCGTGCGGATGCGGTGGAAGCGGTGGTGGAAATAGAGCTAAGGAGGCTTGCGGAATACCTCGTAGCCGATGAAAACCGCTTTGCCGAAATTCTTGCCCGCAGAAGCATTAAGCAGGTAGAGAGTGAAAAGAAAACAGTTCAGTCCGAGCTGCGCAAGTCAGAAATGCGTATTGAGATTATTCCCAAGCTACTGAAAACGCGTTATGAGGGCAAGCTCAGCGGCAAGACCTCGGAGGATAACTACTGTGTTCTTTCGCAGGAATATTCCGATGAGCGTGAGCAGCTGCAAAAGAAGATTCTGAAGCTGCGCAGGAAGCTGACCGAAATGGGCGAAAAGGAAAACGAGCGGGAAGAGTTCATCCATGCGATACGCAAGTTCATGGAAATGCAGACGCTGACCAAACAGGTGTTGAACGAGCTGATTGACCACATCGATGTGTACGAAACGCAGGGGACGGGCAAAAACAAAACCCAACGACTTGTCATCTACTACAAGTTCGTCGGGTATCTGGACATTGATTCCACGCAGTGCCATCCGAACTACACTGCCGACATCCGTGAGGGCGTCGCCATTGAGTATGTTTCCTGCGAGCCGTCGGGCAGTCTGAAAGAGCTGTTCTCGGAGGGATACGGCGCGTGCGATGATTCTTTTGAGGAAGAAATGGAGCAGGCGTAAACCCGCTCCAGACACAAAAACCTATTCATCACAATTCTCATTATAACAAGCATTGACCGCTTCGGCGAATAGTGAGCGGGAATGCTTGTTTGGGTCATCATTGTTATTTTTTCTGAGGATGTACAGTGTGTACAGCGCGCCTTTCAATCCATTATCTTTTATCCATTGAAAGCGTTCCGGAAGCATATAGAATCCTTGAGACTGTTCTGACCATGAATAAGCATTTTGCTTCTTGTTATAGTGAATGTACTCCTGACAATCGTATCCATCATCGTCTTCATAGTCATTTACAAAAGCAAAATCAACGCTGTGCAGTATACGGGAATTTTTTCGGTCCTTAACTTTGATGGTTAAGACGCGAGTTGAGTCTTCGGCAAAGTCGTAGCCATACCGATGCGCAAATTTATCCAATGATTGCTTGAACAGTAATTTAATCTGTTTTGCAGTGAAGCGATTTTCTTCATCGTTGGGATAAATATTGATGTCAAAATCGAAACCGATATTTGATTTTGCATCATAGGTTATCATATTTCGAGAGTAACTGCCAACAGGCTTATGCTGAAAAGTGTATTGCTTCCGCAAGTCATCATGAACAAGACTGAGAATTTCCATAAGGTCAGAATAGGCAGACTTAACCTGTGGGGAATGTTTGGATATGAACTTGAAATCGTGTTTCATATTATGAATCCTTTCTCTTCCCATGCCGCCCATTCAGCTTTTCCTGCTAAATCACTGTAGCATACTCGCAAACGATACCCTTGTCAATACATTTAGGCAAAAAAAGCGGATGTAACTGAAATCAGTTACATCCGCTCGATATGGTTGCGGAGAGAGGACTTGAACCTCCGACCTCCGGGTTATGAGGCAGTCTCAAGCACAAATCGGAGTCATTTCGGCTCCGATTTGTGCTATTTACCGCCATTCGCTCGGTGAGTTTTCCATTGTTTCCGTCCAGACCTGCCCGATTTTTTCGTGTTCTGGGTCAAAAGAGGGTCAATACGGAATCCTCATGTTTTTTGGGAAGCCTTCGATATTTGTTGCGGTTTCTTCGGACGCATCCGTCAACAATCCGTCATCCGTCAGCAGCGGCAATAAGCGCAATGACTACGATGAAACCGGACACGATCACAAACAGAGTTTGCAGTTGAGTAAAGGTTTCCTTTAGACTTTCTACCTGCTTGGCGGCCGTGACAGGAGTCAGGCCGTTGTCCACCAACTGCGCTTCAACCTCTAAAACCTCGTCAAAGCCCTTGACCTGATAGGCTAAGGAAATGAAAACCCTTACCGCTGAACAGCTGTCTTTCTTCCTGCGAGAAGTTAAGGAAACTGGCGTGTATGAAATGTACTACTAAAATTTGACTTTTTCCAGCCCGGATGCTATCCTCCAATCAGAATAAAAGCATGATGGAAAGGGGGAATCACCAGTGTACCGAATTTTTGTGGTGGAAGACGATGCCGTCATCGCCAGCGCCGTGCAGCGGCATTTGGAGAGCTGGGGATATCAGGTGGCCTGCGCGGTACGCTTCGACGATGTGCTGTCGGACTTTGCCGCTTTTGACCCGCAGTTGGTGCTGCTGGATATCTCCCTGCCTTTTTTCAACGGCTACCACTGGTGCCGGGAAATCCGAAAGGTGTCCAAGGTCCCCATTCTGTTCCTCACCTCCGCCTCAGACGACATGAACCTGGTGATGGCCATGGAGATGGGCGGGGATGACCTGCTGGCCAAGCCCTTTCACCTGCAGGTGCTCTCCGCCAAGGTGCAGGCCATGCTGCGGCGAGCCTATGACTTCGCCGGTACTGTCCACTTGCTCTCCTGCGGCGGCGCGGTGCTGAACGTGTCCGACGGGACCCTGACAGCCAACGGACAGAAGGTAGAGTTGACCCGGAACGAGTTCAAGATCTTGCAGCTTTTGCTGGAGCACCGGGGCGAGATCGTCAGCCGGGAGGCCATCATGACCCGGCTGTGGGAATCCGACAGCTTTGTGGATGAGAACACCCTGACGGTGAATGTGGCCCGGTTGCGGAAGAAGCTGGAGAGCGCGGGATTGACGGACTTCATCCGTACCCGGAAGGGCGCGGGCTATCTGGTGGAGGGCTGAGAATGCTGCTGGCTTACCTGAAACGCCAATACAAGCTGCTGCTGTTGCTGGCGGGGGCCGTCTGCATATTCGCGGCGGTATTCGCCCTCTACGACCTGCCCCTGGAGGCAGTGCTCTATGCCGGTACGCTGTGTCTGGCACTGGGGCTGGTGCTCTTTGCCGTGGGATACAACCGCTTTCTCCGGCGGCACCGGGAGCTGCAGCGGCTTTTGCGGCAGGCGGGGGAGAAGGCCCTGCCCCTGCCGCCCGCCCGGGGACTGCTGGAGGAGGACTATCAGACGCTGCTGCAGGCAGTCTGCCGGGACCGGGCCCGGCTGGCGGCGGAGAATGAAAGCCGCTTCCGGGAGCTGACGGATTACTACTCCCTTTGGGTCCACCAGATCAAAACGCCCATCGCCGCCATGGATTTGCTGCTGCAGGAGGACGACTCCCCCCACCGGGGAGAGCTGGAGATGGAGCTGCTGAAGATCGGGCAGTACGTGGAGATGGTGCTCTCCTACTTACGGCTGGACAGCGACTCCACGGACTACGTCCTGCGGGAGTATCCGCTGGATGACATCCTGCGGCAGGCAGTGCGGAAGTTCGCCAAGATGTTCATTCTGAAAAAGATCACCCTGGATTTTCAGGAGACCGGAAAGACCGTGCTGACGGACGAGAAGTGGCTGCTGTTCGTGGTGGAGCAGGTCCTCTCCAACGCCCTGAAATACACCCCAGCAGGCGGAACCATCCGCATCTACGGAGACGGCGCCACGGTGGTCATCGCCGACAACGGCATCGGCATCCGGGAGGAGGACCAGGCCCGGGTGTTTGAAAAGGGCTTCACCGGATACAACGGCCGGGCGGACAAGAAGTCCACGGGGATCGGGCTGTACCTCTGCCGTCAGGTGATGGACCGGCTGAATCACGGCATCTCCCTCACCTCCCGGCCCGGTCAGGGGACGCTGGTGCAGCTGGACCTGAGCCGGGAGTGGCGCATGGTTGAATAACCTTACAAAATTGTAAGATACGGAGCTGGACTGTAAGCCAAAACGATGGCGGACAGTCCGGCTTTTTGGTAGGATGGTGCCAAGCTACAAAAGGAGGAACCTTTATGCCATTATTGGAAGTACAGCACCTGCAGAAAGCCTACACCAGCCGCTTCGGCGGCAGACAGGTGGAGGCGCTACAAAACGTGAATTTCTCCGTGGAGCCGGGGGAGTATGTGGCCATCATGGGCGAGTCCGGCTCCGGCAAGACCACCTTGCTGAATATTCTGGCGGCTCTGGACCGCCCCACAGCCGGAGAGGTGTTTTTGAACGGCAAGGCCCTGTCCGACGTCCGGGAACGGGACTTGGCGGCCTTCCGCCGCTCTCATCTGGGCTTTGTGTTCCAGGACTTCAACCTGCTGGACATCTTCTCCCTGCGGGACAACATCTTCCTGCCCCTGGTGCTGGCGGGACGGCCCTACGAGGAAATGGAGCGAAAGCTGAAGCCCCTGGCAGAGCAGCTGGGCATCGCCGACATCCTGAACAAGTACCCCTATGAGGTCTCCGGCGGACAGAAGCAGCGGGCGGCAGTGGCCCGGGCCCTCATCACGGACCCGCAGATCGTTCTGGCGGACGAGCCCACCGGCGCCCTGGACTCCCGGTCCTCTGACAATCTGCTGGAGCTGTTCGGCGAGATCAACAAGGGCGGCCAGACCATCCTGATGGTGACCCACTCCGTCAAGGCCGCCAGCCACGCGGGGCGGGTACTGTTCCTGCGGGACGGCCGGGTATATCACCAGCTCTACCGGGGCAGTGAGAGCCGGGAGGCCCAGTTCCGCCGCATCTCCGACACGTTGACGGTGCTGACCCAAGGCGGTGAGAACCATGGGTAAGCGCAGCTTCTTTCCCCGGCTGGCCTTGGTGAACCTGGTCCGCAACAGCCGGTATTACGGCCCGTATCTCCTCTCCTGCGGTGCGCTGGCGACCATGTATTATATCCTGCGGTTCCTGACCTGGAACGAGGTCATCCAGACGGTGCGGGGCGCCGCCTACCTGCAGGTCATGATGTCCATCGGCTGCTTTGTGGTGGCGCTGTTTTCCACCGTGCTGCTGCTGTATGCCAACAGCTTTGTGATGAAGCGGCGGCAGAAGGAACTGGGACTCTACAACATTCTGGGCCTGGAAAAGCGCCACATCGCCGCCCTGTGCTTTTGGGAGACGCTGCTGTGCGCCGCCGTCGTGATTCCCGGCGGCATCGCGGCGGGCATCCTGCTCAGCAAGCTGATTTTGCTGCTGCTTTTGAAGCTGGTGCAGATCCCGGTGCAGTTCGGCTTCTCCGTCAGCGTCAGGGGCGTGGGAGAAACGGCGGCGCTGCTGGGGGTGCTGTTCCTGCTGGCGCTTCTATGGAACCTGCTGCGCCTGGGACGGTCCCGGCCCATTGAGCTGCTCCACAGCGACAGTGCCGGAGAGCGGGAACCGAAAACGAAACGGCTGTTGGCAGTTCTGGGGCTGGCGGCGCTGCTGGGGGGCTATGCCATCGCCCTCACCACCCGGAACCCGGTGAACGCCCTGATGCTGTTCTTTGTGGCGGTCATTCTGGTGATGCTCGGCACCTACTGCCTGTTTACCGCCGGGTCCATCGCTCTGCTGAAACGTCTGCGGGCCAACAAGGGCTTCTATTACCAGACCCGCCACTTCACCGCCATCTCCGGCCTGCTGTACCGCATGAAGCAGAACGCCGTTGGCCTTGCAAACATCTGCATCCTGGCCTGCATGGTACTGGTGACGGTGTCCGGGACCCTGTGCCTCTATCTGGGGGCGGAGAAATCTCTGGACGGCAGGTATCCCGACGATATTCTGGTGACCCAGACGCTAAAGGATGATACCGACCCCGCTGCAACGCTGGACCTGGTGCAGCGGACCGTGGCAGACGCTGGGCGGCAGATGGCGGATCTCCGCTATGAGACGTCCGCCTCCTTCCATGCCAGATACAGCGGCAATACGCTGCTGACGGACATGAGCCAGAGCGGCCTTCTAACGGAGATCACGGTCCTAACGGCGGAGGAGTATAGCCGCCTGACGGGGGAAACTGTCGCCCTGGGGGAAAACCAGGTGCTGGCCTATGCGGACGGCGATTTTCAGCTGCCGGAGACCTTCTTTTATGAGTATGAGGAGGCACCCATTCAGGTGAAAGCCCGGCTGGACAGCTTCCCCGCCGGGGACAGCGCCATCGTCACCAACGAGGTTATGCTGGGCCTGGTGGCGGACGGTACCCTGGCAGAGCATCTGATGAACACGGATCTGGCCCGCCGGACCTTCCGCATCCACCTGAACACCGACGGTGCCGACAGCGAAAAGCTGGCCTGCGCCAAGGCCGTTCTGGCAGTCTCCGATGGGAGATACGGCGTGGCCAGCCGCCAGGAGATGGCGGAGGAATTCTACGCAATGTGCGGCGGCTTCCTGTTCCTGGGCATCTTCCTGGGACTGCTGTTCCTGATGGCCACGGTGCTCATCATCTACTACAAGCAGGTCTCCGAGGGCTATGAGGATCAGCGCCGCTATCAGATCATGCAGCAGGTAGGCATGAGCCGCCGGGAGGTGGGCGCCTCCATCCGGGGACAGATCCTGCTGGTGTTCTTCCTGCCCCTGCTGACGGCGGGGCTGCACATTCTGGCGGCCTTCCCCATGCTCTGCCGCATTCTGGAGCTGTTCGGTCTGCACGAGGTGGGCATGTTTGCTCTCTGCACGGCGGGGACGCTGGCGGTTTTCGCGGCAGTGTACGCGCTGGTGTACGGTCTGACGGCCCGGACCTACGAACGAATCGTAGGCGGTGAGGCGTAAGCGGCAGCCAAATGCGGTTTGCAGGCAGAAATTCAAATCCACTTCATCGGTAACCATCCCGCCGGGGCTTGCCCCGGCGGGATTTGTTTACAAGAGAAAAGAACGGGAATATCGCAATGCCCCGAGTCAAAATTTGCGATGCAGTAGGTAAAGAAGACCGCAGATACAGAGGAACACAGCAAGCAGCAATTCTTGCCCTGTTTGGCCCTGTGAGCCGTTGTGTGCCCTCGGCGTGAGATGGATGCCATCCGTACACCTTCAAGCCACATCCAAAGCGGCGTGGGCGATTTGTGGAAGAAAATCTGCTGCTGAAAAATGACCAAGAGCCATGACTCCGCCCACAACAGATGGGGTACCCCCTCTTCATCAGATAGTGGGGAATATATCAACAAGACGAAGAATAACAAGGAAAAGCATGAGGAGTGATCGGCGCCCTGCTTCACTCTGTGAGCCGCTGTGTATGGCTTTGCCAGGAAACGTAGGAAAGGGTACAATCAGGATTGGGGGCGAATTTGGGTTGATTTCCGAAGACTTACGAGGGACGAAAAGAATAGCAGGATAGCCGCTTTGACAAGCGGCTGTCCAGCGTTTCAGAAGCACGCAAAGCACGCCGAGGGTAGTGATACCTCCTATGTCTCGCACACGCGGAAAGCCTTGAGCACAGAGTGTGAAAACCGTAATTTCGACAGAAACGAAAAAAGATTACGCAGCCCAGCGGGGCCGCGACGCCTTGGAACAGCGACGCGCATAAGCGCATCGCTGTCCCGAGGCTCTCTGCGTTCTTTGGGAGCACCCCCGACCAAGACCCAAAAGCGGCAAAGTTTGCCGTTCTGACACCCGGCCCGGGGATGTTCGTGAACGTGCAGCTCGTGTCGAGGGTAATGATAGCGCCCCCACCCAAAACGCCACCTATTTCGGCGTGTGTGCCCTTGTGTGCGATTTTTCTCGGAGAGCCGAGTGTGTACAAGCCGCAATTTCGACAGAAACGGAAAAGATCACGCAGCCCAGCGGGGCCGCGACGCCTCGGAACAGCGACGCGCATAAGCGCATCGCTGCTCCGCAGGCTCTCTGCGTTCTTCGGGAGCACCCTCGGCCAAAGCCCAAAAGCGGCAAAGTACACCTTTCTGATACCCGGCCCGGGGATGTTTGTGAACGTGCGGAACGCTCTGAGGGTAGTAATAGCGCCCCCATCCGAAACAGCCCCTGTTTCGGCGTGTAAGCCGCTGTGTGCGATCCTGTTGGCAAAGGCGAGTGTGTACCCACTTTCATCCGCAAAAGCGAATGTGGGCCGTTTTGCAGGCGATTGCGACAAGAGCTTTTTTGCCGTGTGGTACCCATTGATGGAAGTAGGGGATGGGTGTTTGTAACGGCGTTTGAGAGACCCTTGAAGTCCGTATGACCGATGCATTGGAAACGTTGGTATGACTGCGTTTCCTGCGCTTTTCGAGCATTTTTCGAGGACGAAAAAGAAAGCAGGATAAAGGATTGGCGTCGGAACCGACGCTCTGCCCAATCACTTCTGCTCGCAGTGCGGGCAGTTGACGGGGGTTTCAACGCAGGCGGTTGTGGCGCCTTTTGAGGGGGATTTCAGAGCGGCTGGCGTCTTAGTTCCCGCAAACGCAGATGTCCCAAGGATTTTGGTGGCGCCTTGTGGCCGCTTCAGAAGGAAATCGAGGTAATCACCTTCGCATGACCGATGGTGAAAAGCACACATTTTGCGCCGCTGTAGTCAATGGAAAGGACTTCTTGACCGTTCGAAAATCGCACCGCTGTAACCAAAGATGTGTTCCTCGGCAACGCAGAAATTGCGCCGCAATAGGCAAAGATAAGGCGACGTGGCTCCGAGGTGCAAATGATAACTTTCTGATAACAGTTCGGCTTTCCGGTAGCTTTCCTCTGCCGTTTACGGTATGGTTTGCCGTTACAAAGGAGGTCGATACCATGCCAAAAAGACGAGCAAACGGCGAGGGCAATATCCGAAAGCGCAAGGATGGCCGCTGGGAGGGACGATACACTGTCGGTCACGATCCAGAGACAGGCAAAGCCATCATCAAAAATGTTCTCGGCAAGACGCAGGCCGAGGTCAAGGAGAAACTCAAAAGAGCCATCGAGGAAAACGTGGGCATCGATTACGGACGGGCCAAGAACTACACCGTGGGTAACTGGTTAGATGTGTGGTATGAGAACTATGCCAAAATCAAG
>ERZ1026772.1507-NODE-1507-length-12325-cov-5.288998_pt1 | contig 12325 bp, 11 predicted proteins | sample MGYA00380124_ERZ1026772 | MGnify/ENA primary metagenome ERZ1026772 (study PRJEB33269, sample SAMEA4719760) | human gut metagenome | biome: human-associated habitat; feature: organic feature; material: feces | place: Cameroon | collected 2013-10 ...
GGTTGTGCGATCACTGATGAAGAAAAAAAGTATATCGCTAACGATGTTTTAGTTGTTAAAGAAGCACTTGAAATTATGTTTAATGATGGACATAAACGTTTAACTATTGGGTCGTGTTGTTTATCAGAATTTAAGAAACTTCATAAATATAGTGTGTTAAATTATATGAAATATGAAGATGTTTATCCGGAACTAGATTCTATTACTTTAGATAAAGAATTTGGTTCAGAAAACGTAGACGCTTATATCAGAAAATCTTATAAAGGTGGTTGGTGTTATCTTGTAAAAGGAAAAGAAAATCAGATAAAAAGAAATGGAACAACAGCTGATGTAAATTCATTATACCCATCTATGATGCATAGTGAAAGTGGTAATATATATCCTATTGGTTTACCAAAATTTTGGCATGGTAATTACATTCCAGATATGGCATTAAAAGATCACATTTATTATTTTGTAAGAATAAAAACAAGATTTTATTTGAAAGATGGTTATTTACCATTCATTCAGATTAAAGGTAATCCTTTATATATTGGAACAGAAGCGCTAGAAAGTTCTGATGTATATGACATTAAAACAGATAAATATTACACACATTACATCAACCCATTTACGCATAAAATGACAGACACGGGAGTAGAATTAACATTAACGCAAACAGATTATGAACTGTTAAAAGAACATTATGAGTTAGTAGATTTTGAAATTTTAGATGGCTGTTTCTTTTTTACTTGTTGTGGTCTGTTTGATGAATATATTGATAAATATAAGCAAATAAAGATAACATCAACAGGGGCTAAAAGGGAGTCAGCTAAACTTTTTCTTAATAATTTGTACGGAAAAATGGCTTCTTCATCTGACTCGTCTTTTAAGATTGCCTATATTAAAGATGGTGGTGTGCTATCTTTTATACCAATCACAGAACATAATAAGAAAACTGGGTACATCCCTATCGGCTCAGCCATAACAAGCTACGCACGAAACTTTACAATTAGAGCCGCACAAGCGAACTATCATGGTGTAAATAAACGTGGGTTTATTTACGCTGATACAGACAGCATACATTGTGACTTACAACCAGAAGAAATACAAGGAATTAAAGTACATGACAAAAATTTCTGTTGCTGGAAATTAGAATCATCATGGGATATTGGATATTTTACCAGACAGAAAACTTATATTGAACACGTAGTCGCAGAAGATTTAAAACCAATAGAAACACCATATTACAATATTAAATGTGCTGGCATGCCCCAGAAATGTAAAGACTTATTTGATCTATCCATGAGTAATAAATTAACAAAAGAAGATTTCACAAATTATACAAAAGAAGAACAAGAATTTTTATTTAACACTAAAACGCATGAACCAATTAATAGAACAATAGCAGACTTTAAAAATGGTTTAAAAATTCCAGGAAAATTATTACCAAAAAGAATAAAAGGTGGTATACTTTTAACTGATACTTATTATGAAATGAGAGGATAAAAATAAAAGCAAGGGGCAATCAAAAGATTGTAACCCTTGCTTTATTATATCTTTAACTATTGCACTCATTAAGCCCACTGCAAAATGGAATATATAAACAGGCTGTATATTCCAACAGTGCAATCCCTGTTTACACAAAACAAGTAACAATAGAAGATATCAGTAACTTAATGCTGATATAACAGCTTCCTTACATTGTAAGTCCTTGAAGCGAAAACAACCACGTTCAAATAAATATCTAAGATTAGACAGAAAGAAGTCATTACGTTTAAGCATTACATAATTAATGCCGTGGTCATTTGTTGTAACGCTAATTTTATTTGGATGTGACATATCTGGTTTATTATCACAATAGATAATTCCATCTTCTGTAAATTCTTTGATGCCATAATTTACACCGTCATATCTTAAAGTTGCTAAATATAAGGACTTACCAGTAGGTCTACCAATAAACGTATTACTATCATTCAAGTAAACACTTTCACTAGAATATGCTACATATTTATTCCCGCTGAATGCACGATTAAAACCGCTTTCTTTTTGTGCTTGACTAGCACTATCTATATAACCTTGTTCCATAACAAAACCGTCGCCACGCAAAAATTTTGTGTCGGACTTTAATCGATCACTAATATGCAATACAGTATAATAAGGATTCAACAGACTTACTGGATTCCCTAACATAAATACACGCACATATCTGACCTGTTCTCCCTGCCCCCTAGCGATGCTGGTATGAATACTAATAAACTTAGTAACTTCATCCGAACAATAATGGTTCGTCTCACTTTGAAATTCATCAAAAATAATGCTAATAACATCACTAAACAAGTGAGAGTTTTTCTTAATCTGATCAGCACTATTCATAGAGATTGCGTATCCACAAGATTCATCATTTAAAAATAACTCGTGATAAATACCATTCATTCTACGTTCACTTGTCATTGTATCGTTTGGGAAGAATAAACTTCCAATGTCTTTAAAGAATTTATCAGCACAATTATCGAGTTCGTAATTATACCTATATAATAGTGCAAATTTTTCACCATTATTTTTAAAACGATTGATACATAATCTGCCAAAATAGGTTGTCTTACCACCAGTACGGTTCGTTACACAAATATAGACTTCTGGTTTTTTACCATTTAAGTCATTTAAAGATAATAGTTTTGTACCATCGTAGTATTCACTCATAAATTTTTTCTCCTTTTTTATAAAATTATTATAACATAACTATTGACAAAAGTCAAACTATATGATACATTATTTATAGAAAATAAATTTCATAGAAAAGAGGTGTGATTTATGGGAAATATGGAAGCTATTATTGTTGCACTTTCATTAAACTTGTTTGATCTTATTTCTGGTTTTATAGGAGCGATAAAAAATAAAGAGCTTAAAAGCTCAAAACTTAGAGATGGTATGTTTAAGAAAGTTGGGTTTATTCTTTGCTACGCATTAGCATACATTCTTGACGTTGAAGGTTCTGTTATTGGTTTTTCAGTCGGTGTAAAACTGTTACCAATTATTATAACATATGTGTGTATTACGGAAGTCGTTTCTATTTTAGAGAACATTAGCAAAATTAATTCAGATTTAATGCCAGAAACTTTAAAAGATTTGTTTCATATTAATAAAGGAGAATAAGAATGATTGTAGATGTATCACATTGGAAGCCTGTTACAAATTGGCAATTAGCAAAAAAGGGTTGTGAGTTTTTAATTTCAAAGGCTACGCAAGGCACAAATTATATTGATACTTATATTGACACATTTATTAAAAATTGTGAAGCAAATAATATTCCATATTGGTTGTACACTTTTCTTGATAAAGGAAATGAGATTGGACAGACAAAATTTTTTGTGGAACAGGTAAACAAAAGAGTTGGTAAAAATTTTGTTGGTTATATCTTAGACGTAGAATCCAAAAATAGTGCTACTAGTGTACAAGAAGCATTAAATTATTTAACATCTTTAGGAAGAAAATGCATGATTTATACTGGTTATGCTGATATTTCTTTATATAAGAAAGTAGTAGATAATTTACCATCAAATTGTAAATGGTGGGAAGCAAGATATGGTAAAAATAATGGACAATACAATCAAGCATATCCACCACATAAAGGCTGTGATTTGCACCAATATACAAGCATTGGTTCCTTACCTTATATAACATCTAACTGTGACTTAAATAGATTAACAGGTAAAACGCCACTTAGCTGGTTTACATCGTCAGATCATATGAAACAACCAGATTCACAACCAGTGAACTCTTTTGGTATAGCTTACAGAGCACACTGTCAAACGCATGGTGACTTTGATGCTGTTCGTGACGGAATGTGGGCTGGTACAATGAACTACAATAAACGTTGCGAAAATCTTCTAATGGATTTTAGAACATTAAGTAAGAGACTCGGAATTGAATTAGATATAGATGTGTTGGCACACATTCAGAAAAAAGGTTGGGTAAGATATAATCACATTAATAATAACACAAGAATCGGTACAGCAAATGAAAGTCTTAGACTTGAAGATATTATAGTGATTTGTCACAATTTACCAGAAAACTTAGAGTTGTTTTATCAAGCGCACGTACACCACTACGGTACACTTCCTAAAGTTAAAAATGGGGAAAGTTGTGCTTCACAAGGAATGAGAATTGGTATTGAAGCGTTTAGAATGTGGGTTGAGGAAAAGAAATAATGCCAGATATTAATAAAAGTTATTCGTGGGCAATTAACACATGTAATGCGCCTAACGTTGGTTATAGTCAAACATATAGAAATCAACAAACAGTGGGTGGTATCACTTATTATGATTGTTCGTCATTTATTAATTATGCCTTATTAGCTGGTGGATGGGAAACACCATCATATGCGCCAGCACATAATGCATTTACTACAAGCTCTGAGCCAAATGTGTTATTATCTTTAGGGTTTCAAGAAGTAGACGCCAGAGGGATATGGTTAGCTGGTGACGTTTGTTGGGTTAGTGGTCACACAGAAATGTGTTATAAGTCTGGTGAAACATCTGGTGGTATCACAATGGGAGCACATCAGCCAGGTGTGCCATTAGCCGATCAAGTTTCCATAAATAAAGGTGTATCAACGTATCCATCTTTTACAAGAGTTTTTCGGTATGGTGATGGTGCAACAGGTTATGGTGTCAGCATTTATGTTGCTTGCGCATTAGCTGGTAATGCGTGGAGTGAAAGTCATATTAACCCAACATTAAATCAATTAGGTGGCACAGCATTTGGGTTATTTCAGTGGGACGGTGGAAGAAAAACAAATTTATTAAATTGGTTATCAGAAAATGGTTATGATAAAGACTCACCAGATGGACAAATGACATATCTAGTTGTAGAACAAGACTGGATTCAAAACTATGGAGAATTTGCAACATTAGATGATTTTCTAAAGTCAGATTCCACAGACATTCCATATTTAACAGAATGTTTTATGAGGTGTTGGGAAAGACCGGGAGTGCCAGCACTAGAAAATAGAATCAATTTCGCACAAAAAGCATTTATTTATATCCAATCTCACGCTAATGATACCAGTATTACAACGTGGGAAACTGTACCAGCATATTATTTAACAGAAGAACAAGCGTTAAGAAATGCGGTGTTATTATATCGGTTTTATTCCGCTGGTGGTGGTGGCGGTGGAACAATAAGAACTAAAAATAAACTACCAATATGGATGATGATTATATAAGAGAGGTGAATAAAATGTTATTTCATGATGGAACATATCAGCACGAAAATGGTTTTATTATTTTTGTGATTGATGGTAAAGTAATGCTGTCACCTGATCATCCGCTTTCTATGCGGTTATCAGATATTTTTGACACAAGTAAATGGCAGAAAATTAAGTAAAGGTGGTGAGAACATTGGCTGTAAAAAAGATTAATGAAATTCTTGAAACTTATAAAGGGCTTTATGGCGAAAGTGAAAACGAAAAAGACATTGAGTTTTTAGAAGATATTACAGACACATTAAATGATTATGAGACAAGAGTTTCAGACTCAACTAATTGGAAAGAAAAATACGAAACAAATGATGCTGAATGGAAGAAACGGTATCGTGAAAGATTTTTTGGTGGTGAACCTGATGAACCAGACGACAAGCCTGATGTGCCAGATGAACCAGAAGAACCAGAAGAAAAACCAAAAAAGTATGAAGATTTATTTAAAGAGGGGGAATAATTTATGGCAAAAAGAATTGCAGTAAATACGCTTAATGCGTCAACGATTGATATTATGAACGTTATTAGACAGAACGCTTCATATGATTATCAGCAAAATGTACCAGAAGTTACAAAGGCTAGTGACATTCCACATGTTGGTGAAGTTATTTATGGAACACCAGCATTTGCAAACCAGTTTATCAATGCATTGGTAAACAGAATTGCACTTGTAAGAGCACGTAGTGCAAACTTTAACAACCCGTATTCTATCTTGAAAAAAGGTTATCTTGAGTTTGGTGAAACAGTAGAAGATATTTTTGTAAACATTGCTAAGGTTGTAGAATATGACCCAGCAAAGGGAGAAGCTAGAGAGTTTAAGAGAACTCTTCCAGACGTTAGAACAGCTTTCCACGTGATGAACTGGAGAGTAATGTACCCTGTTACAATCCAAGATGAAGATTTAAAACAGGCTTTTACTTCTCTTGATGGTGTACAGAATCTTATTGCTAAAATTGTAGATAGTATCTACACTGCTGCTGAGTATGATGAGTTCTTGCTCTTCAAATACTTACTTATTAAAGCAATGTCAAAAGGAAATATGCACGCTATTTCTATTGGGGATGGTACAAAACCTACTGATAGTGCTGAATATTTCAGAGGAACATCAAACCTGTTCACGTTTATGAGGTCAGAGTTTAATGAAAATGGTGTAAAAACTGTAACACCTAAAGAAGATCAGATCATTTTCATGGATGCAATGTTTAATGCTAAGTATGATGTAAATGTATTAGCTAGTGCTTTCAATATGGAAAAGGCTGAATTCATGGGAAGATTGTTCCTGATTGACGATTGGACTTCATTTGACAACGATCGTTTTGAAGTGATTAGAGCAAACTCTGATGGTATTGAAGAAGTTACCACAGCAGAATTAGCTTTACTTGCAAATGTTAAAGCGGTTTTGATTGACGAAGAATGGTTCCAAGTTTACGATAACAACAACAAATTCACTGAAAAATATGTTGCAAGTGGTTTATACTGGAATTATTTCTATCACACGTGGAAAACAGTGTCCTACTCACCGTTTTCAAATGCTGTCATGTTTGTAACAAGTGATGCTAATATTGCTTTACCAGACACGATTACTATGGAAATTACTGATAAGAGTGTATCAGAAGATGCTATTACTTTGACGGTAGAAGCAAAATCAGACACCGCCACATTACAGCCACATATGGTTGACTTTATTCAGACTGAACAGTTGACAACAGATGGTATTGCAGTACACAGATTTGGTGCATATATGATTCCAGCAAGCAAGCACGAGACAGAGATTCAAGTGGTTGCTGAGATTAATGGAACACAGTATACAGATTCAGCAAATAAAATCACATCAGCTAGTACAGTAGGAACTACATTGACGCTTACTAAACAGTAAAATTAAGTGGGTGGTTTTTCCACCCACATTAAAGGAGATAATGTTATGTACATTGAACCGAACACAAATATAAAAATTTTAAAAAACGTTCCGCTTGATACAACCTATGACCATACTATTTATTTTGCTAGTGCTAGTGCTCAGACAAGTTATTTTAGTGGGTTAACTAAGTATAATTTAACTAGCCAGACTTATCAAAGGGTAAAACGTGGGTACGCTAGAGTTCAAAGGAAAGCTGAGGATTTATATGACTGTAATTATATGATGTTTCAGAACTCAGCGTATGGAAATAAGTGGTTCTATGCGTTTATAACAAGTGTTGAATATGTGAATAATGTTACATCTGAAATTACATTTGAAATTGACGATATGCAGACGTGGTTCTTTGATTTTACGCTGGATATGTGTTATGTTGAGAGGGAGCATAGTGTAACTGATGAAATTGGTGATAATATTATGCCAGAATCGGTTGAATGTGGCGAATATATTTACAACTTTTATCAAAAATTCTCAGATATTTTTGATGCTATGGGTGTAGTTATTGCTTATGTTGATACTGGTGAAGCTTCAACTAACGGTGTACTATGTAATGGAATTTATAGCGGTGCGCATTATAAAATGGGTAATGCTAGTGACGTTGATAGAATTAATGCGTTTATTGAAAATTACGCACAATCCCCAGACAGCGTATTAGCTATGTATATGTGTCCGATTATTGTTGGTGTAGAAGAACCAATTGAAGAGGGTGTATTAATAGATTTTACAAACACTAAAACAGGGTGGCATAATGAATGGTCATATCAGCCAGCAAGTAAAGCTATGGCACTAGATGGGTACACACCTAAAAATGCTAAACTATATACTTATCCTTATAATTATTTTATGGTTGATAATGGAAGTGGAAATTCATTAACACTTAGATATGAATTTTTTAAAGACTTAACACCAACATTTGACATTGAAAGCGTCAACACAATGCCAGTAAAAATCACTATGTTTCCTAAAAATTATAAACATGAAACAAATGAAATTAGAAGTGAAAGTATCACACTTGAAAACTTCCCACAATGCTCATGGAACATAGACGCTTATAAAGTGTGGTACGCACAAAACGCATTACCAAGAAAAATAGAAACAGCTTTTTCTGCTGGAACTGCTATTGGTGCTACTGGGGCATTTGCTATGGCACCAAACTTAATCACTGGTGGGATAGCACTACAAAAAGAAACAAGTTACATGAACCAAATCAAACAAAACATGCTAGACCAATATAAAGCGTCAATTAGTGCTGATATTTTTAAAGGTTCACTTTCTAATAGTAATCTAAACTTAGCCCAGTCTAAGCAAACATTTTTTATTAGCAGGCCGTCAATAAGTGCTGACTACGCTAAAACTATTGATGATTATTTTACACGATATGGATACGCTACTAAAAAATTAAAGACACCGAACACACATAGTAGACCACATTGGAACTACGTGAAAACTATTGGGTGTACGGCTACTGGTTCTATTCCAGCTGATTCTATGAGACACATTTGTTCTATACACGATAATGGAATTACGTATTGGAAAAACGGAAATGAAATTGGTAACTATTCATTAGATAATACCCCAAGTTAGGTGGTGATAAAAATGGGGAGAAGAAAGAAAACTAATTTTGGTGAAAGCCTTTTAATGAACAATGCCACTTATATGCAATATTTCAACAGACTTATGGAATTATCTATCAGTATGTTTGAGTGGAAGAATTTACCACCTACGTGTGACGTACGATACCTTGAATTAGCTTTATTTATGAATGGTTCAGCTGTATTTTTTCAAGACGATGTGCTGGAAGATTATGTTGCACTTGATGTAATTTGTTCTGGTAGGTTAGACGTATATGGGAACCCTGTTATAAGACGAGCGTATTCAAGATATAATAATTACCAAAAAATGCTTAAAGGTAGCAATAGCGTAATTATCTGGAATAATTATCTAAGAACAAACTCTGTTCTTGACGTTCAAATGTTTGCGAAAAGACTATACAATCTGGATAGAATCATTGATGTGAACGCTAATGCTCAGAAAACACCTATTCTTATTAAATGTGATGAAACACAGAGATTAACTATGTTAAACGTTTATAAGGAATATGATGGTAATTCACCTGTTATATTTGGTGATAAAGCATTGAACTCTAACGGATTAGATGTACTGTCTACTGGTGCTCCGTATGTTGCCGATAAAATTTATCAGCTTAAAACTCAAATATGGAATGAAGCGTTGACGTATTTAGGTATTAGTAATATTAACATTCAGAAGAAAGAAAGATTGATTACTGATGAAGTTACTAGAAACCAAGGTGGTACGATAGCTAGTAGATATAGTAGACTTGAAAGTAGAAGAGAAGCTGTAAATCATATTAATGAAATGTTTGGCCTTAATATTGAAGTCAATTATCGTGAAGATTTTCAACAGGTTGGTGAAGATAATCAGCCAGAAGATCCCGGTGCTGATACGATTGGTGGTGTAGGTAATGAGTAAATATACGACAGAAGTTAGATTTATATGTGAACAAGTAAGTGGTTACTCAGAAAGTCAAGGTGGAATGAATGTGAATCAGGTACTTGATACTAGCTGGAATAGAATTTTTGACAATAGTTGGAGTATCTTTGATGAAGCATATAGAAGCGTGTTATGTAAAAAGATTTTGAAACATTACTATACTAGAGAAATTGGTGCTGAGGTTGTAGGGCTGTGGGTTATGTGGTTAAACAGGCGGATGGGGGAGATCATGCCATATTATAACCAGTTGTATGAAAGTGAGAAGTTGAAGTTTGAACCACTGACTGATACGGATGTTATTACTACAAGTAATAGGAAAATTGATACTACAGCTGATAATTTGACTACTAATAATTTAACAGAAAATAGTAATGGTATTAGTAGAGATTTGTATGCTGATACACCACAAGGCGCATTAAATGGTGTTGAGAGTGAGACGTATTTAACTAACGCTAGGAAAATTAGTAATGATGATACTGTTAGTAGTAGTGGGACTGTTGATAGTAAGGGAAGTGGAAATAGTAATGATGATTATTTTGAGAGAGTGACTGGTAAAAGAGGTGGAGAGAATTATAGCGATATGCTGAGGAAGTATAGGGAGACTTTCTTGAATATTGATATGATGGTGATTAAGGAACTTGATGATTTGTTTTTGAATTTATGGTAGGTGATTGAATGAAAGAATTTAAATTTTGGTGTCAAAAAGTTTTACCATTGGTGTATGATGATAGCTTAAGCTATTATGAAACCTTATGCAAAATGTCATACAAATTAAATGAAGTTATTGACAATATAAATAAAATCCCAGATTATATAGCTAGTCTTGTTTCTGACGAAAAATTAAAGGAAATATTAAGTGAATTACTTAATACCCTAGAAGAACAAATTGCTAGTGCTAATGAAAAGAAAAGTGAAACTGCTACAAATGATAGAGTTGTTGGTGAATTAGTTTGGTTAGATGGTGAATTATATAGAGTAGTTAAACAGATGAATAATGGTGATAAATATGTCATAAATAGTAATGTTGAAAAAATTACTATTGAAAATTTATTAAATGAAATTCATAAAACCATAGCTAATTATGTTGAAGTAAACGAAAAAAATGCTAGTAAAGATATTACTAAAGGTGAATTGTTCTGGTTTAAAAATGAGCTATGCGTTGCGATTAGCGATATTACAAATGGAAATAGTTATGTTCTCAACACTAACTATAAAATAGTTACTATTGAAGATTTATTTAAAGATATTAACACAGATATCAAAAATTTAGATAACACTTTAAAAGAATATGACAGTAGAATTTTAACTGGTGAAAACGCATTTGATAATATTTATTCTTGCTTTATCAATGTACTACACCCACCAGCTGAGTTAGAAGCATTAGACGATGGTGGTACTACTGATAATTCTGATAAATTAAATGCTATTATCCAATATATTAAAACTAATGGGTTATCAGCTAGAGTTTATTTTCCATGCGGTAATTATCTATTTAATAAAACCATTAATGTAAACACTAAACATATATTATTTGAGGGAGAAGAAAGAGGTGGAACAAAATTAATTTTAGGAAGTGATACCACTATGTTTTATATTGGTACTACTGACAATAGTGTATTAGTGAATTTTATTAAATTTAACAAATTATTTTTTAACACGAATACAGAATTAACCTCTGATAGTTTATACATTAAATTTGAAAATGTAAGTTATTGTGAAATAACTTATTGCTCTATGTATAACGGTGTTAGATATGTTGCGTTAAATAAAGCACAAGGTACTAAAATGTATGATGTGCAAATGAATAATGAGAATAGTAAAGATGGCGTTAAAGGTATTACAATTAATGGCAGATGTGTTAGTTCAAGATTTATTAGGTGTACGTTTAATTTTATTAATAACACAAATTGTACAGCTATTGAATGTTTAGACTTTTGCCAAGACTTATATTTTGAAAGAACTGAAACAACTGGTTGTGACTATGTATTTCATCTTGATAACGTCAGTTCAGTAGTTCCTGGTGATATTATAATTAAAAATAGTATAATAGATATAGTAAAAGGGTATTTCATTTTTGCACAGCATTTAATTGCCAGTGAATTGCATAAGAACATTGTGATTATTGATGGCGCATATGTAACATCAAATGCTAATAGTAGTAAACTTATTAGACTTGTTAGTTGTAACAATGTTATGATTAGTAATCTAGGTTTTAGTAATATTGAAGGTAATACTGGTAATGATTGTGTCTCATTAAATAATTGTGCAAACGTGTGTATTAATAACTGTAATTTTATTAACTTTAATAGAGGCGTGGTTATTATCAGCTGTAACAGTATTAACGTAAACGGGAATTGTATTAAAGATGATAACACTGATGGAGGTGCTTCTATAACAGCTACTGGTTCAAAATATGTTTGTATTCATGGCAACATTTGTGGCGGAAGAATTAATACAATTATTAGTGTTGACGCACAAACATCATTTAGCCTATTAAATGATAATATTTTTTACAGCGCTACTGGATATACTGGTACTGTTGCTTTTAACGCTACTGATAGTCTTAATGAAAATAATATAGCCAATCATGAGTCATAATTATGTAGCAGAGAATCGTACAAGGTTCTCTGCTATTTTAGTACGACAAATGTACTGATTTTGTG
>ERZ1026772.1510-NODE-1510-length-12295-cov-4.033415_pt1 | contig 12295 bp, 6 predicted proteins | sample MGYA00380124_ERZ1026772 | MGnify/ENA primary metagenome ERZ1026772 (study PRJEB33269, sample SAMEA4719760) | human gut metagenome | biome: human-associated habitat; feature: organic feature; material: feces | place: Cameroon | collected 2013-10 ...
TTCCCTGCCGGAAAGCATGAGACCCATGGCGCAAAGCATCTGCGACTCCTTTCATCTGACGGCCAGGCGGCTGCTGGAGCTGGGGCTGGGCTACCTGACGCTGGATCGGGCGGCAGCGACGCTCTCCACCGGCGAGCGCCAGCGGATGCAGCTGGCCCGCGCCGTGCGCAACCGCACCACCGGCGTGCTCTACGTGCTGGACGAGCCCTCCATCGGGCTGCATCCGGCCAATCTGGCGGGCCTGACCGGCGTGATGCAGGACTTGATCGCCGACGGCAACTCCGTGGTGCTGGTCGATCATGACACGCAGCTGCTTTCGGAGGCGGACTGGATGATCGAGATGGGGCCGGAGGCGGGGGCCAACGGCGGCCGGGTGATCGCCCAGGGTACACCCGCGGCGCTTGCTGAAGATTCCGCGTCCCGTATCGGGCCGTTTCTGGCGGGAACGGCGCAGGTGGCACGGACGCGCTGCCCAGCGGAGGAGCTTTTCTCGCAGGGGACGATTCGCTTGTCTACCCGGGCCATCCATACGGTGAAGCCGCTGGAAGTCCGTATGCCCAAGGGGCGGCTGACGGTAGTGACGGGCGTGTCCGGCTCCGGCAAGACCACGCTGGTGCTGGAAAGCCTTGCGCCCGGGCTGAACGCCGCCATCCACGGCGAAAAGCTGCCGGAACACGTGGCCGGAGTGGAGGCAGAGGGCGTTCGGCAGGTGAAGCTGATCGACGCGGCCCCCATCGGCATCAACGTGCGCTCCACCGTGGCCACTTATGCCAACGTCCATGACGAGCTGCGGAAGGTCTTTGCCAGGACGGCGGACGCGAAGACGCTTGGGTATAAGGCCGGGGATTTTTCCTACAACACCGGCAAGCTCCGCTGCCCGGTCTGCGACGGCACGGGGATCATTAGTCTGGACGTGCAGTTCCTCCCGGATGTGGAAATTCCCTGCCCGGAATGCCGGGGAAGCCGTTACAGCCGGGAAGCCCAGCTGGTGCGGCACGGAGACCATACCCTGCCGGACTGGATGGACATGGACGTGAACACGGCGCTGGAAGCCTGCGACGGGCTGAAGCTGATCCGGCAACGGCTGCAGGTACTCAAGGAACTGGGGCTTGGCTATCTGACGCTGGGTGAAGAAACGCCCAGTCTTTCCGGCGGCGAGGCTCAACGGCTGAAATTGGCCGAGGAAATGGGCAAGACCCAGTCAGATTCCGTTTTCATCTTTGACGAGCCCACCATCGGTCTGCATCCGCTGGATGTGCAGACCCTTCTGCGGGTCTTTCAGGCGCTGCTGGACCACGGCGCGACGGTGGTCGTTATCGAGCATGATCTGGACGTGATCCGCAGCGCCGATTACCTGATCGACATGGGCCCCGGCGGCGGGGAAGAAGGCGGACGGATCGTGGCCGCCGGCACGCCGGAGGAAGTGCGGCAGGTACAGGAAAGCGTAACGGCAAGGTTCCTGTAATGGGTTCAGAAAGAAGGAGATACGATGCTGTTTGAGGACGTGACGATCGCGGTGCAGCCCTGCGCCGCCGCCCCGAAGGAAGAAAGCCCGGTGCTGTGTTTTCAGCCGGGACAGGTGCTGTTGGTTGAAAAAGAGGGCGTTCCCTGTCTGCCGGTCTACCGGCAGGTCAAACCCCTGTTGCCGGAGGGAACCGTCCTGATCGCGCTGCTGACGGCGGACGGACAGGCGGTCTTTACGCCCGATCCGCTGGGGGACGAGGTCATCCCCCAAGGAAACGGCCTGTCCTATGGGCCGATGCGGCTGTTTCGGGAAATGGACTGCCGCTCCGGCGCTGTGCTGACCGCCGCCCACCATCTGTGGCAGTGGATGCGCCGGAATCGCTTTTGCGGCGGCTGCGGCGGACGGATGGAGCACGACGGGGCGGAGCGGGCCCTGCGCTGCCCCGCCTGCGGGCAGGTGAACTATCCCATGATCGCCCCGGCGATCATCGTGGCGCTGACCTGCGGCGACGCTATCCTGCTGGCGAAGAGTGCCAACAGCCCGTGGAAACATTACGGGCTGGTAGCAGGTTATGTGGAAGTGGGCGAAACGCTGGAACAGGCCGTCCGCCGGGAAGTGATGGAGGAGGTCGGACTGCCCGTTCACCATCTGCGGTATGTGGGCAGCCAGCCGTGGGGCGTCAGCGGGTCGCTGATGTGCGCCTTTCAGGGGGAGACTGACAGCTCGCTGCCCTTGAAGATTCAGCGGAGCGAGCTGGCTGACGCCAAGTGGGTGTCCCGCGGCCAGCTTTCCGCCCCTGCCAGTACCTTTAGCGTCGCACAGGAACTGATCGAGCGGTTCCGTCAAGGTAAGCTGTAAGGAAAACGAGGGAAAAGGCCGGACAGCGATTCGGAAGGTTCCGGTAAAGGGGAAAGGCGGATGCCCCGCAAGGGGAGCTTTGGAGAAGCCATGGCCACAGTGGAAGGAGAGCGCGCGCATCGAGGGTTGAGAGCACTATGAAGCGGTACAGACCCGAAGCCGTGCCCCACAAGGGACGGGCTGCACAAGGATACGAAGCTCTGAGAACGTGGGCAGACGAAACCTTGCCGTCGTCCAAGACATATGCCAAACAGAGAGCCAGACCGTAAAAGCGTGCAAAGCATCGAGAATGGGGATTGCCGCGAAGATGGGCAGCAGACCCGAAGTTACACTCCGAAAAGCGAGCCGCAAAAAGGGCGCGAAGCGTCCAGCATGGGTTTCCCAAAGGCATTCTGCCGATGGAAGGGGCTTCAAACGGCACAAGCTCGAAAGTTGCACCACTGACCGCTGTTCGCGGCTGAAAATTTTGATAACCTAAAAAGAGGCGCAGGGGTTCTTCTCTCTGCGTCTCTGCTTTTGTTTTTACGCCCGTAAAATGGCTTCCAGCCGCAGCAGGGCGTTTTCGGCGCAACCCTCCTGCGGGGTCAGGCCACCCTTGATCTGCTGCTCGTAGTCGAGCAGGCTCTCATAGGCCTCCTTGAGCCGGGCCCGGTCGTAACGGCGGGCCTGCTGCTGGGTGCGGCTGACGGCAAAGGGCGGGATGCCCAGCAGCGAAGCCTGACTCTGCTGGGGGGCGCGCTCGTCCATCAGGCAACGCATGTGGTACAGAATGCGGTATTGACGCAGCAGCATGGCCAGAATGCCGATGCGATCTTCCCCAGCCCGCACCATGTCCTTCAAAAGGCCGAAGGCCACGTCGTTGCGGCCCGCCACCTGCGCGTCCACCATCTGGAATACCGTGCATTCGGTGGATCGGGTGCAGATCGCGTCGATGTCCGCTTCCGTCACTTCTGGCCGGTCGGCCAGATAGGCGGCCAGCTTTTCCATTTCCTGCTTGAGCAGCGCCGCGTCCCGGCCTACGGTGAAGACCAGCTTGTCCGCCGTCCGAGGCATCATCTGCTTGCCCATCCGCGCCATGGTTCTCCGGGCCCAGTCCGCGCATTCCGCGTCGCTCATGGGGGAGAAATCCACAATGGCGTTTTTCTTTTTCAGCAGCGTGTACAGCTTTTTGCGTCCGTCGGCCTTGCCCTTGACAAAAAACACCACGCAGGCGGTGGGCGGGATACGCTCCACGTATTCGGCGATCTGAGCGGCTTTGTCCTCGTTTTCCGCCTTTTTCCCGGCGGTCAGAAGGCTGCATTCCCGGATGATGACGATGCGCCTGTCCGCCATGAAGGGCAGCGTTTCGGCGGCGGCAATGAGCGCGTCGGCCTCCGGGTCGGTCAGGTCGGTCAGGTTCAGCTCCTCCAGCCCGGCGGGCAGCAGCTTCGTGCACAGCTGGCGCACCGCCTGCTGCTTGATGTATTCCTCCGTGCCCTCCATCAGGTAGACGGGCTGGATGTTTCCCTTTTTGACCTGCTCAAAAAACGCGGTATGGTTCATTCAATGCCTCCCGGTAAGGATCGTAAGCGATAGGGCCGCACCTGCAGCCGGCCGTTTTCCACAAAGAGGGTCACATCGCCGCTCTGGTCGGTGCGCAACACGGGAATGTTCTGCGCGGCCAAACGTTCCAGCGTTTCCGCGCCCGGCAGGGAACGGCTGGTCGAGCTGCAGCTGATGAGGGCCAGCTTGGGGCTGACAAAAGCGAGAAATTCCTCGCCGCTGGAATCCCGGCTGCCGTGATGAGCCACTTTCAGCACGTCGCAGGGCGCGGCGGCGTAGCGCTCATAGGAGCCGGTCAGGTCGCTGGTGTTGAGGATGAGCGCGCCGTCCAGATCGATGCGGAGCACCAGCGGCAGATCGTTGGCGTTCTGGCCCCGACGGCAGTCCCGGTCAGGCCATTTCACCTGAATGGCGGTCTTATTGTAGCGCAGCTCGTCGCCCCGCGCAAGGGACGTAATGGGAATGCCGCGCTCCCGGGCCAGCGCCAGAATGGCCAGCGAACGCTCGTCCAGCCGCTGTTCCTCGGCGTTCCACGGCACATAAATCTGGCGAATCTGAATGCCCGCATCCAGAATTTCGCTTAGCCCTCCGGCGTGATCCAGATGCAGGTGGGTCAGATACAGCGCGTCCAAATCGCGCCCTTCGTCCAGCAGATAGTCGATCACGGCGGAACCGTCCGAAGCGATGTCGATCCCGACAGTCTTGTCCCCGTCAAAGAGCAGCGCTGCGTCCGCCTGCCCGACGGACAGCTGAACATAGCGGGTCTCAGGGGGACGGGTCAGCCATGTGCCGCCTACGGCAATCAGCACAGTCAACAAAATTGCCGCACAGCGGGAAAGCGGCTTCAGCCACACTCGAGGGGAAAGGAAGATCAGCAGAAGCGGTGCAGCCATCAGCCAGATGGCCGACGGCTCCGCTACACGGACAGACGCATAGGGCAGCTGGGAGAGCAGGGAAACCATGCCGGTAAAGCCCTTCGTCAGCAGAGCGGCGGCAAAGCCTACGGCAGTGCCCAGCCCGGGGATCCACGAGCAAAGCAGCGTGACGGCATAGAGGGGCACCAGCAGCCCGATCAATGGCAGCAGCAGGACGTTGACCGCTACGCCGTACAGGGGCAGCTGATGAAAATATAGCGCTGTGGGCAGCAGTACGCCCAACTGCGCCGCCAGCGAGACGCACAGTCCCCGCTTGGCCTGATGGGCCAGATGGAACAGCCGGGCGCGCAGCTTTTGCCCGCGAAAATGTCCATGGGCTTCCGGCCAGCGGCGTTCCGCCCAGCGCTGCCAACCTGGGGCCAACAGGAGGATCGCGCCCATGGCGGAAAAAGAGAGAACGAACCCGGCGGAGTTTGCGTCCAACGGCCGGAGCAGCAGCACCACGATCATGGCCGTGCCCAGCAGAGACAGGGATTCCGGCTTTCGATTCCAGCCCTGCGCCAGAAGCCCCAGCAGGAACATGACCGACGCACGAAGACTGGCGGCGGAAAAGCCGGTCAGCCAGCTATAAGCCAACAGGAACAGGGCCAGCAGCACAAACCGGGCTTTTCTTCCCGCCCGGAAACGGCGGAGGAGCGGCAGCAGCGCCGCCGCCAGAATGCCCACGTGCAGGCCGGACACCGCCGTGACGTGGGCGATGCCCAGCGTCCGAAAGGCGGCGGTCTCATCTTCGCTCATGGCTTCCTTGTGGTTAAAGAGCATCGCGGAGGCAACGCCCGCTTCCTCGCCCATGACCCGGGTCAGGGCGGCGTTCAGGCTGCGCCGCACCCGGCCCGCCGCATCCTGCGGACGGGCGCTCTCCGGGGTGTTTCGTACCTCCACGCCTTTGGAAATGGTGATGCCGAAGGGCATTCCGTTTTTCAGCATCCATTGACGGAAGTCGAACCGGGGCGCGCCGCTTTTGCCGTCGGGCTGGTAGACCCGCCCCTCAAAGCGCAGCTCCGCCCCGTCGTACAGCTCCGGCGGCTCCTCTCCCTCGTAATATAAAGAACAGTAGGCCCGGCCGGAAACGCTTTCGCCGTCCAGCCGAATATCCGTCAGGGTAAAGGTCAGGCGTTCGTCCGAACGCTGCTTTGGTTCGCCGTAAACGAACCCGGTGATCTCCCCATACGTTCCCGGCGAAGGCGCGGCGGGCGTCAGACGGGGCGTCGTCCACAGCAGCCCCAGCGCCGCCACGCACAGCATGGCTCCGGCGAAGCCCTTTCGCCCGCCAAAGCGCGCGCAAGCAAAAACAGCCCCACGCCCGCCAAAGCCAGCGCCCACGGCCATGCGCCCGGCTGGAAAAGCGGCGCGGCAAAGCAGCCCGCCCAGAAGGACGGGCCCAGCGCCAGCATCCAGCGATTGCGTTCCATGGGCGCGATGCCAAACGACCTCATGGGGTCAGCTTTTGCATTTGATTTCATTGGAAATTCAGATGGATTCGATCAGGCACACGGCGTGGGCCGTCATGCCCTTTTCTTCGCCCTCAAAGCCCATGCCTTCGGAGGTGGTGGCCTTCACGCTGACCTGCGATACGTCCACGCCCATGTGCCGGGCCAGATGGACCCGCATCTGGTCGATATAGGGCCGCAGCTTGGGCTTTTGCGCCACGATGGTCACGTCCGCGTTGACGGGACGGTAGCCCGCCTCGCCCAACGCCTCCATCACCCGATCCAGCAGCATGAGGGAGTCCGCGCCCCGGTAGCGCTCGTCCGTATCGGGAAAGAGCTTGCCGATGTCGCCCAGCGCCGCCGCGCCCAGCAGCGCGTCCATCAGAGCGTGAGATGCCACGTCCGCGTCGCTGTGTCCCAGCAGCCCCAGCGTGTGGGGGATCTCTACCCCGCAGAGGATCAATTTTCGGCCTTCCACCAGCCGGTGTACGTCCATGCCATGCCCGATGCGGATCATGCCAGCGCCTCCTTTTCCCGGCGAAGGGTCAGAATGGCCTCGCCGAAGGCCATGTCCGCCGGGGTGGTCAGTTTCAGGTTTTCTTTGTCCCCCAGCGTCAGGTAGACGGGCAGACCGGCGTGTTCCAGCAGGGCCGCGTCGTCGGTGCCCAGAAAGCCGTCCTGCTCCGCCAATTCGTGGGCACGGCGAAGCAGCGGCAGCTGAAAGGCCTGCGGGGTCTGCATGGCCCGCAGCTCGTCCCGGTTCAGGGTCTCCAGCGCCCGCCCGTCATCGTCGGCCCGCTTGATGGTGTCCGTCACGGGAATGGCCGCCACGCCGGAGCCACGCTCCACAGCGGACTGCAGCGCCCGCCGGATCACGTCCTCCGTCACCAGCGCCCGGGCTCCATCGTGGATCATCACAATGTCCGTGTCGTCCGGCAGCGCGTCCAGCCCATGGCGGACGGACTCCTGCCGGGTGCTGCCGCCGGGCACGACCTTCTTCACGAAGGAATCCAGCCCGTAGCGGCGCAGAAGGGCGGTCATTTCGTCCCGTTCCTCCGACCGGGCCACCACGACGGCCTCCGCGCAAAGGCCGGTAAAGGGGGCCGCCGCCCGCACGATGGCGGGCACGCCCCGCAGCGGCAGAAAAATTTTATTCTGCTTCGCGCCCATGCGGGAGCCGCTGCCCCCGCCCAAGATCACGGCGCAGACCTTCATTCGCCCACGCTCCGTTCGGCTTTGGTCTGCGCATCCTCTTCCAGCACCTGATACATATCCTGCGCGTTTTCTTTGCGGACGGTCTCCTTAACGCTCAGAATCTTATACTTGCCTACCCGGTTGCCGAAGCGAATTTCCAGCTCGTCCCCCTCCTTCACGTCGGCGGCGGGCTTGGCTACCTTGCCGTTGATGCTGACGCGTCCGCCCTCGCCGGCCTCATTAGCCACCGTGCGCCGCTTGATGATGCGGGATACCTTCAAAAATTTATCCAGTCTCATAATGCTTGGATCCTTTCTTTGGCTGAATGACTGCGAAAAGGCGCAGAGCCAACGCCCTGCGCCTATTATGTTCGTCCCGAAAAGCCGGTTTTCCTTCTGGACGACGGTTTGTTCAGCCGAAATCAGGCCTTCTTCCTGCGGCACAGCAGCCAACCGGCGGCGCACACCAGCAGAAGCAGCGCCCACAGCACGGGCTGAGCCGAGTCGCCGGTGGTGGGCGGCAGACTGAACACTGCCAGCGAAGCGGCCTCGGAGGTCAGAGAGCATCCGTCCTGATCCTGCACGATGCAGCGGAACAGAGCGCCGTTATCCTTCGCCTGAACGGCGGCAATGCGGTACTCGGCCTGAGTGGCTCCGGGGATGTCCGTCCATTTGCCGTTGGGGTCCATCCGCTGCCAGCGGTAGGCGTAGGGCTGCTTGCCCCCGGCCAGCGCCACGCTGAACACGGCTTCTTCCTCTTCCGTCCGAGACAGGGATTCAGGCTGCTTCAGGAAGCGCAGCTCGTTGCCCAGAGATACGGCACGCTCGTTATCAAAGTCTGAAAACTCGTTACCCTCCTCGTTGTCGGTCAGCAGGAAGGTTACGTCGCCGCTGTCCTTTCCGGCCAGCAGCAATTCGGCGGGCAAGTCCAGCGTATAGCCGAAGTCCCGGTCGATGGCCCGCATGAAGGTGTGATGGAAGACGATTTTGCCGTCCATCGTGGCGGTCAGGGTCGGCGCGATGGTGCTGTCCGTCTGGGAGCGCCCCACGATGCTGACCCGCACATATTCCTCGCCGTCCGCATCCACATAGGGCTGGCAGTCCAGCATCAGGTCGCCCTGGCCCACACCGATCTCCTTCGAGGTGTCTTCGGGCAGCGTATTGGCCCGGCCAACGCCGATCTGGCCGGGCGCGTTGGTCACGGCATAGCCGGTCACTTCGCCCGTGGGCAGGGCGCGGACCTCGTACAGAGCCGTGTCCCCTGCTGCGTTGGCCTGCGTGACGGCGCTTCCCTGTATCAGCGAGGCATACTGGGTCATGGCGTAGACGGCTTCCAGCTCGGCGGTCAGGGAGACGGTTCCGTCCCAATCGTCGGGAATTTCGATGGCTGCTTCGTAGGTATGAACGCCGCCGGGCATCAGAAGGTCGGTATGGAGCGCTTCCTCTACCATCTGACCGTTGTCGCCGGTAGTGGTCACCAGCCAACGGTCTCCGTTCATATCGTCATAGACGTTTTCCAGCCGGGTGACGGAATAGCTTGGGCCGTTGGAGGCAAACAGGCTGTTCACGCTGTTCTGGGGATTCTGGCAGTCCACCAGGATCTGCTGAACGACTTTGCTGCCCTGCTTGATGGTGACGCCGAAGCGGGAAATGGGCAGGTTGCCCTTGTTTTCTACGGAGAAGAGCAGCCCGGCGCTTTCGCCCGCCGTCACGCAGGGGTCGCTGGAAGCCACGCCGGTCAGCTCGGCGGCGATCTTCAACTCGAACTCAAAGCGGATCAGCCGGCGGCTGTTCACGGCGGATTCATTCAGCGTTTGGGCCTGTTCCAGATCGGTGGTGTAATAGCCGGTACCGTCCGGCAGCAGGTGAATGCTGGCCGGGTAGTGGGACAGCTCCACCAGCGTAAAGGGTGCGCTCATGGTGTTGGTCTCCCGGTCGAAGCGCACGCACTTGACGCGGTAGCGTTCTTCCTGATCGGCGTTGTCGGGGTCGGGAGCGATGCTCTCCGTCCAGTACAGGTAGTGAATGCCGTACCGGGAGCCGTCGTTCACGTGGGCGGTCTGGAAACGCTGGGCGTACAGGCACACGTCGTAATCCCGCACGGTAAATTCCTTGTTTCCCTGACGGGTCGCGCCCATCAGCCGGTAGCACTCCGAGCCGTCCTCCGCGAAGCCTTCCTTCAGGTAGAAAACGAACTCCCGCGCATCGTTCACGGCATATTCCACCATGTTTTCCATGAAGACCACGTGGTCGTCCAGTGCCCGTTTGGTCTTGTTCAGATGGACGGAAAGCTGCTGTTTTTCGTTCAGCCAGTAGTAGCAGGAAAGGCTGGGGTTGGAGCCATTGGAGCCGGTAATATAATCGCCGGTGAAGGTGGCGTTGGTGGGCGTGGCGGGGGTCATCCGGCGCACGCCCTGCACGTTTTCGATGCCGTCGGGCACGGGGTCGATCGTGACCTGATAAGCGGTGCTGGTCTGGTCCAGATCCACGGAATGGACGGCCGTGATCTCGCCGCTCTTGATGTCCTCCCGGGCGCAGGAAGCGTTCAGGAACCAGACAGGTTCGGCAGCTGCGGTGGCACTGTTGTGCCGGACAAAGTACACGATCGGGGAGGACAGATACCGCGCGGCGTTCGGCGTTTCCGTCACGTGGGGCGCGTATTTTTTCATCGCCAGCGAGCCGTTCTGAAGCTGCAGCACCGCCAGCGTCATGGTACTCTTGGAGGGGTGATCCTGCCCCTCGGTGAACACGCCGCTGAGGACGTTTACCGCCACCATATCCTGATGGCTTCGGATGGCAAAGGCGTAATCGGACGCGGTGCCCGACGGGCCTCGCTGGGCGTCGCCGCCTATGGAGGGGTAAATTTCGCCGTGCAGCGTGGGATTGTCCAGATTGTACCAGATCAGCTTGGCCTGACGGCCCGTCGCCTGACCCGTGGGGGTGATCCATAGGCCGAAGGTGGCCTTTTCGGAGCCGGACTGCAGGGTGACGTACTGAATTTCCTGCGCCAGCGCGTCCGTCTGTTTGAACAGCTGCTCCTCCGACGTGGGGAACACGCCGGTTTTTCCCGTGCCTGCCGGGGGAAGCTGTTTCTTTTCGGGAATGTTGACCCCGGCGGAAAGGGCGGTAAGCGAAACCTCGCCGTTTTCCGCTCCGTTCGCCGCGTTCAGGGCGCTTGTTCCATTAGAGGAAGAGCTCCAACTGCCCTTCCAGAGCGTCCTTTTCAATTTGAGCAGAATCATCTGCGCCGTGACCTCCAGCCCGAAGCCCAGGGTAACGGACGCGCCGCTGCTCTTGCCCAGCCGCAAAAGCGGCTTGATGTTGCCGTAGAAACGGACGGCGAGGCTGAATAAGTCCTTTACACCCACGCCGCCGCTGACGCCCAGCTCCGCCAGAATGGCGATGGTCACGCCGGTGCCGAAGTCCAGCGCCATATTGGACATGCTGGGCCAGTCGGCGGTAAGACCGATGCTGAACGCCGTGCCCAGCGAGAAGGTGAAGTCCATCGCGCAGAAGCAGGGAATGGCCCAGATCATGAAGGGATAGGTATAGCCGCCCTTGAAGGCCATCTGCACGCCGGCGTTGCCTTTCAGACCAACTTTTTCCTTCAGACCCTCGCTGGTCGTCACCTCGGTGATGCGCCCCTGCAGGGCGGCGAAGGGCGTGAGCATGGCCTTGATGTTGCCGAGGAATTTGGCGGGCTTGCTGGCCCCCTGATTCTGATACACCTGATTGTTGACCGCGTTGGCGTCCCGCTCGCCCTCCCGGGCCGCTTCGTCCATGCGTTCGGTCTTGTCTTTCAGACTTTCCTGCTTCCAGCTCAGTTCTTCGCTTTCGAAGGTCTTGCCGTAGGCGTACTGGATGTAGCCGCTGGGATCGATGACCATCTGAGACCGGATGAACGGCAGACTCAAATTCATCTGCAGGTCGCCTACGAAGGGCGTGTCCGCCGGGAACTGGAAGCTGAGCCCGCCGGGGGTAAAGCTGATGAACTGATCGTTGTTGAATACCGGCTCTTCCACGTAGGCCTTTTCGATTTTCAACTGGGTCTGGAAGGTGCGGTTGTAGCCCGTGGAGGGGATCTCCGCCCGGATGGAAACGGTGGAGCCGGGAACGATCAGGCGGCAGTATTCGCCCACGAAGGTGGTCGCTTCGCCGCTGGTGAACTTCCGCATTTCTTCCACTTCCTGGGGCTTTCCGTCTTCGTCGTAGGTCTGATAGATCAGGTACAGAGAGCCGGTCAGCACCTTTTTGCCGGGGTTGGTGAAGATCACGTCGATGGTCTGCTGGGCGTCGTTTTTGGCGGTGTAATAGATGGTGTTCTGCTGCACCACGATGTCGCTGCCGTTATAGCAGGCCATGCGCAGGTAGGGAACGCCGGTGTATTTTTCCAGTCGGACGATCTCCGCCTGCCCGCCCCGCAGAGTGAGACGGCGCATTTCCCGGGTGTTGTGCTGGCTGTGGGTGACGACCACGTCCAGCGTGACCCGCCGGTTCGACGTGGGGACGAAATCCGCCACCAGGAAGGAGGCCAGTCCGTTTTCCCCGGTGGTGACGGTCTTCAGGGAACGGGGATAGCCCGTCGCCTGTACGGAGACCTGCGCGTCTTTCAGCAGCTTGCCCTCGTGATCCCGGATGATGAACCCGAACTGCTTGGTGGACAGCGTGACCACGCTGAAATCCACGCTGTTCCGCGCATCGATATGGGCCTGTTCTTCGTTGGTCAGGGCTTCGGCCTCGGCCAGCAGCTTTTCCTCGGCCTGCTGGGTGATGGCGCCGTCCGGCGTGTCCGCGGCCTGCAGCACGTTAAGGAAGTTCAGCTCGTGGGAATCGACCGCTTCTTCGTACTGCTGATAGTAACGAACCACGGTG
>ERZ1026772.1511-NODE-1511-length-12292-cov-5.869576_pt1 | contig 12292 bp, 8 predicted proteins | sample MGYA00380124_ERZ1026772 | MGnify/ENA primary metagenome ERZ1026772 (study PRJEB33269, sample SAMEA4719760) | human gut metagenome | biome: human-associated habitat; feature: organic feature; material: feces | place: Cameroon | collected 2013-10 ...
CGATGCGGGCGATCTCCTCGTCGGTCACGCGGTCACGCAGCAGGCTGTCCTCCTTCTTGGCGGCGGCGATCTTCTCTTCCTCTTCCAGCTGTTTCTGCAGCTGGGGCAGCTTGCCGTATTTCAACTCGGCGGCCTTATTCAGGTCGTACTCGCGCTGGGCCTTTTCGATGTCGGCATTGGTCTGCTCGATCTGCTCACGCAGAGATTGCACCTTGCCGATGGCGTTCTTCTCGTTCTCCCACTTTGCCTTCATGCTGCGGAACTTGTCCTGCAGCTCGGCCAGCTCCTTTTCCAGATCCTTCAGGCGGCTCTGGCTCAGGGCATCGGTCTCCTTTTTCAGGCTCACCTGCTCGATCTGCAGCTGGGTGATGCGGTGGGCCAGATCGTCCATCTCGCTGGGCATACTGTCCATCTCGGTCTTGATCATGGCGCAGGCTTCATCCACCAGGTCGATGGCCTTATCCGGCAGGAACCGATCGGTGATATAGCGGTCGGACAGGGTGGTGGCGGCGATCAGGGCATTGTCGCTGATCTTGACGCCGTGGAAGACTTCATAGCGCTCCTTCAGGCCGCGCAGGATGGAGATGGTATCCTCCACCGTGGGCTCATCCACCTGAACGGGCTGGAAGCGGCGCTCCAGGGCCGCGTCCTTTTCTACATACTTGCGGTATTCATCCAGCGTGGTCGCGCCGATGCAGTGCAGCTCACCGCGCGCCAGCATGGGCTTGAGCAGGTTGCCCGCGTCCATGCTGCCCTCGGTTTTGCCCGCGCCCACAATCAGGTGCAGCTCATCGATGAACAGCAGGATCTTGCCTTCGCTCTTTTTAATCTCGGTCAGTACGGCCTTGAGGCGCTCTTCAAACTCGCCGCGGAACTTGGCACCGGCAATCAGCGCGCCCATATCCAGCGAAAAGATGGTGCGGTCGCGCAGGGATTCGGGCACGTCGCCGCGCACGATACGCTGCGCCAGGCCCTCGGCAATGGCGGTTTTACCCACGCCAGGTTCACCGATCAGCACGGGGTTGTTCTTGCTCTTGCGGCTCAGGATGCGAATGACGTCGCGGATCTCGCGGTCACGGCCGATGACGGGATCCAGCTTATGCTCGCGCGCCAGCTGGGTCAGATCGCTGCCGTATTTCTTGAGCGCGTCGTAGGTATCCTCGGGCGAATCGCTGGTGACGCGCGCAGCGCCGCGCACGGCGGACAGCGCCTTGAGGAAGCCGTCCTGCGTCAGGTTAAAGCGCTGCATGATCTCCTTCATCGTGCGGTCAGGCGCGGAGAGCAGACCCATCATCAGGTGCTCCACGGAGATGTACTCATCGTGCATGCGCTCCGCCTGGGCGGCGGCCTCGCGCAGCGCCTTATCCATCTCGGCGGTCACATACACCTTGCCCTGCTCACGGGCGGAGCTGCTTACGCGGGGCAGCTTTTCCACCGCGGCCACAGCGGCGCTGTGCACGGCGGCGGCGTCCAGCTGCATTTTGCCCAGCAGCTGATAGACCAGGTTGTCGGCGCTGTCGGTCAGCGCGGCCAGCAGGTGCGCCTGGGACAGCTCCTGATTGCCATACTCGCTGGCCAGGGCTTGCGCAGCGTTGATGGCGGTGATGCTTTTCTGTGTATATTGATTATCCTTCATAATGCATTCATCCTTTCATCGAGGAATCAGGAAGATCAAAAGTTTGACTAACTTTGACCTTCAATTGATATTATATGCGGTTTGAGGGGATTGTCAAGGGGGAGAGAAAATTTTTTTGCAAAAGAGCGCAGCTTTAGGGAGCAGGGAACGAAGGAGATACGGTACTTTCTTGCGTCATAGCGCCGCCACAGGCGATGGTGAGGTGTAGGCCATGAAATGGCCGTTATCATAACTATATAAAATAACGCCGCTGCGGCGGCTACACCTCATCCGCTTCACTGCGTTCAGCACCTTCTCCTCAAGGAGAAGGCTTTTGATTGGCTGTACTTTTCAGCATGCGCAAACCGCAGCGAAGCGGATGAGGGGGAACGCTGCAACGCCCCGGCACGCAAAAGCCCCGCCCTCCATCTGGAGAGCGGAGCCTTTGCATGTTCAGTTACTTTGCGTCCACGTTGGGCACGTCGATTTCAGTGCCGTCGATCGTCAGCCTGAACACCTCGGGGTAGCTGTCGCTGGTGCTCAGCACATATTCATAGCTTAGCACCGCGCGCTCGCCCTCGGGCAGATGGTAGGCCATATAGCCCGTGCCGTCGTCATTGATCACAAACTCCTGCTTGGGCGCGTTGGTTACGCCGCGGCTGCTGTCGCAGACTTTCAAGCCAAGGCTCGTATCGCTGAAGTTGTCGACGCGCTCATCGATCTCCGCATCGGTCGTGCCAACGGGCAGGGTAACGGTGGCCTGGACGTATACGCGGATGGGGGTGATCATGAAGTTGGTGATGGCGATTTCAGTGCCGTCAGCCAGTACGGTCTTTTCGGGCAGCGCGATGTGGCGCACGCCGGCCAGATCGGTGTTCTTGACGGTGAAGTGCAGATCGGCGGGCGTTTCATCCTTGCCGCCCATGCCGATGATGGGCAGCCACACCTCAAAGGTATCGCCCAGGGTGATATCGGCCTTTTCGGAGGCAATGCGCTCCACCAGGTCGCTTTCCAGCGCCACCAGCACCTCGCCGGGCTCGCTGCCCGCGCGGGAGGCCATATAGCCGGTCATGCACAGGCTGACGCCGTTGACATACACATAGTCGCAGCCCCAATCGGCCGTGATGCCATCCTGCCGCGCGCCGGGCAGATCGTAGTTGCCATCCCAGATGTCCTCATCGGTGAACACGCGATCCACCGTGCGGTCGCGCACGCTGTAGAGGATGCGCAGCACGCGGCCGTCCCAGGCCGCCTCGCGGACGGCCACGTCGGTGTGCTCAAAGCTGTGGCTGGCCACGTCGTGCGCCGTGAGGGTATAGGCCTCGGGCTGCACGGTGGGGCTGGGGGAGCCGATGTCCTCAAAGAAGTTGAACAGATTCAGGCTGCTGCCCACTGCCAGCGCCGTGCCGGCCAGGCAGATGACCAGCGCCAGGGTAATTGCCAATACGCGAAGCGGACGTTTTACCTGCATAGTATCCTCCTGCACAATGTTTTCCAGCGTGCTGCGCACGGCGTGGTCAAACGCCGCGTCCATGGGCGGAAACGCCCGTTCCAGCCGCTGACGGTTGTTTTCATGTTGCATGGCTCAAGCCTCCTCCGACAGGTAATCGCGCAGCAATGCTTTGGCGCGGCTTAAACGGCTTTTGACGGTGCCCTCGGGCACGCGCAGCATCTTTGCGCACTCGCGCATGGTGCAGCCGTCCAGATACACGAGCACAACCGCGTACCGCATGCCCTCGGGCAGCGCGCGCAGCGCCTCGTAAAGCGGCAGGTTATCCGGCCTTTCCTCGGCGGGCAAGGTATCGCTCAGCTCCGTGGTGGGCAGCTTGCCGCGACGCTTGCCATCGGCGATGGTATTGAGCAGAATCCGCACCATCCAGGCCTTGAAATGATCCTGGGAGCGCAGCGAGCCGCGCTTTTTCCATGCGCGAAGCAGCGCTTCCTGCACCGCGTCGGCGCACTCCTGCCGGTTGCCCAGCGCCGTGTACGCCACATGATACAGCAGCCGCTCAATCTTGAGCACCTCGCTTTGGAAGGTTACAGCGTCCATCATTGCCTCCGTGATTTCCTGTGTTTATCAGACCGGTCGCTTATATGACGCGGCAGAGGACGGGATTTGTTCCATGGGGGTAAAAAGATTTTGAAGGGGATATGAAAGGCCTGCAGACTGAAAGCTAAAAAAGAAGGAAAGATTATCTTTGCCGCCTAAGGTGATTGGGGAAAAACTCAAGGGGCGTTATCAGAATAGCATGCATGCACCCCGAAGAGCATCGGAATTGAATTCTATTGACGTAATAAGTGAAGGAACAGACTACTCACGATACGTCACGGAATCCACGTTTGACTCCTACCTCTGGCAGACGGTGGAGAATAAGCAGAAATTTATCTCTCAGATCATGACCTCAAAATCCCCTGTTCGCTCCTGTGAGGACGTGGATGAGACCGCTCTTTCCTACGCCGAGATCAAGGCGCTGTGTGCCGGAGACAAGAGAATTAAAGAGAAGATGGACTTGGACGTGGACGTTGCCCGCCTGAAGCTCATGAAGGCCAGCCACCAGAGCCAGCAGTTCCGTCTGGAGGACAATCTGCTCAGGCATTTCCCCGAACAGATCCGGCAGAACGAGAGCTTCGTGGAGGGCTTCACCGCCGATATGCAGACGCTCGCCGGGCATCCGCACCCCGTGGACGGCTTTGCGGGCATGGAGGTCAAGGGCGACCTTCTCACCGACAAGGACAACGCAGGCGCTGCCATTCTGGAAGCGTTCAAGGACGCAAAGGGCATGGAGCCCGTTCCCATCGGGAGCTATCGTGGCTTTGCCATGTCCCTGACCGTGGAGGACTTCGGGCGGGACTTTATTCTCACCCTCAAGGGCAAAATGAACCATCGCGTGACGCTGGGCAAGGACGCGCGGGGCAACCTCACCCGCATTGACAACGTCCTGAACGCCATGTCGGACAGATTGCAGAATGTCAGAAACACGCTGGACGCGCTCACCGCGCAGATGGAGACGGCAAAGGCGGAGCTGGGCAAGCCCTTCCCGCAGGAGGATGAGCTGCGGACAAAATCCGCGCGGCTTGCGGAGCTCAACGCCGAGCTGAACATCGACGACCGCACGCCCATGGAGCAGATGGCGGAGGACGCGCCCGCCGTGCAGAGCGCAAAGGCGGAGCGTCCCTCCGTGCTGGCAAAGCTGAAAGCGCCGCTGTCCCAGCCCTGCGCCGAGGACAAAAACAAACACAGGAACAAGGCGGAGCGATAAAAAAACGGCGGCTTCGGCGAAATTCATTCTTCGTCGGAGCCGCCGTATGACAGTTCAAAGAAAGGAAGGATGCACCAATATGAAGGATATTCCCGTTTACAGATTTCCCGCCGAGCACGCCCGTGAAAACGGCGAGCTGGAGCTTTACGACAGGTTTGCAGCCGAGGTGCGCGGCAAGGCGGGCGCGCAGCGCGCGGAGGCGATCCGCCGGGCATGGCAGAAGCACGGGAAAACCCTGGGGCGTACCTTTGCGGTGTACGGCCTGAGCGCCGTGCTCAGCGCGCTGGTGGAAAGCGTGGCGGACGCGGCGCGCGACAATGACGACTACGAAACGTATGTGGAAAAGTGGCTGCAGGCATTCTGGGGCAATCTGGGGGACAATCTCAATCCCCTGGGGCTGCTGCCGATGGTATCTGATCTATGGGAGATTGCGCAGGGGTATGAGCCGGAAAACCCGCTGTTCAGCGGCATCTATACGCTGAAGGAAAGCGTGGAACGGGCAATCAAGTACGCCCAGGGCGAGAGTACGGCGGAATGGTACGGCGTGGCGTATCCCCTGCTGCAGGGCGCAAGCCAGGTGAGCGGCCTGCCCTTAGCCACGGCCACGCGCGAGGTGGTGACGCTGTGGAACAACACGGCGGCCTACCTGGATCCGCGGCTGCGCATTGAAAAGTACCAGAGCAGCGCCGGCAAGGGCACGGAGGCGCTGTACAAGGCGATCATGGCAGAGGATACGGGGCGCGAGGCGCTGCTGCGCAGGCAGCTGGCGGCCAATGATGTGAGCGACGCCAAGCTTGCCGGCGGCCTTGAAAAGCAGATCAGGCTGAGCCTGGAGGACGGCGCGATCACCGAGGAGGAGGCGCGGGAGCTGCTGACGAAGTACGGCCTTAAAAAGGAAAAGGGCAAAATGGTATCCCTGACGGCGGATGATGCGTACTTCAAGGTGCAGAAATGGGCCTATGATACAGACAAGACCGAGGAGGACGCGGATTACAGTCCCTACCTTACGCTGGAGGAGGCGGTGCGCACGGGCAGCGGCGTGGAAAGCGCCATGCGCGAGCTGACGAGCCACGGCTACAGCGAAAAGACGGTGAACAACAGGCTGAAAGCGCTGATCCGCGACGCATACCTGGACGGGGACATCAGCGAGCAGCGCGCGGGCGATCTGCTTACGCGCTATGCCACCAAGACCGAGGACGGGCAAAATGTGAAGCTGGATGCGGACGACGCCTACTGGCTGCGCAAGGAGTGGAAGTATGAGAACGGCAGCGGCCTGGATTTCTCGCGCTACACCGAATTGACCGATGCGCTGCGCGCCGGGCGCAATGTGGACGGGGCTATCCAGGAGCTGACCGGCCACGGCCACGATGAAAAGGACGTTGCGGCCAGGGTGAAGAGCATTACGGGAGATCTGTACGCCAAGGGCGAGATCAGCCGGAGCCAGGCGCAGCGCCTGCTGCAAAAGCATGGCCGCAAGACCTCGGGCGGGATGCTGGCGGCGCTGGAGGATACGGATGTTTGGGGGATGATGAATCAGCTGGAATACAAAAAGCTGACGGGCGAGAGCAGCGCCAGCGACTACGCGCTGGTATACTACGCCATCAGCAATCAGCAAAGCCCGCAGGCGTACATTGACGATGCGCTGGCGCACGGCAAGAGCCGATCCGCGATTGCCTCGGGGCTGACCAGCCGCTTCAGGGAGGAATATCAGCGCCTGCTGAAAACCGATCTGAACGCGGCCAGCGCGCTCAAAGGCCGCCTGTGCGCGACGTTTGACTACCTGGGCTATAACGGCCTGAAGAAGGTGGGAGACTGGGAAAAATAAGCAAAAATCAAAAATGGCAGCCGAGGTTTCGGTTGCCGTTTTTGTTAGCAAATTCATTAGCAAAACAACGGGAAAACAGGGGAATAAAACGGCAAAATGCATTTGCGCAATCCTGCGCGAAAAACGCAAAAAACGTAGGAAAATCAAAGAAAAAAGCCCTTTTGCAAGGGCTTTTGTATGGTCGAGGTGACAGGATTTGAACCTGCGACCTTTTGGTCCCGAACCAAACGCGCTACCAAACTGCGCTACACCTCGATAAAAAATGGAGCCGATAAAGGGACTCGAACCCTTGACCTGATGATTACGAATCAGCCGCTCTACCAACTGAGCTATATCGGCATCCAGGCTAATGAGGCATGCTGCTTCATCAGCATTTATTAGTTTACCACAAGCAATGGGAAAAGTCAATGCCAAATTGCCTATTTTAGGGGAATTGGAAATTGCAAATTTAAATAAAAGAAGCATGAAAACTGGAAAAAATGCCGCAGAACGGGAGGCGTGGTTGCACGTTGAATGCGGAAAGGTGCAATTGCCGGGCGGATGCGCTTGATTGACTGAGCTGCACTGCATTTTTTCTGCATCCCCGTTGCAAAAAATGGGAAAATCTTCTATAATAAGCATGGACTTTTAGAGTTTTCATCCTGCATAATTCCATTTTGTAAGGGGAGCGTCATGAAAAAAGCCCGGCAAAAGCAGGCTCGGCGGGAGCTGACGCGCTGCTTTTTTCACAAGAATCACATGCTGTTTATCGCCGCGCTGGCGGTTGGTATTGCCATCAATTGCAGCAATTTGCTGTTTTCATATCTTATTCAGCGTATAACGGATGTGGCCATGGGCCATGATATCGCGCCGCTCTGGCGGTTGCTGATGATCACCGCCGTTGGCATTGCCGCTTTTTTTGCCCTGGAATGGCTGTGGAGCGTGGTTAAGCCGCGCTTTGTTACCCGCGCCGTGCGGCAGTATAAATCCCATGTGTTTACCCGGTTGATGCAGAAAAGCATTGCATCCTTCCAGCGGGAAGGCAGTGCCGAATACATTTCAGCCTTGACCAACGATATCGCCATGATTGAGCGCGATTACCTGCCCCAGCTCACCAGCATCGCTTCGCTGGCGGCGGTCTTTTTCGGCTCACTGGCCATGATGCTCTATTACAGCCCGCTCCTCACCGTTGCGGGCGTGGCGCTGTCGCTTTTGCCCATGGCGGTTTCCGTGGTGACGGGCAGCCGCCTGGCTGTACGCGAAGCCCAGGTTTCGCAGCGAAACGCCGGCTTTGTGGGCATGGTCAAGGATCTGCTCAGCGGTTTTTCGGTGCTCAAGAGTTTTCGCGCCGAAGGCGAGGCTCAGCGGCTCTTCAATCAGGAAAATGCCGCGCTGGAAGAAAGCAAGCGCGCGCGTGGCGCGACGGCGCAGCGCATCCATATGTTGGGCGAGGGCGCAAGCATCCTGGCGCAGATGGGCGTGTTCATCCTGGGCGCGTACCTGGCTGTCACCGGGCAGGGCGTTACCCCCGGCGTTGTAATATTGTTTGTGCAGCTGATGAACTTTGTCCTTTCGCCCATGACCGAGCTGCCGCCGCTGCTGGCCAGCCGCAAGGCGGCGCTGGCGCTGATGGACAAGCTGGCCGATAATTTGAACGAAAATGTGCGCGATACGGGCGAAAACATTCCCCCGTGCCTGACGCAGGGCATCGATGTGCAAAACCTCACCTTCGCCTATCCGGACGGCGCGCCCGTGCTGCGGGATGTGAGTTTCCGCCTGGAGCACGGCAAAAGCTATGCCATCGTGGGCGCCTCGGGCAGCGGCAAGAGCACGCTGCTGAGCCTGCTGATGGGCGCTTCGCCCGATTATCAGGGGCAAATCCGCTATGATGGGCACGAGCTGCGCGGCATCAGCGCCGAATCGCTGTATGGCGTGATTTCACTGGTACAGCAAAACACTTTCATCTTTAATGATACAATCTTGAACAATGTGACGATGTTCCGCCAGGCCGATCCCGCCCGGGTGGAGCGTGCGCTGCGGCTGTCGGGCCTGTCGGCGCTGATTGCTCAGCGCGGAGCGGATACCCCCTGCGGCGAAAACGGCAGCGCCTTATCGGGCGGCGAGCGGCAGCGCGTCTCCATTGCCCGTGCGCTGATGCAGGATGCGCCCGTCATGCTGGCGGATGAGGCCACCGCCGCCCTGGACGCGCAGACTGCCCGCGCCGTGGTGGACGCCATTTTGGATATTGAAGGGCTGACGCGTGTGATCGTCACCCATCGCATGGATGCACGGCTGATGCGCCGCTATGATGAAATTCTGGTGCTGCATGGCGGCACCATCTGCGAGCATGGCACGTTTGATGATTTGATGGCTCGCCGCGGCATGCTGTACTCGCTCTATACGGTATCGCAGGCGGACGAGAAACCCGCATAACGCCGTGCCCCCAATGAGAAAATCTACCTTATATTATTGCAAACCCAGGAGGGCTTATTGTGCAGCCTACCAATCGTCTTTATTATGATCATGCTTATTTGACCGCGTTTGACGCGCGGGTGGGTGCCGTGCGGCCAGACGGCTGGGCGGCGCTGGATTGCTCGGCGTTTTATCCCACCTCGGGCGGGCAACCCTATGATACGGGCACGCTGCAATGGGGCGAGGTTACTGCCCATGTAACCGATGTGGAGGTGCAGGACGGTATAGTATGGCACAAGCTGGACGCGCTGCCGCCGCAGGATATGCCGGTGCGCGGCTGCATCGATTGGCCGCGCAGGCTGGATCATATGCAGCAGCACGCGGGCGATCATATGATCGCCGGGGCGGCGTGGCAGCTGTACGGCGCAGTGACGATCGGCCTGCACCTGGGGCAGACGGAATCCACCATCGATATGGATTTGCCCGGCGGGCGCACGCGCCTGACGGCGGAGGAGATCGATACGCTGGAAGCCATGGTCAACGCCCGCGTACAGCAGGATGATCCCATCCGCTGCTGGTTCCCTGCGCCCGACGAGCTGGCGGCTCTGCCCCTGCGCAAGCGCCCCACCGTTTCCGAGCATGTGCGCGTGGTGGCCATGGGCGATTACGAGATGGTCGCCTGCGGCGGTACGCATCCGGCTACGACGGGACAAATTGGGCCGGTCAAGATTCTGTCCACCGCGCCCGCCCGCGGCAAGCTGCGGTTGACCTTTGTGGCCGGCATGCGCGCGGTGCGCTATTTTCAGCGTGTCGCCCGCTGTGCCGAAGGACTCAGCGCCGCCCTGTCCGCCACGCCCGATACCGCGCTGGACGCGCTGCATCATGAGCGCGAAACGGCTCAGGAAGCGCGCCGCGCGGCCCGGGAGCAATTGACCCTGGCCATGCTGGAACCGCTGCGCCGGGACGCAATCTCCCTGCCCTGCGGCACGCTGTATTGCGGGCACATTGCCTATGGCGAGCCCGAAACGCTGCTGCACGCCGCCGCTGCGCTGACGGCTCAGCCGGGAGCAATTGCGCTTTTGTCCTGCCCGCGCAAGGATGCGCGCATGCTGATCTTTGCCCGCAGTGCGAATGGCGCGCTCGATATGGCGCAGCTGCTGCGCGAAAGCGGCGCGCGGGGCGGCGGCAAGCCCGATATGGCGCAGGGCAGCGCCCCGGATGGTGCGGCGCTGGAAAGCGCAAAACAAATTCTGTTCAACAAGTGAAAGGAGCATTATTACCATGGAAGTATCCGCTCGCCGCGCCTTTGCGCTGCTGAAAAGTCTGGCTTTTGAACGTCTCTCCGGTTCTGATGCGGAGAAATGCGCCGCCGAAACCCTGCTGGCCGAGGCTCAGGGCTGCGGCGTGGACGCGCACATTGAGGAATTTAGCGTGCCCTGCGGCCGCGTAGGCAGCGCGCGCCTGGTCGTCACCGCGCCCTATCAGAAGGAATACGCCGTTACGGGCTACGAGCGCTCGCTGTCCACGCCCGAGGGCGGCCTGGACGCGGATTTCTATTATGCTGAGGATCTGCTGCCCACGCACCTGCTCCATGTAAAGGGCAAGATCGTTATGATCAACGGCCGCCTGCGCCGCGCGGATTATGAAAAGCTGCAAAAGGCTGGGGCTGCGGCCATCCTGACCTTCTCGGGCACCACGCTGGATCGTCCCAGCGAGACGGACTGCGATATCCGCAAGCTGCGCGAAACCATGACCGAGCCCTTTGGCTTTGCCGTGGCGCTGAACATGCGTGCCGCCGATGCGGCGGAGATCGTGCGCCGGGGCGCCGCGCGCATGCATATTGAAATCGACAGCGAATGCGTGGAGGGTACCAGCCGCAACGTGTGCGCGGTAATCCCCGGCACGCAGTACCCTGATGAAATCATCTCCTTCGGCGCGCATTACGACAGCGTGCATTTTTCCACCGGCGTGTATGATAACATGTCCGGCAGCGTGATCAACATGGAGCTGCTGCGCTACTTTGCCGCCCATCGCCCGGCGCGCACGATGAAATTTAACTGGTTCGGCTCGGAAGAGCAGGGGCTGCTGGGCAGCAAGGCGTGGACGGCCGCGCACGCGGAGGAATTGAGCAAGCATGTGCTGATGATCAATGTGGATGTGGCCGCCGCGACACTGGGCCACAACATCGCGCCCGTGCTGGCCACGCAGGAGGCTGTAGGCTATGTGGATGCGCTGATGTGCGAGTTGGGCGTGCCCTGCAAGGTGAAGCTGGATATCTATTCCAGCGACTGCGTGCCCTTTGCCGATCACGGCGTGCCGGCGATTAACCTGTGCCGCTTCGGCGCGTCCGGCGCGGATTACATCCATGATCGCCGCGACAACCTTAAAAGCGGCTATATCGATGAAAAAGCGCTGGATATCACCCTGCAGCAGGCGCTGTACCTGGCTAAGCGTGTAGCCAACGCGGCGGTGTTCCCCATCAAGCGCGAGATTGCCGATGAGATCCGCGACAAGGTGGATACCTATCTGTTCCGCAAGGAAAGCAAGGATAAAAAATAACTATAGCATCAATAAAAAACGATCCCCTGCCTGTTGGCGGGGGATCATTGACTTTTATCGATTTACTTGAGCTCATTTCCGCACTTGGGGCAGAAGCGATAGTCCTCCTGCAGCGCTTCGCCGCAATAGGGGCAATAGCGTGCGGCAGGCTCCTGCTTTTCAGGCATATAGCCTGCGCCGTTCTTGCCGAAGTACTGGTTCAGCTCGTCCGGCTCCTCCTGCTCATCGGTGATATCAAAGGCGGAAAAGCGGTTTTTGCGCGTGGCATTGGAAAACTGATAGATTGCCCCGGCGACGGCCATCAGCACGAAGATTGCGCCAAAGGCAACAAACAGCCCCGGCGCGCCGATACCGCCGGCCAGGATCATCCAGAATATGCCGAACACGGCCGCCGCCACATAGCCGACGCCGTTCATGAAGGAGGGCCCGCGACCGGGCTTTACGCTTTTCATTGCCTGTCACCTCTCTGTGTGCAAGATGCGCCGCCGCGCTCTCTACTTATATAGACGATACAGCCGCGGCATTTGTTGCAGGGATTTACAGATTTTGAGAAATTTTGGCAGATAAGGGAATACGGGGGAACAGGGGGATAGGATAACACAGGAAGCGTACTATCGTCAACGGGTATTGAAATATGCGGCG
>ERZ1026772.1518-NODE-1518-length-12258-cov-4.810374_pt1 | contig 12258 bp, 20 predicted proteins | sample MGYA00380124_ERZ1026772 | MGnify/ENA primary metagenome ERZ1026772 (study PRJEB33269, sample SAMEA4719760) | human gut metagenome | biome: human-associated habitat; feature: organic feature; material: feces | place: Cameroon | collected 2013-10 ...
GTCAAATATCGCACTTTAATGTGGTGGATAAAAAGCGAGGGTTGGGAGCGTGGCAAGCACTCAAAAGCCATCAAGCCCGAAGTCGTGCGCGATGAAATGCTACAAAAAGAGCATTTCAGCTTACAAAACGCCACGATAAACAAAATCAAAAACCAAATGCGCGATTTTATAGGCTTTGAAGCAGATACTATCAATAAAGCGTGCTTAAACGCTATGCTTGACGAGGCGAGCGAAAAGCTACTTTTGGAGGCGATGAGTGTGAATTTTATACAAAAAAACATAGCCCAAGCCGCCCTTTTAGCAAAAAACGAGTTTTTAGAGCTTATCAGGCACAAGCAAACAGGCAAGGACGAGCCACTCATCATCGCTACGGCTGAAAAGTTACAAAATATGTTTGCAAATTTACAAACCGCGATTTATGGCAAAGAGCCACCAAAAGCCTTTTTAAATGTCGATGAAAACACGGATTTTAGCAAGCTCTCAAACGAGGAGTTGCAAGCTATCATCAACGGGAGCGAGTGATTGAGCGACATTGTCCTAAAACACGGCGATATTTACGCTCAAATCGCTCAAATACCCGACAAAAGCGTGGATTTAATCATCATCGACCCACCTTATGACATACCAAACAACAACATTTTTCACAGCAAACTACTAAAAGACCGACCATTTGCAAACGCCATTAACGCAAAAGGCGAACTGTTTAAAAAAAGCTTTGATTTTGAGCTTTTAAAAGAGTTTTGGCGCATTCAGCCCTTTTTAAACACTTATATTTTCTGCAACGCAAAACTTTTGCAAAAAATGCTCGCGTGGTATTTAGAGCAAGGTTTTACTGAAATTGACATTTTAAGCTATCAAAAGCTAAATCCTATTCCAAGCTGGAATTTACACTATAACAACGACTGCGAATTTATTTTATTTGTGTGCGAGCAAAAATCAAGCCTTGATTTTGGCGAATTTAATCCTGCCGCCCGAGCAAGCCACTTTTATAGCGGGCTTGTAGGCGTGTATAAAGAGACAAGCCACCCCACTGAAAAGCCTTTGCCACTTATCGAAAAGCTACTTTTAAATTCAAGCCGTGAAAATCAGCTTGTTTTAGACTGCTTTGCAGGCTCTGGCACGACAGCATTAGCGTGCAAAAAGCACAAAAGGCGATTTTTAGGCTTTGAAATCGACACCGAATTTTACGAAATGGCACAAAAACGCCTTAAATGCGGTGTTGAAAGCTCACTTTTTACTTTATGAGTATTTTTTTATATCGATTAAGGTATTTTTAAGGATATTTTGCTAAAATTACAAGTGGGGTTAGCCTCAGGCTGTAACCCTGAGGCTAAATCTTGCCCCTGAAAAGAGGTGATTTTTATGCTTTTTTTCATATTCGCAATTATTATACTACTTTGTGTAATAATTGTCAAGGCTTATTAGTCTTGCCCCGCGAAAGCGGGGGTTTATGAAGTCTGAGGCGATTTCAAAGGGGACAAAATGACAAAAGAGCGATTTAAAGAGCTTTTGCGTGAGGCTGGCTTTAAAAATAAAAAAGCCTTTGCCGATGAATTCGGGCTGGCTCATTCAAGTGTCAATAATTGGGGCGTATCAAATCCATTTCCGCCTTATTTAGAGTGTGTTTTTAAGTGGGCGAAAAAGGCTAGAAAATATGATGAGCTGATAAAAGATTTACAAAAATAATCATTTATCAAATTCACCATTTATTATCGCTTTTAATTCATCATTGCTCAATTTGCTATAATCAATCGTATTATTCATTATCGCCTGTGTGCGTTTGATTTTTTCTTTATGCCTTTTTATCAAGTATTTACCAAATTTAAACGCTATTTTAGAGCTAAAACCGACAATATAACCTATCCCAAATACGACAAAATCGCGCAAAGAAAAACCCAAAAGAATTTCACCACTCATTTTTTAAACCTTTTTTTTATCTCAAATTTTATCTAAAATATACTAAAAATTCAAGGTTAAAAAATGGAGCTAGGATTTATCGCTTTGATTTTAGGCTATTTGTTGGGGCGCAAGCACGCTACAATTTTGTATTGCCTTTTAAAAAAACGCTTCAAAAAGGCAAAAAATGGATGAAAATTTAAAACTTATCGCCAGCAAGAAAGAAAAAGCGTTAAGACTGCTCGCAAAAAAAGACCTTTACACCTTTATCAAGCTCAAATGGCAACGCTACAATCAAAATCCGTATTTAGACAATTGGCATATTAAATATGTCTGCGAAACGCTCTCTTTCACGCTTAAAGATTACGCGCAAAGCAAAGGCGAGGCAAACATAAAGCGCTTAATGCTTAATATGCCACCCAGCTACCTTAAAACCGAGATTGTAGGGCGAGCCTTTCCTGCGTGGGCTTTGGGGCGTGATAGAACGCGCAAAATCATTTACATTTCTTATAGTGATGAGCTTTGCCGTAAAATTTCAAATCAAGTGCGCGACTTAATGAAAAGCGCATTTTGGGCGCAAGTTTTTGGCGAAAAACCTTATTTTTTACAAGATAACAGCAGCGAGTTTGTGCTAAAAGAGGGCGGCGGGCTTTTCGTAACTACGCTTAAATCCGCTATCACAGGCTTTCACGCGCACAGCATCTTAATCGATGACCCGATAAAAGTAAGCGATATGAGCAGTAAGGTGGAGCGTGAGCGCGTAAATCACAACTTCAAAGAGAGCGTGTTAAGCCGTTTGCAAGATAATTTTTCAAATATCACCATTTTAATGCAGCGGCTGGGCTATGAGGATTTATGCGGATTTTTGCTTGATGAGCGAAACTTTGATACAAGCATTATCAAGCAGTGGCATCAAATTTCGCTAGAAGCCTTAAACAAGGACGAAATAGAGTATAAAATAGGCGATTTTAGCTACAAACGCAAGGCTGATGAGCCGCTTTTTCCGCAAAGACACAGCAAAGATGATTTAGAGTTTTTACGCAAGCAAATGGGCGAGGACGAATTCAGCTCGCAGTATCAACAAGTGCCGCAAGCAAGCGAGGCAGGCTTTTTTGACATAGCAAATTTTAAGCTCATTGCCAGCTACGAGCAAAATCCGCAAAATGAATTCATTTTCATAGACAACGCTACAAGCCTAAATGTCAAGGCGGACAACCGCGCCATCGTGGTTATAGGCTGCGAAAAAACAAGCGCAAATTTAACGCGTTTTGTGGTTAAGGATTGTTTTTATGGCATTTGGGACGAGGCAAAAACTTGTAGCGTGATAATCGAAGCTATGTTAAAATACCCAAAAAGTAAGGTTTTCATCGAAAAAGAGGGCGGCGGCGAAACGCTCTCACGCCTTTTAAATAATGAAATAGTTTTGGTAAATGAGCGGCTTAAAAAGCAAGCTGCGCCCTTAATCGCAAATATCATCAACCTTTACAGCGCAAACCGCAAAATAAGCAAGGTAGAAAAAATCAAAGCCCTAAAACCCTACTACAACAGCGGGCATTTGGTATTTTTGCAAAACGCGCAAGGCTTAAATCAAATCAAAAAAGAGCTTTTAGCCTTTAACCCCGAAAAGCCTTTTAGAAAGGACGATTGCATAGACGCGCTCGCTTCTTGTGTCGCAAGTGAGAGCGTGAGCGCGCCGCCTTTAAAGGATTATACGCCCAAAACAAACACGCGCATTTATGGAGGCTCGATGAGCTGGCGAATTTAAGTTGTATGAAATTTAACCAAAAAGCCTTTTTAAGCCTTTTCGCCAAAGATTTTATTTAAAATCGCAGCATAATAAGCTGGCACGATTTTAGGTTTTTCGCACATTTCATTCAAAGAAAAAAGCACGCAAAAATCCTCCACTAGCCTTTTTTCGCTCTCATCCGCGTGGGCGTGGTGTTTGCGCTCGCCCAAATAAAAATCCAAAAATTTAACATTTAAATTTTCAAAATCATACTTTTTAACGCACTCGCTTTCAAGCTCTAACTCGCCGTCTCCATCATAAACAAAAAAGCATTCATTGTTTTTGCTTTGATAATATCCGCAGTGTGCTGGTATTTCAAGCTCATTAAGTCCTGCTTTGTATGGCTTAAACTCATCAAGTGCTGTCCCAAATCTGTCCTTTAAAACAAGCTCTAAATCGCGCTTAAAATGCACTACTCTTTTCATTTTTTATCCTTTAAAAACTCATCTTGTCGCTTTTTGATAAGCATAATTTTTTCTTTCAAATCGCTATAAAAACTATAAAGCACTATGTAAGCGCTTACAACATCGGCGTTGTTTTCAGCCTTTGGGTGCGCATAAAGCGGCACTTCGAGCAGTTCAGCTGGAATTTCATCACGCAAAATTTCACTTTTAACGATGACTTTGTCATTGCAGGAGCAAAATGCTATCATTAAAAAGCTTACTAACATTGCGCTCACGGCTATTTTTAACATAACTCAACGCCCTTTCTTTTTTTTGTAAATTCAGCAAATCCGCTTCAAATTTTTGCTTTAAAATTTCCTTATCCCTTGCGGCTTGCTCGATAACCCTACTTAAACTTAAATTGAGTTCTTTATTTACGCTCAAAACAAGCTCGTTTTGCGCTTTAAGTTTAGCGATTTTGTCGCCTTGCGTGAGCGCATAAACAAACAAAGTCGCGATTAAAGCCCCTAAAATCAAATAAATTTTCATCTTAAATCCACTCCCTGCGCTCGCGGTGCGCTTTTAAAGCCGTTTTGGGTGTCGGCGTTTTCGCCGTTTTGTAAAATTTGAGCGTTATTTTGCGCTACTGATTGCGCCACTTCGCTTTGCGCTTGATATTTAGCTGCCTTTGCTTGTAGTTCAGCAACTTGTGCGGCAAGTTTTTGAATTTCAAGCTCTTGTGCTTGTTGGGCTGCGGTGTTTTGATTAGCGGCTTGTGCTTGTGCTTCATCAGCTTGTTTTAAAACAGCTTTGACATCATCAATCACAGGGCTATCAGTATCTTTTAGCATTAAAGGCAAGAGATTAGGCACTATGTCGGGGCGAATTTGTGCTATACTTTTAAGCAGCTCGCTCCAATGCGCAAACCTTTCCTCGCGTCCTGCGATTTTAAGCTGTGTTTTGTAGATTAAGTCAAATTTACCCGCGCGGATTAAGCTGTTTGGGTTTTGTGGCTCGTTTATAGTAAAATATCGCTCGCCCACTTCTTTATCCACGATTTTAAAGGCTTGCTTTTTAGTAAAATAGTGCGTTATGTAGCTCAAAGCCTTTTTAAAAATCAGCTTATCCATTTCATCACTGATTTTTATGTATTCACCAAGCCCCATTAAGCCCGTGTCTCGCCTTTGCTGTATGGCTACGCCGCTTTGTCTATTTACCGCCATTCCCAAAGCTTCATCATTTAAACCGCTTAAAATCTTTGCTAAATTCAGCTTTTCGCTCACTTTGTTAGACAAAGCCGCGATTTGATTTTGGTGCTGGACAAATTCTATCTTTTTTTGTTGCAGTGTGCCGTCCCTTACCGCTACTACGGCATTATCAAGGGCGGCTTGCTCGACAAATTCATCAGGGTTTAAAACAGCACCTTCCTCGTAAAAAATTTTCATCGATGACATCATATTGAGCATTCTATTTTCAGCTAAATTTATATAATCCTGCAAGGCTTTCACGCTACGAAAAAGCCCATACCATTGATTTTTAGTATCAACTTGATATTTGCAAATGACAAAGGGGTGTTCGCGCGTTTTAAAAGGTTCAGGCTCATAGCTTAAAAAGTCGCTGTTGTCGTTGTTCCAGCAGTAACGCGAAAAGGCTTCATAAGCCTCGCCGTTTTCATCGATAAAACTTTCTTTTATCCAAGTTTCGATGATAACCACGCGTTCATCGAATTGTTCGCTCGTTTGGGGGCGCACTTCCTTGCCAAAAATGAAATTTGCTTCATCAACATTCATATTTACAAGCTTGTGAAAACGCCTTGCGTCCTTTGCGTTTTGCATTACGCTGTGTTTGTCGATGATAAAGCTATTAGCGGGCAAAGATTTAATGCTAATGTGATAATCCCCCTCTTTGTCATTTTCCGCCCAAATTTCCATAACAGCCATTCCTAAAATCAACTCTTTATCTCGTTTTACTATCTCGCTGTCGAAGTCCTCTTGCTGTGAAAACACTTTAAGCAAATCATTTAAAAGCGTGGCAAGTGCCTTGTCTTGCTCTTGCCTACCGCTTAATTTCATCTCTTGTATGCTCTCACTTTTATAGCCCATTATTTTATCCACTATCACCTTGTAAATGTTTTCGGTTATAGGAATTTGCCCGCGTGCCTTTAAGCCAGCTTCGACATCTCGCGGTAGCTGCGTGCCGTGATAGTAGCGTTTAGCTTGCTCGTATTCTCGTATGCTTGCGGCTGCTGCTTCGTTGTCGATTTTAAAAAGCTGCTGAATTTCAGTGAAACTTTTCATTTTTTGCCTTTTTTATGATAGAGCCTGCGGGCAAATGTTTAGGGCATTTGACCCAAAAGCCATTTTCGCTTAAACACATAGTTGCACTTCGTGGAGCGCAAGCACTCAAAGCGATGATAAGCCAAAGCATAATCAAAGCTATAATCAAGTTCGTAAAAAGCATTTTTAGCACTTGCCCCGTTGTTTTTAGGCGTTTATGCGTGTAAAAGCCCCTTGTTTGCTTAAAAAAACTCATTTATACACCCACCTTGCTTTTTTGCCCCGCGTATCTAAATGCACAAAACCTTGAAATTCGCTGTTTGGATTATGCTTTATTGCAAGTCCTATTTTATCGGCTTGTGGCAGTTTTTCACAAAAGGCATAAACTTCTTTTGTTTTAACGCCTTTTATGGTAAAATCCACCGCGTCCCCAAAGGTATGACGGCTTGCCTTTGCGCCGCCGATTTTTGCGTTGTGTTCTTTGCAGCGGTAGCCTGAATTTATAATCAAAGGCGCGTTAAAATGCTCTCTTATCTCGCACAAAATGTCGATGAGCGCGTCAGGCGGCATTTTGGGCGGTAGCTCGCATTTGCCGCATTTGCATTTGAATTCGCTTTCTTTAAAATACTTGTTTTCTTTCATCTTTTCCCCTTAAACGCGCACAAAAGGCGCAGTAAATGCCGTTTGCGTTCGGCGAGCGTTGAGCAAACTTGTGATTTTACTTTTCTCATCAGCGACAATTTTGTAAAAATAATCAAGCCTTTGAGTATTATCAGGGCTTACTTGCACGCGCAAAATATCTACAAAAACGCTCATCACCAGCAAATTTGTAAATTCATCGCCCAAAGTAAGCTCATCATCGTTTTTTGTCAAAAAGGCTTTTTTCACGCCCCAAAGCTCTAAATTTCCACTCACTGCCTTTGAAAAAGCGTATGTTTTAGGGGCTTTTTCATAAAAATAAAGTGCGCCCGTGTTTTTGTGCTTTATGGCAAAAGAAAGGCTCATTATGTTTAAAGCCGCGTTGTTTAAATAAGCACAAATAAGCTTATTTATCTCAAAATCAAGCTCGACTTCATCGGCGTTTTCAAGCTCTTTTTTAAACACAGCTATATTAAGCTCAAATTCACTTAAAAGTGCGTTTTGGTGTAGCTCGATTAAATGCCTTAAAAATTCATCGCTGCTTGTTCCTATGACAAGCGGCGTTTCCTTTGTGCGCGTGTTTATGTGCGCGATTATGTCTGAAACTTTCATTGTTTATCCTCGCTTTCGTTGTTTTCTACGCTTATTTTTTTAGTTTTGTAAATGTCTGTTGTTATGGTATCAAGCTCGCTATTACTCAAATTAAAATCAACACTAACAATCTCTTTGTAAATGCTTTGTCGCCATAAAAGTTTTATGTTAAAGGCAAATGATAAAATCAACAAAAAAATAATAAAATAGCACAGCTTACAAAGATAGTTTTTTTTCATTTCATATCCTTTTTAAGCGAAATGAGCTTGCTTAAAATGTCGATGATTTTATCGACACCATAAAGTGCAACAGCCGCTGAAATGGCGATTTTCACAAGATAAACAAGCTCAGTAAAATGCGACAAAAGCGCAAAAATAATAAGACTTGTAATCGCGCTTGTCAAAATGACATCAACAGCCCGCCAAATCCTAGCTCGTTTAAAAGTTTGTTCATTGTCCTTTTTATCATCGGTTAAAAGCTCATTTTCGCCCCGCGCAAAACGCACGAAACCGCAAAAAAAGCCCATCAAAAACAAGGGCAAAATCTCTATCAAAATAATGTTTAAATTCATCTCGCGCCGTCCTTTCGCGCCAGCTCGCCCAAAAGGCAAAGTTCAGCTAAAAAGCCCACTTTGTCGCTTTCTTTCAGCTCGCTTTCGTGTCTTTTAAAATAACAAAACCAAAATTCAAAAACTTTTTTAGCTCTCATAAAAAAGCCGCCTTAACCAAAGCAGCACTTGTCATCGTGCAGCTAAAAATGATAAAAGCCCAAAGCAAGCGGTTGATGATGAAAAACACCTTTTTAGTGCAAGTGTGCTTAAATTCGCAGTGATATTTACCGATTAAAAACCAGCGAAACAAAAACACATAATATTTTAGCCCGTGTCTTTGCCCGTGCTTAAAAACAGCCCTTAAACCCAAAAAGCACTCACTAAAAAACGCTTTTAAATCCGCTAAACACTCTTTAAATTTCGCTTTTCGCATTTTCGCCCCTTTTTAAATGATAAGCACAGGCACGATGGCAGTTACCGAGCTACCATCATTTGTCCAAATGCGACAAACATTCACATCGCCGTTTTTAGCGTTGCTTGGCGCGGTGTAAGTAAATCGCATTCTCGCATCGCCATAAGGTTGAGATTTGAAGCGACAAGTTCCGCGTGAGTATTTATCCATACCGCCATAAATCGTGCCTCCCCACGACATTCTTATATCAAAATCCACGCTTTGCCCTGCATTGCAAGTTATAAAAGGCTCATTAAAAGCCTTGTTTATCGCATTCACTGCATTTGTAGGCGTTTTTGTTGATAACCACGCTGTTATTTTGTAAGATATGCTTAAAACTCGCTGTGTCGTGGGCTTTGTCGTTATTTTAAGCGTGATTTCTCTGTAAGAATTGTCGATGTTTCGTATCGCCCAAAGATTGTTTTCATCGATTTTTAGCTCGCAAGAGCTATCATCGCAAGTAACTTCTACTTCATCAGCGTTCATTTTAAGACTTCGCCAGCTGCCGTCAAAATTTGTGTAAATGTCGCAAAAAGGCAGCACAGCCCATTTTTCTTTGTCAAAATAAAATTTTTCAAAAAACACTCTTTTGGCATTTTGCAACTGCTCTTTGACATTTTCAAAATCAGCTTCCATTTTTTCTAAAAAATCCGTGAGCGTTTTTTCTATTTTTGAAAGCTCTTTGATGGTAGGGTAGATAAGTTTTTGTGGCATTTTTTATCCTTTCATCTTACTTGATAAGCCTTAAAAATAGGCTCAACTAATGCAAGTTTTTTCTCATAAAATTCAATTTGCGCTAAAACTTTATAAGCTTCACTTAAATTTTCAAGCTCTTTAACCAAACAAAGCGCAAAAACACTGCTTGCGTTTTGAAAACGAAGCTTTGACACTTCATAAACGCTCAATCTCTCATCAAGCAAACTTTTCACAAGCTCGCCCGCCTTGTCCTTTAAATTTGCGTTAAATTGCTCATTTTCAAGCTGTTTGCTGAAACTCTCATCAATTTTTAATTTAAGCTCATCGCTTAAAGCGGCTTTGTTTTGTGTGTTTTGCGTTAAAATTTGCTCGCTCAATTCAGTGCTTAACTCGTCTTTTAACTCGCTTTTAATTTGTGGCAAAGTTTCATCAACGACACTTTGCACGCTTTCATTTATGTTTTGTGCTTGCAAGGCTTTGATTTCATTTAAAGCCTTATCAAACTCGCTTTTTATGCGCTCAAATTCGTTTAATTTCTCGCTCAAACTTGGCATTTTAAACCTTTCTTTTTTTACGCTTTTTAAAGGTGGGTAAAAGGAGACCGATGAAAAGTCCAGCAAAACCCCACCTTAAAAAAGCGTAACTTCAAAAGAGCGCGGCGGCTTTTTAGCCGTAAAACCGCGCTTGATTTTCTTAATCTCTCGCGGGCAAAGTCCCTTTTGCCCAAAGACTGATTAAAATTCAGTCATTATCTCGGTAGGCAGCACATAATCCACTCTCAAAGCGATTTTACCTTTTGCGCAAGTCGCGTTTGCTTGGGCTGTAACCACGCTGTTGTCGTTTGTCATCGTAACGACTTCGCTTTGAAAATTTTTCTTTGCTACATCAAGGGCTATGTCATTTAAAAAGCGGCTTTCCTCATTGTTTAAGCCCACTTTTAAGGTTTTATTTGCCGCAGTGGCTTCTAAAACCTCGACATTCACGCCCAAAATTTCAGCATTTGCAGGCAGCATAACCGCCTCTACCTTTTCCGTGCCGATTTCAGCTAGATTTATCACGGCTTTGACAAGGTATCGTTCAGGTTTAACTCGTTGTTTCATTTTTTATCCTTTCGATTTTAAAAAAAGTGCGTTTTCACGCACTCAACTCACTGCATACTTGAAAAAATGCCTATTACAGCATAATCAGTATCCGCATAAGCACTTAAAAGCCCGCTTGCGTGTGCCTCAAAACGCCCCTTGCTGATAGCAAGCAGCTTATCCACGCCGCAGATGACTTTTCTGCCAGCATCGGCAGTTTCATCTATGTAAAATTCCGTTGTATCAGCCCCAGCCATAATCAGCGCACCAGCACCGATTAAGTAGCCGATTGATACGGGTTGTCCGTTCGCGTAACTTGACGGCGCGACAATGTTTTTGAAATTTTCGGGGTTTATGTGCTTTTTAAACTCTTTATCGCTGATATTTGAGTTAAGCATACCCGCGCTCATTGTCGTCCAAGTTCCCATATCGATGATAGGACACCCGTCAATCATACCCGCAAAGCCTGTGAAAACGCGGTGATTTTCACTTCGTGGGGCTGATTTTTGCATATCTTTCCATTCAGGGTCAGAGCGAAGCTGATGAATTTGATAGCTGTCAAGCAAAATCACATAGCTGTGGTGTTGCAAAGCAAGCCCAGCATCGTTTATCGTGCTTGATTTGATAGGCTTAATCGCAAAGGCATCTTTGCCGTTGTATTTTAGCCCCGTCTTTGCCATTAAAATAGCTCTTTGGATGGCTTTGACATTCATCACATCATCAGCTACGATTTTTTTACTCGCTACTTGCACGCTCGCGCACGCTTTTGTGTCCTTAAAGCCGTTATCCTTGTCGCAAACTACGCAGTTTGTTATGTCGTTTGCAAGAGCGGCGAAAAGGTTTCTGTCGCGTCTATCCTCAATCCAAACTTTAAGGCTATCCGCACTTTCCTTGATGAAGTCTATATCATCGCGTGTTTGATACTTTTTAATCTCGCTTTTTACAGCATTACCAATCACGCGTGGCACGACAACTTGACTTAAAATTTCAAGGTTGTCCATATTTGTGGCAAAGTCAGCATTACCGACAACGCCGTCTCCTGTAAGAGCTGTTTTAAGGCGTGGGCTGTAAGGCTGTGCGCGTGGCGCGTTGTAAGTGCGTATGCCGCGATTTTCGCCCTTTCCCATTATCGCTGTGAATTTGCTCTCCTCCCAGCTTGCTTTTTCTATCTCGTGTCCTATTTGCACGCTGACATTTGGGTTATCTTTCCAACCGCTAATGTCGATTTTATTTAAATCACTAAGTGGCATCTCAAACCTCCTTTAAAGTTTTTATAGCCTTTGCATAGGCAGCTCACTTGCTGCACCTGTTTTTGTGTCGTTACTTGGCACTCCGTTTAGCTGTTTTGGCAACTTCTCTTTTTTATCGCCGTTTTGCTCGCCTTGTCCTTGATAAAGCGCGTAAAGTGCTTCAAAAAATTGCTCGGGCGGCAAATTTTGCAGCTCATTCACTTTTTTAGGCGGCAAATCCTCGCTGAAAAAGCGAAAAAGCTCGTCAGTATTGACATCGGGGTGTTGTTGCTGAAAAACTTGCAAAGCTTCATCGACAAGCGACATTTGCTGTTTTTGGCTTATGCTCGCATTCAGCTCATCTGCCCTTGCTGCCTTTGTGCCGATATTTTCATCGTAAAAGACATTTTGCATTTCTTGGAATTTATCCGCAAAAGCCTTTTTGTCCTCAAAATAAAGCTCGTCAAGTTCAGCAGGACAATTTTGCGCAAAATGCTCACTAAAATTTGCTTCGATGTTTGCGCGATTTTGTTCTAGCTCTGCATTTAAAGCATCTAACTCGCCTTGTTCTGCGCTTGTGTCATAAGGACTTACTGCGTTTTCTAAATTTTCAGGCATTTGTTCTCCTTTCATAAAATTTGCTCGCATTTTAAAAAAATTTCAAATTCAAAAAAAGGATTAA
>ERZ1026772.1519-NODE-1519-length-12241-cov-4.309864_pt1 | contig 12241 bp, 13 predicted proteins | sample MGYA00380124_ERZ1026772 | MGnify/ENA primary metagenome ERZ1026772 (study PRJEB33269, sample SAMEA4719760) | human gut metagenome | biome: human-associated habitat; feature: organic feature; material: feces | place: Cameroon | collected 2013-10 ...
AGATCTACACTAGATCGCTCGTCGGCAGCGTCAGATGTGTATAAGAGACAGGCCTCTCATCATCGGAGTACGGCCAGCGCCGCGAAGCGCTGCTCAAGGATCGCTGCCGTATGCGCCCTTCGCACACAACGCTGGAGTTCCAGCGCCGTTTCTGTGAAGAGCTCGGCGGAGGACTGTACGCCTGCGGCGGCGGGATATGCGCGGCATACATCGAGGACGGTGCAGCCGTCATAAAGGAGCTTATCGCGCCCGACGGGACGGATGCCGCGAGTATCGCTGCTTCGATAGGCGCAGCGCTCGGCACAAAGCGCGCGGTGTATTACCTGCCCGCACCCCATGGGGAGCCGTATCTCGCAGCGGAACCGGGGAGCATCCCATCCGACTGCGTGTGGAATATAACATTTGACTGAGAAAGGATCATGCAATATGGGTCTGCGCAGAAAAATATTCAACGGAGTGAACTACTTCCGTGGGCACACCATGCCGAGATATTACAAACTCAAACAGATCAACTCTCCGGAGTTTAAGAAGCTGTGGTCGGCTGTTGAACTGACGCAGGAACAGCGTGATGAGATCGACGAATATTACATAGCGCATTACGGCAAGAAGGTCCCGTATATGTGGCACAGGATGTACTATCTGTTCAGCGGTAAACTTGATAAGAAGTATTTCCCGGAGCATCTGTTTATCCCGGAATATGAGTGGATCAGCAATTCCGAAAACTATTATTACTGCCTTGGTGACAAGAACATAACGCCTCTCATAGCTTCCGGCATTGACGGGCTGACCGTCCCTCGCGTTTATCTCAGCTGTGCAAACGGGCTGTACCGGGACGGAGAGATGAAATGCATCTCACAGCGTCAGGCGGAGGGGCTGCTTTTCAACATTGGCAGAGCCTTCATCAAGCCGACCGTCGGCAGCAGCTCCGGACGCGGCTGCATGGTCGTCTCCATGTCAGGAGGTTTTGACGAACTGAGTGGTAAGAGTGCAGAGGAACTGCTCACACTCTATGGAGCCAATTTTACGGTGCAGGAATGTATTGAAATGGGGGAAAGCGTAAAGCGGCTGCATCCGCAGTCCGTGAACACTTTCAGGGTAATAACCTACCGCACGCCCGGAGCGGAAAACATCCATTGCGCGGACACGATCCTTCGCATCGGTATGGGTGAGCGCCATACGGACAATGCTCATGCGGGAGGGATATATGTCGGCGTGAACAGAGATGGTTCGCTTAAAGATAAAGCGTTTAACGATGCGCACGATGTTTTTACCGAGCATCCTGACACGCATGTCCGTTTCGCCGGGTATTCGATACCCGAGATACGCGCGGTTGAGGAGAAAGCGTTGGCTCTTCATGCCCGCATCCCTCAGCTTGGAGTTGTTAACTGGGACATGACCGTCAACTCCAATGGGGGGGTGGTTCTTGTCGAAGCTAACACTCGCAGCGGCTCTATTGACATGGCGCAGTCGACGTTTGGGCGCGGGATATTCGGAGACGATACGGACGCGATACTTGAATACCTGCGCGATATGCGCAAGCTTTGTCCGTTTAACTACCGGTAAGCAGAAAATATTTCCGGGAACGCCGAAAATATTTTTGTATTTAACAATTCTGAAACAATTCTGCGGTTTAATACGAAACATCTTTCGGGTATATTAATAACTGCAAGTAACAGTTTTTCATCTTTTTCATTTTGTCCTCAACCATATAACGAAACGGAGCGGGTGACCGCTCCGTTTTGTTTTGCTTCCCCAAGAACCAAAGGTTCTTGGGGAAAAAGTTTGCGCTCAGACCTGTGCCTCGCTTTGCTCGACACTCTCTGAGCGAGAAGTATTTTTGACGAGGTACACGCCCTCGGCAAAAATGTATTTGATTGATTTTTCGCCGTGCGCGGCGAAAAACTCTGAGAGGCTTTTTAGCATGAAATTCACAGCGGCGGCTGCATTTTTGCAGCCGCCGTCGGAGTTCATTTTACTTTACCGTTTCCGCTTCTATTATCACGCGGCTGCCGCGGATGGAGAGTCGGTTCGCGCAGTAGAGACTCACTGCCTGACTCAGAAGCTTCCACTCTGCGTCCTCAAGCACACGGCGGCGCAGCGAATCTGGCGTGTCGTCCGGCATGACCTCAATGGCGCGCTGGAGGATTATCCCGCCGACGCGGCCGTCGGCGTCGGCAAAGTAAGCCGTCGCCCCCGTTATCTTGACTCCACGCTCAAGTACCGCGCGCTGCACGTCGCCCTCCGCGTCCTCGAACGCGGGATAGAGCGCCGGGAAAGTGCCGATGATGTGGTTCTTGAACTGGTAAGGGATCACGCCCAGCGGCATGTCATAGCCCGCGAGGATGACAAGCTCGATGTCCATATCCTTCAGCTTGTTCGCGACCGCCATGCTGTGGCTGGTCATGTTCGGGAAAAGCTCCGGATCGACCACATAAGCCGGGACTCCCGCGTTGAGCGCGCGCTTCATGGCGTAAGCGTCCTTCTCCGAAGAGATGACCGCAACCAGCTCAAAATCCGGTATTTCTTTAAAATACATGGAGTCAAGGATCGCCTGAAGCTTTGCTCCATCGCCTGACACCAATGCCGCCGCTCTGACCATATTGATCCACTCACCCTGTTTCTCTTCAAAAAAGAACCGCCGATTTAACAAAGCAGCTCTTGTATAAGCGGGAAAATCAGGCTATAATAGCGTGTATTTACGCGACGCCTGACTGCACCCGAGTCATTATATTATACTTTATATGTTCTCGCCGGTCAAGCGTTTGGAGGGAACCTTATGACAGAAATTTATATAATACGACACGCACAGGCCGAGGGCAACCTTTACCGCATGATGCAGGGCAACTGGGACGGGGACGTTACGCCGCTCGGCCTGCGGCAGATTGACGCGCTCGCCGAACGCTTCCGCCATGTGAAGATAGACGCGCTGTATTCAAGCGACCTTTACCGCACACGCGTGACCGCCTCGGCGATAACGCGCTGGCACAGCGTCCCGATGCAGCTTGACGCACGTCTGCGCGAGATACACATGGGGCCGTGGGAAACGGAGTTTTTCGGGAACCTTGAGTACCGGTACCCGGAAAAGCTGCATGACTTTATATTTGAGCCTGACCGCTTCTCGCTTGACGGCGCGGAGACCTACGCTCAGGTGGCGCGCCGTGCGTCCGAAGCGCTCAGAGAGATCGCCGCGAATAACCCTGACCGCACCGTAGCTGTCGTCAGCCACGGCGTTGCGATCCGCTGTATGCTCTCCGAAGTCCTTGGCATCCCCATCGGCGATACCGAGCACCTGCCGATCCCGTCGAACACCGGCGTCATGCACCTGTTCTATGATAAGGGCAGCTTCACCGCCGACTATATAAACGACTTTTCCCACCTGAGCGGTGCGCTTGCTGTGCGCCCGGGCAATCAGATCTCCCTGCGCCATGAGTACATAGACCCCGCCGAGCACAGGGACTATTACATCTCCTGCTATGCCGACACGTGGCGCACTTCTCACGGCGACCTGCGCGGCTTCGTCCCCGAGACCTATTATGCCGCCGCCGTCTCGCACCATGCGGACGATCACAGAGCCGTCTCCATTATTTATAATAAGGACGAGCCTGTCGGCCTTATCGACATGGACACCCGCCGCGGCGCGCATGCGCAGTATGGCTGGATAAGCCTGCTGTACCTGCGCGAGGATTACCGCAGCCGGGGCTTCGGCATCCAGCTGCTCGCGCGCCCGCTGCGCGATTATGCGGATATGCAGCGCAATGCCCTGCGCCTTTTGGTGTCCTCGGATAATGAACGTGCGCTGAAGTTTTATAAGCGCTGCGGCTTCCGTCAGCTCTCGACGCAGCCGGGCGCAGCGGGGGAGCTTCTGCTGGTGGAGAGAAAGCTTGGGGGTTCGCGTGATGCGCGTGTATGAACGTCCGGCGCAGATCCTGAGGCCGGATATTGACCCCGCGCGCCGCGTCCTCGTCGTGTCGGATATCCACGCTAACATCCCGTATTTCGATGGGGTGCTCTCCCGCGCGGGCTTTTGCGATGACGATATCCTCATCATCGACGGGGACTTTCTTGAAAAGAGTACGCAGAGCCTTGAGATGCTGCACCGCGTCATGGAGCTTTCCTCAAGGGAGAATGTCTACACCGTCATGGGCAACTGCGATGAGTGGTCGGCGATATTCATCGAGACACAAAGCCGCTGGGCGGACAGCATCATGAAGTACGTCAACTGGCGCAAAAGCGGCCTGCTGTGGGACATGATCCACGAGCTTGGGGACAACCCCGCGCAGATACAGGATTTTCAGGAGTATAAATTCAAGCTCGGCAAGGCTTTCCCGGACGAGTTTGCCTTTCTCGATTCTCTCCCGCATGCCATCGAGAGCGGGAACTATATCTTCGCGCATGCCGCCGTCTACCCCGGAAAGCCGCTCGAAGCGCACACCGAGGGCGAGCTGCTGCGCTGCGACAGGTTCATGGATCTCGGCTTCAGCTTCGATAAATGGGTCGTCGTCGGACACTATCCCGTTGTGCTCTACGGTGAGGACAAGGTCTGTGCAAACCCGATAATCGACCGGCAGCGCCATATCGCCAGCATCGACGGCGCGTGTGTGCTCAAGGACGACGGGCAGCTCAACTGCCTTATCATCTCCGGGATAAACGGCGACGATATTTCCTTTGCATCCTATGACCGGTTCCCCGTCCGCACGGTGCTGAAGGCTCAGGCGGAGGGCGGACGCTCATATTACATCCGCTGGGGCGACAGCCATGTGCAGGTACTCGAACGCGGGGCGGAGTTCTCCCGCTGCCGCCATGTCCGTACCGGCTACGAGATGGATATCCTCACAAAGTATCTCTTCGAGCCTGAGGAGTTTACCGACTGCAACGACTGCACCGATTATGTCCTGCCTCTGCACGCGGGGGATAAGGTGAGCGTTGTGGAGGAGACCTCGCGCGGATACTTCGTCAAGCACAACGGCGTTTCCGGCTGGTACTTCGGCGAGCTTGAGTAGGGGGCGTATATGGACGTGAAAAGCTATGTATGCCTTGCCGCTGTGCTTGTGATGAGCGCGGAGCTCTTCTGCCTTATGGGCATTGATAAGCGTCTTGCCGTCACGCACCGGCGGCGCGTGAGCGAAAAGACGCTGTTCAGCTTTGCCGCGCTCTTCGGCGCGCCGGGTGGGCTGCTCGGTATGTACGTGTTTCATCATAAGACAAAGCACTGGTATTTCCGATGGGGCTTTGCGCTGCTCACAGCGGCACAGTGTGCTATAATATACTTTATTCTCAGGTGAAAAAAGATCATGGAAACAGAGACAAAAAAAGAAACAGCAGAGTATAAGGACGTCGAATCGCAGATCATAGACAGCCCCGAGGGCGAGTTCCGGATTCCTGAGGGCGCGGATATCGACGTCAGTGTTTCGGAGACTCCGGACAAAAAGCTGCATATAACCGAGACCGTTACCGTTGATGAGCACGAGTACCTCGAATGTGAAAAGCGCTGGGTGTTCCTGCTGCTCATGATGGTCGGCGGATTTTTCGGCGGCTTCACATATTCTGTCCGCGGCGGAGTGTTCTGCAACGCGCAGACGGCAAACATCGTCCTTCTTGGGCTCTCACTCGGCAGGGGACAGTTTGCGCATGCAGCATATTATCTCCTCCCGATAAGCGCGTATCTGCTCGGCTCGTTTGTTTCGGAGCATATCGCCCTGCCGATAAAGCGCCTGCGGCTCATCCGCTGGGACACGCTCTTTATTCTCATCGAGATGCTCACAGTCGTCGTGCTTGCGCTCATCCCGGAGACTGCCCCGTATCAGATCAGTCAGGTGATGATAAACTTCATCTGCTCCATGCAGTATAACACTTTCCGCCAGGCGCAGAGCGTCCCTATGGCGACGACCTTCTGCACAAACCACGTCCGGCAGGTCGGCGTTGCCATAAGCAAGGCCATCAGGCATAAGGATAAATCGCCCTACGTCTCCCGAATGCTCCTGCACCTTGGGATGCTCGGGATGTTCCTCGCCGGCGTCATATCCTCGGTGCTGCTCGCGGGGGTATTCCTCGGGAAGGCAATGTTCTTCGCGCTCATCCCGCTCGGCGTCATCGCCGCCGACCTGCTCCACGCCGACCTTACTACCGAAAAGAACATCCTCGACCGCAAGCCCCATGGGCATTGAGCTGTCACATTCTTCCATGAACGGAGGTGCGTCTGCCGTGTCTGCGGCGGGTCAGAATATATGAAAGAAAAAATCAGAATCGAAAGTCCGGAGGGCTATCTCACCCGCGCGGCGGGATTTTTCCGCAAGGACGGCTCCTTCCGCCTTGCGCTCGTCTCACTCCTGACGGTGCTCGTGACTGCGTTCATGTCGTACACTCTTCTTATTGTATACGGCCACGGCAACCCCGATGCGATAACCGAAGGCATGAGCGCCTATACGGCAGGGGACTGGGCGCTGGCCTGCGGGCGCTGGGCGACGCGCTATATGAACGCCGCAGCCGGCAATGTCATCATGCCGCCTGTGTGGGTGACGCTTTATATGCTGTGCGTGTTTGTGTCGGTCATGCTGCTGGTGAAGCTGTGGAAGCTGCGCAGCGCGCTGGCCGTGTGCCTCATAAGTGTGCTCATGGCAGTGAACCCCACTGTCATCGAGCAGTCGCTGCTGCAATATATGTTCATGGCCTGGGGCATCAGCAATCTCCTTGGCACGACCTTTGTGTATCTCTGCTGTGCGCCGGGCGGCAGACCGTGGGTGAGGATCACGGCGGCGGCGCTTTGCACGGCGGTCGCCTTCGGACTGTATCAGGCCGTGATCGGCTATATCTGCATGTGCTTCTGCCTGACGCTTATCCTCAGTCTGTCGCGCGGCACAGACATGCGCGGCGCGCTCCGACTCGTGCTGCGTGTCCTTATCGCGGGCGTGTGCGGCGCGCTGCTGTACTTCATCATCCTGCGCGTGGAGTTCGCGCGCTACGGCGTGGAGCAGAGCTCCAGAGTCGAGGATTTTTCCCTTGCGGCGATCTTCTCATCCCTGTCGTATTCCGTCCCCGATGCATACGTTACCTTCTTTGAATACTTCGGCGAGAGCGTGCTGCGCCGCGGAACATGCTATATCCTGCTTGCCGCGCTCTTTGCGGTGTTCCTTGCGCTCAGTCTGATAACTCTCTTCCGCCGCCGGCAGTACGCGAACATTGCCTGCCTGCTCGTGCTCATCGCGCTCGTCCCAGCCTTCGCTAATATCTCCAAGATCGTCTTTCCCTATAACACCACCGTGACGATAATGGAGTATCAGAACATGCTGGTCGTTCCATTCCTCTTTGCCTTTGCGGAGGGCTGCGAGCTGAAGCTGAGTGCGCTGTATAACCCGGCGCGTATATGTACCTGTCTGCTCTGCGCGGCTCTCGGCTGGGGCTACATCGTCTCTGCCAACGCTACCTATAAATGCTATGAGCTGTCCTACCGCCATATAGGCTACGAGGTCTCGGCGATCCTCGACGATGTGTATGACATGCCCGGATACACGCGCGGTGAGACCGTGGCCTTTGCGGGCTTCCCTGATGACAGCTATCTGCGCAAGAACGTCGGGATCTACAAATACGCCTACGGGCAGTATGATAACCCCGTGTTTTGGGACGGCATGATGGGCCTTCAGGTCTGCCGCAGAAACTATCTGACCGAATACTTCGGCATTGACGGCGGATATATTTACGGCGGGCAGTACAATGACGCTGTACACAGCGCAGAGTTTGCCGCCATGCCCGTGTGGCCGGAGGAAGGCTCGGTGCAGCGGATAAACGGCATGATCGTTGTGAAGCTCTTCGATGACCCGCCGATATTTGATTGAGCTATCCATAAGAACACTGCCGGGGCTATACAACCGCGGCAGTGTTCTTGAAGTGGTCTGATATTTTCAGATACCGTCGTCTGTGACGGAGTCGCTGCGGAACAGCAGCGATATGCACCAGAGCGCGGACAGGCCGACCAGCGTGTATATCACGCGGCTGACCGTCGCCGTCTGGCCGCCGAACAGCCACGCGACTATGTCAAAGCGGAACAGACCGACGCTGCCCCAGTTGATACCGCCGACGATTGCCAGCACAAGCGCTATACGATCCATTATCATGCAAATGGCTCCTCTCAAATGTTTTCCCTAATATTCTTTCCGGCGAAAATAAAAATATGCATTGTATAAAAATAGTATATTTTCGACTTTATTCGCTCTTTACAAAACAAAGAAAGAGTATTATTATTTAAGCACAGCTTATCCAATTGGCCTTTCACATGAAAGGCCGCGGCTCATATCTTTATCCCACAACCCTGTTTGCGGACTGATTTTTCGGTCCGCACTTTTTTATGGAAACGGTGTAGATTTTTATCTCAATATGCGGTAAACTATATAATCACATATCTATACAGTACAAACACCGAGCAAACACAGAAAGGAGCGGGCATGAAGGTCCTCATCATAAACGGTTCGCCGCGCGGCAGGTTCAGCGTCACGCTGCAAAGCTGCCTGTATCTTGAACAGGCGTTTCCAGAGCATGAGTTTGAGTTTCTGAACGCCGGCTCCGGTATCCACATTTTTGAGCGTGACATGAGCGGCGCGACCGAGGCCATCGCCTCCTGCGACCTGCTTATCTTCGCCTATCCGGTGTATGATTTTCTCGTCCCCTCGCAGCTGCACAGGTTCATTGAACTGCTGAAGGCCTCGGGGGCTGACTTCACCGGCGTTTTTGCGTCGCAGCTTTCTACCTCACTGCATTTTTATGACATGACCGCGCAGCGCTTCATTGAGGATAACTGCAATGATATGGGCATGCGCGTTATAAAGGGACTCTCCGCCGGAACGGAGGATCTTTTGACCGAGCAGGGGAGAAGCGAGCTTGAGGCGTTTCTCCGTTATGCCGCTTTCTGCGTTGGGAATGGGATATCCGAGCCGCCGCGCAGTACTGCGCCCGCTGCGCGCGGAGAATACGAATGCTGCCTTGAGCCGTCGAAGAAGCCCGAGGACTATGACACCGTCATCGTCGGCGACCTGCGCGAGGAGGACGAGAGCCTGCGCGCGATGGTGAAGGACTTCGCCGCGGCTTTTCCGTATAAAACGCGCTTTGTGAACATTGCGGACTTTCCCTTCAAGGGCGGCTGCCTCGGCTGCCTGAACTGCCGCTATGACGGTAAGTGCGTCTATGACGACGGCTTTGAGAATTTCCTTGAGGATATTTATAAGGCAGACGCGATAGTTTACGCCTTTACCCTGCGTGACCACAGCATGGGCGCACGCTTCAAGATGTTTGATGACCGCAGCTTTTTCACCGCTCTGCGCGATCCTGCGCGCGGCAAGCCCACAGCGTATATAATAAACGGCGAATATGAGACTGAGGAAAACCTCATCGCTGTGCTGGAAGCGAGAGCGGAAATGTCGCAGAGCTTTCTTGCGGGCTTCGCGTCGAACACCGCGCAGCTCCAATCTGTCGCTAAAAAGCTTGCCTACGCCCTTGAGCATAAGTATGCCCCGCCGCAGGATTTCCGCGGAGTTGCCGGACAGAAGCTGCTGCGTGACTGGCTCTGGCCGGTTCGCGGACTATCCAGGGCGGATAATGAATACTTCAAGACCAACGGCCTCTATGATTTCCCGCAGCGGCGCTGGCTTTATTCACTGCGCCTGTCGATTCTGGGACTTCTGATGCGCAATGAGAGGCTGCGCGCGAAGATCGAGCCGCGGCTCAATCACCGGCGGCTCGCCCCATACAGGAAGCTTCTCAAGCGGAAGCGCGGAGGGGAAACACTATGAGCGTATTTGCGATAAAGCTCCTTGCGCTCGTGACGATGGTCATTGACCACAGCGCGTATTATCTCTATGGCAGCAGCCTTATCGGTCACGGACTGTATTTCGCCATGCGCACCGCCGGGCGGATAGCGTTCCCGCTCTATGCCTTCCTGCTGGTAAACGGCTTTGAAAAGACCTCCGACCGGGGGAAATATCTCTCCCGGCTCGTGCTGTTTGCTGCTGTGTCGCAGCTTCCGTATACCGTAGTTTTCAGTTATGAAAATTACAGCCTCTCGGCGGTAAGCGGCTTTGCGCTCCTTTGGCCGTGGTATGTTATTGTCCCTGCCGCGCTCGCCGTGTGTGCCGTCTGGTATTTCTGCGTGCGCCGGGACGCGTCTGTTATTTCACTTGCTGCGGCATTTGCGCTCGCCGTTGTGCAGCTGTCCGCCGGGGGCGTGTGCCTGCTCGGGTTTGATACGAATGTGTTCTATACCCTTGCCGTCTCGCTCGCGGGCATGTCCGTGCTGGCGATGCTCGCGAACCGGCCGGCCAATGTTGGCCAAACACTTGCGTGCCTTGCGGCGTTCATTATCTGCGCCTTGTGCATACCTCCGCATTCGGATTACGGGTGGTACGGCTTTGCGCTTATGATGCTTCTTTGGATGTCACGCCGCTCGAAGCCAATGCAGGCTGCCGTGCTGCTGCTCTGGAGCTATGCCGAGTATGCTGTTTATATCCACAACTGGGCATACTTTGCCGCTGCGGCACTTGCGGTGATCCCTGTGCTGCTGTATAATGGTAGACGCGGCAGACCGGTAAAGCTGTTTTTCTATATGATATACCCCCTGCATCTGGCGGTGTTCGGGATGCTCGTCCTGGTCTCCGCTGCATTATAAATATAAAGATAAGCGAAAGGAACCCACTCCCGCATGTATTTCACAGACAAACTGCAGCCGCGTTACAGCGATTATGACAGATACAACAGGCTCTATCCGGAATCCATACTGAAGCTTTTTGAAGCCGTGGCCGAGCACCATATGCACAGCGTCGGCGACAGCGTAGTCAAAGGTGACGTCTCATGGCTGATAACCGATTGGCACATCGAGGTGATGCGCTACCCCGAAAGGGACGAGGAGCTGAGCGCCGTCACATGGATCCGCCGCTCGGAAAAACCCTATACGATGGACAGGCAGTTCGCCATGACAGCAGGGGATGAGCAGGTCATCCGCGCGAGCCTTACCTTTACTCTGTATGATATGCAAAGGAAGCGCCTTGTGCGCATACCCGATGAGCTTTTCGATGCCTATACCCTGGAGCAGGAGGGGGCTTTCGCCGTCAAGCCGCCGCGCCTGCACGAGCCGGAGGAGCGTCTGTGCGAGCTGCCGCTCACCATCCGCCGCGCCGATCTTGACTTCAACGACCATGTACATAACACCCACTATCTCGGCTATGCGCTCGAAGCGCTGCCCGATGAGGCCTACGGAAACGGGGAGTTTTCATCGATCCGCGTCATATACCATGCGCCCCTTGCGCTCAACACCAGGGCCGTTATCCGCGTGAGCGAAATCGACGGCGGCTATCTCTGCTCCATCCGCAGCCGTAACACGCTCCACACGCTCATTGAACTGAAGAACAAATAAGTAAGAAAACTATATAAACTGAAAGGTGGCACAGCATGCTTAAAATTCTTGTATGCGTCAAGCAGGTCCCGGACGTTGACCAGATGCGCATGGACCCGGAGACAGGCAACCTCATCCGCGCCGGTGTACCCGCTATACTCAATCCGCTGGACGCAAACGCTCTTTCTGCGGCGGTGAAGGTCAAGGAGACCTACGGCGCGGAGATCACGCTTATCACCATGGGGCCTCCCGCAGCGGAAACGGTGCTGCGCGAATGCCTTGCCGTCGGTGCTGACAAGGCTATCCTTGTCACTGACCGTGCCTTCGGCAATGCCGATACCCTCGCAACGAGCTATTCCATCGTTTCCGCCGCGAACACTGCGGGTAAGTTTGACCTGATCTTCTGCGGCAAGGAAACGCTTGACGGCGCGACCGGCCAGATGGGCAGCCAGCTCGCCGAGCGCTTTGACGCGGCGCAGATAACCAGCGCCTCCCTCATAAAGGACATTGATTTTGAAAACAGAAAGCTCACCGTTGAGCGCGAGCTTGAGGAGGGGACGGAGACTCTTGAGGTCACCATGCCCTGCCTCTTCACAATGGAAAAGAAGAACTACCCCCTCCGCCTTCCCAGCCTTAAAAACTGGATGGCCTCAAAGAAAGCTGTCATAACGACGCTCACCTCCAAGGACATCCCCGGCCTTGACCTTGACCGCATCGGCGACCCCGGCTCTCCCACAAAGGTGCCGCGCATGTTCCCGCCGGTCATGCCGGAGCCCGGCGTCATGCTCGATGAGGGCAGCGCGGAAGCGACCGTTACAAAGCTCATTTCGCTTATCAAGGACTGAGAGGGGGAGCAGCTATGGATAAGAA
>ERZ1026772.1521-NODE-1521-length-12225-cov-4.416927_pt1 | contig 12225 bp, 8 predicted proteins | sample MGYA00380124_ERZ1026772 | MGnify/ENA primary metagenome ERZ1026772 (study PRJEB33269, sample SAMEA4719760) | human gut metagenome | biome: human-associated habitat; feature: organic feature; material: feces | place: Cameroon | collected 2013-10 ...
TTCCTGACCGACCGCAGCAAGTACCCTCTGCAGCTGTACCTGCGGGAAATTTTGCTGACTGCCAAGACCTATGCCGATACCTCCATGGTGGGCGGCGACCCGGAGGCCGCGGCCAAGATGGAGCAGATGGTGGAGGTCATCAAATACGGCGTCATCGTGGTGTCCACGCTGCCCGTCATCGCCATTTATCCCTTCCTGCAGAAGTATTTTGTGCAGGGCGTGATGATCGGTGCGGTCAAGGGCTGAACCATTCGGAACAAACGCGCAAGCGTTGAAATATGTTCAATTACGGCAAGGAGGTAGACCCATGAAAAGATTCCTTTCCCTGATCCTGGTGCTGAGCCTGACGCTCTCCCTGATCGTCCTTCCCGCCATGGCGGAAGGCGAAGAATTTACCATCGCCGTGCGGTTCCACGGCCTTGACAAGAGTGATGGCATCGAGACCAAAGCCGGTCCCCGTCACGCAGAAGAAACCACTGGCGTCAAAATCAATTACTACGCAATTGACGATGGGTCCGTTGGTGAAAAGGTCAATATTATGCTGGCTTCCGGCGATATGCCCGATGCGTTCCTGTCCACCGTCAACGAGACGCAGGTGGTCAGCAACCTGCCCCTGTTCGTTCCGCTGAACGAGTACCTGAACGAAGAAAACGCCCCCAACCTGATGAAAATGTTCGAGAAGTATCCTGAACTGATCGACATGATCACGCAGGTGGACGGCAACATCTACACTCTGCCCATCGGCGACTTCTCTAACCCTGACAATCAGGGTGAAGGCATCCAGTTCATCAACAAGGCCTGGCTGGACAAGCTGGAACTGGAAATGCCCACCACCACTGAGGAACTCTATCAGGTCTGCAAAGCCATCAAGGAAGGCGACCCCAATGGTAACGGCGAGGCCGATGAAATTCCCATGACTTTCACCCAGAACAACTGGGCGGCGCACTTCATCAACCTGCTGGGCCCCTGGGGCATCTGCGAGTGGGAAGGCGGCGGCGACGGCTATCTGAAGGTGGAGGATGGCAAGGCTATCTTCACGCCCACCCTGCCGGAGTTCCGCGCTGGTCTGGAATACTGGCACCGCATGGCGGCCGAGGGTCTGCTGGATGTGGAAGGCTTCACCCAGACCAACGAGCAGTTCTACGCCCGATTGAAGTCCTACTCCGTGGCCAGCTATCGCGGCTGGACCCCTGCCTCCAATTTTGCCGCCGAACAGGCTGCCGAGTTCACCGCCCTGCCCGCGCTGCAGGCTTCCGATTACCCGGAGATCCAGTCTGTGACCCCCGGCGAAATCAACAAGTTCTGCGGCAACTGCTACGGCTTTGCCATCACCCGCGCCTGCAAGGATCCCGCAGCGCTGGTTCGCTGGTTTGACGCACAGAACGCCGATGCGGCCACCAAGATGCTGTGGAAATACGGCGAAGAAGGCAAGCTGTGGAAGCAGGATGAAAACGGCAAGATCTGGGCTCTGTGGCCGGAGCAGACCGAGGATTTCACCCGTGAAAACATGAAGTACACCTATGGTGCGATGAACCATATCCCCTGCCTGATCCTGCCCGAAGAACTGGAAGAGAACGGCGACGATGCGCCTGTAGAAGCCACTGTCCGTCTTGGATTTGTGAACGCCGTGAAGGATCACTTCCCCGCCGAGCGCATCCCGATCCGCAATGTGCCCGCTGAAAAGATTCAGGAGCGCAATATGCTCTACACCGACCTGAAGGCCTATCTGGACAGCTTCGTGGCCGACTGCGTAGTCAACGGTCTGGACGACGCCAAGTGGGAAAAGCACCTGAAGGACGTGGAAGGCTACCGCGCTTCCGAGTGGGTGCAGTGGTATCAGGACTACATCGACAAGAAGTTCTGAAAATTTCCTGAAAACCCTGATGGGCGGGCGGCTTTTGCCGCTCGCCCGGTTGGCGTTTCTTGACAAAAGCGCTGGTTTAGGGTATGGTGAATACAGTATTTTCATGGCAGAATCAAATAGAAAATGGATGGGAAGGGAGCACACCCGCTGATGGCACGTGTACGAAAACCGCAGAGCGGAAAGGCCTATCGCTGGCGAGTCCGGGAAATGTCCAAGCCCCGTGCGGTTCATCTGTGGACGAAATATGCGCTGGCCTATGTGCTGGTGATGGCGATCCCTTTTACGGTATTCAGTGTGATGGTGAACCGTTATCTGACCAATGAGATGACGGCCAGCATTCAGAGCGAAATGACGAACACGCTGTCCGCAGCCCGGCAGAGCTTCGATCAGAAGATCAATCAGATGGTCTCCATCAGCCTGCAAATCAGTCAGCTTAACGATTTCAGAGGCTCCAACCTGTCCAGCTACAGTTATGCCAGCCGCCGCGGCATACAGCAGATGCTCAGGGCCTTCTGGGCCACGGGACAGGTCTATCGGGACATTGCCTACTACCAGCGCGACCTGCCAGAGACGGTGTTTACCATTTCTGGCACCTACGAGGTGAGCAATTACCGCCTTTTTTACGACGGACAGACCGGGCAGTGGCTGTCGCTGAAGCAGATGAGCGACGCACAGCTGGATCAGGTCTGGTACGCGGCCGGAGAGAACCGGGACGGCATTACGCGCCGGGGCGCGATGCTGATTTTCAGCCAGCCGGTGCCAAACATTCCCGGCGGGTTTCTTCTGTTTGAAATGAGCGAAGCTGGCGTTCGGGATATGCTGCCGTCCATCCCGGAGGGCGGTCAGCTGACTATTACCCATGGCGGAAAATGGCTCTATCCCTTCCAGACAGGGGAAGAACTGCGTCAGCCGGAAGCGGGGCTTCGCAAAACCGACGACGGTTATTGGGAGGGCGCTGCCTATAGCCCGGATTTTGGCCTTACCTACGGCTATCGCTGTCAGGTCGGCGATCTGGGGAGCAAGGCCAGGACAACGCTGCAGGCTTATATGCTGATCATTGGGCTGATCGGTCTTTTGTGCCTTTTCGCCATTGTGGAGACCTCCCGCCATCATGCCAAGCCCATTGAGCAGCTGATGGAGTTGACCGAGGATCTGGTGCCGGATGATGTGTACGGCATTGCCCGGCTGCAAAGCGCCATGCATCAGCTGCGTTCCTACAGCCAGCAGATGGTGGACATTCGCACCAGTACCCTGCGCAGCAATGCGTTGATTCGTCTAGTACGGGGCCGTTACCACAGTGAGGAGGACGCGGAGGAGAATCTCCGTCGACTGGACATGACCTTCCGCCAGCCGTGGCGGGTGGTGATGCTGCTGCAGCGCGATAAGGCGTGGGAAATGGATGTGCCGGAAAAGGTCTGCGCCCGCTTGAGCCGCAGTCATGACATCTATGGTTTCTCCTACGCGGAACGAAGCGTGTTCGTTATGCTGGTGGGCATGGACAGTCAGGATCGTCAGCCGTTGGTGCGGGAACTGGAGCAGCTGGCGCAGGAGCCGGAGTTTGCAGATTCTCAGCCCCGTTTTTCGCTGGGCATTCCCTTTGAAAAGCTGACACAGGCGCCCCAGTCCTATATGGACGCGCTTTCGGCAGGCCGCCGCATGACCGGCGAAGGCGTGGCTGTTTACGAGCAGAGCGAGCCGGAGGAAGCGCCTTTTTATCCCGAAGAAGAACTGCAGGCGCTGGAAACGGCTCTGAATAATCAGGACAGGAACCGCACGGCCTTCCTGTATGATATTCTGATGACCATGGTCTCCCGCAACCGGCACGTGTATCTGTACACCGTCACCCTTCTGTCGGAAATGATTCGCCTGTATACGCAGGCTCTCCCGGAGGAAGAAGACGGCGCGTCCGTCTGCGGCCCGGTGGTCTGCGGTCAGTGCGTCAACGATGTGGAGGATATGCTGGACTGTCTGCGAAAGCTGCATCTGCGGGCGCTGCAGCATATGACCGAGCAGGATCTGGAAAACAGCGCCACGGAAATGACCGGCATTGCCAACTATATTTCCTCCTGCGAGGAGCTGGACACGCTGACGGTCAGCACCGTGGCGGAGCGGTACGGCATGAACGCTTCTTCCCTGAGCCATCGGTTCAAGAAACAGATGGGCTGCAATATTTCCGATTACATCTTCACCTGCAAGATGAACCATGCCTGCGCCCTGCTGCGTTCCACCGACCAGACCGTGGCGGAGATCGCCCAGAAGGTGGGGTACAGCCAGTATACCTCCTTCGTGCGTCAGTTCAAGCGCCAAAAGGGACTCACGCCTACGGCCTACCGGGACGCATGGCGAAAGGAACATGAATAACAAAAATCGCCCGCTCATTCGAGAAAAAGTCGAATGGGCGGGCGATTTTGTCCGGCCTGTTTGATGCTGCGCAAGGCGTAATTTGGCCGCAGGTCAGCAGAAAAATACGAAGATACCCGGAGTTTGCAAAATTCCGCCCCTTCCAGCGAAAGAGCGGGATTTTTGGCATTGCCGTGAATCAGTCTTCCAGAATCAGCACGTCGAAGGGCTGCATTACCAGACCCTTTTCGGCGGTCTTGCCCGTCAGCAGGTCGGCGCGGCCGGCAAATTCGTCCGGCAGAACGTGAGCTTCCTTCGTCAGGTTCATCACGAAGGTGAAGGTGCGGCCGTCGCCCTGACGGCGCACAATCTCCAGCCCGGAGCGGGGAGCGGCGACGGGGGAGACCTTCGCGGCCCGTGCGGCCTCGTCCAGCAGCTTGTCAAGCCCCTCCGGGGCCAGCTGCGTGGCTGCGTAATAAACGCGGCCCTGCCCGAACTGGTTGCAGGTCACGGCAGGCGTGCCTTGATAGAAGTCCCCGCCGTAGACGGCCAGTGCCTCGGCTCCTTCCAGATGGAGAATGTCGCAGAGCATATTGCAGGTAAATTCACTGCCGTCCGCAAAGCGCACCCGGTTGGTCTGGCTGGGAGCCAGCGCGTCGATTTCCTCTGCCCAGACGCCCGCCAGCTTGCGCAGGGGGCCGGGGTAGCCGCCCAGATGCACGTTGTCGCTTTCGTCCACGATGCCGCTCATGAAGGAGGTCACCAGTACGCCGCCGTTTGCCACGAAGGATTCCAGCGCTTCCTTCATGCCCTTTTTGCACATGTACAGCACAGGCGCGACGATGATCTGGTAGCGGGAGAAATCGCCGTCCGCAGGCACCATATCCACGGGAATGTTCCGCTCGTAGAAATAACGGTAGTAGCGGTGCAGCTGATCCACGTATTTCAGATCCACGCTGGGGCCGCTGGTGTATTCCAGCGCCCAGTAGTTGTCCCAGTCGAAGATCATGCCCACCTTGGCAGGATAATCGCTGCCCAGCATCCCGGTCAGGTTTTTGAGTTCTTTGCCGAAAGCGGCTACCTCCCGGAAGACCCGGGCGTTCTCCGTGCCCGCGTGCTCGATCACCGCACCGTGGAACTTCTCGCAGCCGCCTTTGGAGCGCCGCAGCTGGAAGAACTGGATGGTGTCCGCCCCGTGGGCCAACGTCTGTACGCTCTGGGCCCGCATCTGGCCGGGCCGCTTCAGGGAGTTATAGGGCTGCCAGTTCTGCTGGCTGGGGGTCTGCTCCATCAGCATGAAGGGCTTGCCCTTCAGAGAACGCATCAGGTCGTGATTCATGGCGGTCATGCTCCACGGCGTATCGAAGGAGGGATAGTTATCCCAGGAGACGATGTCCATCTCCTTGGCCCAGCGGAAGTAATCCAGCCCCTTGTAGGTGCCCATCAGGTTGGTGGTGATGGGAGTGGAGGGGTCGCATTCCCGGATAGCGTCCCGCTCCATGGTGAAGTTGCCCAGCAGACTGTCGGACATGAAGCGGCGGTAATCAATGGACATACCGGCAAAGCAGGTCTTGTCAGAAGGAATGCCGTCCCCCAGCGCGTTGGGAGCCACGATATCGTCCCAATCGTAGAAGGTATGGCCCCAGAAGGACGTATTCCACGCAGCGTTCAGCGCATCCAGTGTGCCGTAACGCTTCCGCAGCCAGACCCGGAAAGCCTTTTCGCAGTTCTCACAGTAGCAGGCTCCGCCGTATTCGTTGCTTACGTGCCAGCACACCACGTGAGGATTGCTGCCGTAGCGCTTCGCCAGCCGGTGCGCCAGTTCGTGGGCATAGTGCTGGAAGACAGGGCTGTTGGGGCAGGCGTTGTGCCGTCCGCCGAATTTATGTCGGCGGCCCTCGTAGTCCACCCGGGCGACCTCGGGGTACTTGCGCACCAGCCACGCGGGCATGGCACCCGTGGAGGTGGCCAGCACAATCTGGATATTCGCCTTGGAGAGCATATCGATGATTTCATCCAGCTCCGCAAAGTTGTATTCTTCCTCCGAGGGCTGCAGCTTGGCCCAGGAGAACACGTTCACTGTGGCGCTGTTGATCCCGGCCAGATCAAACAGCCGCAGGTCTTCCTTCCAGATTTCTTTGGGCCATTGCTCCGGGTTGTAATCGCCGCCGTACAGCACGACGTTGAAAGGATGCTCCATGCTGATTCCTCCTTAAAATTCAACGGGAAAACTCCCATGGGATCGTCTTTTTGAATGCTATCATTATAGCACGGCGAAGCAGGGCGGCAAAGGGAAAAAACGCCGGATTATATGGAAAAAACGACAACAAAAAAGCCGCCCACCTGAACGAATCTAAGCAAGCGACTTATGGCAGGGGCAGAAGGACTCGAACCCTCAACAAAGGTTTTGGAGACCCACGTGTTACCGTTACACCATGCCCCTCAGCACTTTTTCAATTATACACGTGTTTTTCATTTTGTCAACCAGAAATTTTACAAAAAAGGCCGAAGAACGCTTTTTCGCGCCTTCGGTCTTTGCAGACTGTCACACGCCCGCTGCGTCCGTCTGAGCATCTTCGGGAACCGGGTCTTCCAGCCCCAGCAGTGTGCTCAGCGTCAGACATTCGAAGCCCTTGTCCAGCAGATTGGGGATCAGCTTGGTCAGGCAGCGCACGTCCTTGGCGTTGGCATGGAAAAGCAGAATACTGCCGTTCTGCGTGTTCTTCAGCGCTTTTTTCGCATCGGTGGTATCCACGTCCCAGCGGACGGCGTGTGCATAGCCCGCCTTATAGATGGACTCCACCACCCACATATCGCTCTTCTTGCCCTTCTTGGAGGACAGATTGCCGTAGGGCGGGCGCATGAGCTGCATGGGGTAGTGGTAGCCCAGCACCTTGTCCAGCTGCTCCTGCGTCCGGGTCAGGGTCTTCTTCACCTTTTCCCGGTTCAGAGTCGGCAGACTGGAATGAGCCCAGGTGTGGTTGCCGATTTCGCAGCCCAGATCGAGGGCGCGCTGCCAAAGATCCTGATCCGCCGTTTTCAGGGCCTTGCCCACCACGAAAAACGTAACGGGAATGTTGTATTCTTCGCACAGATCCAGAATTTCGGTCACATGTTCCCGGCTGTAGCAGTCGTCCACGGACAGGGCGATCTGCGGAACGTCACGGTCGCCGTGGAAAACGGTAAATCCCTCAGGAACGGTCGTCCCGGCGCTGCCGAGCGCGGGGGAAAGGAGCATCGCCAGAAGAAACAGAATGGAAAGAAAACGCCGGGATACGCTGCGCATGGGATTGCCTCCTGCATCGGGGAAAGCCCCGTTTTTTCGGTCGTGGTTCTCATCCTATCAAACGAAGGAAAAGGAGAAAAGCTTCCAGTTTGTGTCGGCTTTTTGGGGAAAAAGCCAACATGAGATGATACCATGGACGAATCGGAAATACAAGGACTTGTATAATTTTCTTTTGCCGCGCCAGACTGTAGCCGTAAGGGGGAATGAAAATGCTGGGTTTTTTGTTCGCGGTGATCGCCGGGGCGGCCATGAGCGTACAGGGCGTGATGAATACCCGCCTGCAGGAGAATATCGGCCTGTGGGAGGCCAACGCCTTTGTGCAGGGCACAGCCTTTGTGCTGTCGCTGGCGGTGATGTGGATCTTCGGCAAGGGGCACCTGCGCAGTTTGACGGAGGCCCCATGGTGGAACCTGCTGGGCGGCGCACTGGGACTGGTCATTACCGTTACGGTGATGCTGTCCATCAAGGGTCTGAACCCGACCATTGCCATTTCGACGATTTTGATCGCCCAACTGCTGGTGGCGGCGGCGATCGACTATTTCGGCTGGATGGGGCAGGAAAAGATGAACTTCGCATGGCGGCAGTGGGCCGGGTTGGGGCTGATGCTGGCGGGCGTGGTGCTGACGAAGTGGACGAAGTGAAAAGCATAGAAAAAAGTCATGCTCTTTGACAAAGCATGACTTTTTTAAACGGATTGTTTGTTATTCCGCGGCCGTATCGGCGGCGGAGGTGTTGTTCAGGACGGCGTTGGTCAGGGTGTTGAGCTCGTTGATCGCGTCGGTGAGCTTGCTGAGCGCGTCGTTGACCTTCTGCCCGCTGGCCAGACAGGAATCGTAGTTGTCGATGATGGCGTAGATGTTGTCGAAGGTGCTGACGTCGTAGAGCCGCCCGACCTCGCCGTACATGCTGACGTTCAGATCGTTGACTACTTCGATGCCGTGGACGTACTGCCGTACCCGGGCCAGCACGCTGGAGGTGCTGGTAGCGCCCAGACGGCTCAGATTGTTGACACTGGAAAGGGCGTGCTGCATCTCGCTGCGAATTTTGGCGTTGCGCTGGGTCTCGAAGCTGGCGGAATCCAGCCCGCCCACGCCCGTAAAGCGCAGGATCAGGAAAGCCGCCAGAAGCACCAGCAGAATCACCAGAATGGGCTTGTAACGATTGGAGCGCATCACGTTTTGATAGCTGCTGCTGCGCTGATAACGCATCATGGGATGTTCCTCCTCCTTCTAAAAAAGCCTTTCGGGAAGGGAGATACCGTCAGCAGTATAGCACAAGTGGATTGAAAATGCAAAAAATACCCCCTTTTTCGTCTAAAAAGGGAGCATTGCACATAAAAACGGGATTATTTTTCTTCGATGTCGCTGGTGCAGTGGGGGCAGCGGGTCGCGTCCTTTTCCACGACGGACTTGCAGTAGGGGCACTTGCGGGCGGCTTCCTTCACGGCTTCTTCCTTGTGCAGCAGCTTGTTCATGGCCTTCACCAGCAGGAATACGCAGAAGGCGATGATGATGAAGTTGATGATGTTCTGCAGGAAAGCGCCGTAGTTCACCGTGCCCACCCCGGCAGCGTTGGCGGCTTCCGCGCTGGGGTAGCTCTGGAAGTCCAGTGCGAAGAACAGGCCGCTCAGGTTCACACCGCCAGTCAGCAGGCCGATGACGGGCATCAGCATATCATTCACCAGCGAGTTGACGATGGTGGTGAATGCGCCGCCGATCATAACACCGGTGGCCAGCTCCAGAATATTGCCACGGGAGCAGAATTTTTTGAAGTCCTGAAAGAGCTTTTTCATGGGGAGGCTTCCTTTTCATTTTGAGGTGGAGTGCGATTTATGCTTTTCAGCCGCTCAGGGCTGGAAAAACCGAAAGAAATACAGCCCGGCGGAGACTTTTTCCGCCTCCCATTGGACGGTTCCCAATTCGGAACGCAGGTAGGCAAGCAGCGCCTCGTCCGGCTCCTCCTTCAGGCTGATGAAGCGAAGCTCGGGCCGCAGCCAGTCGGCGGCGGTGAAATGCTCGCCGTCCAGCCCGAAGGCAGCCAGCTTGGCGTTGTATTCGTCCGAGCCGCGGCTCCATCCGCCCCAGAAGGTCAGGTTTTGCGGTACGCCCTGAGACATGTCGGGGAACATGCGCATGTCGTTCACCAGCTCGGTGGAGTAGATCAGCAGCAGATCGGGATGAGCCAGCGCCTGTGCGTCCATGTCCGCGTGAGTATTGTAATCCCACGGGGAGCGCTGCCGTTTCAGCACAGGAAGCATGGCGCTCATCGGATCAATCATCCCCAGCGCCAGCACGGCGCACAGAACCGCTGCGCCGCTTTTGCGGAGCCTGGGCAGACCGCATTCGCCCAGCAGGCAGAAAACCATCGCTGCCGCCGGCAAAAGCGCCACCGTGACAGCACGATAGGGCAAGCGGCCCTTCAGCGCCAGATAGCAGAAGAACAGGAAGCATAGCAGCCCGGTCAGAAGCAGCGCCAGCGGAAGCCACGGGTTTTCCCGGCGTTTTCGGAAAGCGCAGGTCAGGGCAAATACGCCCAACACAAACAGCACCACCATGGTTCGGACGAACCATGGCGACCGCCAGCGCAGGTCTTCGATAGCGGCCCCGGCGCTGGTAGTCGTCTCGGAATTGTACCAGTTTTTCCGCACAGAACGGAGGGCCTCCGTGGAGATGGCCTCATCCATGGTGTTCCATTTATCCAGCAGGGTCAGCTGTTCTTTCGTCCAGCCTACGGTGTCGAGGGCTTCCTGGGACAGCTTTTTCAAGTCTATATAGTCCAGCACCTGACTGCGAAGGTGCTGCCATTCCAGCTCCTTCTGCTTTTGCCGCAGACGGATTTCACCCTCACGGCCGATGGCCAGACCGCCCAGCACCACAGCGACCAGCACAAGCGCCGCAATCATCGGCTTGGACGAACGTTTTTTCTTTTTTCCAAGGCCGAAATAACGGAAAAATTGCAGCAAAAAGGCAATGCCGCAATATCCCAGCACCGGCAGGATCGAAAGCTGGCGCAGCCCATAGCAGAGAACCAGCAGCAGTATAGCTAACCCCATGGAACGAAGAATGGAGCGGCCGGAGGCGCTGCGGCAGTCAATGGAGAGAATTTGAGCTGCCGCGGCGGCACCCAGCATGGCGCCGGTCACGGTAAAGGTGATACGGGCTAGATGGTACATACCATACAGGCAGGCGTGCGCGGCGCAGAGCAGCAGACCGGTTCCCAGTTTTCTTCCCGCTCGAAGCCAGCATTGCAGCACACTTTTCAGAAGGACGGTCATCGAAAGGGTCAAAAGAACGATTTCCAATACGGAATACCACGCGATCCCCGGGAAAAGCTGCTGCAGCCAGCGGAGGGGATAAACATAATAGCCCAGCAAAAACAGGTGAAATCCGGGAATGCCGTCCGGCTGAAAGCCCGTCATCGTCCGCAGAATGAACTGATCGTCATTGGCGGCAAAGTAAATGTCGCTGAAGCAGAGCAAAAAGCCCCATGCCAGCGCCATAATGCCTGCGCCCCAACACCAGCAGAGCCGGGCGTTTTTTTGCTGCGTCAAGCCGAACGGCCTCCTTTGAGTGTTTTTGCCGCCAAGAACGGCAAGCCTTTCTGATTATAGGAAAGCATCCCCGGAAAGTCAAGGGCGGCGCAGGGTTTTCCTGCGCCGCCAGTTGATTGGTCAGCCGTTTCCGTCAAAAAACCATTCCATGGGCGCATAGCCCGTCTCGCCCTCGTCGGTGACGACGACGTACAGCCAGTCGTTCACCACGCCCATCAAATGCCAGCTGGAATGGGTGCAGTACTGCTCTGTCAGGGTCAAGTCGGTATAGATGGGCGTTTTGGTCTCCGCTTCGTCTTCCCGCAAAATCTGCTGGGAAAAGCAGGGCGTGACCTGATCCATTTTTTCACCGGTGACCAGATACTTTTTCAGCATCCAGCCGGTCAGGCGGCCGTCCGTGCCGATCGCCACCTGGCACCAGCCGTCCCGTTCATTGAGCACCTGCACAGGTGTGCCGTTCCAGAACTTGCCCAGCGAATCCGCTTCCGGGCTGGGCTTTGTTCGCAGGTGCAGCCGGTCGTTGGGGTCTGGATTGCACACCACTGCCAGATCGGTTCGATCCAATCGGGCGTTCAGTTCTTCCAGCGTGCTGGGCAGCGCAGTCAGGTCATCCGCAAACGGGTCGAAAGGCAGCGTGCCGACTTTCATTGTATCGGTGTCCATCAAAGTGCAGGTATTCAGCCCGAAGGAACAGTTCAAATCCTCGTTTTCCCCATAGCAGGTCAGCCAACTGAGCCGCCATTGCCCGTTAAACGTGCGACGGAAGCCCGCCTGATGGTCCTGCTGATTCCAGTCCAAAAGCAGGTCATTTTCCCCGGCGTGAAAAGTATCCAGCCAGATATCCGACGGCAGCGCGGGCGAGCGGCGGATGGTGTATACGCCGTTTTCGTCCTGTGTGATCTCTATCAGGCGCTTGCCGGTCTCGTCCTCTGTCAGAAGCAGCAGAACTTCGGATTGGAGATGATTTTGGAGGATTTTCCCCGAAACGGGCAGCAAAGACGGGTCGAGAAAATCGTCCGTGCTAAATTCGCTGCTGTAGCCAAGGGACATCAGCTGGTTAAAAGGCTCGGTTTCCAGTTTTTGCTGAAATCCCTTCGACAAGGGGATAGGGAAGGATGTAAGCTCGCTTATGATCGCTCCGCCCGCCTGATATGTGACCCAGCGCACGGTCAGAAAACCGTTTTC